>Ga0247803_1000253_pt1 | contig 31506 bp, 29 predicted proteins | sample UWRJL014104B1_FD_180928 | JGI IMG/M metagenome (GOLD analysis project Ga0247803, IMG submission 180928) | Plant litter microbial communities from Arlington Agricultural Research Station in Wisconsin, United States - UWRJ-L014-104B-1 | ecosystem: Environmental > Terrestrial > Plant litter >...
GAAGCTCGTCGAGGGCATCCAGGACCTGGGCGCCGCGGGCATCTCCTGCGCCACCAGCGAGCTGGCCTCCAACGGCGACGGCGGCATGTACATCCAGCTGGAGAAGGTGCTGCTGCGGGACCCCTCCTTGACCGCCGAAGAGATCCTGATGAGCGAGAGTCAGGAACGCATGATGGCCGTCGTCACGCCGGAGAAGCTTGCCGGCTTCCTCGCCGTGGTCGAGAAGTGGGACGTGGAGACCAGCGTGCTCGGCGAGGTCACCGACTCCGGCCGCCTGATCATCGACTTCCACGGTGAAGAGATCGTCAACGTCGACCCGCGCACCGTCGCCGTCGACGGCCCGGTCTACGACCGCCCGGTGGCCTACCCCACCTGGATCGACGCGCTGCAGGCCGACACCGCCTCCGCCCTGCCCCGGGCGACGGATGCCGCGACGCTGCAGGAGCAGTTCCTCGCGCTGCTCGGCTCGCCCAACCTGGCCGACCCGAGCTGGATCACCGACCAGTACGACCGCTACGTGATGGGCAACACCGCACTCTCCTTCCCCGACGACGCCGGCATGGTCCGCATCGACGAGGAGTCCGGCCTCGGTTTCGTCATCGCGACCGACGCCAACGGCCGCTACTGCCAGCTCGACCCGTACCGCGGCGCCCAGCTGGCCCTGGCCGAGGCGTACCGCAACGTCGCCGTCACCGGCGCCGTGCCGGTCGGCATCAGCGACTGCCTCAACTTCGGCTCCCCGGAGAACCCCGAGGTCATGTGGCAGTTCTCCCAGGCCGTTGAGGGCCTGGCGGATGGCTGCCTCGAGCTGGAGATCCCGGTCACCGGCGGCAACGTGTCGTTCTACAACCAGACCGGCGACCAGCCGATCCACCCGACCCCGGTCGTGGCCGTGCTCGGCGTGATCGACGACGTGGCCCGCCGCGTGCCCAGCGGCTGGCAGGACGACGGACACAACATCTACCTGCTCGGCATCACCCGCGAAGAGCTCGACGGCTCCGCGTGGAGCGCCGTGGTGCACGACCACCTCGGCGGCGTGCCGCCCCTCGTGGACCTCGGCCGTGAAGCCGACCTCGCCGGGCTGCTGCACGCCGCGTCGATCGAGGCTTTGGTGGACAGCGCCCACGACCTCTCCACGGGCGGCCTCGCGCAGGCCCTCGCCGAGGCCGTGCTCCGGTTCGGCGTCGGTGCCCGGGTCTGGCTCGGCGACATCCTCGAGCGCGACGGCATCGACGCATCCGTGGCCCTGTTCTCGGAGTCGACCGGTCGCGTGCTGGTCTCGGTGCCGCGTGAGGACGACGTCAAGTTCCTCGGCCTCTGCGAAGGCCGCGACTACCCGGTGCTGCGCATCGGTGTGACGGATGCGACCGCTCCGGTCCTGGAGATCCAGGACTACTTCACCGTGCCGCTGACCGAGCTGCAGTCGCGTCACCGCAGCACGCTGCCGAACGCGTTCGCGTAACCCGGGCGCATCTCGCGGGTAGTGGCCGGATCCGCGAGAGCGGGCGTGTGGCTGCCTCGGCATAGCTGAAGCAACCACACGGCCGCTCTCGCGGGAAGCAGTATCCGCGAAAGCGGGTGAACGGTCACTTCGGCGCGGCTGAAGCGACCACACGGCCGCTCTCGCGAGAGGGCAGCGAGTGCGAGGGCGGTACAGCCGCGAGTGCGAGGGCAGTACAGCCGCGAGTGCGAGGGCGGGACAGCCGCGACGTGATTCTGGTCGGCGGCGCTCGCTGCCCCTAGTGCGCGGTGGGCTTGGGGCGACGGCGCAGCGGGGTGCGCGGCGGGTGCGCCGCCAGGGCGGCGTTGTAGCGCATCCGTGGCGGTTCAGCGGCGAGGGCGTCAAGCGACACCGGGGACGGGTTGGCCAGCGGGAAGGCCGTGACCACGCGCATCCGGCCGCCGTCGTGCACTCCGTAGACCAGCGCCGCGCCGGATCGGCCGGGGGTGCTCACCACGGTGGTGCGAAAGAACGTGGCGTCGTCGGGAACCTCGTCGTCGATGACCAGAACGTCGCCGCGGGCGCCCGCGGGATGCGCCAGGTGCGGCAACGCCGCAGCAGTGACCCGCTGCAGCACCGTTTCGCCGGCCGCATCCGCCGCGTCGAGCAGGAATGCCGCGGGCCTCAGTCCCAACTGGCCGGCCAGGTCGCCGTTTCGCCAGCGGTCGCCCTTAAGACCGAACGGCGTGACCACCTTCGAGAGCAGGTAGCCGTAGACGTGCAGCAGGCCGGCATTGCCGATCGGCCAGGTCGCTTCGATGCCCGCCGCCGCGTGCAGCCTGAAGAACTCGGCCTTGGAGATCACCGGCGACTGGACGTTCTCGTCGATCACCGTGGACAGCGCCCAGTCGTCGAAGCGGCCGGCGGCGGCGTCACTGGCGATCTGCTCGAACATCATCTGCCCATCGTAGGCACCTCCGCCAAACGGGCCTGGAGGGTTTACACGTCAGTGGGTTAGTGGGTCTTCGCTGGTTGTGGCTGGGCGCGCCCGCTCCAGCTGTACTGAATCATGACGTTGTGGGTGCTATACCCTTGGCCTAGGGGGAACACCATGACGAGGTCATTTCGTATCGCAGCCAGCACAATCGGCATTGCTCTTTCACTCACTGCCCTGACCAGCTGCGCGTCGGAGACGCCCGGTGCCGGCGGCCCGGTCGCGAGCGCCAGCTCCAGCGCCACCGCCAGCGCGACACCCACGCCGGACACGCCCTGCCCTGAAGGGGCGACTCCGGGTCCTTGGGGCGATGTCGTCGCCTTGGAGCAGATGGACGATTCGTTCGGGTCCTACTGCCACGTCGCCCTTGCTCCCGACACTGCCGCGGCCCAGTTCGACGCCTCGGTCGCTGACACCGATTCCCTGACCGCCTACGGCTTCACCGTCCAGGATGCCGAAGCGGCACAGCAGGTGGCCGTTCAATACGTCGCAGAATTGGGCCTGGACTCCACCCGCCTGGATGACTACTCCACACCGGACAGCGCCTTCTTCGAAACGATCAAGAACAGGTTCACTGCGACCGCGCAGGCCGCCTTGGCTCCGCGGGTGGAAGCTTACGGACTCAGAGAAACTGGGGTCATCGTTACCGAGAGCTTGCCTTCTCCGCTTGGTCGCACGGGTGATCCGCGCGCATCCAGCACCGAGATCAGCGTGGACAAGATCTTCGCGGGGCTAAACCCGGACCAGGGGACGCCCCTACTCATCGTGCGCGTCCCGTTCTCCGCGGTCTACGGCGCCACGGATGCGTCGATCGTCGAGGCGGCAATCCGAAACGAACGCGGCTCGTCGACCCTGACCGAAGATGTCCTGAGGTCAAGCACGCCCAGCCTCTTCGACGGCAACGACGAGGAGGGCCTCGTGCTAGCAGGCAGCTATATGGTCTCGTTCGGTCTCGGCGACCTCAGCACAATCGACTACATCAGCACGGCCTGGACCCTGACCACGGGCGACGGCGCACTGCAGATCGACGCGGTCGAACCCGAACTGGACCCGAGCCTGCGCTAGCTTGATGTACTGAGTCAGGACGTTGGTGACCCTCGGCTGATGGGTGTCGCTCCGATGCCGGTGTCACGCGTTCAGTGTTGTCCAAGGCGGATGGCCTCGGGTCAGTCGGTGGTGCGGGCGAAGACGTAGTGTTCGATCAGGTGATCGGCGATGGCCATCGACGAGGTGGCGGCCGGGGACGGGGCGTTACGCAGCAGCGTGACCGGGCCGACCTGATCGACCGCGAAGTCGTCGAGGAGGGTTCCGTCGCGGCCCCAGGCCTGGGCACGCACGCCGGCGGCGGTCTTCTGGGTGAGGTCGCGCATCCGCAGCTCGGGGATGAACCGGCGGGCCTTGCGGAAGTACAGCGGTTTCACCAATGAGCCGCTGATCTCGTCGACGCCCATCCGCCAGTGCTGCTGCGCGAGCGCGGCCGCGCCCGGCCAGCGCAGCGACTCCCAGGTGTCTGTGGGCGAGACGGCGAGCCAGTTGTAGCCCTCCCGGGCCAGCGCCGGCACCGCGTTGGGACCGACATGAACGTCTTCGTAGACGCCGCGGGTGAAGTGCACGCCGAGGAACGGGAACCGCGGGTCGGGAACCGGGTAGATCATGCCGCGCACCAGGTCGGTGCGGGCGGGATCCAGGGCCCAGTATTCGCCGCGGAACGGCAGGATCTTCGGGGACGGGTTCGCGCCGACGAGGCGGGCGACGAGGTCGGACTGCAGCCCGGCGCAGGCGATCACCCGGTCGAAGAGCTGCTCGGCGTGGGCGGTGCGCACCTGCACGGTGGACCCGTCGATGGTCATCGCCAACACCTCGTGGCCGGTGAGGATTCTGCCGCCGTTGACACGGACATCCTCGGCCATCGCCTCGGTGATCGCGGTGTAATCCACGGCCGCGGTGTGCGGGGAGTGCACCGCGGCGATGCCCGCCACGTGCGGTTCGATCTCGCGGAGCCGCGCCCCGCCATCCAGGCGCACGAGACCGGGCACCGCGTTGCTGAGCGCCCGCCGCTCGATGTCGGCCAGGGCAGGCAGCTCGGACTCGTCGACAGCGACGACGAGCTTGCCCACCTCCCGGTAGGGCAGGTTCTTCTCGGCGCAGTAGTCGCGGATGCTGATGCGGCCCGCGGCGCACAGCTGCGCCTTGAGGGTGCTCGGCTGGTAGTACAGCCCCGCGTGCACCACCCCGGAGTTGCGTCCGGTCTGGTGCGCGGCGAGCCGGTCCTCTTTCTCGAACACCGTCACCTCGCCGAGGCCACGCAACACCAGGGCCCGCGCGATGGCCACCCCCACGATGCCGCCGCCGATGATCGCAATGCGCTCGCCCATAACCATCCGTTCTCACCTGCCCGTGACGGACCACCGGTTCGGCGAACCCCCGCACGGTGGCATCCTGCCCCCGGAAAGATGCCCGGGCAATGCCCGGCCGGCGACAAAGTGGTCTCCGGGCCGCCGCGCCGTCCCCGCCGGCCCGCTGTCGGCCTCCCACGAAAGCGGGGAAACGGCTACCTCACGGCGCTGAAGCAACCACACGACCGCTCTCGCGAAAACGTCCCCACCCCACCTCCCGCGAAAGCGGGGAAACGGCTACCTCACGACGCTGAAGCAACCACACGACCGCTCTCGCGAAAACGCCCCAGCCCCACCTCCCGCGAAAGCGGGGAAACGGTTACCTCACGGCGCTGAAGCAGCCATACGACCGCTCTCGCGGGATGCCGGGGCGCAGGCTGGGGATAAGTTCGGCGCGGTGAGGGAGCCAAGGCGCATCCTCTGGGGATGAAACGGCGTACCGAGATACCTCCGGCCCTGCGCGGGCGCGCGTTCAGCCACCGAGAAGGGCTGGCCGAGGGCGTCACGCGGGCTCGGATGCGTGGCGACGACCTGGTCAGGCCGTACCGCGGCATCCGCTCTCACCCCCTCAACCCGACCGACCCGCTCTCCCACGTCCGCGCGTACCGGCCGCACCTCAGCGGGGAGCAGTTCTTCAGCCATACCAGTGCTGCTCTGATCCACGGTTTACCGCTGCCGCTGCGCCACGCCCAGGACCCGCGTGTGCATGTATCGACGCACAGCGCCGGGTTGCGGCACGGTGGCCGCGGCGTGGTGGGGCATCACGTGCAGCGGGACCGTGTTCACGTGGTCACCGTGAACGGCCTGCCCGTGACAAGTCCGGTCGACACGTGGTGTCAGCTGTCCACGATGTTGGCGTTAGACGCCCTGATCGAGGTGGGAGATGCGCTGGTGCGGCGGAAACAGCCGCTGGCCACCATGGATGAGCTTCGAACCGGCGTGCTGCGCTACACCGGGCAACGGGGCGCGAAGAGGCTGCGTGAGGCCTTCGAGTCGGTGCGGCCCCGCACGGATTCGGCCAAGGAGACGGCGACCAGGCTGGTGATCGTGCGGGCCGGGCTACCCGAACCGGAGATCAACGAGGAGATTTTCGACCGGCGCGGCCGCAAGATCGCGACCGGAGATCTGGTCTTTCGCGGGTACCGCATCCTGGTGGAGTATGACGGCGAGCAGCACCGCACGGACGAGGAGCAGTACCACTGGGATGTGGACCGTCTCGACGCGATCATGGAGGCCGGCTGGCGCGTCATCCGCGTCAACAAATCGCATCTGAGGATGTCGCCCTCGCCCGCCCTGCGGAAGATCACCACGGCTCTGGCAGCCGCAGGGTGGCGTCCGTGACGCCCGAGGTGTTGTTGCTTACCGTGCGGAACAGCCACACGGCCGCTCTCGCGGGAGCCACCGGGCCGCGAGAGCGGGGGTGTGGCTGCTTCAATCAGCTGAGGTAGCCACAGGGCCGCTCTCGCGAGATGTGCGGGTGCTGGGGAGCGGCGGGGGCGGCTGGGGCGGCTGCGGGAGCGGGCTCGGAGGGGGGCGCTAGGCAGGCAGGGCGAAGGGGGCGTCGACCAGGGCCTCGGTGCGGGTGAAAAGGCGGGCCGCGATGTCGCGATCGAGCGAGGTCCGGGTGGGGTGCTGCAGGGTGGGGGCGCCCCGGGTGAGGAAGCGCGGGCCGTAATACTGGCCGCCGGCGGCCATCGGGTCGATCGCGGCACGCACGATGGACCAGGCGCCGACATCCTTGCCCTGGGCGCCGATGAAGCCCTGCAGGGTGTCGACGAAGCGCTTGGCCCGGCTCACCTGATTGACCCCGCGGATGCCGGGGGTGAGCCCCGAGATCGAGTAACCGGGGTGTGCCACCAGGCTCTGCACGCCGCCGGGGCCGCCCTGGCCTGCCTCACGCAGCCGCCGGTCGAGCTCGAAGCCGAAGACCTGCATCGCGATCTTCGACTGCGCGTAGGCCTTCCAGCCGTTGTAGGTGACCTCCAGCTGCAGGTCGTCCAGCGAGGAGTCCATCAGCCGGGAGATCATCGACCCGAGCGACACCACCCGGCTGCCGGGCGTGCCGAGCAGAACCGGCAGCACCAAGCTGGTGAGCAGGAAGTGTCCGGTGTAGTTCGTGGCCAGCACCAGCTCGGTGCCGTCCAGGCTCACCGACCGGTCGGTGGGCGGGTGCACGATGCCGGCGTTGAGGATGAGGCCGTCCAACTGCGGGAATTCGAGCATCCGTGCAGCGGCTCGTCGCACCGACGCAAGGTCGGCCACGTCAAGCTCAAGCGTCGAGACGGATGCGCGGGGCACCCGCCCGCGGAGGGCGGCGACGGCCGCGGCCGCCTTGACCGGGTTGCGGCAGGCCAGCACAACGTGGGCGCCGGCGGCGGCGAGCTGCTCGCCGGTGAAGTAGCCCAGGCCCGCGTTGGCGCCCGTGATCACGAACGTGCGGCCGGACTGGTCCGGCAGCGACCGCGGGTTCCAGCTCACGCGGAGTCGGGGCGGGCCGGGTCGGCGGGAGTCGCCGCGGCGTCGCTCGCGGGAGTGCCCGTCCCACGGCCCAGGTCACCGCCGGCGATCTTCTCGTGGTGGTGGATGACCTCGGCGATGATGAAGTTGAGGAACTTCTCGGCGAACGCCGGATCGAGTCTGGCCTCTTCGGCCAGGCCGCGCAGGCGCTGGATCTGCAGGAACTCCCGGGCCGGATCGGCCGGCGGCAGGCCGTGCTGGGCCTTCAACCGCCCCACGCTCTGGGTGAACTTGAACCGCTCCGCGAGCAGGTGGATGAGCGCGGCATCGATATTGTCGATGCTCTGGCGGATGCCCTGCAACTCGTTGATCGCTTCCTGCCCCGCGTCAGCGGGCAATTCCTCGTTTACAGCCATAGTCCTTACGATATTGCACCGACCCGGATGCCCGCGCCGAGTTGCCCCGCTTCGGACGAGTTGCTCCGGCACAGCGGGGCATCTTGTCCGCAGGTGGGCAACTCGCGGCTCAGGCGGTGCGGGGCACCGCGAGCGGCAGGCGCAGACGCTTCTGGGTGAGCAGGATGCCGACGAGCACCAGCAACGCCCCGGCCGGTTCGTGCCAGGAGAACGTCTCGGACAGCACGAGCACCCCGAGCACCACGCCAACGACCGGAGTGACGTAGGTCACCGTCGATGTGGTCGTGGGGCCCCAGGCGCGCAACACGTTGATGTGCCAGATGTAGGCGAACCCGGTGCCGAGCACGCCGAGGGTGACCAGGCTGAGCACGATCGGCGTGGTCAGGGCCACCGGCTGCCAGGCCAGCACGGGGGTGAGCAGCAGCATCAGCAGGCCGGCCAGGCCGATGTTGAGGAACGCGAACGTAGTGCCGGCGATCGGCCGGCCGCTGAGGTTCCTGCGGGTGTAACCGAAGGTGAATCCGTAGCAGAGCGCCGCGCCCAGACAGGCGAGCTGGCCCCAGAGATCCCCGGTGAGCGCGGAGTACTGCCACGGCGCGATGATCACAACAACACCCGCGATGCCCACCAGCACGCCGATCACCTGGTCGCGGGCGAGTTTCTCCACCCTGAACACCGCGGTGACCATGACCGCGGTCATGATGGGTGTGACGGCGTTGTAGATGCTGGCGAGGCTCGACGACACGTACTGCTCGGCCCAGGCGAACAGCAGGTGCGGCACGAGGCATCCGGTGATCGCGATGACCAGGAAGTGCAGCCAGACGATGCCCTCCCTGGGCAGGACCGGGCCGCGGTTCACCCGGGGGCGGGTGGCCAGCACGATGAGGCCGAGGGTGAGGCCGCCCAGCACCAGGCGGGACCAGGCGACCTGGCCGAAGCTGACGCCGTCCAGGGCGATCTTCATGAACAGGAAACTGGCTCCCCAGACCACCCCCATCCCCAGGAATTGCAGGGCGACCAGGGGGCTACGGGGGCTGGAAACGTCACTCACCTGCCGACCCTAGCCCACCGGCAGAGCGGCCGGGCCGCGTGCCGGGCGCCGCAGACGGTGATGTCCGAAAATCGCGGGCGGATGGCCGGATTCAGCTGGGCGTGACCCGGCGGCGGGGCGCCCGCGGGTCGCGGTACTCGACGGCCTTGCCGCCGAACACGTCGAGCCGCTTGTGCAGCCCGGCCTGCACCACGGGCCATTCGTCGGCGAGCACGGAGTAGACGGCGGTGTCCCGCCAGGAACCGTCGGCCCGGCGCTGCACCCGCCGGTTGATGCCCTCGAACTGCGCGCCGATCCCCAGGATCGCGGCGCGGGACCGGGAGTTGAGCACGTCGGCCTGGATCTTGACCCGGCCGAAGCCGTTCTCGAACGCGGCGCCGAGCATCAGCAGTTTCGTCTCGGGGTTCACCGCGGTGCCCCAGACCTGCGGGGCGTACGCGGTCCAGCCCAGGTGCAGCGCCTCGTTGGGCAGGTCGATGTCGCCGAGCGTCGAGGTGCCGACCAGGTCGCCGGCGTGCGGGCCGGAGACGACGCGTACGGCGTACGGCTGGGCATCCCACTGGTAGTACTTGAGCGCGAAGGCCACAAAATCGTCCAGCGCGGCGGGCAGGCCGTGCGGGCCGCCTCCGTACCCGCCCGCGAAGACCGCGGGATGCGCGATGGCGCGGTGCAACTCGGGCAGGTGCGCCCGGCTGAGCGGTTCCAGGCACACGAAGCGCCCCGTCAGCAGTGTCGCGTCGGGTCGGTGCGCGCTCATGTGGGTTCTCCCTTCGCCGAACTGTGAGCTGAGCCCCAAAAACTCGGGGTTTTCGGGGCTTTGCTCACGGTTCGCGAGCCGTGGGTTAGTCGATGAGGTCGTGGCGGGTGAGGATGGCCTCGCGGTCGGGGCCAACGCCGATGGCGGAGATGCGGGCGCCGCTCATGGCCTCGAGCGCCAGGACGTAGTCCTGGGCGTTCTGGGGCAGGTCCTCGAAGTGGCGCACCATGGTGATGTCCTCGGTCCAGCCGGGGTACTCCTCGTAGACGGGCTTCGCGTGGTGGAAGTCGGACTGCGACACGGGCACCTCGTCGTAGCGCACCCCGTCGACCTCGTAGGCGACGCAGACCGGGATGGTCTCCAGGCCCGTGAGGACGTCGAGCTTGGTGAGCACGAAGTCGGTGACACCGTTGATGCGCGCGGTGTACCGGGCGATCGGGGCGTCGTACCAGCCACAGCGGCGCGGCCGGCCGGTGGTGGTGCCGAACTCGAAGCCCTTGGCGCGCAGGAACTCGCCGGACTCGTCGAACAGCTCGGTGGGGAACGGGCCGGCGCCGACGCGGGTGGTGTACGCCTTGACGACCGCGATGATGCGGTCGATGCGGTTCGGGCCGATGCCGGAACCGGTCACCGCGCCACCGGACGTGGCGTTGGAGGACGTGACGAACGGGTAGGTGCCGTGGTCGACATCCAGCATGGTGGCCTGGCCACCCTCGAACAGCACGGTCTTGCCGTCGGTGAGCGCCTCGTGCAGCAGCAGTGCGGTGTCGGCGACCATCGGGCGCAGGCGTTCGGCGTAGTTCAGCAGGTCGTCGACGATCTCGTCGACGGTGATGGCGCGGCGGTTGTAGACCTTGACCAGCATGTGGTTCTTCTGGCCGAGGGCGCCCTCCACCTTCTGGCGCAGGATGTTCTCGTCGAACAGGTCCTGGATGCGGATGCCGACGCGGTTGATCTTGTCGGCGTAGGTGGGGCCGATGCCCCGGCCGGTGGTGCCGATCTGGCGCTTGCCCAGGAACCGCTCGGTGACCTTGTCCATGGTGCGGTGGTACTGGGTGATCACGTGGGCGTTGGCGCTGACGCGCAGCTTGGACACGTCGACGCCGCGGGAGCTGAGCGCGTCGAGCTCTTCGAAGAGCACCTCGATGTCGACGACGACGCCGTTGGCGATCACCGGGGTGACGCCGGGGGTGAGGATGCCGGAGGGCAGCAGGTGCAGCGCGTACTTCTCGTTGCCGACGACCACGGTGTGGCCGGCGTTGTTGCCGCCGTTGAACTTGACGACGTAGTCGACACGGCTACCGAGGAGGTCGGTGGCCTTACCCTTACCTTCGTCGCCCCACTGGGCGCCGATCAGAACAATTGCTGGCATGGGGTTAGTTGTCTCCTCGGATAACAAAGGCGGCGGTCGGCGGGGCCGGGTCGTCGCCGGGCGAAACGGCGGGCTGAATCGCCGGGAACATCTGGGTCTCGGTGTGCTGGGAGCGCAGCCGGGTGATGACGGTGGGGTCTGCGCCCTCGAGGAACTCGGTGAGACGTTCGAACTCGTCGGTCTCGCCGATCTCGGCCGCGGCGCGGCGGAGAGCGAAGAGCGCACGGAGCACACCGCGGTTGGGTTCGTGGGACCACGGGATCGGTCCCTGGCCGCGCCAGCCGGCCTTGCGCAGGGCGTCGAGGCCGCGGTGGTAGCCCACTCGGGCATACGCGTAGGCCTCGAGCAGGCGGCCCTGGCTGTGTGTGTAATCGGCGAGCGCCGACCAGGCCAGCGATGACTTCGGATGCGCCGCCACCACGGTCGCAATATCCTGCGTTGCGGTTCGGCTGAGCGCTTCGGTCACCTCCGGTTCCGCGGGTAGGAGGGTCTCGGGCTGTTCGATCAGATTTGCGCCGGTCACACTCGATACTACCGCGACCCGAGATTCAGGCCCGCGAGCTGTGACTTAAGCACCTAAAATCGCGAGATTCTGGGGCTTTACTCACAGTTCGCGGAAGGGGGCGGGCGGGGGTTAGGCGAGCAGGCCACCGGAGAGGGACTCGAGGATGGCGGCGGAGACCTCGTCGCGGCGGCGTTCGGGCTCGAAGACCAGCCATTCGAGGCCGGCCATGAGCACCGCGCCGAACACGCTCGACGCCATCAGCCCGCTGGTGCCGGCCGCCGCGGTGGCCGGCTTGGCCTCGGCGATCGCCTCGGCGAAGACCGCGAGGGCGTCGTGCCGCAGGGCGAACAGGGTCTTCTGCCAGGCCCGGTCGGTGCGGAAGATCTCGGCCGCCATCAGCTTGGCCAGGCCGGCGTTGGCCTCGATCCGGTCGAGCAGCACCGTGATCAACGCTTCGAGGGCGGCGCGACCGTGCAGGCCTTCGCGCGCCGCGCGGAGGGTTTCGGCGAGCGCGCCGACCCCCTCCTGCAACAGCGCCTCGAAGAGGTTGTCCTTCGAGCTGAAGTTGTAATACAGGCTGCCCTTGGCCACCCCGGCCAGCTCCGCGACGTCGTCCATCGTGGTTCCGGTGATCCCCCGGGTGGCGGCCAGCTGCAGCGCGGCATCCAGGATCGCCCGTTTCGTTCCAGTCGCGCGGGGCATGGCCGGTCCTTTCGTCGCTCTCGTGTCGGGCTCGCAGCCTAGATGGTCAACTCGGGGTGCAGCCGGGTGATCGTCCACATCCGCTGCCGGGAGGCGCTCCAGGCACTGATCGCGATCGAGCCGACCAGGATGCCCACGAGCACGAGCACGGAAAGCCACAGTCTAGAGTCGATCCCGCCGGTGATGAGCTGCCGCAGGCCGGTGACCACGTACGAGGCGGGCATCCACGGGTGCAGGATCTGGAAGAACTGCGGCGTGGTCTCCACCGGGTAGGTTCCGCCCGACGAGCTCAGCTGCAGCATCAGCAGCACCAGGCTGACCACGCGGCCGGCCGCGGTGCCGAACAGGATGATGAACATCTGTTGCAGCGCCAGGAACGCCAGCGTTGTGAGGTAGATGAAGGCCGACATGCCCAGCCAGTGCGCGGGGGTGAGCCCGATGCCGTAGACCAGCACCAGGACCATGATCACGACCTGGCTGAGGCCGATCGCCATGGCGGGCAGGAACCCGGTCATCGTGGCGCGGAGCCCCGAGGCGGCGCTGGCCAGTGCCCTGGTGGGCAGGGCGCGCAGGATCAGCCACGTGATCAGCGCACCGACGAAGGTGGCCAGGGCCAGGAAGAAGGGGGCGAAGCCCTCACCGAAGCTGTCGGAGGCGTTCTCCCAGGTCTGCTTGAGGTCGACCGGGTTCGCGATCACGGTGGCTTTCGTCGCGATCTGCGCATCGCTGTCGTCCGGCGCGGCCGCCGCTCCGGTCGCCAGGGCGTCGGCGAGCGTGTGGCTGCCGGCGGCGAGCTGTTCGGTGCCGGACTGCAATGCGGTGCCGCCATCGACCAGTTCGGTGCTGCCGTCGACGAGAGTGTCGGTGCCGGCGGCGAGGCTGTCGGCGCCGTCGGCGAGGGTGGCCGATCCGGTGGCGGCGGTGGCCGCTCCGGTGGCGAGTTGGCCGGCTCCGGCCGAGAGGGCGCCGGCGCCGGTGGCGACGTCGGTGGCTCCGGATGCGACCTGCGCGGCGCCGGGGACACCCGCGTTGAGGGCGTCGGAGAGCTGGCCGACGCCGGTGGCGAAGGCTCCGCTGGAGGTGGCGTAGCCGGAGATCTGGGTCGCGGCGCCCTGGGTCTGGGTGTTCAGCGTGGCGGCGCCGCTGGCGAGCTGGGTCACCGACGGCAGGAAGGCGGAGGCCGGTGTGCCGGCCGGGGCCGCCGCGATGGCCGCCTGCAGATCCTGCAGGCTGCCGGAGAGCGTGGTCGTTCCGGCGGCGAGCTGACCGGCGCCGGCGGCGATGGAGGTTGCCCCCGCGGCGAGCTGGTCGGAGGAGTCGGAGAGGGTGGCCGCCCCGGCGGCGGCCGTGGCGAAGCCGTCGGAGACCTTCTGGGTTCCGCCGGCGACTGCCGTGGCGCCGTCGGCGAGTTTCACCGAGGAGTCGCTCAGCGTGGTCGCGCCGGTGGACAGGGTGCCGAGCCCGGTTGCCAGGGTGGACGAGCCGTCGGCCACCTGCGCGGCGCCGTCGTCGAGCCTGACGGCGCCCGCTGAGAGGTCGTCCAGCCCGCCGACGAGGGTGCCGGTGCCGGTTTCGGCGGTCGTGAGGCCGTCGGCGAGGGTGCCGGCGCCGTCTGCGGCGCTGCGGATGCCGTCGCCGGCCTCGTTCACGGCCACCAGCATGGCGTTGACGGTCTGGTCGCCGATGTTGAGCGACACGGCGTCGCGCAGCTGGATCATGGCCTGCTTGCCCAGGGTGGAGGCGAGGAAGCTGTTGCTGTCGTTGTAGTCGACCTGCACCTCGGCCGCGGTGGGGCTGTCGGTGCCCGCCGAGACCGCGTCGGTGGAGAAATCGGCGGGGATGGTGACGGAGAAGTAGTAGTCCCCGTCGACGACGCCGGTGGCGGCATCCGCGGCGCTGGTTTCGACCCAGCCCAGGTCGTTGCCGTCGAGGAGTTTGTCGACGAGGTCGTCGCCGGCGGTGACCGGTTCGCCGTCCCTGGTGGCACCGGTGTCGGAGTTGACCAGGGCGACCGGGAGGTGGCTGAGCTCCTTGTCGGGAGCCCAGAAGGCCCAGAGGTACAGGGCGCCGTAGATCAGGGGGATGAACATCAGCACCACGAGGGCGATCTTGGGCAGGGTGCCCTTGCCGAATCGGCGCAGTTCCGTGCCCGTAGAGAGGAAGGCGAACATCTAGCGAATCTCCTGGTTCATGTACAGGACGGTCGGGTCGATGCCGAGTTCCGCCCACATTTCAAAGTCCGGTGCGATGGCCGAGGCGATCACGGGGGTGCCGGCGGCCACGATCGCGCCGAGCCGGTGCCAGAGCAGGCGGCGGGCTTCGATGGAGTGCACCTGCTCGACCTGGTCGAAGAACAGCACGTCGGGCCGGCTCATCATGGCCAGCGACGCACGCAGCAGCACCATTTCGACCTCGTCGAGGTCCCAGATCATGGTGCTGGCGGCGGGCACGGGGATGTCCCCGAAGATGGGACCGCAGACCCGGGTGACCTCGGCGTCGTCGACCGCGCGGATGAACGACCACCACGGGGCGAGCCAGGCGTGGCGTTCGCGGATGGCCGCAGCGACGCTGACCGATTCCTCGAGGGAGTCGATGCCGTGGAACCCGGAGACGCCCGTGCGGCGCTGTACCCGGCGGGCGCGGCGGGGCAGGTCCTCCCCCAGCACTGACAGGCTGCCCGAGCTGGGCTTCATGCGCCCGGCCAGGGTGAGGAGCAGGCTCGTGCGGCCGCTGCCGGCCGGACCGCAGATCACCGTGAGGCCGTCGCCGGCGCTGAAGCTCAGCGGCCCGAAGACCACGCCTCGCTTGTAACTCACGGTCAGTTCATCCGCTACCAGTGTCGCCTGCACGTCGATCCCTTCTTGCCGGCACCTTTTGTACCGACCAGTCAGTATAGATCCGCTCTTCGGGCTGATGCAACCGCACCCCTCGTCCGGGTCACGTCTGAGAGAGTTCAAAGCAAAACTGACTAGTCAGTAAAAAGAGGGTTGGGTGAATTAGAGTGTGACCCTGTCGCAGCGCCGCGACGCCTCTTTTCCCCTTCGGGCCCGGCGCCGGCCGGGCTCCCCGTTACCACCGGAGGCGCTCGCATGCGCGTTACCCTCACCGCCGTCACCAAAGGACCGAAGAACTCGGCCCTGCCCGAAACGACCCTGGAGTTCGCCAGCGGCGCCGTCACCTTCGCCCGCGCCGAGACCGAACGCCGCCCCACGGTGCTCGGCCTGATCGCCTCAGGGCGGATGCGTCCGGACGCCGGCACGGTGACCCTCGACGGCCATACCGACTACTCGGGCCTCCGCCGTCAGGTCGCCCTCGTCGACGCCCTCGGCGTCTCCGAACCGGCCGCTGACGTGAAGGTCGACGAGGTCGTGGCCGAGGAGCTGATGTTCGCCGGCCGCCTCGGCCGACGCCGCACGGTCAAGCGCGTGCTCACCGAGATCGGCCTGGCCGACCAGGCGCGCTCGGACATGGGCGATCTCGCACCCGACGACCGCATCCGCCTGCTCACCGAGCTGGCCGTGCTCCGCGACGGCGTGCTTGGCCTCGTTCTCACCTCGCCCGACCGCCACGGCGGCGACCCGTTGGGCTGGTGGGATGTGGCCGGCGGCCTGGCCGCGCGGGGCTACGCGGTGCTCGTGATCGCCGGCGATGCCTCCGCACACGCGATCGCCGACCTGGAACTGACCAACCTCGAGCCGTCCGGCGAGCTGCCCGCCGGTCTCGCCCGCTCACCCCTCACCCCCGCTGGAGCCGACGTCCTGTGAAGATCTTCGCCATGATCCGCGCCGAACTGGCGCGCCTGACCGCCACCACGATGTCCCGCGTCGCGCTCGTCGCGCTGATGCTGGTGCCCGTGCTCTACGGCGGCCTCTACCTCTGGGCCAACCAGGACCCGTACGCGGGTCTGGACCGGGTGCCCGTCGCCCTCGTGGTCTCCGACACCGGCGCCGAGCAAGACGGCGAAGCCACCAACTACGGCGCGGATGTCGCCGAGCAGCTGGTGGACGACGGCACGTTCGACTGGCACACCGTGTCCGCCAAGACGGCGAAGGCCGGCGTCGCCGACGCCACCTACGACTTCAGCGTCACGATTCCCGCCGACTTCTCCAGCTCGATCGCCTCCTCCTCGACCGACTCCCCGCACCAGGCCACCATCACCCTCACCACCAACGACACCAACAGCTACCTCGCCTCCACCATCGGCAGCCAGGCCGCGCAGACCATTCGGGACGCCATCGTGGAACGGGTCAACGAGCAGGCCGCCGACACCCTGCTCATCGGGCTGTCCGACATCCGCACGAGCCTGGTCGACGCCGCCGACGGCGCCAGCCAGCTCACTGATGGTGCGACGACCGCCGCCGACGGCGGCAGCAGCCTCGCCGACGGCGCCGGCCGACTCGCCGACGGCACCGGCCAGCTGGCCACCGGAGCCGGCAGCCTCGCCGACGGTACCGGGGCCCTCGCGGACGGTGCGGCCCAGGTCGCCGACGGCACCGGCAAGGTCGCCACCGGGGCGAGCTCCCTGGCGACCGGCGCCGGGCAGCTCAGCACTGGCGCGGGCAGCCTGGCTGCGGGAGCCGGTCAGGTGGCCACCGGAGCCGATGCCCTCGCGGCCGGCGCCGGCCAGGTCGCCGACGGCACGGCCGCCCTGTCGCAGGGCGCCACCGCCCTTGCCGACGGCACCGGCAAGGTCTCCACCGGCGCGGCCCAGGTCGCCGCCGCGGCCCAGAAGGTGGCCGACGGTGTGAGCGCACTCGACACCGCCGCGACCCGGGCGGGCGCCGGATTCGCCGGCGCCGGCACGACGTACACGGCCGCGCGCACCGCCCTAGCCGAGCAGCTCACCGCCGCCGGCCTCAGCCCGGAGCAGGTGGACGCGGCCCTGGCCACCCTCGACCCGGTCGGAAACACCATCAGTCAGAGCGGCGCCGCGCTGACCGCGGCCGGCACCGCCATCGGCACCCTCGCCACCGGCACCGACCAGCTGGCGACCGGGGCGGCCCAGACCGCCGCCGGGGCGAAGCAGAGCGCCGACGGCGCGACCAGCCTGGCCACCGGAGCCGCCACGGCCGCGGCCGGGGCGCGGCAGACGGCCGACGGCGCCGCCAGCCTCGCCACCGGCGCGCACCAGAGCGCCGACGGCGCCACCACCCTCGCCACCGGGGCGGCGCAGACCGCGACCGGGGCCGGCAGCCTGGCCACCGGCGCCGGCCAGACCGCCGCAGGGGCCCAGACCCTGAGCACCGGCGCGGCCACCGCCGCCGACGGGGCGGCGACGCTCCGCACCGGCGCCGATTCCGCCAAGTCCGGGGCCGAGACGCTGGCCACCGGCGCCTCCTCGCTCAGCGACGGCCTCCTCGGCCTCAAGAGCGGCGCCGGCACGTTACGCGACGGGCTCACCGACGGCGTCGGCAGCATCCCCGACACGGATGCCGACACCCGCGACCTGCAGGCCTCCACGATCGCCGACCCCGTCGACCTTCAGAAGGCGGCGGTGACCTCCGCGGGCACCTACGGCGCCGGCCTGGCCCCGTTCTTCGCCAGTCTCGCCGGCTGGATCGGCATCTACGCGCTGTTCCTGATCGTCAAGCCGGTCTCCCGCCGGGCGATCACGGCCCTGCACTCGCCGTTGAAGATCACCCTGGCCGGTTGGCTCACCCCCGGCCTCCTGGGCCTCGTGCAGATGGCCGCGCTGTTCGGCATCCTCACCGGGGTGCTGCACTTCGAGGTGCACAACCCGCTCGGCACCTACGGCATGATGGGCCTGGCCGCGCTCACCTTCGCCGCGATCATCCTGGCGCTGAACGTGTGGTTGGGCAGCGTGGGCCAGTTCGTCGGCCTCGTGCTCATGGTGTTGCAGCTGGTCACCGCCGGCGGCACCTTCCCCTGGCAGACGCTGCCGGCGCCACTGGCCTTCCTGCACCACGTGGTGCCGATGAGCTACGCCGTCGACGGCATCCGCCAGCTCATGTACGGCGGCAACCCGGCCACCGCCCTGAACGACGCCGGGGTGCTTCTGCTCTGGCTCACCGGGGCGCTCGTGTTCGCGGCGATCGGGGTGGTGAGGATGACGCACTTCCGCACCCTGCGGGACCTCAAGCCCAGCCTTATCGGCTAGAGCCGCGGCTCCAGTTCCCGGCCCGGGACAGCGAGAGGGGCCGTCGCCTTCCGGCGGCGGCCCCTCTGGTGGTGCTGACTAGCTGGTGACCAGGACGGCCTTCTCGTCGTCGGTGGCCGGTGCGGTGGCCGGCGCGGCATCGAGCGCGTGGCCCTCGGTGTCGATGTTCGGGAGGATCCTGTCGAGCCACTTCGGCAGCCACCAGGCCGACTCACCGAGCAGGCTGAGCAGCGCCGGCATGAGCACCAGGCGCACGATGAACGCATCCGCCAGCACGCCGACCATCAGGCCGAACGCGATGGATGCGCCGATCGCGAAGGTTCCGGTGGCGAAGCCGCCGAACACGACCGTCATGATGGTGGCCGCGGCCACGAGCACGGGGCCGGAGCGGGCGAATCCTTCCCGGATCGCCTGCTTGGGCGCCATGCCCTTGTCGTGCATCTCCTTGATACGGGAGACCAGGAACACCTGGTAGTCCATGGCGAGGCCGAACAGCACCCCGACCAGCAACAGCGGGAGCAGGCTGAGCATCGGGTCGCCCTGCGGCGCCGCGATGAAGGGATCGAGCCAGCCCCACTGGAAGACTGCGGTGCTCGCACCGAACGAGGCCGCGACCGACAACAGGTAGCCCAGGGTGGCGATGAGGGGGATGAGCAGGGAGCGGAACATCACGATCAGCAGCAGCATCGAGATCACGACGATCACGATGATGTACTTGATCAGGGCGCTCATGAGCGCGGCGTCCTGATCGATGCCGATGGCCGTTTCACCGGTCACCTCGAGGTGCACGCCCGTCACGGCATCGGCGTCCTCCCGGATCGAGTGCACCAGGTCCTTCGTCTGTTCATCGATCGGGCTGCCTGCGGGGATCAGGATGATCCTGGCCATGCTGCCGTCGGCGGAGATCTCGGCCGGCACCACCTGCTGGGTTCCGTCCAGCGCGGCCAGGTCGGCCTCGATGCCCGCGGTTTTGCCGGCGATGTCGTCGCCCTCGGCGAGGACGATGAGGGGGCTCTGGGTGCCGCCGAACTCGTCGACGATGAGGTTGTACGCGGTGCGCTCGGTCGAACTGGGGTCGGAGCCGCCGGGCACGTTGAACGCGGTCTTCATGCTGAAGAACGGCAGCGCGACGACGACGAGGATCAGCACCCCGGCGATGACCGAGATGATGGGCCGGTTCACGACGAAGCTGCCCCAGGCGCGCATGAGCCCGCGTTTCTGCACGGCGCCTTCCTGCCAGATGATGCCGGCCGCGAGGTCCTTCCGCTGCTTCTTCGACAGGGCCCTGGTGCCCATGGTGCGCATGATCGCGGGCAGCAGCGTGAGGGCGAGGAGCACGGACACCGCGACAGCGGCGGCGGCCGCGAAGCCCATCTCGGTGACGAAGCTGAGGTTGGCCACCAGCAGCGCCACCAGGGCGACGATCACGGTGAGACCGGCGAAGACCACGGCCGTGCCGGCGGTGCCCGTCGCCCGGGCGACGGCATCCTCGACGCTCTTTCCGCCGCGCAGTTCGATGCGGAACCTGGACAGGATGAAGAGGGAGTAGTCGATGCCGACAGCCAGGCCGAGCATCGACGCCAGAATGATGGAGTTCTCGCCGATCGGGAAGAACGCGCCGTAGGCGAGGATACCGACCAGGCTGACGCCGACCCCGAACACCGCGATCAGCAGGTTGATACCCGCCGCCAGCAGGGAGCCGAAGGTGAGGATCAGCACGAGGAAGGCGATGATCACGCCGACGCCTTCGCCGATACCGGGCGCCGGTGCGCCCAGCGGAACGAGGTTGCCGCCCAGTTCGACGCCGAGGGCGCCAGGCGCCTCTGACTGCAGGTCCAGGGCCGCGTCGTAGTACGCGACCTGGTCGTCCTCAGCCACGTCCCCGTAGGTCAGGGTCGCCACGGCGATGCTCTCGTCTGCCGACACGTACGGCCGGGCGGGGTCGAAGGGGTCGGTCACCGATTCGACACCGGGAAGCGCCGCGGCGTCGCTGAGGACGCTCGCGATCTCGGCGGCGACGGCGGGGTCCGAGACCCTGTCACCGCTGGGCTGGAAGACCAGCTGGAGGGTGCTGCCCGTTGCCTCGGCGACGGGGAACTCGTCGTTCATCCGCTCGAGCGCCTGCGAAGCCGGTGAGTCGGGGATGGAGACGGCCGCCGCATCCTTCGACCCGCTGTTGGTGCCGATCACCAGTGCGCCGATGAGGGTGGCGAAGATCACGAGCCAGGCCCCGATCACGACCAATCGGTGCCGGGCGCTGAACCGGCCGACGTGCGCAAGAAACGTGGACATTACTACTCCTCAGATGTGCGGAAAAATCTACATTCTGAGTGTGTCCGCCGGGCTGAAGGCCCGAATCGTTCGGCTGGAGCAGCTTGACCTACTGCCTTTGCAGTAGACCGGATGCGACCTCCCGCCCGGCCCGACCGGCCGGGCGGCCGGGCGGGACTTGCCGGTTCGGCAATCCGGCTTGGGCATTCTCGGCTCAGTGGGCACTATCGAGGGGTCAAGACGAATCCACCCGAAGGGCCGACCGATGACGCACAGCTTTGACAAGGACTACTGGGAGCGGCACTGGGACCAGGCCCAGGGCCCCGTCGCCGAGGTCGCGGAGGCGAGCGCCGCGCACCCGCGCCTCGGCCGGGAGGTTGCCGGCCTCACACCCGGCACCGCGCTGGATGCCGGCTGCGGCACCGGTGCCGACGCGGTCTGGCTCGCCGGCCGCGGTTGGCAGGTGATGGCCGCCGACATCTCCGGCCACGCCCTGGCTCAAGCAGCAGAACGCGCGGCCGGGGCCACCGGTGCGGAGCGGGTGACCTGGCTCGAGGCCGACCTCACCACCTGGGCACCGGCCGACCGGTTCGACCTGGTGACCACCAGCTACGCGCACCCGGCGATGCCGCAGCTGGCCTTCTACCGGCGCCTCTCGGGCTGGGTCGTTCCCGGCGGCACGCTGCTGATCGTGGGCCACCTGCACGAGCCTGCCGCGGCGGGCCATCAGCACGAACACGGTCACGGTCAGCACGCACACGGTCAGGCCGACGCCGACCAAGCGGGCCAGCAGCCTCCCGCAGAGGCGACGGTCACCGTGTCCGACATCATCGGCCTCCTCGACCCCGCGGCCTGGCAGATCGAGAGCGCCGAAGAGCGCACCCGCACGGTCACCGGCCCGGAGGGGCACTCTCTCCCCCTGCACGACGCCATCGTGCGGGCCACCCGGTTGGCCTGAGAGCGTCCCGTCGAACGAAAACGCGCCGGACGGTGCAACTCCAGCACTCCGCCGGGACGACCGCAGGCGTCGGCCGCCCCTCGACTATGATCGAACGTATGTTCTATTCTTGGCCGCCCGTTGCGCGAAGCGGGGTGGGAGTCGATGCCGGCACACCCGATTCTGCACGCTGACGCCGACTCGTTTTTCGCCTCGGTCGCGTTGCGGTCACGACCGGAGCTGGCCGCCCTGCCCGTGGCGGTGGTGGCCCATGTCTACATCGCCAGCCCGAACTACCCGGCGCGCGCTCGTGGGATCCGCTCCGGGATGCTCGCGCAGGACGCGCTGAGGCAGTGCCCCGAGCTGACCCTGATCGATGTGCCGCGCGCGGAGGTCGAAGAGGTGGGCGACGCGCTGTTCGACATCTTCCACGACTCCGCCAGGGCGGTGGAGCCCGGCTCGATCGAGGAGGCCTTCCTCGACGTGGGGGCGTCGGATGATGCGGCTGCCGTGGAGGCCGGCCAGACCCTGCGCCGGCGGGTGGCCCGCGAGCTCGGCATCCCGATCAGTGTGGGGGTGGGCAACACCAAACTGATGGCGAAGCTCGCGTCACGCCGGGCGAAGCCGGACGGCCTCTCGGTGATCGACGCCGGCGAGGAAGCGGTTCTGCGCAGCACCCTGCCGATGGCGGACGTCTGGGGAATCGGCGCCACCACTCTCCTGAGGCTCACCCGGATCGGGGTGCTCAGGCTCGGCGACGTCGATGGCATCCCGCAGAACGAACTGCAGCACGTCTGCGGCACGGCAATGGCCCGCCGGCTGTGGCGGATCAGAGCAGGCACCGACGACGCCGCGGTGCGGCCGGTCGAGCTTCGTTCCTCGCTCACCGCCGAGGGGTCGACCGCCGGCTTCGCGCGGCCGGACAGGTCGCCGACCGAGCTGGCGCTGGCGTGTGTCGAGCGGCTCTGCAAACGTGCGGAGCGGGCCGGACTGGCGGGAACGGGGATCACTCTCACCCTGCGACCGGAGGCCGGCGGCAAGGCGCTCGTGCGCAAGCGCACTCTCGTGGCGGCGACGGCCGGGCGGCAGACCTGGCTCACGGTGGCCGCCGACCTGCTGGCCGTCGAGCCGGTGCCCAGGCTGAGCGGGCTGCGGGTGACCCTGACCGGGCTGCTGCCGCTGGAGCGGGTGCAGCACACCCTGTTCTGACGGGGGTCTCGACAGGCTCGACCAACGAGATGGCGCGACCGTCAGACGGCGGCCATCACCGCGGCGGCCACGGCGTCGGCCACGCGTTCGTCGAACGGGCTGGGCACGATGAAGTCGGCGGCCAGATCGTCGCCGACCAGGTCGGCGATGGCCATCGCGGCCGCGATCTTCATGGCGGTGGTGATGCGGCGGGCGCCGGCATCCAGGGCTCCGCGGAAGATGCCGGGGAACGCCAGCACATTGTTGATCTGGTTGGGGTAGTCGCTGCGTCCCGTGGCCACGATCCTCGCGTACCGGCCGGCGACATCCGGCCCCACCTCGGGGTCGGGGTTGGAGAGCGCGAAGATCATGGCGTCCGCCGACATCGTCGCCAACAGGCTCTCCTCCACGGTGCTCGAGGAGACCCCGACGAAGACGTCGGCGCCGGCGAGCGCCTGGGCCGGGCCGCCGTCGATCTGACGGGGGTTCGACGTCACCGCGAACTCCGCCTTGACGCCGGTGAGGTCGATGCGGTGGCTGCTGAGGATGCCGCGGGAGTCCAGGAGCACGACGTCCTGGATGCCGACCTCGAGCAGGATCGCGGCGATCGCGATTCCCGCGGCCCCCGCGCCGGAGACCACGACCCGCAGGCCGGCGAGGTCCCGGCCGAGCACCTTGGCGCCGTTGGTGATCGCGGCCAGCACCACGACGGCGGTGCCGTGCTGGTCGTCGTGCATGACGGGCATGTCCAGGGCCTCGATGAGCTTGGCCTCGAGCTCGAAGCATCGCGGTGCCGAGACGTCTTCGAGGTTCACCGCGCCGAAGCTGTGCTGCAGGCGCACCAGGGTCTCGACTATCTCGTCGACGTTGGTGGTGTCCAGCACCAGCGGGATGGAGTTCAGGCCGGCGAAGCGCTGGAACAGGGCCGACTTGCCCTCCATCACGGGCAGCGCGGCGGCCGGGCCGATGTCGCCCAGGCCGAGCACCGCGGTGCCGTCGCTCACGACAGCCACGAGGCGGCTCGCCCAGGTGTAAGGCGCGGCGACGGCGGCATCCGTGTGGATCGCGCGGCTGACCTCGGCCACCCCGGGCGTGTAGACGATGGCGAGGTCGCGCCGGGTGTCGATCGGCCGGGCCAGTTCGATGCGCAGCTTGCCACCCTCATGGGCGGCGAAGATCTCGTCGGTGGTGACGACGGCGGGCTGGACGGGGGTGCTGAGAGTCATGGGCGGGCCTTCGTGGTCGAGCGAGACAGGCGGAAGCCGCTCGATCGCGCAGGGAAACTCGAAACCGGCCTGGAAACAGGCTAGCCACGCCGCGGGCCCGGCCGCTGGGCCGGAAGTCCCGCCGTCGCACCTAGGCTGGTGCAACGCTCACCGCCGGATGTTCTGGGATTCGACGCCCGCGGGAGCACCTCGACGATGAGACGGAGCGCCAGTGAACCACCCCACCACCGCCGGGCTGGGCGCCTTCGCCGGCCTGGTCGACCTGGTTCGTGCCGTTCGGCCGCTCTTCGGGGAGGACGCGCCCAGCGCCGAGGAGATCGAACGCCGCCTGCGGGGCACGCTCGGAATCCTGCCGCCACCGGCCGCCCCGGCACCGACCGAGCACGGCCGCTGGTCCCGGAACGGCGTGGCCGGTGTGGAGCTGTCGTGGGAGACCGGATACGGGCCGCGGGCCGGGGGCTGGCTGCTCGGACCGGCGGGCCAGGAGACTCCCCTGCCCGGCGTGCTCGCGCTGCACTGCCACGGCGGCATGAAGTTCTTCGGCAAGGAGAAGATCGCCGACGGTCCCGCCGGGCTCGCGCACCCCTCGATCGGTGTGTTCCGCGACCGGTGCTATTCGGGCCGGGCCGTGGCCGATGAGATCGCCCGCGCGGGCTTCACGGTGCTGGCGCACGACGTCTTCGGCTGGGGCAGCCGTCGGTTTCCGTCGGCGGACCTGCCGGCCCCGCCGGACCCGGGCCTCGGCGAGCCCGACGATTACGACCGGCGGGCGGGAGCGTTCGAGGATCCGATGGCCAAGACCCTCGGCGTGCTCGGCACCTCGTGGGGCGGCCTGATCGCCCGGGAAGACCTGATTGCCCTGGACATCCTCCGCGGCCGGCCGGAGACGACGAATCAGGCGCCCGGCGTCGTGGGCTTCTCCGGCGGCGGGGCCAGGGCGATGATCGCCGCCGCCCTCTCCGACCGGGTGGGCGCCATCGCGGTGATCGGCATGATGTCGACGTTCCCGGCCCTGATCGACAGACATCTGCTCGCGCACAGCTGGACCCTGATGAGCCCCGGGATCGGCACCGTGGCCGATCTGCCCGACATCGCCGGGGCCCGCGCGCCGCGACCGCTCTTCGTCGGTTATGCCGAGCGTGACGAGCTCTTCCCACTCGCGGGCATGCGGGCCGCCCATCAGGCGCTCAGCCGGCGCTACGCGGGCACCGGAGCCTACACGGGGGTGTTCCGGGACGCACCGCACTCGTTCGATGCCGTGCTGCAGGCCGACGTCATCCGGTTCCTGGCTGCAACGCTGCCGCGCGGCTGACAAAACGGCCGGCCGGCCCACACCACGGTGGGTGGCGGGGCCGGCCGGCCGGTGCTGAGTCGCGACCCCTAACGTGGCTGCGGTTCGTCGACCTTGTTCGGGTTGTCGGCCGCTGCTCCCGCGGCCGGCTGCGTGGTGGCGGAACCGTGGTGAGCGGCTTCCAGGGCCTCGGCCTCTGCACCACCGACGGCCTCGCCGCGGGCGACCATTCCGGCCACGTCGGAGAGCTTGATCTGCTTGAGCACCAGGGCGAGGATGAACGCCAGGCCGATGAACGGCAGCAGGTACCAGAACACCGGGGCGAGGGCATCCGCGTAGGCCGCCACAACGCCGTCGCGCACGGCGTCGGGCAGGGCGTTCAGGGTCTGCGGGTCGATGCTGGCCGTCGCGTTGGCCGCATCCGCCGCGCTCGCCCCGGCACCGGCGAAGACGTCGGTGAGGTTGGCGGTCAGTCGGGTGGTGAAGATCGTGCCGAACACGGCAACACCCAGAGCCGCACCCACCTCACGGAAGTAGTTGTTCGTGCTCGTGGCGGTACCGATCTGGGACGGGTCGACCGAGTTCTGGGCCACCAGCACGACAACCTGCATGATCAGGCCGAGTCCTGCGCCGAAGACGAACAGGTAGACGCAGATCAGCCAGATCGGCGTTTCCGCGGCCAGGGTCGTCATGGCGACCATCGCCAGCGCGGTGAGGATCGTTCCGAGGATCGGGAACATCTTGTATTTCCCGGTCTTGGTGATCGCGATGCCCGAGATGATCGACGTGCCGATGAGGCCGGCCATCATCGGCAGCATCAGCAGGCCGGATGCTGCCGCGGAGGTACCCGAGGACATCTGCAGGAAGGTGGGGACGAACCCGATCGCCGAGAACATGCCCAGGCCCAGGGTGAGGCCGATCGCGGTGGCGTTGACGAAGGTGGGGTTGCGGAACAGCGCCAGCGGGATGATCGGGTCTTTGGCCCGGGCTTCGACGAGCACGAACAAAAGCGCGGAAACGACCAGGCCGGCACCGAACAGCCAGGTCTCGAGGGCGGCCCAGCCGTGGGCGGAGTCGCCGCCGAAGTCGGTGAAGAAGATCAGGCAGGTCGTGAAGGCGCTCAGGAGCACCACACCGAGCACGTCGATCGGCTGGGTGGCCTTCTTGCTGGGCAGTCTGAGGGTGAACCAGGCGATCGCGAACGCGATGATGCCCACGGGGATGTTGATGTAGAACGCCCACTGCCAGGTGAGGTGGTCGACGAAGTAGCCGCCGAGCAGGGGGCCGCCGACGGCGGAGAGGCCGAAGACCGCGCCGAGCGGGCCGAGGTACTTGCCGCGCTCCGAGGCCGGCACGATGTCGGCGATGATCGCCTGGGAGAGGATCATCAGGCCACCGCCACCGAGGCCCTGCACGGCACGCCAGGCCACCAGCTGGGTGAAGTCGCCCGCGAAGGCGCAGCCGACCGAGGCGATGGTGAACAAGGCGATGGCGATGAGGAACAGGTTGCGCCGGCCGAGCACGTCACCGAACTTGCCGTAGACGGGCATCACGATGGTGGTGGCGAGCAGGTAGGCGGTGGTCAGCCACACCTGGTGCTCCACGCCGCCGAGCTGGCCGACGATGGTGGGCATCGCCGTGGAGACGATGGTCTGGTCGAGGCTGGACAGGAGCATGCCGGCGATCAGGGCGCCGAAGATGATCCAGATCCGCCGCTTGGTGAGGAGGAGCGGCTCCGCTGAGGTGGTGGTCACGAAAATGTTGCCTTTCAGGAGGTGGGGACGGCCAGCACGAGGCGCATGGCATCAAGCGAAGAAGAGAGGATGACGGCGAAGTCTTGGTCATTCGCCGCATCGACGAAGGTGTCGGCGGTGGATTTCATGAGGGACCCGAGGATGCTCACGATCGCGACAACCCGCGGGTCGTCGTCGCTGACGCCCTGCCGGTTGGCGATGAGGCCGCGGAACTGGCGGTCGCGGTCCCTGGACATGCCGATGAAGCGGGCGAGCAGGCGGGGCTCCCGCTCCAGGGCCGCCATCAGGTCGGTGTGTTCGCGGGGGTCCATGTCGTCGGATTCGATGTGCTCGATGGCCAGGGCGATGAGGTCGCCCAGCACCTGGGGCCACGCCCCCTGGCCCTTGGCCAGGAACTGCTCGGCGAAGCGCCGGAACTCCTCGTCGGGGTTGGCGCCGATGACGGCGTCCTCTTTGCTGGCGAAGTAGTTGAAGAAGGTGCGCCGCGAGACATCGACGGCGTCACAGACCTCCTCGATCGTGAACCCTGCCAGGCCGCGCTCGGCGGTGAGCCGGCGCGACACCGCCGTGAGATTGGCGGCGGTTTTACGCATCCGTCGCTCAACACGGGAAGTGGTTGCACTTTCTGACATAGAGTGCAGTTTTGCATCATTGGACACACAGTGCAAGTTAAATTCCGGCACTCGGGGCCGGGCTTGGCGATAGGTCACCCGGCGCTGTATGGTCAGTGGATGCTGACCATTGCGAGCCACCTCGACGTCATGAATCGCCTGGGTCGTGCGATGGCCGACCCCACCCGGTCCCGCATCCTGCTGAGCCTGCTCGAGGCGCCCGGCTACCCGGCGCGGATCGCCCGGTCGCTCGACCTGACCCGGTCGAACGTCTCCAATCACCTGAGCTGCCTGCGCGGCTGCGGCATCGTGGCCGCGGTGCCTGAGGGCCGGCAGACCCGGTACGAGATCGCCGACCCGCACCTCACCCGCGCGCTCGCGGCCCTCGTCGAGGTGGTGCTCGCCGTCGACGACGGCGAACCCTGCACCGAAACCGACTGCGACGTTCCCGGCTGCTGCGGTACCGCCGCATGACCGCCACGAACACGGCATCGTCACTCGACCCGGCCCGTCGCCTGGTACTGCAGCGCCGCATCCGGCTGGTGGTGGCGATCACCATCGGCTACAACGTGATCGAGGCGGGCATCGCCCTGGCCGCCGGCACCGTCGCCTCCTCCGCCGCCCTGGTCGGCTTCGGCCTCGACTCGATCGTCGAGGTGCTTTCGGCGGCGGCGATCGCCTGGCAGTTCGCGGCACCGGACCCGGAGACGCGCGAGCGGGTGACGCTGAAGGTGATCGCCGTATCCTTCTTCGCGCTGGCGGCCTACGTGAGCGTGGATGCCGCCCTGTCGCTGTTCGGGGTGCGCGAGGCCGAGCACAGCCCGGTGGGCATCGTGCTGGCCGCGGTGAGCCTGGCGATCATGCCGGTCTTGAGCTGGTTCGAACGCCGCACCGGCCGGGAACTCGGGTCGGCATCCGCCATCGCCGACTCGAAGCAGACCCTGCTCTGCAGCTATCTCTCGGCCGCGCTGCTGACCGGGTTGTTGCTCAACTCCCTGCTCGGCTGGGCGTGGGCGGACTCGGTCGCGGCGCTGGTGATTGCCGGCTTCGCGGTGAAGGAGGGCCTCGAGGCGTGGCGCGGCGATGCCTGCACTGTGCCGGTTTCGGCTCTCACCGGTGAACGAGCCGCCGAGACCGGGCACTGACCGCCCCTCGGCGATGCCCGCGGTCGTCGCCGCACCAGCTATGGCCCACCGCGCCCGCTAGAGGGGGCGCGATGGGCCATACGGGGTGCAGCGAACGGGAGGCCTAGACCGGCGACTCCTGATGAGCGGCGATCGACCAACCGCCGTTGCTCTCGTCGAAGAGATAGGTGGTGGACATCTGCAGCTCGGTGGCGGTGTCGCCGCGCCACGCCATGGACCGGTAGACCAACACGCCGGCGTGCTCGCCCAACCGGATCACGGCCGGCTCGTGCAGTTCGTACCGGTCCAGCGGCGCGGCGGCCTTGAACGCGGCGCGCACCTCGTCGCGGCCGAGCACCACCCCGGGCAGGATCAGCAGGCCGTCACCGGTCATGGTGCGCTGGTAGTAGTCACCGCCCTTGCCGGCGAGGATGGCGCGCCACCCCTCGTGGGCTTCGTGCAGGAGTCTGGCAGGGAGATCGTCGGTGATCGCAGTCATGACTCCACGCTAGCCCTCGGACGTGCCGGGCGGGTCAGAATTTGTGCTGCAAGATCCAGGCGTGCATGGTGACCGCGGCCGCCGCGGAGGCGTTCATCGACCGGGTCGAGCCGAACTGGCTGATCTCCACGAGGGCGTCACCGGCGGCCACGGCCTCCGGCGACAGGCCGGGGCCCTCCTGGCCGAACAGCAGCACGCAGCGCTCGGGGAAGCTGAAGGTCTCCATGATCACGCTGCCGGGCAGGTTGTCGATGGCGATGATCGGCAGGTTCTCGGTGCGGGCCCACTCGACGAACGCTGCGACATCCGGGTGGTGCTGCACGTGCTGGTAGCGGTCGGTCACCATGGCGCCGCGCTTGTTCCAGCGCTTGCGGCCGATGATGTGCACGGTGTCGGCGCCGAATGCATTGGCGCTGCGCACGATGGAGCCGATGTTCATGTCGTGCTGCCAGTTCTCGATGGCCACGTGGAACGGGTTGCGCGTCTCGTCGAGGTCGGCGACGATCGCCGCCATCGTCCAGTAGCGGTACCGGTCGATCACGTTGCGGGTGTCGCCGCGTTCGAGCAGTTCGCGGTCGTAGTACGGCTCTTCCGGCCACTCCCCGATCCACGGGCCGACCCCGTTGGTGGACAGCTCTGGCGTGGGATTCAACGGTTCTGGCACTGCACCACCGTATCCCGCCCAGGGATACCCAGCTTCCGTTCACCTCGGGTTCGCTACCCTTGGGCGCAGGGTGCGCATCAGCCGGCAGCCGCCGCGGTTTCGACCGCGGCCGGGGCCGGCACCATCCGATCGAGACCGCAATCATGACCCCGACCGGAAGGCAACTCCATGCAACCCACACTCTTCGGCATCGACTTCCTCGACTCCGAGTGGCTGATCGGCTGGTTCGGCTCGTTCGTGCTGCTGGGCGTCGCCGCCGTGGTGTTCGTTGAGACCGGCTTCATCGTGCTGTCGTTCCTGCCGGGCGACTCGCTGCTCTTCACCGTCGGTCTGCTCACCGCCACCGGCGACGTGCCGTTCCCCATCTTCGTGACTTGCGCAATCATCTTCGTCGCCGCGTTCGCGGGTGATCAGTTGGCCTACGGAATCGGGCGGAAGGCCGGACCGGCCGTCTTCGCGCGCGAGCAGAACCGGTTCTTCAACCCGAAGAACGTGGAGCGCACCAACGCGTTCTTCGCCAAGCACGGCGGCAAGGCCGTCATCATCGCGCGCTTCCTGCCCGTCTTCCGCGCCTTCGTGCCCCTCGCCGCGGGTGTGGGCAAGATGAGCTACCGCACCTTCCTCACCTTCAACCTGATCGGCGCGTTCGCCTGGGGCGTCGGCCTCACCATGGTGGGCTACCTGCTCGGACAGATCCAGTTCGTTGCCGACTACTCCGAGTACTTCATCATCGGCATCGTGTTGCTCTCGGGAATCCCGATCCTCACCGAGCTGTTCAAGGCGGGTCGCGAGGCCATGCGCACCCGCGGCCAGGCCGCCGTGCCCGCCGTGGAGCTGCCGGAGGACGTGCGCGAGTAGGGCCCTGGCCCCACGGGTAGCTGCCCCGGACTGGGGCTGACCTGCCCCACCAGAGCCTCGCTACATTGAGGACTTGATACTGCCGAGCGACCGCGCGGGACAGCAGAATCATTCGACCCGGGGGGCGTCGCGATGGGCCGGTTCATCTATGACTCCACGCTGACCGTGACCCTGGACGACGAGCTGCTCGGTCACCTCCAGGCCGTGATCGGAGCCAAGTTCCGACTCAAGCAATCCTTTTACTTCAGCTGGGGCTATCCCGCCAACACCGGGGAGAGCCGCACCATGATCTGGCTGACCCCGAGCATCTCCGTGCAGTTCCACTACCGCGCGTCTCGCGCCCCTGCCCTCGACCGCGACCGGATGGCCAGGCTCCTCGCCGAAGCGAACAGCCCCAACGGGCTCGTGCTCATCATCGGAGCCTGAACCCCTGCTGAGCGGCAAGGGACGATGTCCTCGGCGGATGGCCGCCGCAGGGTTTCGGCATCCCTAAATAATCTGTAGGCTTTAGGCATGCCTCAATCTGACCCTGCCGCGACCGCCGCCGTCGCAGAACCTGCCACCCCGCCCGCACTGAGCTCGGTGGCCTCGACCCGGTTGCTCTGGCTGCTAGGCCCCGCGCTCGTGGCCGGCGTGGCGTACCTGGACCCGGGCAACGTGGCCAGCAACATGACCGCCGGCGCCCGCTACGGCTACCTGCTCGTGTGGGTGGTCGTGGCCGGCAACCTGATGGCCTGGCTGATCCAATACCTCTCGGCGAAGCTGGGCATCGTCACCGGCACCAGCCTGCCGGAGGTCCTCGGGGTGCGTCTGCGGCGCCCCGCCTCCCGCCGGCTGTACTGGGTGCAGGCCGAGCTGGTGGCCATGGCCACCG
>Ga0247803_1000254_pt1 | contig 31388 bp, 25 predicted proteins | sample UWRJL014104B1_FD_180928 | JGI IMG/M metagenome (GOLD analysis project Ga0247803, IMG submission 180928) | Plant litter microbial communities from Arlington Agricultural Research Station in Wisconsin, United States - UWRJ-L014-104B-1 | ecosystem: Environmental > Terrestrial > Plant litter >...
GGCGCTCGGCGTGGTCGTCTCGGTCACCGAGCTCGAGATCCCGATGGCGGTGATGGAGCCCTTCCGCATCGTCGGAGCCGCGGCGGTGCCGCTCGTGCTCATCGCGTTCGGGATGTCGCTGCACGGCGACCGTCTGCTCGCGCCGGGTTCCGACCGCCGCGGCATCGTGGTGGCGAGCGCGATCAAGCTCGCCGTCATGCCGGTGATCGCCTGGGTGTTCGGCCGATTCGTGTTCGGCCTCGACCAGGAGCACCTGTTCGCCGTCGTCGTGCTGGCGGGACTGCCCACCGCGCAGAACGTCTTCGTCTTCGCGCAGCGCTACGAGCGGGGTGTCTCGCTGGCCCGCGACACGGTGCTGATCACCACCGTGGGCTCCGTTCCCGTGCTCGTGGCGGTGGCGGCCCTGCTGGCCTGAGCGAAGCCGCGCCGGTGCCGGGGCCGCCCGGCCCACGGAAGTCGTGCCCTTTTCGCGCGACGCAGACTACGGCGGCAGCGAGGCATCCACCCTCTGACCGGCAGTTTCTCGGGTGACGACGCGTCTCATGGCCGTTTTTCAAGGATTTTTCGCCATCTGTACCCCGGTATGCGCGAGAAACGGCCCGAGTCTTAGCTAAAGTTGCGATGTGTCTGAAAACTCCCGTCCCCCAGTAGTGCAGGCGACGCGTGGCGACTAGCGCGACGGAAGAGCTAGCGGCCTGGAAGGCCGCCGCCGTCGCCCGAGGCTACTCGTACCAGTCGCACATCCGCGGTCCCCTGCTGCGTGGACTTCTGTTCCGCACCGGTGACAGCGTCGTCGCGACGTCGCTCGTCAGCGCACTCCAGGCGCGCACCCCCTTCTTCGCGGGCAGCGTCAACGGCCGCTACCCGACCGACGGCGGCGACCCGCTGAGCGTCGCAGCGTCGTTCCTCGCGATCCCCCTCGCCCGCAAGGTGCCCAACGCGGCACTGCTCGGCGACGGAGTCAACGTTCTGCGCAACGCCGGCATCGTGCTGCAGCCGCGCCAGAAGCTGCACGCCGACGACCACTTCGACGGCCCCTTCACGCTGCACAGCCACGGCGGGTCCGAGCGCGAGGCGCTCGAGATCTTCACGCCCGAGTTCCTCAGCCTGCTCACCGAGACGACCGACGGCGCCGACGTCGAGCTCATCGACTCGTGGATGTTCGTCTACAGTCGCGCGGGCCGCTACGGATCCGAAGAGGCTCTCGACGGCATCGAGCGCATCACCAAGCACGTGAAGGCGAACGTGCTCGCCTACATCGAGCCGGCCAGCCCCGTGAGCGCGCCCGTCGCGCCGTCGGAGCCGACCGCGGTCGAGCTCGACACCGCCGCACTGCTGGCGGCACGCGAAGAACGCGAGGCGAGGGCGGGAGCCATCGCCACCGGCCGCCGCAGCCTCGACGCCCGCAATCGCGAGATCGGCCGGCTCGTGTCGGTCGCCATCGGCGGGATCGTCGTGGGCGCAGCCAGCTGGTGGTTCATCACCGACCTGCTGCCGACCCTCTAGGCCCGCTCGCTGCTCCACCGCCTAGGCGTGCAGAGTCCCCCTCGCTGGTCGATGCCCCCCATTCGGGTGACAAAGAGGATAGTGTTCAGAAATGACCACCTCCGAGATTCCCGCGGTCGGCCGACCGCCTGAGGCCCCGCCGATGACCGAGCGGCTCGCGGAGTGGCGATCGGTCGCTCTCGGCCGCGGATACTCGTTCTGGAACGAGTGCGCGCCGACGTTCTTCTCCGGGCTGATGTTCCGCGAGGGCGAGGGCGTCACGGTGAACGCGGTGATCGACGCCTCGAAGTCCTCGAGCCCCTACCTCGCCGGCAGCGTCAGCGGCCGCTACGGCGCGGCGGGCGTCGAGGTGACGACGGCGTTCGTGGCGATCCCGCTCGCCCGGTCTATGCCGAGCATCGTGCTCGTCAACGCCCGACGGGGCGCGCTGCGCGAGGCGCAGATCGGCATGGGCAGCCGTCAGATGCTGTCGCTCGAGGGCGACTTCGACCGGGCGTTCACGCTCTACTGCCCGCTCGGCCACGACGCCCAGGCGCTCGCCGTGTTCACCCCGGCCATGATGCAGCTCTTCCTCGACTCTGCCCCGGCGTCAGACGTCGAGATCGTGGACGAATGGATGTTCATCTACGTGCGTGCCGACGGCTTCCTGCCGGCCGAGGCGCTCGAGCGCGTGGAGCGGGTGGTGGGGCACGTGCACGAGACGATCGTCACGAGGGAGGCCCCTCCGGTCGAGGTGCATCCCGAGGCGTTCGCGTCGCGACGTGTCGCGCCGGTATTCGTCGGCGTGCAGCTGCTCGCCGTCGGTGCCTTCGCGGTGCTGGTCGCAGTGGCGATCGCCATGACCGTGGGCGGCGCGTAGGCCGCGCGACGCGTCAGCCGACGGCGTCGGGGTGGGATCCGGTTCGCTCGCCGGTCTCGAGACCGGCGATCTCGGAGAGGTCGGCCGCATCCAGCTCGAAGTCGAAGACCCGCGAGTTCTCGCGGATGCGATCGAGCGAGTTCGATTTGGGGATGACCAGGAGGCCGCGCTGCACGTGCCAGCGGAGCACGATCTGGGCGCTCGACCGTTCATGCTTGGCGGCGATCCGAGCGATCGTGGGGTCGTCGAGCACCCGCCCGCGGCCGAGGGGCGACCACGCCTCGGTCTGGATGCCGTTGGCCGCGTTGAACGCGATGAGGGCGTCCTGCTGCAACCAGGGCTGGACCTCCACCTGGTTGACGACGGGCGTCTCGGTCGCCGAGTCGAGGAGGCGCTCGAGGTGGGCCTCGGTGAAGTTGCTGACGCCGATGGAGCGCACCCTGCCGTCGCGGTGCAGCGCCTCCAGGGCCCGCCAGGTGTCGCGGTACCGGTCTTGCGAGGGTGCGGGCCAGTGGATCAGATACAGGTCGACGTAGTCCATGCCCAGCAGCCCGAGACTCGTGTCGAACGCGCGCAGGGTCTCGTCGTAGCCCTGGTCGTCGTTCCAGACCTTCGTGGTCACGAAGATCTCTTCACGCGGGATGCCTGACGCCCGGACACCCGCGCCGACGCCCGCCTCGTTGAAGTACAGCGTGGCGGTGTCGACGCGACGGTAGCCCGCGTCGATCGCGCCCTCGACGAGCCCGGCCGCCGTCGCGTCGTCGACCTTGTACACGCCGAGGCCCAGCTGCTGGATCTCGTTGCCGTCGGAGAGCGTGATGAGCGGGGAGAACGGGGGAGTGGTCATCCTCCCAGTATCGCCGGTGTGCCGCTGGGCGACGGGGTCAGGCCGAGCGGAGACGCTCGGCCACGAGCCGGTCGGCGGCCTCGACGGTCGTGACGCCGCCGGCCTCCGCCTCGTCGAAGACGAGAGCGAGCGTCTGCTCGATGGCATCGATGCGGGCGAGCACCGCCTCGTCGCCCGACTCCTCGTCACCGAGACGGATCACGCCGCCCGCGTTCACCAGATAGTCGGGGGCGTAGAGGATGCCTCGGGCGCGCAACCGCATCTCGGCGCCCTGCTCGGCGAGCTGGTTGTTGGCGGGTCCGCAGACTGCGACCGCCGCGAGCTCCGCGATCACGTCGTCGGAGAGCATGCCGCCGACGCCGGCCGGCATAAAGACGTCTGCCGCGACCCGGTGCGCCTCGTCGGGGGCGACCCACGTTGCGCCGAGCTCGGCCGCGAACTGCGCCTTGGCCGGGTTGAAGTCGGTGACGGTGAGAACCGCGCCCTCGTCGGCCAGCCGCGCGGCGAGGCGAGACCCGACCTGACCGAGCCCTGCGACGGTGATGCGGCGGCCGGAGACCTGCGCGCTGCCGGTCGAGCGCCGCAGGGTCTCGCGCAGCCCAGCGTAGACGCCGCGCGCCGTGTACTCGGCGGGGTCGCCCTGGCCGCCCGCCTCGGTTGGCAGGCCGACGACGTGGGCGGTGCGTTCGGCGATGACGGCCATGTCGAGGGAGTTCGTGGCGACGTCCTCGGCCGTGCGGTAGCTGCCGCCCAGCGACTCGACGATGTCACCGAGGTCGAGGAACGCGTCGCGGCGGGCCTGCCCGTCGAGCACTGCGCCCTCCGGCAGCATGATGACCGCCTTGCCGCCGCCCGCGTCGAGCCCGGCGAGGGCGTTCTTGCTCGTCATGCCGCGGGAGAGCCGCAGAGCGTCGGCGAGACCGTCGGCCCAGGTCGGGTACGACCAGAGGCGGCAGCCGCCGAGGGCCGGGCCGAGGGTCGTGCTGTGCACGGCGACGATGATGGAGAGCCCGGAGCGCTCTCCCGTGGCCGCGATCACCTTCTCGTGGTCGAACGCGAGTGCGCCTTCTGACAGGGTTCGGACGGGGAGTACTGCGGTCATCGTTGTACCGTTTCTGTGCAGGGCGAAAGGCCGTGATGGGAGCAATTGCACCACCCGACGCGCTCGATGACAACAACAGTGAGAAATACTGGTCAAATCGATCAACTGTGGGCGCGATTACCGGCATACACTGACCAGCATGACCGCTCTCGACGCGACCGATCGACGCATCCTCCTCGCCCTCGACGACGACCCGAGGGCGACCGTGCAGCTGCTCGCCCTGCGCCTCGGCCTGGCGCGCGGCACGGTGCACGCCCGACTGGAACGGATGGCGCGGGACGAAGTGATGCGGAAGAACTCGATCCGCCTCTCGGCGCCGTCGCTCGGCTACCCGATGCGCGCGTTCGTGACCGCCGAGGTCGACCAGGACCAGTTCGAGGAGATGATGACCGACATGGCGGGGATCGCCGAGGTGGTGGAGTGTGTCGGGCTGGCGGGGGAGAACGACCTCATGATCCAGATCGTCGCGCGCGACGCCGACCACGTCTACGACATCACCAAGCGCATCAAGGGCTGCCGGGGGATCAACCGCACGGCGACGTCGATCGTGCTGCGGGAGCTGCTCGCCTACCGGTACGAGCACCTGCTGCTCGAGTAGGGGGGGCGTCAGAAGATCATCGGGCGGTCGTCGTCCTCGCCGTCGACGTCGTCGAGCTCGACGAGCACGGGCACGTGGTCGCTCGGCGCCTCGCCCTTGCGCTCGTCGCGGTGGATGCTCGCCGCGGTCACCAGGTCTGCGAACGACTGCGACCCGAGGATGAAGTCGATGCGCAGGCCCTCGTTGCGCGGGAAGCGCAGCTGCTTGTAGTCCCAGTAGGTGTAGCCGGTCGGAACGAACGGACGCACGGTGTCGACGAGCCCGATGTCGCCGAACGCCGCGAAGGCCGCTCGCTCCTCGGGGGAGACGTGCGTCGACACCCCCACGACGATGGTCGGGTCGCCGTTGTCCTCGTCGGTCGGGATGATGTTGAAGTCTCCCATCAGCGCGATCGGAGCGCCGTCATTGGCCGCGAGCCAGCGCTGCGTCTCGTCGCGCAGACGGGCCAGCCAGTCGAGCTTGTAGACGAGGTGCGGGTCGTCGAGCGAGCGTCCGTTCGGCACGTAGAGGCTCCAGAGGCGCATACCCGCCACCGTCACGCCGATCGCCCGCGCCTCGATCGGCTGGTCCGGCCCCTCGGCACCCTTGAGGAAGCCGGGCTGACCGTCGAAGTGGGTGGCGACGTCGGTCATCGGCAGCCGCGACGCGAAGGCCACTCCGTTCCACTGGCTGAGTCCGGTGAGCTGCACGTCGTAGCCGGCCTCGGCGAACTTCTCATACGGAAACTGCTCGGGCTTGCACTTGATCTCCTGCATCGCCAGCACGTCGACGTCTTCGCGGACGAGCCAGTCGACCGTCCGGTCGACGCGGGCACGGATCGAGTTCACATTCCAGGTGGCTACGCGCATGCTTCAACGCTACCGTTCGCCCACGGCCGACAGGCTCAGTAGTCTTTACCGTGTGACTGACGCGCGTACCCAACTGATCGAGTTCATCAAGGCCGACGCCGTTTTCCACGGCGACTTCACGCTCACCAGCGGCAAGAAGGCGACGTACTACGTCGACATGCGGCGCGTGAGCCTCGACCACCGCGTCGCTCCGCTCATCGGCCAGGTGATGGTCGACCTGATTTCAGAGATTCCGGATGTCTCGGCCGTCGGGGGCCTCACCATGGGAGCCGACCCCATCGCATCCGCCGTCATGCACCAGGGAATCGCCATGGGGCACAGCTATGACTCCTTCGTGGTGCGCAAGGAGCCGAAGGACCACGGCCGCGGCCGCCAGGTCGAGGGTCCGGACCTCGAGGGCAAGCGCGTCGTCGTGCTCGAAGACACCTCCACCACGGGCGGCTCGCCGCTCAAGGCGATCGAGGCACTGCTGAAGGTCGGCGCGATCATCGCCGGCGTGGCAGTGGTCGTCGACCGCAACACCGGCGCGCGCGAGATCATCGAGGCCGCCGGATACCCGTACTTCTACGCCATCGGCCTCGGCGACCTCGGACTCGAATGAGCGACGACAAGACGCCTCCGGGTGGCGGTTTCACCTGGGGGCTGACCCCCGGCGGAGAGCCGGAGGAGCCGAAGACCCCCGCCGAGCCGGAACCGGCGGAGTCGCAGCCGGCCGAGGGCGAACTGCCGAAGCCGCCCCTCGACCTCGGGCACTTCCTCGCCCTCAACCAGGACGAGATGATCGCGGCGGCCACCGAGCAGACCGCTCCCGCCGAGCAGGCGCCTCCCGCCGAGCCGACCCCGCCCGCCGAGGCATCCGCCCCCTCCTTCGACGACGAAGGGGAGCCGACGGCCGCCTTCGACTTCCGGGCGCCACCGCCGCCCCCGGTCGACCCCATCCAGGCGCCCGTCTACCACGAGGGCCGCGCGCTGCCGTGGGAGCAGCCGCCCGCGATCGACGCCTCCCTCGACGGTGCGACGGAAGCGCTCGGAGCCGAGTTCGTCGGCCTCGAGAGCCCGGCCGACGAGTCGGCGCCGACCTCGGCCATCGACAGCCTGTTCGGCGACGAGAAGTTCCAGGAGTACCAGCCGGTCGCGGCGTCGGCGCTCGTGCCGTTCGTGTCGCGCGAGCTGGTTCCCGTGCCCGGCCCAGACGCGGCGAGCGGTGACGAACCGCCCCGTGGTCCGCTGCCGAAGAGCCAGAAGGTCCTGATGTGGGTCGCCGGCGGCCTGGTTGCCGCCCTCGCCCTCGCCGGATTGTTCTTCGTCGGCACCCGCATCGGCGACTCCATGCCCGCCGCGGTCGTCACGCCGACGCCCACGACGACCCCGACGGCGGCCCCGGATGCGCCGGTCGCGCCGGTCGTCGCGATCGGCCCCGTCGCCCCCGGCGTCTACGAGTGGAAGGACCTGCTCGGCACCGAGTGCGTCGACCCCTACGTGTCTGCGTGGGAGAAGGAGTACACGGTCGTCGACTGTCTCTCGCCGCACGGCGGACAGCTGGCCTACCGCGGCCGGTTCGACGACTCCGCCCTCGACCCGTTTCCCGGCGTCGAGGCGCTGCAGGCCCGCATGAACCTGCTCTGCGCCAGCCAGGAGAACATCGACTACGCCGCCGCCAGCCAGTTCGCCGACATCCAGATCGCGGCGAGCTACGCCGGCACCGAAGACGACTGGAAGAGCGGGAACCGCAACTACTACTGCTTCGTCAGCCGGTCGTCCGGCGAACCCCTCACGGTGAGTGTCGCGATGCCCGCCAGGGCGCCCGTCGTGATCCCCGTCGTCCCCGCCCCCGAGCCGTAGAAGGCGGGCCGCAGTGTTCTCCATCGTCACCCAGACCCTGCGGCTCGTCGCCGCCCGCTGGCCGGTGCTTCTGGCGTGGTATCTGGCCGGCTGGCTCGGGCGCTACCTGCTGATCGAGGTGGCCGCGACCTTCGGAGCGACCAACGCCCTCGTCGGCCTTCTGATCATGCCGCTCGCCGTGCTGGCGCGGCTCGCGAGCTTCATCGGCATGTTCCTCGTGCTGCGCAGCGCGATGCCCTCGTTCAGCGACCTGAAGGAACGCGGTCTCGACGACGTCGACCGCACGACAGGCCCGCGCGGCCGGGCGTCGCGCGTGTACGACATCTTCCTCGTCAGCATCCTCCCGTTCTTCGCCTTCTACGCCGCCTGGCAGTTTCTCGGGCAGGACACGATCGCCTACGCGACGTCGGCGCTCGGCAAGATCAACCCCTTCGCGGAGGACTACGAGCCGGGAGGGGCGGTCTTCGACCTGCGATTCGACTGGGTCTCCGGCACCGTCATCGTGCTCGCCTTCTCCGGCCGTTATCTGATCAAGAAACACCAGGCGCGACTGCCGAAGTGGGCGCCGATCGTCGCCGTGTACCTCGAGGCCGTGTGGGTCTACCTCACTGTGTTCCTCATCAGCAGCTCGCGCGCCGAGGTCGAGGGCTGGATCTCGTCGCGTGCCGCCGTCGAGTGGTACTCCGGCTTGCGCGCGGACATCGCCTCGGCAATCGCCCCGATCGGCTGGGCCTGGAGCGGAATCGAGTGGATCGTCGCCGAGGCCGGCGGCCTGCTGCTGCTGCCGCTGGCCTGGCTCGCGCTCGCCGGCATCGTCTACGGTCGCGCGCTCGCCGCCGAACCGGTGGCGCTGCGACCGCGCGGACGCTACTACGACTCCGCGCGGTCGCGTTACGCCGCGCTGCCCACGGCGGTCACCCGGCGCTTCACCGACATCGGCAGCGACTTCCTGGGACGGTTCCGGCCGCTCGGCAACGCCCTCGTGCTGATCTGGCGCGCCGGCGTCGTGCCGATGGGCATCTTCGTGCTGGCCTACACGCTGCTCGAGGCAGCCACCGACTGGGGCTTCATCGCCGCCGTGCAGCTCATCGGCGCCCACGACCTGCAGTCCTGGTGGATGAACGTCGACAAGGTGCTCGGCTTCGGCATCGACGCGCTGATCGAGCCGCTGCGCATCTGCCTCATCGCCGCCGGGTACGACTTCTGTCTGCGCAAACTCGAGGAGCGTCGCGAGTCGGCTGCCGCGGTGGTCGCCGACGAGACCGCTACAGCCTGAGCCTCAGGTACTCGGGCAACTCGCCGACGACCGTGACCGCGAGCGCCAGTTCGTCGCCGGCGTCGGCCGGCACGACGAAGATCGTCTCGAGCAGGTACGGCTCGGTGTTCGACGCCGTGCAGATGCTCTCGGCCCCGTCGGCGGTGTCGAACGAAATCGGCTCAGACAGGGCGTCGCCCCAGCCGCGGGTCATGGTGCCGCCGTCCAGCTCCTCGAGGTCGAGCAGGCAGCGGGGCGACTCGCCGTTCGAGTCGAGCTCGCCGGGGGTCACGCGCACGGACACGACGACGAGCTCGCTGCCCGCGGGCAGTCCGATCTCATCGCCCTCCGTGCTGGTCGCCGGGATGCGCTCGGTCTTCTCGACCGCCCAGCGCGTAGCAGCGAACGCTCCCTCGTCTCCGGGCGCGACGTCGACGGGAATGCTCGGCCGCTGTCCGAAGTAGGCCGTCCACTCGTTCGCGAAGGTGATCCCCACCGTGGCGGGCAGCAGGATCGCGACGGCGACGAGGCCGACGCGGTTGCTGCGCAGCCACGCCTTCATCGCGCGCCCCAGACGGGACGGTCGGTCTCGATCGACTCGTCGACGTCGAGCGCCCTCAGGTCGACGGGGATCACGAGCAGCGAGTCGACGCGCGGGTCGGAGTCGAGGGCGAGCTGCAGTTCGGCGTTCGCGGCGGCCGGGCTCGAGACCACGTCGAGCGGCAGTTCGAACATGAGCGGCCCGGTCCAGGCGATGCCGACGGTCATGCCCCGCTCGGCGATCGAGCCGTCGCCGGGCCGGGTGGATGCGCTGAAGGTCGTCTCTCCCACACGCAACCGCGCGTACCCGAGTGTCGGGTCGAGCCCGTCGACCCGCGCCTCGACGCTCACGTCGACCACGACCCACACGCCCGCGGTGCCGCCCGCCCAGCCGTTCGAGGCCTCGACGGAGCGGGCCACCCGCACCGCGTCGACCGTGGCGAGGATGTTGCGGCCCGCGACGGGTTCGCCGAGCTCGCCGCGCACCGCGATCGGGGCCTGCTTCTCGGCGATGCTCGGGGTGGAGTGCGCGACGAGGCCCGCGATCACGAGGATCACCACGAGACCCGCCCCGTTGGCGACGTGGCGCCAGTTCATCGTCGTCCGGGTCATCCGTCACTCCCCGCTCCCAGGTCGTCGATCGTGAAGGCGAGGTATCCGGCGACGAAATCGTCGGAGAACCTGTCGCCGAAGTAGACGGTGGCCTCGCCCTGGTAGGTGCGGTCGAGAAGGTCGACCCGCAGCTCGTCGCCGCCGGAGAGCTCGTGCGCCGCCACCTCCCAGACGAATGCGACCTCGACGGGCACCCCGGGCTGCACGGTGGAGACGGTGCTGCCGTCGTCGAAGACGAGGACCGCGGTCGGCGCGCTCGACTCGGCCGCGAAGTCGACGTCGACGGGCAGCATCGTGTCGGCGTCCCCGGTCAGTGTCGCGAGGCGCAGCGGATCGTTCGAGGTGTTCTCGACGGTCGCGACCACCACCAGCAGGCGGTTGCCGTCGGCCGGCATCACCCCCTGCTCGGGGAAGCCGTCGATGAGGGCCGCCCGCTCGGCGGTGACCGTGAGCCGCTCACCCGCGAACGGCTGCCCCGCCTCGACCCGCGGGATCGGCGTCGGCGCAACGTCGTCGAGGCCGCCGAGCACGGCCGAGAGGCCGAGCAGCACGGCGCTGATGCCCGTGATGAGCCACTTGGTGGGCAGCCGGTCGTAGAGCACGCGGGCGCGCTCCCGCCAGGAGCTCAGCGGCTGCGGCGGGGTCGATGTCACCTCGTGGGGCTACAGCTCGTCAGACTCGACGGGCTCGGGGTTGACGAGGTCGGCCACGCTACCGAGGATCTCGTCGGGACGGAACGGGTACTTCGCGATCTCCGCCTCGTCGCTGATGCCGGTGAGCACGAGGATGGTGTGCAGCCCCGCCTCGATGCCGGCCACGATGTCGGTGTCCATGCGGTCGCCGATCATGCCGGTGTTCTCGGAGTGCGCACCGATCTTGTTCATCGCCGAACGGAACATCATCGGGTTCGGCTTGCCGACGACGTAGGGCTCCTTGCCGGTGGCCTTGGTGATGAGGGCCGCGACCGCGCCCGTCGCCGGGAGGGGTCCGTCGGCACTCGGCCCCGTCGCATCCGGGTTCGTCACGATGAAGCGCGAACCGGCGCCGATGAGGCGGATCGCCTTGGTGATCGCCTCGAACGAGTAGTTGCGGGTCTCGCCGACGACGACGTAGTCGGGGCTCGACTCGGAGATGATGAACCCCGCCTCGTGCATGGCGGTCGTGAGCCCCGCCTCGCCGATGATGAAGGCGCTGCCGCCCGGCATCTGGCCCTTGAGGAAGTCGGCGGTCGCGAGGGCGCTCGTCCAGATGCGCTCCTCGGGAACGTCGAGACCCGAGGCCTTGAGACGGGCGCTGAGGTCGCGCGGGGTGAAGATCGAGTTGTTCGTGAGCACGAGGTACGGCTTGCCCTCGTCGCGCCACTGCTGAAGCAGCTCGGCCGCTCCCGGAACCGGGTGGTTCTCGTGCACGAGCACGCCGTCCATGTCGGTGAGCCAGCACTCGATTTCGCCGCGGTTCTTCATGGGGCCATAGTACCGAGCGGGCGCTACTCGATGTGCGTGGCCCCCGGCACCCGGGCGCGGATGATCTCGAGCGCCTGCGGGTTCTGCTCCATGAGCACAAAACGGCGGCCGAGTTTGTGGGCGACCGCCCCCGTCGTGCCGCTGCCGGCGAAGAAGTCGAGCACCCAGTCGCCGGGTGCGCTGGAGGCGTGGATGATGCGGCGCAGGATCCCCTCCGGCTTCTGCGTGGCGTACCCGGTCTTCTCCTTGCCGGTCGGCGAGACGATCGTGTGCCACCAGACGTCGGTCGGCAGTTTTCCGAGCGCGACCTTCTCGGGAGTGACGAGGCCGGGCGCCATGTACGGCTCGCGGTCGACCTCGGCGTTGTCGAAGAAGTAGGTCTTCGGGTTCTTCACGTAGACGAGGATGGTGTCGTGCTTCGCCGGCCACTTGTTCTTCGCGCGGGCGCCGTAGTCGTAGGCCCAGATGATCTCGTTGAGGAAGTGCTCGCGGCCGAAGAGAGCGTCGAGCACGACCTTGGCGTAGTGCACCTCGCGGAAATCGAGGTGCAGGTACAGGGTCCCGGTGTCGTCGAGCAGCCGCCAGGCCTCCTCGAGCCGCGGCTCGAGAAACTCCCAGTAGTCGGCGAACGAGTCGTCGTAGCTGTAGAGCAGCCCCTTGACCGTCTCGTAGCTGCGGCCCTGGAAGCCCTTGCGGGCGCCGCCCGCGGTGCGCACCGTGGTCATCGTCTGCCGCGCCTGCACCCGGCCGGTGTTGAACGGCGGGTCGATGTAGATCAGCTGGAACGAAGCGTCGGGCAGCCGGGAGAGGGCGGCCACGTTGTCGCCGTGGATGACGAGGTTCTCGCCGTCGGGGCTCCACAGCGGTTCGGTCACCCTCGAAGGTTAACAGGTGGGGGAGCGGCTAGCCTCGGGAGAGTGAGCGACCAGACCCCGAACCCCTCCGTCGAGCTGACGACCCACGGAGTCGGGCCATGGCGCGGCGAGCTGCCCGAGGGCGACCACTGGGACCGCGAGCTGCTCGAACGCGGCGACTCGCGCAACGTGATCGACCGCTACCGCTACTGGACGATGGCCGCCATCGTCGCCGACCTCGACCAGCACCGGCACGGCTTCCACGTCGCGATCGAGAACTGGCAGCACGACATGAACATCGGTTCGATCGTGCGCAGCGCCAACGCGTTCGCCGCCGACACCGTGCACATCATCGGCCGCCGCCGCTGGAACAAACGGGGTGCGATGGTCACCGACCGCTATCAGCACGTTATGAATCATCCGGATGTCGCGTCGTTCGTCGAATGGACGCGCGACGCCGGCCTCCCGATCGTCGCCATCGACAACATGCCGGGCGCCGTGCTGATCGAGACCTTCGACTTTCCCGAGAGGTGCGTGCTGCTGTTCGGGCAGGAGGGCCCAGGGCTCACCGACGAGGCGCTCGCCGCATCGGACGTGCAGGTGGAGATCAGCCAGTTCGGCTCCACCCGCAGCCTCAACGCCTCGGCCGCCGCCGCCGTCGCAATGCACGCCTGGGTCACGCAGCACGTGTCCTTCTAGGGCGGCAGAGCCCGAAAACCCACCCCCCAACGGGAGGTGCGAGGGTGAAACCGAGGGTGAAAAACGGCGCTTTCGCGAAGATCGCCGCCGCCGGACACCGAGCATGGACGAAGTGATTCGCTCCTGCGGATCCCCGCGACCGCACCCGATCCGGTTCCGCTCGACGCCCGCCGCGGCGTAGAGGCGGCCCGCCCGCGAGGTGCTCTTCGTCGTGCCCGCAATCGGAAAGCACCGTCTCTTGAGCACTGTCACGCCCGCCCGCCGCTCCACCGCCTCGGCCCGTTGGTTCGCCCGCACAGCAGCCGTGCTGACGCTCGCTCTCGGCCTCGGAATGCTCTCGGCCCCCGCCGCCTACGCCGCCGACGCGGCGCTGACCGTGTCGAAGACCGTCGACGGCCTCGAGTCGGCCACCGTCGACCCGGGTGACGAGTTCACCTACGCCATCACGGTCGGCTGCGACGACGCCGACTGCGTGGGCGCGCAGCTGGTCGACGAGCTGCCGGCGGCGTTCGTCGGATTCCCGATCCTCTCCACGTCGGTCACCCCGCCGACCCAGCCGACCACCACGACGCTCCAGGGCTGCTCGACCGTCGTCACCGCCTCCTGCTCGGTCGTCGTCGACTTCGACACCATGCTCGACACCGTCACAACGGGCATCCGCGCCGGCGACACCCACATCCTCACGGTGCGCCTGCGCGCACCGCTCACACTCAGCCCCTCGTGGGCGTTCAACGGCGCGGCCGTGCCGAACACCGCCGTGGTCACCTCCTCCACCGCCCCCACCGTGAACGACGGCGCCACCGTGACGATCGCCATCCCGGTGACCGTCGACGTCGCCCCCGGCAAGACCTGGACGCCCGCGACCCAGCAGTTCTCTCCCGGCGTGCAGAGCACGGTCGCGCTGTCGCTGCGCAACACGTCGAACGTGCCCGCCGAGTCGCTCACCCTGCAGGACCCGAAGATCGCGGATGCCGCGGCCTCGGCCCTCGCGGCGTCCAACCCGTTCTCGATCGTCGACTTCGTCTCGTTCGGGGCGGTGACCGCGCCGCAGGGCGCAGACCGCGTCACCGTCGACGCCTACGTCTTCTCCGGCTCGGCCTGGAACTGGGCGGCGGGAACCCCGTCGACCATCGCGGCGATCGGCCTGCCCGGCGGCGTCGCGGCCGCCGACGTGGCCGGACTGCGCTTCTCCTTCACCGACTCGGCCGGCGGCGCCACCATCACCGAGAACGGCACGGCGGGCGCCGTGCAGCTCACGGTCGCCCAGCGCTCGGCACACCGCGAGACCGGCGCCACCCTCGCCCTCGGCACCACCGCCACCAACCAGGTCGCGGCGACCGTCGTCGTGCCGGCTCAGGCCCCGGTGTCGCGCGACGCGAGCGCCCCGTACGCGATCGCCGGACTCACCGTCGACGTGACCGCGGGCAAGACCATCACCCCGGCCCGAATCCCGGCCGGCACCGACGCCCGCGCGCTCATCACCGGCAAGAACGACTCCAACGGGCCGCTCTCCAGTCTCACCGTCGGCGACACCGGCTTCTTCACCGCGGACGTGGCGTTCGGCGGCTTCCTCGCCCCAGTGGCCTACCCCGCCGGCGCCACGGGCGCATCCGTCACCTGGTTCTTCAGCGGCTCCACCGCAGTGCCCGTGCCCGTCGCGAACGGATCCACCCCGACCGCGCCCGCAGCACCCTCCGGCCAGCACCTCACCGGGTTCGAGGTGACCTACGTCGGCGCCATCGCCGCCGCGAGCGTCACCGCACTCGAGTTCGCCATCAGCCCCTCGGTCGACTTCGTGCCCACCATCGGTGTGAGCCCCAAGCTCGTCGAGAACACGGCGACCGTGCGTGGCACCAACGCGGCGGGCTCGGACACCGCCAGTGCCGTGGCGCCGCTGCGGGTGTTCTTCCCCGCGATCGACCTCGAGATCGACAAGACCGTGAACCCGACGGGCGCCGTGAACCCCGGCGGCACCGTCGTCGTGCAGCTGCCGACCACGACCGGCACCGACTCCGCCTTCGTCAAGCCGACCCGCGTCGTCGTGCAGGACGTCTGGCGCGCCGGCGACGCCGACGACTTCTGGAACGCGTTCTCGCCCGTAGCGATCGCGCCGACGCAGGTCATCGCCGGCTCCTCGCTGCTCGTCGAATACACCGTCGACGGCACCACCTGGCTCACCCTCGACACCGTGCCGGCGACCGGGTCTACCGTGATCTACTCGAAGACGATCGGGGCGCCCGTCGACCCCGCGGCCGTCATCGGACTGCGCTACACCTTCGAGAACCCCGCCGGTCTCGCGCAGGGCACGACCGTGAGCCCCAACACCGTGTTCGCCGCCCGGGCGACGCTGCGCACGGGCGGGGCGCCCACCTCGGTCGTCGACGCCCCCGCGTCGGTGTACGAGAACCGCGGTTTCGCCGAGGCCACGGGGGTCGTCGCAGGCGGCGGCGTCATCACGAGCGACGAGGTCGAGGCCTTCGCCGACGGGCGCATCGTGACGACGAGCGGAACCGGCACGGTGCTCGCCGACAAGAACTGGACCACCGCGAGCGTCGTATCGCAGTCGGGCGCCCAAGCCACGACGCGACTCGGCTGGGCGGTCTCCGCCGCGGGCTCCCCGCGTGTCACCGTGACCGACCCCGCGGCCGGACTCGAGACCACGCCCCAGGACACCGTCTTCCAGGCCTTCAACCTGACGCGCGTACCGGCGATCACCTTCGCACAGGACCCGCTCCTGCGCTGGGACCGCGTCGTCGCCGTCGAGCTGTACACGGCGGGCGCCTGGGTGTCCGCCGGGCCGGTCGGAACGAACTGGATGAACGCGAACGGCTTCGCCGGCTACACCCTCACGCCCCAGCAGTCGGCCGCCGCGACCGGCGTGCGCCTGATCGTCGAGCCGAACGACGCCGCCCGCGCGGCGAGCAGCAACCCGCTCGCGCCGCCCGTCGGCTCGGGCGTCGCCTCGAGCGCCGCCGGATCGGCCCGCCCCATCGACCTCGTCTGGACACTGCGAAACGTCGCCCGCGTCGGCGGCGCATGGATCGGCGAAGACAGCTACCCCTCCGTCACCAACACCGTGGGCGTGACCGTCGGCGGCACCGAGACCACCGACAGCGACGCCATCGCCCTGGTCGACTTCGCGCCCGCCGTCAGCGTCACGAAGACCTCGACCGTGCCCGGAGTCACCGTGCCGCACCTCGGCGACGTCGCCGCCGGCGACTACCCCTCGATCGGCTACACCGTAACGGCGACCAACGACTCCGCGTCGCGCGCGTCGTACCTGCGGGTCAGCGACCCGATGCCCTGCACCGAGTCCACCGTGTCATCGTGCGTCACCGCCCCCGGCGACTGGGCGGCCGACCCGTACGCCTCGGCCGACTACGACCCGGCGACGAACCCCTTCGAGCGCGTCGACCTGACCAAGCTCGCCTTCACCGTCCCCGCCGGGCAGGTCGACAAGAACGCGTCGCTCGTCACGCTGTGGAAGATGGATGCCGCGGGCGCACTCACCCGCCAGGTCGTCACCGTCACCGCGGCCGAGGCCCTCGGCGCGGCGGCGCTCGCCGACGTCGTCGGCGTGAGCGTCGTCTACCAGAACGCCAACGCCGCCGCAGTCGGTGGCTCCATCGTCTCCGGCGCCGCGCTCACCATGGCCGTGAGCACGAAGCTGCGCGTCTACCAGCGCAGCGCGCCGGCGACCCTCGTCGCACCGTCCACCGTCGAGAACCACGTCGACGCCCAGTCGTACGACCCGGTGCTCTTCCCCAGCGGCACCGGCAGCACCCCGCACGACGCGGCGTTCGCCGACGTCGAGCTCGTCTCCGGCAGGCTCGACGCCGTCGCGACCAAGACGATCACACCCTCGTCGCTGCTGCAGCGCGACCGGGCCAGCACGGTCGACGTGGCCCTCGGCGCCACCGACGGAACAGCGACCGCACCCGCCAACAGCGTGACCATCACCGACGTCGACGCCGGGTTCTGGGACAGCTTCCGGCTCACCGGCCTGGGCGCAACCGTGCTGCCGGCCGGCGCCGACCGGGTCGGTGTCGACGTCCAGCTGAACGGCGAGCCCGCCTGGGTCGCCGGCCCCCGCGGAGGCGCCGCCGCCCTGCCCGCCGTCGCCCTCGACCAGGTCACCGGCATCCGCTTCACCTTCGATCGCGCCGACGGGGCCCTGCTCTCGCGGGCCGCCCCCGCCGCCGACTGGAGCGCCGGCGCCGTTCTCAAGGTCGTGCTGCTCGAGACGACCCGCGCCGACGGCACGCCGGTCGCCTTCCCCAGCACCGTCGACAACCGCGTCGACGTCAGATCGGCCCGTGCCGACGGCGTGTTCGCCGCGGCGACCGACGACGCCTCAGACGACTTCGGTCTCGCGACCGGATCGTGGCAGCTCGACGTGGAGAAGACGCCCGCCGGCAACACCCATACCGTGTTCCCCGGCACGCTCGTGCCCTGGACGATGAACTTCACCAACACCGGAACGGGCTACCTCGCCGTCAGCGACGTCACCGACCAGCTGCCGACGCACCTGACCTTCGACTTCGAGAACCCCGTGTACTCGACCTCGGCCGGAGGCACCCTCTCGACCGACGTCGCCTACTCGTACGACGAGGCGACGAAGCGCCTGTCGTTCGCCTGGCCGGCCGGCGAGAACCTGATGGCCCCGGGTGAGAAGTTCAGCATCACCCTCGGTCTCACCCTCGAGCCCGGCCTGCAGGTCAGCGACCGCGCGACCAACCAGCTGGTCGTGCGCACCGTGCAGCCGCTCGCGGCGTGCACCAACCTGTCGGGCAACGGGCAGGGCACGCTCGCCGGCCTCGCCGTCACCGAGTGCGGCACCACGAACTTCGTGCAGCCGACGCCCGGCGCATCGCTCGCCACCTACAAGGGCGTCAAGGGCGACATCGACAGCGCGCTCGTGACCGGAGCGGTCAACACCGCGAACCCCGGCGGCCCGTGCCTGATCGACCCCGAGGGCTACTACCGCGCGCCGTGCGCCGCGAACACGGCCATCGGATCGACCGACGAGTGGAAGCTGCTCGCAGTGAACAGCGGAACCGAGAGCTACCGCTCGCTCACGATGGTCGACCCGCTGCCGCGTCTAGGCGACCGCATGCTCGCCACGGGCGGCAGCAGGGCCTCCACCTTCCAGCCCGTGTTCGACGGTGACTTCGGCGTGCAGCTCTCCGGAGCGCCGGCCGGATCCACCGCGGCCTGGCAGGTCACCACCGACAATGCGGCGTGCGTCGGCACCGGCACGTCGACCTGGAACGCCGACCCCGTCTGCGCCGCCAACACCTGGGTCGCGGGCACCGCCTACACGGGAGACTGGGCGGCGATCACCGCACTGCGCGTGACCGTCGACTTCTCGACCAGCGCTGCCGGCCTGCTCGCGCCTGCCGGTTCGTTCAAGGTCGTCTACCAGTCGACCAACCAGCCGGCGTCCGCCGCCCTGCCCGGCGGCGCGCCCGTCGACGCACCGCTCGCCGGCCAGTACGCGTGGAACCAGTTCGGCGCCCACGCCGTGCTCGAGAGCGGCGCCACCCTGCAGCGCGCACCCGTCAAGGTGGGCGTGCGGCTCGTCGAGTCCGCGCTCGCCGTGACGAAGACCGTCAGCGGGGCCGCGGCAGCGTTTGCGCCGCCCGCGTTCCGAGTCGACGTCGACTGCACCGTCGCGGGTGTCGCGCTCGATCTCGGCGCGCGGTCGACGCTCGCGCTCACCGCCGCGAACGGTCTCACCGCCCGCATCGACCACCTGCCGATCGGCGCCGTCTGCGCCGTCACCGAGCAGGGCGCCGTCGGAGAGTTCGGCGAGTCGAGCCGCAGCGTGACGCCAGCGACGATGACCCTGCTCGTGCCCACCGACACGGCGACCGCGGTCGACGCCGCGCAGATCGCGGCCGTGGCCAACGTCTACGACTTCGGCGGCCTGAGCGTCACGAAGGCGGTCGACACCCTCGCCACGGTCGGCGACTTCGGCAGCTTCGACTTCGCCCTCGACTGCACGACACTGCTCGGCGACCCCGTCACGCTCGACCCCGCCGACGCCGCGTTCAGCCTCGCCGCGGGCGAGACGCACGCCGTGGCCGCCGGGTCGATCCCGGTCGGTTCCGAGTGCGGCATCACCGAGACCTCGGCGGGCGCCGCGGACGCGATCGCGATCACCGGCACCGGTGTGGTCGACGGCGGAAACGGCACGGCGGTGATCACCGTCGGCTCGACGGCGACCGTCGCGACCGTGACCAACAGCTTCGCGGCCGGCACCCTGGCGGTCGTCAAGACCGTGACGGGCGCCGGAGGCGCTGCCTACGGCGACGGCCCGTTCGCGGCATCCGTCACCTGCGTCTACGGCAGCGACACCGTCTACGCCGACCCGGCGCTGCCGATCGTGGCCGGCGTCGCCACCGCCGTACCCGAGGTGTTCCCGGTCGGCACCGTGTGCGCCGTCGCCGAGACGACGACGGGCGGCGCGACCGAGGTCGAGAACCCGCCGGCGGTGACGATCGTCGGGCCGGCCGGTGGCGCAGCGCTCGGCGCCGTGACGGCGGACATCACGAACCACTTCGACCTCGGCCGACTCGACATCGAGAAGGAGCGGGTCGGCGACGGGGTCGCGAAGTTCGGCGCCGGCCCCTTCGAGGTCACCGTCGTCTGCACCTGGGTCAAGGACGGCGCGACCCTCACCGTGCCGCTCGACGCTGGAGGGGTGTTCTCGCTCGACGACGCCAACGACTACGCGGTGACCGTGCCCGGCATCATCGTCGGCGCCGACTGCGTGGTCGAGGAGACGGATGCCGGACTGGCCACGGCGACCACCATGGTTCCCGCGGACGGAACCGTGACCATCGTCGACCCGGCCGTCACACCGGCCGCCGCGCTCGTGCGCATCACGAACGTGTTCGACGTCGGACAGCTCGCCATCGACAAGACGGCCGACACCTCGATCGTCGCGGCGGGCGGAACCGTGGTCTACACGGTGACCGTGCGCAACACCGGGCAGATCGCCGCGACCGACGTCGCCGTGACCGACTCTCTGCCCGCCTCGGCGCAGCTCGTGTCGACCTCGCCGGCCGCCACCGTCGACGGGCGCACGCTCGGCTGGACCCAGCCGAGACTGGCCGTGGGAGAGACCGCCAGCTTCACGGTGACCGTGCGGTACTCCGACGCGGGCACGCACGTGAACTCCGCGACGGTCGTCAACCCGGCCGGGCCGTGGGAGCCGCCGGTCGTGGCGCACCCGTGCGCGACCGACCCGGCGTCGGCCTGCGCCGCGGTCGCGGTCATGACGCTCGCGATGACGGGCGGCGACCTCGCGCTCGGCCTGCTCTGGCTGGCGCTGGCGAGCCTCCTCGTCGGGGTCGCGCTGCTCGCGCGTCGCCGCCGCATCGCGCGGTAGGCGGGGCGCGGCCGGCGGGGCGCGGCCTGGCTCGGGCCCGGCCGCCCCTCCCGCCCCGTCGCACCGGGCCCGGTTTCTCCGTCGGTGGCGGCAGATTGCTGTACTAGATACCCACGAACAGCATTGTGCCGCCACTCGCCGCGTCGCCGGGGGCGACTCGCCACTCGCCGGGGGTCGCTCCCGCTCGACCCGGCGCGAGAGCTGCCACTTGCGACATCCGCACGTTCCCGGGCCTCGGGAAGGTGCGCATCTCGCAAACGCAGGCGCCAGGCGCCGACCTCAGGCGTCACTCCGGCCCTGCCGACGCAGTCAGTGGCGGCAGATCGCTGTACTAGGCGCCCACGAGCAGCACTCTGCCGCCACTCACCGCGTGCCGGGGGCCGCTCGCGCTGGACCCGGCGCGAAAGCTGCCACTTGTGACATCCGCACGTTCCTGGGCCTCGGGAAGGTGCGTTTCTCGCAAACGCCCGGTGCCCGGCGGTGTCAAGCGCCCGCTCAGGCGCCGATCGGGCTCGGCCGCAGCTCGCGCAGGGTGCGGAACCGTCCCTGCTTGCGCGCCCCGAGCACCGAGAGGCCGAGGCAGACCACGAGCAACACCGCCAGCGGCCAGAACGTGGCGGTGAACGCGGCGGTCGATCCGCCGTACATGAGCTGCCGCACCCCCTCGACAGCGTGGCTCATCGGCAGCAGCTGGTGCACGAACGCGAGCGGCGCCGGCAGGGTCTGCCACGGGAACGTGCCGCCCGCCGTCACCAGCTGCACGACCATCAGCAGCAGTCCGATGAACTGTCCGACGCTGCCGAGCCAGACGTTGAGCGCGAGGATGATCGACGCGAACGTGATCGAGATGAACGCCAGGAACCCGAGCAGCGCCAGCGGGTTCGCCGAGTCCATTCCGAGCCCGAAGGTGACGATCGCGAACAGGGCGACGACCTGCAGGACACCCAGCAGCGCCGGGGTGAGCCAGCCGGCGAGGGCGGTGCGCACCGGACGTCGCACGGCGGTGAGCGCCCGGCGAGACAGCGGCCGCACGAGCAGGAACAGCGCGTACATCCCGATCCACGCGGCGAGGCTGATGAAGAACGGGGCGAGGCCCGCGCCGTAGTTCTGCGCCTCGGTGAGCGCGGTCTGCTTCACGAGCACGGGGTCGGCGATCGCCGCCGCGGCCTTCGTGCGCTCGGCCTCCGTCGACCCGGGGATCTTGCCCACCGCGTCGGCCAGCGAGGTGCTCAGCTCGGTCGCCCCGGTCGACAGCGAGGCGACGCCGGTCGAGAGGTCGGAGGCGCCCGTCGAGAGCTGGGCGGTGCCGGAGGCGAGGTCGGATGCGCCCGACGCCGCGCTCTTGGCGCCGCTCGCGAGGGTCGAGGACCCCGTGGCGGCCGAGTGCACGGCGGCCGCGAGTGCCGGCGCCTGCGAGTTGAGCGTCGCCGCGCCCGACGACACCTGGTTCGCGCCGGCGGCGAGGGTTCCGAGGCTGCTCGACAGTGCGGTGGCCCCGGTGCTCGTGGCACCCGCCGCCGCGGTCGTGCGGTCGAGCTGGGCGAGGATCGCGGCGGCGTCGATGTTCGAGAGCGTCAACGCGGCAGCGACGGCGGGGTCGGCGAACGCGGTGGCGACGCTCGTGCGAGCGGCCTGGGAGAGCTGCCCGGTCTGGGTCGCGCCCGTGGCCACCTGGCTCGCTCCCGTGACGGCCTGCGCGTCCCCTCCGGCGACGGTTGCGGCACCCGAGGCGAGGCTCGCGGTTCCGGTCGGCAGGGCGGCGGCCTGCGCGTCGAGCTGGGCGAGCCCGGTGCTGAGCTTCGTCGCGCCGCTCGACAGCGACGCGGTGCCGGTGCTCAGGCTGGCGGCTCCGGACGCGGCCGACGCCGCCCCGGTGGCCAGGGTCGCCGCGCCCGCGGCTGCCGTCGTCGCGCCGTCGGCGAGCTGTGCCGACCCGTCGGCCGCGTCGATGAGGCCGGCGCGAACCGCGTCGAGCGAGTCGAGCAGCGTCGTCGCTGCCTCCTCGCCGAGCTGGGCCGCGACCTTCACGCGCACGGCCTCGGCCGCGCGCTGCGCGAGGGTCGTGCTCAGGTAGCTGTTGGTGTCGCTCGTCGTGAGCTCCAGGTCGGCGGCCGTGGGGTCGTCGCCGCCCGCGGAGGCGAGGTTCTCGGAGAAGTTCGAAGGAAATACGAGCCCGAAGTCGTACGTGCCCGCCGTGATCCCGGCCTTCGCCTCGGCCGCGGTGACCTCGACCCAGCCGAAGTCCTTCGTTTTCAGCAGCTCGGAGGCGGCGTCGCGGCCGTAGTTCACGGCCTCGCCGTCGTCGGTCGTGGCGCCGGTGTCGTTCACGACCAGCGCCGCGGGAATCTGGTCGAGGCGGCTGTACGGGTCCTGGTTGCCCCAGAGGTACAGCCCGCCGTAGACGAGCGGCACGGTCATGAGAGCGACGAGGGAGAGCAGCCCCATGCGGCTCGAGGTGAGCCGGGCGAGTTCGGTGCGGACGAGGGCGAAGATCATGACTGGCTTTCGGGGGATTCGGTGGTCGGCGCTTCTGCGGCCGGTTCTTCGAGGGCGGGCAGCGGCTCGAGCGCGTCACGCGCGCCGTAGGAGAGCAGGATGCCGCGGGTGGCGGCATCCGTGACTACGACGATCGCGATCCCGCGGGCGGCGATCTCGGCGAGGGTGCCGTACCAGAGCGCGGGGTCTCCGCCGTGGCGCTCGGGCGAGGTGATGACGAGGGCGTCGACGTCGGAGCGCAGCAGCGCGAGCTCGCTGAACAGCCGGGTGCGGTGCAGCGGGGGGAACGACCGCACCGGCACCCGCGCGTAGTCGAACAGGTCGAGGCGCTTCAGGTAGTGCCGAACCTCGCGCCGCGACGACGGATGGCCGGCGAACGAGAACTCCTCGGCGACGATGCTCTCGAGGCTCAGGCCGGCGGTCGGCTCGGCCACGACGGGGGTGTCGACGAGCGCCGTGCGCCGGCGCAGCTCGTCGAGGTCGTCGCGTCCGTCGACGGTCACCCGGCCGGAGTCGGGCCTGATCCGCCCGCCCAGCAGGAGCGAGACGAGCATCGGCCGCTCGGCCGTCTCTACCGCGATGACCGCGGGTGCGCCATCCGTCACCGTCATCGAGAGCGGGGGCACGGATGCCGCGAGCCCGTGTCCGATGGCCGCGGATTCGAGAGCGATCAGCATCAGTGTTCCGCCTTCCAGGCGAGTTCGGGGTGGGAGTCGATGAACGCCTCGGCCTCGCGCCAGCCGAGCCCGATGGTGCCGAGAGTCGTCAGCATCACCAGCCGGTGGCCGTGCTCTTCGGGGAGGGGATGCTCGGTCGACTCCTCGAGCACGGCGAACATGGCGTCCTCCATCAGCCGTGCGAGGCGCTCGGCCGAGATGTCGTCGCGGATCGTGCCGCGGGACCGGCCCGTGTGGATCGCCTCGAGCACACCGCGGCGCAGCGGGCGGAGCGCCTCGTCGATGTGGTGCTTGAGGGTGCCGCGCACCGTGAAGACGGTCATCACGCGGATGTTCTCGACCTCGAACCAGAGCCGGGAGGCGATGAGCGCCAGACGGGCCACCGGCTCGTCGTGGGTGACCGCCTCGAGCGCCGCCGCGACCCGGTGCGACCCGATCGACACCATCTCGCGCAGCAGGTCGTCGCGGCTGGCGAAGTGTCCGTAGACCGAGCGTCGGCTGAGACCGGCCTGTGCCGCTATGGCCTCGAGCGAGGCATCCGGATTCTGATTCAGCACGACCCGGGCGGCGGCGATGAGGGCAGCGCGATTCTCGGTGGCGTCGCGGCGGGGCGTGCGGGCAGGGGTATCGGTCACGAATGACCACTGTAATAACTTGCACAACGTTGTGCAAGTTAATTCGCAAACCGCGTCTCGATAGAATGGGGTGTAATCCCGTTCAAACGAGAGGGCATTCCATGCCAGCGATCGTCATCATTGGCGCCCAGTGGGGCGATGAGGGCAAGGGTAAGGCGACCGACCTTCTCGGCAGCCGCATCGACTACGTCGTCAAGTTCAACGGCGGCAACAACGCCGGCCACACCGTCGTCATCGACGGCGAGAAGTATGCGCTGCACCTGCTGCCCTCGGGCATCCTGAGCGGCGGGGTCATCCCGGTCATCTCCAACGGCGTCGTCATCGACATCGAGGTGCTGTTCGAAGAGCTCGACGCGCTCATCGCGCGCGGCGTCGACGTCTCCCGCCTGATGGTGAGCTCGAACGCCCACGTGATCACCCAGTACCACCGCACGCTCGACAAGGTCACCGAGAGGTTCCTGGGCAAGCGGCAGATCGGCACCACCGGCCGCGGCATCGGCCCGGCCTACGCCGACAAGATCAACCGTGTCGGAATCCGCATCCAGGACATCTTCGACGAGAACATCCTGCGCCAGAAGGTGGAGGGTGCGCTGCACCAGAAGAACCACCTGCTGGTGAAGATCTACAACCGTCGCGCCATCGAGGTCGACGAGATCGTGAACAACCTGCTCTCGTACGCCGACCGCCTGCGCCCCATGGTCGCCGACACCGCGCTCGTGCTGAACCAGGCTCTCGACGCCGAGAAGATCGTGCTGTTCGAGGGCGGCCAGGCGACGATGCTGGACGTCGACCACGGCACCTACCCGTTCGTCACGTCGTCGAACTCCACGTCGGGCGGCGCGGCGACGGGCTCGGGCATCGGCCCGAACCGCATCGACCGTGTCATCGGCATCGTCAAGGCCTACACGACCCGCGTCGGCGCAGGACCTTTCCCGACCGAACTGCACGACGAGTCGGGCGAGTGGCTGCGTGCGCGCGGCTTCGAGTTCGGCACCACCACGGGCCGCCCGCGCCGCACCGGGTGGTACGACGCCCCGATCGCGCGCTACTCGGCGCGCATCAACGGCGTCACCGACTACGTCATGACCAAGCTCGACGTGCTCACCGGCCTCGAGAAGATCCCGGTCTGCGTCGCCTACGAGGTCGACGGCGTGCGCGTCGACGAGGTCCCGGCGTCGCAGAGCGACTTCCACCACGCGAAGCCGATCTACGAGGAGTTCGACGGCTGGCAGGAGGACATCACCGGCGTGCGCGAGTTCGCCGACCTGCCCGTCAAGGCGCAGGAGTACGTTCTCGCTATCGAGGCCATGAGCGGCGCACGCATCTCGGCGATCGGCGTCGGCCCCGGCCGCGAAGCCATCGTCGTGCGGCACGACCTGATCAACTGACCGGCCCTTCCGACAGGCTCGGGGACCGCACGGTCGCTGAGCCTGTCGAAGCGCCCCTATCACGCCGACCTGTGCACCGCCGGGGTCGAACGCCCAGCTACGAGGAGTCGACTTCAGTAATGGAAATCGCATACACGGCCATCGCCCACGCAACCGGAGGCGGCCGCGACGGTCACGTCCGCTCTGAAGACGACCTGCTCGACCTCGACACCCGCCCGCCCAAGGAGATGGGCGGCACCGGCGAGGGAACCAACCCCGAGCAGCTGTTCGCCGCGGGCTACGCCGCGTGCTTCCTCAGCGCGATGCACGTCGTGGGCAAGCGCCTCGGCGTCGACACGAAGGACGCGGCCGTGTCGTCGAGCGTCGGCATCGGCTCGAACGGCGAGGGCGGATTCGGCCTCGCCGTCGAACTGCACGTCTACACCCCCGGAGTGGCCGTCGAGAAGCGCCAGGAGCTCGCGGATGCCGCACACCAGGTCTGCCCGTACTCCAACGCCACCCGCGGCAACATCGAGGTCACGCTGACGCTGGTCGACTAGGCGAAGCTTCGACCTCCCTCGCAGGCTCGGTCGGCGCTGGGGTCGCGCAAACGCTGGCGCGTTCGCCCAAGCTCCACCGCGCTGAGCCTGTCGAACGCGCTTCGACAGGCTCAGCGACCGGCCGCTTCGACAGGCTCAGCGTCCGTGCGCCAGCGACCGTACAGTTGTCCCATGACCGCCGTACGCCCCGCCCGCACGCCCCTCCTCGGCGAATACATCCGCCTCGACCCGCTGTCGAAGACCGACCTGCCCGATCTCTTCGCGGCCATCGGGAATCCGGCGGTCTTCGCGGGCGGTTTCGGCGGCGGGCCGAGCGGCTACACCGACAACCTCGCCGCCTTCGCCGCCTTCGCCGAGACCTACTTCGCGTGGGAGCGCAGCAACGTGCACGCCGTGCGTCTCGTCGGCGGCGAGCACGACGGCCTCCTCGTCGGAACCAGCACCCTCGGCGACTTCGACCTCGAGAACGAGCACGCCCACATCGGCTGGACCGCCTACGACCCGCGGGTCTGGGGCACGGCGGTCAACGCCGAGGCGAAGCTGCTGATGCTCGGCGCCGCCTTCGACAACGGCTTCGGCCGGGTGAAGCTGCAGGCCGACGTGCTCAACGACCGCTCGCGCGCCGCGATCGCCAAGCTCGGCGCCACCTTCGAGGGCATCGTGCGCCGCGACCGCCGTCGCGCAGACGGCACCTGGCGCGACTCGGCGGTGTTCTCGGTCGTGGTCGAGGAGTGGCCGGAGGTGCGCGCAGGGCTCGAAGCGAGATTGGCAGCTTTCGACGGACGACCGGTCGGTTTGCGGTAGGCGCGTGTCCGGGGCGCACGGTAGCGTCCATACGTGCCCTCGACTACCGCGCCCGCCCGCAGCCTCTCCATCGTGCTGCAGTTCGTGGGCATGGGCGTGGTCTGGGGGTCGAGCTTCCTGTTTATGAAGGTCGCCCTCGACGGCGTCTCCTTCACGCAGGTGGCCTGGTCACGCCTCGTGTTCGGCGGCCTCACGCTCGGGGTCATCGTGCTGCTGTCGCGACAGCGGCTCCCGCGAGAGCCCGTGGTCTGGCTGCACTTCGGCGTCGTCGCGATCACCAACTGCGTCGTCCCGCACCTCGCCTTCGCGTGGGCCGAGCAGTACGTCTCGTCCGGCCTCGCCAGCATCTACAACGCCGTCACCCCGATCACCACGGCGCTGATGGTCACCCTCGCGTTCCGCATCGAACGGCTGAACCGCGGCCAGGTGCTCGGCATCGCGATCGGCATCCTCGGGGTGATCCTGATCATCGCGCCGTGGCAGCACGCCGGGTTCACGGGCGACCTCGCCGGACAGCTCGCCTGCCTGCTGGCGGCCGTCTGCTACGGGTTCAGCTTCGGATACATCCGCACCTTCCTCAGCCACCGTCCCATCCCGGGAGCCACCTTCGCGTTCCTCAACATCGGCATCGCCGGCGCCATCATGCTGGTGCTCACGCCCGTGATCGCCTGGCAGCCCGTGCAGCTCACCCCGCAGATCGTCGCCAGCCTCCTCGCCCTCGGAATCCTCGGCACCGGCGTCGCGTACATCTGGAACATCAACGTGCTGCGCGCCTGGGGGCCCACCAACGCCTCCACGGTCACCTACATCACGCCGGTGGTCGGAGTGCTGCTGGGCGTGCTCGTGCTCGGCGAGACGTTCTCGATCAATCAGCCGTTCGGCGCCGCGCTCGTGCTCGTCGGAATCCTGTTCACCCAGCAGCGCATCCGTCTCGCGCGCCGCAGCCTCGTGCACGCGCAGTAGTCTCGAAGAATGGCACACGACGAGACAGGTTCAGCCGAGCTCATCGGGCTGCGCCAGAGCATCGACAACATTGACGCGGCACTCGTGCACCTGCTCGCGGAACGCTTCAAGTTCACCCAGCAGGTGGGCAGGCTGAAGGCCGCCACGGGCATGGCCGCCTCCGATCCCGACCGCGAGAGGGTACAGATCGCACGCCTCAGGGCGCTGGCCGAGGAGAGCCACCTCGACCCGGCCTTCGCCGAGAAGTTCCTGAACTTCATCGTCGCCGAGGTCATCCACCATCACCAGACCATCGCGTCGACCGGGTCGACCGGGCTGCCCGACGCGACGGGCCCCTCGGGCTCGTGAGCTGGAGCCCCGCGCGCCTGCCGGCACAGCACGGCAGGGTCTTCGTCGTCACCGGCGGCAACGCCGGACTCGGGTACTTCGCCGCGGAACAGCTCGCCGGCGCGGGAGCTCACGTCGTGCTCGCCTCCCGCGATACGAAGAAGGCGGATGCCGCTATCCGGTCGATCCGCTCGCTGGTGCCCCGCGCATCCCTCGACCGCATCTCCGTCGACCTGTCGTCGCTCGAATCGTCCGTCGCGGCCGGCACCGCGATCGCCGACTTCGACCGGCTCGACGGCCTCGTGCTCAACGCCGGCGCCACCACGGGCTCGCGCGAGCGCCTCCAGAGCGACGACGGCTTCGAGCTGACCATGGCGACCAACTACGTCGGGCATTTCGCTCTCACGGCCCGCGCCTGGCCCATCCTCGCCCGCACCCCGGAGAGCCGCGTCGTCGGGCTCGGAAGCCTGAGCACCGAGCTCGTGCGGCTCGACCCGCACGACCTGATGAGCGAGAGCCGCTACGGCTTCTTCCGCGCCTACGCCTTCTCCAAGCACGCGATCCACGGCTTCACCCTCGAGCTCGACCGGCGGTCGCGCGCCGCCTCCGCCGGAGTCTCCGGCGTCATCGCGCACCCCGGGTACGCGATCGACGGACTCAGCCCCGAGCGCCCCGGCATCGTCGAGCGCAGCGCGGGCGACCGGTTCTACGGCGCGTCGATAGCGCTCGCCGCGCAGGGCAAGAACCGCGGTGCGGCCTCGGTGGTCCGCGCGCTGCTCGACCCGACGGTCGTCGGCGGCGAGTTCGTCGGCCCGGAGTTCCTCACCCGGGGACGCCCCGTGCTGCAGCGGCCGGTGCTCTCGAGCGCCTCGCCCGAGTTCGGCGCCTACCTGTGGGCGCAGAGCGAGCAGTGGACGGGCCAGCGCTTCGCCATCTGACCGGCCCAAACGGCTACAGTCTGGGCGTCGGGTTGCAGCGCGCACTGCAGCCCGACGCCCGAGCCGCAGCCCCAGGGGCGATGGAGGGGCTAGTACCCGACGATCGGCCCGAACGCGTCAGCGAGCGTGCCGCGGTGCGCCTTCTCGAGCTCGGCGATCGTCGCGGTGAACTCGCCCTGAACCTCGAGCTCGCCCGAGTCGTCGGTGACGCCGATGCGCAGCACCGGGTAGCCGCGACCCTCGCACAGGCCCTGGAACCGCACGTCGTCTTCACGCGGAACCGAGACGATCACCCGGCCGGTCGATTCGCTGAAGAGCGCCGTGGCCGCATCCACACCGTCCCGGGACATGATCTCGGTGAGCCAGACGCGCGCGCCCACGCCGAAGCGCAGAACGGCCTCGGCCAGCGCCTGCGCGAGGCCGCCGTCGGCGAGGTCGTGCGCCGAGGCGATGAGGCTCTGCTCGCTGCCCGCTGCGATGAGCTGCGCGAGACGCTTCTCGGCCGCGAGGTCGACCTTGGGCGGGAGTCCGCCGAGGTGGTCGTGGATCGTGCCGGCCCACGCCGAGCCGTCGAGCTCGAGCGCGGTGGTGCCGAGCAGGTAGATGTTGTTTCCCTCGTCCTGCCAGCCGCTGGGGATGCGCTTGGCGACGTCGTCCATCACGCCGAGCACGGCGATGACGGGGGTCGGGTGGATCGGCACGTCGCCGGTCTGGTTGTAGAACGAGACGTTGCCGCCCGTGACCGGGATGTCGAGCTCGAGGCAGGCGTCGCTGAGAGCCTCGACGGTCTGGGCGAACTGCCACATGACCTCGGGGTTCTCGGGGCTGCCGAAGTTGAGGCAGTCGCTCACCGCGACCGGGGTGGCGCCGGTGACGGCGACGTTGCGGAACGCCTCGGCGAGGGCCAGCCTGGCGCCCTGCGCGGGGTCGAGCTGGCAGTAGCGGCCGTTGGCGTCGGTCGCGACGGCGAAACCGAGGCCGCTCTCCTCGTCGATGCGCACCATGCCGCCGTCGTCGGGGAAGCTGAGCGCCGTGTTGCCCATGACGTAGCGGTCGTACTGGTTGGTGATCCAGCTCTTGTCGGCGAGGTTCGGGCTGGCCAGCAGCGACAGCGTCTGCGCCTTGAGCTCAGCGCCGTCGGTGGGGCGCTCGAGAACGGCGGCGGTGTCGGCCTGCAGCGCGTCGATCCAGGTCGGGTACGCGACGGGACGGTCGTACACGGGGCCGTCGACGGCGACCGTGCGGGGCAGCACGTTGACGATCTCCTCGCCGTTCCAGTTGATGATGAGGCGGCCGGTGTCGGTGACCTCACCCAGAACGGACGTCTCGACGTCCCACTTCTCGACGACCTTGAGGAAGCCCTCGAGCTTGTCGGGCGTCACGATCGCCATCATGCGCTCCTGGCTCTCCGACATCAGAATCTCTTCCGCGGTCATCGACGGGTCGCGCAGCAGCACCTTCTCGAGCTCGATGAACATGCCGCCGTCGCCGTTGCTGGCGAGTTCGGAGGTCGCGCACGAGATGCCGGCCGCTCCGAGGTCTTGGATGCCCTCGACCAGCTTCTGCTGGAACAGCTCGAGGCAGCACTCGATGAGCACCTTCTCGGCGAACGGGTCGCCGACCTGCACGGCGGGGCGCTTCGTCGGGCCGCCCTCGTCGAACGTGTCGGAGGCGAGGATGGATGCTCCGCCGATGCCGTCGGCGCCGGTGCGGGCGCCGAACAGGACGACCTTGTTGCCCACACCGCGCGCGTTGGCGAGGTGCAGGTCTTCGTGGCGCAGCACGCCCACGGCGAGGGCGTTCACCAGGGGGTTCGCCTGGTAGACGCTGTCGAAGTAGGTCTCGCCGCCGATGTTCGGCAGGCCGAGGCAGTTGCCGTAGTGGCTGATGCCGGCCACCACGCCGTGCACGACGCGGGCGGTGTCGGGGTGGTCGATGGCGCCGAAGCGCAGCGCGTCCATCACGGCGACCGGGCGGGCCCCCATCGAGATGATGTCGCGCACGATGCCGCCGACGCCGGTGGCTGCGCCCTGGAACGGCTCGATGAAGCTGGGGTGGTTGTGGCTCTCGATCTTGAAGGTGACCGCCCAGCCCTCGCCGACGTCGACGACGCCGGCGTTCTCGCCCATGCCCACCATGAGGTTCTTCTTCATGCTGGGGGAGACCTTCTGGCCGAACTGGCGGAGGTAGTTCTTGCTCG
>Ga0247803_1000256_pt1 | contig 31261 bp, 31 predicted proteins | sample UWRJL014104B1_FD_180928 | JGI IMG/M metagenome (GOLD analysis project Ga0247803, IMG submission 180928) | Plant litter microbial communities from Arlington Agricultural Research Station in Wisconsin, United States - UWRJ-L014-104B-1 | ecosystem: Environmental > Terrestrial > Plant litter >...
CCTCGTCGATCAGCGGCGAGAACGTCGGACAGATCGCGCCGCTCGTCGACGCCCTCGCGGCGGCGCACGGCCGCGGCAGCGAGGTGATCCTGGTGTCGTCCGGTGCGATCGCCACCGGCATCCCGTTCCTCGACCTCGACGCACGGCCGACCGACCTCGCCACTCAGCAGGCCGCCGCCGCCGTCGGGCAGAACCTGCTGATCTACCGCTACCAGCACAGCCTCGACCGGTTCGACATCGTCGCCGGCCAGGTGCTGCTCACCGCGGGCGACCTCGACAACCCCACCCACCGTGGCAACGCGCAGCGCGCCATGGAGCGCCTGCTCGACCTGCGCATCCTGCCCATCGTGAACGAGAACGACACGGTGGCCACGCACGAGATCCGCTTCGGCGACAACGACCACCTCGCGGCCCTCGTCTGCCAGCTGGTCCGCGCCGACCTGCTCGTGCTGCTCTCCGACATCGACGCGCTGTACACGAAGCCGCCCCTCGACCCCGCCGCCGTCAAGATCACCGAGGTCGCCTTCGACGACGACCTCTCCTCGGTGGAATTCGGCGACGTCGGTGCTGCCGGCGTGGGCACGGGGGGAGCCGGAACCAAGGTCGCCGCCGCGAAGCTGGCCGCGGCATCCGGAACGCCCGTGCTGCTCGCATCGACGACCGACGTCGCGGCCGCCCTCAGCGGCGCGAACATCGGCACGTGGTTCGAGGCGGCCGCGCTCTAGCCCACGCGGTACTGGCCGTCCGGCTGGGGGAACCCGCCGCGGAGGAACGCGGCGATCGCGTCGGCCATCACCCCGGGCTCCCAGTCGTGGTTGGCGGCGTCGATGCGGCGTTCGGCGGCGTTCGGCAGGGCCGCCACGAGCGCCTCGGCCACCGGCGGGAAGTCGGGCAGGGTCTGCTCGCCCACGATCACGAGGGTCGGCATGGTGACGGTGGCCCACAGTTCGTTCCACGGGCCGTGCTGCGCGCGCTCGAGCACGGCGGCGTCGTAGACGAGCGTCGGTGCGATGTCGAGCATCGTCTGCCACGCGTCGCTGTGGCGCGCGGTCTCCAGCCACTCCGGCGGCATGTCGCGCATAAAGAACTCCGCGGCGGATTCGTGGTCGCCCGCCGCGACGCGCTGGGCGAGGCCCGCGAGCCAGGCGCCGTCGTCCCCCTCGCCCGGCAACGACAGCGGCGGCTCCCAGAGCACGAGCTTCGTCACGGCGACGCCGGTCGAGGCCGCCCACAGGCACAGCGCCGCGCCCGACGAGCTGCCGTAGAGGGCCGCGCTGCCGCCCACCTCCGTGACGAGCGCGTCGATGTCCTCGATCTCGCGTTCGATCGCGAACGGGGGAGTGTCGGTGCTCTCGCCCCGTCCGCGCCGGTCGTAGTTGACCGCGGTGAAGCCACGGGCTGCCAGCTGATGGGCGAGCTCTATCGTCGTCGCATCGAACGCCCGGAACTGGGTGGCGCCGCCCACGAGAATGATCGGCGGACCCTCACCCGTGCGGTCGAAGGCGATCACCGTGCCGTCGGCGGATGTCACGAACTCGGTCACGGCGAACCCCTCTCAGCACCTGCGTGGGTACCCACGATGGCAGGGGCCGGTGCGCCGCACAATCCTTTCCGTCTTCTCTCGGACTGGATGGCGCCCGCCGGTTCTAGACTGGGCGGATGACCGATACAGCCGTCGCCGCCACGTCGTTCGTCGAGAAGCTAGAGGCCGCGCGTCGTGCGTCGGTGCGGCTGGCCACCACGAAGACCGATCTCAAGAACTCAGGGCTGCGCGCGATCGCCGACGCTGTCGTAGCCGAGTCCGACCGCATCATCGAGGCCAACGACCTCGACCTCGCGAACGGGCGGGAGAACGGACTCTCCGTCGGGCTGCAGGACCGCCTGCGCCTCACCCCGGCACGCCTCGTCGGCCTCGCCGAGGCTGTGGGCGAGATCGTCGCGCTCACCGATCCGGTGGGCCAGGTGGTGCGGGGGAGCAGCCTCCCGAACGGCGTCGGCCTCACGCAGGTGCGTGTGCCCTTCGGGGTCATCGGCGCGATCTACGAGGCGCGACCCAACGTCACCATCGACATCGCCGCACTCGCGCTGAAGAGCGGCAACGCGGTCGTCCTGCGCGGTGGCTCGGCCGCCGAGAACACCAACCGTGTGCTCGTCGAGGTCATCCAGACGGCCCTGTCGAGCGTGGGGCTCCCGGTCGAGGCGGTTCAGACGATCGACGAGTACGGCCGCGACGGAGCCAAGCAGCTGATGCGGGCCCGCGGGCTCGTCGACGTGCTCATTCCCCGCGGCAGCGCCGACCTGATCAACGCGGTGGTGGCCGAGTCGACGGTTCCCGTGATCGAGACCGGAGCGGGGGTCGTGCACGTCTACCTCGACGATTCGGCCGACGAGACCATGGCCGTGGAGATCGTGCACAACGCGAAGGTGCAGCGGCCGAGCGTGTGCAACGCTCTCGAGACGCTGCTCGTCCACGAGTCATCCGCCCCCCGTCTGTTGCCGCCCGTGCTCGCGCGCCTGCGGGAGTCGGGAGTGACCATCCACGCCGACGAGCGTGCCAGCGCCATCTTCGCCGACGTCGTCCCCGCCACCGAGCAGGACTGGGCGGCCGAGTACATGTCGCTCGACGTCGCCGTGCGCGTCGTCGACGACCTCGACGCGGCCATGGACCACATCCGCCGCTACTCCACCCACCACACCGAGTCGATCATCACGAACGACGTCGCCCACGCCGAGCGTTTTCTCGCCGAGGTCGACTCCGCGGTCGTCATGGTGAACGCGTCGACCCGGTTCACCGACGGCGGGGAGTTCGGCTTCGGCGCCGAGGTCGGCATCTCGACTCAGAAGCTGCACGCGCGTGGGCCGATGGGTCTCGGCGAATTGACGAGCACCAAGTGGGTTGTGCGCGGCTCCGGTCAGGTGCGCGGCTAAGCTTTACATCGGCCCGAATGGAGAACCACACATGTCGCTGATCACCAGCCTGATGACCGTCGCTGCGGAAGAGTCGCACGCACTGCCCATGAGCCCGTTCGCATACGCGGGGATCGCACTCGCCGTATTCGCGGCTCTCGGCTTCGTGGTGTTCACGTACCGCGACGTCGCAAACCGTCACAGCGACAAGGTCAGCCAGGGCCACGACGACCACCACACGCCGGGCCACTAGGACACCCGCATGGCCGAGGTTGCCGGGCGCCGAGCTCGAGTCGGCGTCATGGGCGGCACGTTCGACCCCATCCACAACGGCCACCTCGTTGCCGCGAGCGAGGTGCAGCAGAAGTTCGACCTCGACGAGGTGATCTTCGTGCCCACCGGCATGCCGTGGATGAAGTCCGACAGCGTCGTCACCGAGGGCGAGCACCGCTACCTCATGACGGTGATCGCCACCGCGGCCAACCCGCGGTTCACCGTGAGCCGCGTCGACATCGACCGCACCGGTCCCACGTACACGATCGACACCCTGCGCGACATCCACGCCGCGAGGCCCAATGCCGACATCTTCTTCATCAGCGGCGCCGACGCGATCGCCCAGATCCTCGATTGGAAAGACGTCGAACAGGTCTGGCCGCTCGCGCACTTCGTAGCTGTGACCCGGCCGGGACATCCGCTGACCATTTCCGGATTGCCGGAGCAGGGCGTAAGCTTGCTGGAAGTGCCGGCTCTAGCGATCTCATCTACTGATTGCAGAAACCGGGTGAGCCGGGGATTCCCGGTCTGGTATTTGGTTCCCGATGGTGTAGTTCAATACATCTCCAAACACCACTTGTATCGGAGTATTTAATGACGACCTTCCAGGATCAGCCGCCCCAGTCGCGGCGAGCACGCCGGCAGGAGCAGCGCGACGAGCGTTCCCGCGCCGAGGAGATCGACGACTCCGCCGAGGCTCAGCGCTCTGCGCCCTCCGGCCGCCGCGCCCGCGCCGCCGCACCCGACGGACTCGTCGAGGTGCCCGCCGCTGACGGCACTCCCGCCGCCGCGGAGCAGGCCGAGCCCACCGCTGTCGAGCCTGCCGCCGAGCCCGCTCCCGTCGAGCCCTCAGCTACCGAAGCAGACACCGCAGACGCAGATACCGCAGACGCAGACAGCGCAGAGCCGACCCCCGAGGCGCACGAGGACGAGACGCCTGCCGTCTCCGACTCCGCCATCCCCAAGAGCTTCCCGTTCGCCGAGCAGGTCGAGGCGACGAGCGACGACGCCGGGCACCCCGGCTTCCGTCTGCGCGACTTCAGCCCCGAGCTGTCGACGTCGCGGGCCGAGTCGCAGAGTGCGCGCGACTGGGCGCAGACCGACGAAGAGTCCGCTCCGCTCGAGTACCAGACGCAGGGCGGACCCGCCTTCGGCTACGTCTCCCCATACGCGGAGGCCGCGCCCGAGGCGCCGGCCGCCGAGCCCTCGTTCGACTCGCTCTTCGCCGACCTCGTGCTGCCCGACGAGGAGGCCGTCGACGCCACCAGCGATGTGGCCGAACCGGCAGACGCGGCCGAGCCAGCAGCAGCGCCGACCGACGAGCACGCCTCGAACGAGCAGTCGAGCGATGAGCCCGCGGCGTCCGACGTCGCCTCTACCGAGGCATCCGCCCCCGCTTCTGACGACATCCCCGTCGGCGAGCCGATCGCCGTCGCCGAGCCCGTCGCCCCCGTGTCACCGGTCGTCGTTCCTCCCGAGGAGCGCACCCTGAGCCGTCGCGAGTGGCGTGCGATGCGCGCCGCCGCAGAGGCGGCCGAGGCTGAGGCAGCGGCGGCGGCGGGGGAGACCCCCGCGTCCGAGCAGCAGGAACAGCCCGAGGCGGCCGACCAGGCGGTGGCCGAGCCGGCGACCCCCGAAGCGGCAACCCCCGAGACCGCGACCTCCGAGGACGCACCCGAGCAGTCCCCCCTCGACGTGCTCTTCCACGAGCCCGAGGTCGAGCAGCCCGAGAACCAGCAGCCAGAGAGCCAGCAGCCAGACTCCATCCCGCCGCTGGTCGAGCCGGCCACGGCTCCGCACTCCGCGCTCTCCGACGCGATGGCCGAGTTCGAGGCGCTCACCCGCGGCTCGAACGACACCACGCCAGCGTCGCCGGCCACCCCCTTCTTCGTCGCGCCCACGCCCGTCGTAGCGCCGACCCCGGTAGCCGACGCGCCTGTCGAGGAGCGCGCCGCCGCCCAGGCCGAGCCCGCCGCCCAGGCCGAGCCCGCCGCCCAGGCCGAGCCCGAGTCGCAGGCCGCCGAGGCTCAGCCGCCCGCGGAGCAGCCCCGATCCCCGTTCTCGTTCCTCATCGACCCGAACGCCGCGGTCGCTCCCGTCGTGACCACCGACACCGGCTCGTACACTCCGCCGGTCGGCCACTGGTCGCGTCAGGCAGAACTCGACGACGAGCACCAGATGGAGAACACCCTCAGCCGCGACGTCGGCGGCGGAAACGTCTCGGCCGCGACCAACGCGCTCGTGCTGCCGATGATCCCTCAGCGGGACGACTTCTCCTCGGTGCTCAATGCCACCGGCGAGATCATGGTCACCGGAACCATCAACCTGCCCGGCAGCGTCGCGGCGACCGGCCGCGACTCGCGTCACTACGACGACCCAGAGGTCGACCACCTCTTCGACGCGTTCGACAACGAGATCGCCAACACAGACTCTGCTCCCGTGCGTGCCATCACGGCGGTCAGCAGCCACACCGCCACGCGTGGTGGCATCGAATCAGGCCGCAAGCAGAGCAACCGCATGCTCAACGTGCTCCTGGTGACCGCATCCGTCATGGCGGTCGCCGTAGCGGGCCTGCTCATCGCCGGATTCGTCTTCAACATCTTCTAACTCGTGAACACCTCTTCACGCCCACTCCAAAGGACCCAGTGACTGCATCTGATCGCGCCCGCGAACTCGTCAACATCGCGGCACTCGCCGCCGACTCCAAGCAGGCGGAGGACATCGTCGCCCTGGACGTCTCCGGCCCGCTTCCCCTCACCGACATCTTCCTCATCGCGACGGGGCGCAACGAGCGCAACGTCGTCGCGATCGCCGGGGAGATCGAAGACAAGATGATCGAGGCCGGCGTGAAGACGCTGCGCCGCGAGGGCCGCGCAGAGGGTCGCTGGATCCTCCTCGACTTCGGCGACCTCGTCGTGCACGTCTTCCACGAGGAAGACCGCCAGTACTACTCGCTCGAGCGCCTCTGGAAGGACTGCCCGACCGTCGCCCTCGACGTCGTCGGAGCGGCCGCCGCTGTCGACGGCGAGCCCGTCGCCGAGATCGCCGAGTAGCGCAACCCGAGCCCGCCCCGCCGACACACGGCGTAACACGACGTCGTACTCCGGCGTCGGTGGTGGCAGGCTAATAGCTTCCGTCGCCCGATGCCGCGTGGCGTTCCACCGTCACGCACACACCCCGGGCAGAGCATGATCTCCATCAGTCACGTCAGCAAGACCTTCGGCGTCGGCGACCGCCGCACCGTGGCCCTCGACGACGTCAGCCTCGAGGTCGGCCGCGGCGAGATCTTCGGTGTTGTCGGTCAGAGCGGCGCGGGCAAGAGCACGCTCATCCGCACCGTCAACCTGTTGGAACGGCCCGACAGCGGCGAGATCACCGTCGACGGCCGGCTCATCACCAGCCTCGGCGACCGCGAGCTGCGCATCGCCCGCCAGGGCATCGGCATGATCTTCCAGCATTTCAACCTGCTGTCGAGCCGAACCGTGCGCGGCAACGTCGAGCTCGCGCTCGAGGTCGTCGGCGTCGACGGCCGCGAACGCCGTACCCGCGCGGGCGAGATCCTCGAGCTCGTGGGACTCGAAGGCAAGGCCGACGCCTACCCCGCCCAGCTCTCCGGCGGGCAGAAGCAGCGCATCGGCATCGCCCGATCGCTCGCCGCTCGGCCGAGCGTGCTGCTCTCCGACGAGGCGACCAGCGCGCTCGACCCCGAGACGACCCGGTCGATCCTCGAACTGCTGCGCACCATCAACCGGGAACTCGGCCTCACCGTGCTGCTCATCACGCACGAGATGGACGTGGTCAAGAGCGTGTGCGACTCCGCAGCACTCATCGAGGGCGGACGGATCGCCGAACAGGGCAGGCTCGTCGAGCTCATCTCCACCCCCGGCTCACGCCTCGCGCACGAGCTCTTCCCGCTGGGCGAGGTGCCCGCGAACACGTCGGGCACGGTGATCGACATCACTTTCAGCGGCGGACTCGCCGACCGGCCGGTCATCGCCCAGCTCTCGCGCACCCACGCCATCGACGTGAGCATCCTCGGCGCGACCATCGAGACCATCGCCGGCAACCAGGCGGGGCGCACCCGCCTCGAGCTGCCCGGTACCCCCGCGACGAACGCCGCGGCCATAGCCGACCTGCGCGGCCAGGGCCTCCTGGTCGAGATCGTGACGGGAGACGCGGCATGAACGACACCTCAGACCCGCAGTTCTGGAGCGACCTCGTCGACGTGCTGATCCTCGGCACCGGCCAGACGCTCTACATGGTCTCCATCGCGCTCGTCGTCACCGTGGTCGTGGGGCTGCCGCTCGGCATCCTGCTCGTCGGCACGGAGCGCGGCGGGCTGTTCGCGAGCCCGTTCGGGTCGCGCACGGCAGGCCGCATCATCAACCGGGTGCTCGACTTCGTCGTCAACCTCGGCCGCTCCATCCCGTTCATCATCCTGATGATCGCCGTGATCCCGTTCACCCGGCTCGTCGTCGGCACCTTCATCGGGTCGACCGCCGCCATCGTGCCGCTCTCGCTCGTCGCGATCCCGTTCTTCGCACGCATGGTCGAGATCGCTCTCAAGGAGGTCGACCCGGGGCTCACCGAGGCGGCGAACTCGCTCGGCGCGACCCGGTGGCAGATCGTGCGCAAGGTGCTCGTGCCCGAGGCGCTGCCCAGCATGCTGCTCGGACTGTCCACCACCGTGACATCCATCATCAACTTCTCGGCCATGGTCGGCACCGTCGCCGGCGGCGGACTCGGCGACGTGGCCTTCCGCTACGGCTACCAGCGCTACTCGACCATCCACATCGTCGCGGTGATCGTCATCATCTTCATCATCGTGCAGTCGCTCGCCGCGATCGCGACGCACTTCGCCCGCAAGTTCGCCCGCACCTCCTCGCCCGAGGGCCGCGTGAGCGCCGCAGACAAGCTCGAGCTGCAGCCGGCACCGACGGGCGCCTGAGTCCCACCCGGCGGTCGAAGTCAGCATCACGACCGCCACACGCAACACCCACACCCCAAGAGAAGAGCAATCACATGCGTATCACCCTCCGTAGCGCGCGCCTTGCTGGTGCCGCCGCTGCAGTAGCCGTTCTGGGCCTCGGCCTCTCCGCCTGCGCGCCCGCCGCCCCCGCGAACCCCGACGTCGACAGCCTCGGAACGATCAAGGTCGGCGCCCTGCAGACCCCGGCCGGCGACATCCTCGCCTGGGTCGACGAGAACCTCGCCGCAGACGCGGGCCTCGACATCGAGTTCGTGCCCTTCACCGACTACAACACCCCGAACCTCTCGGTCAGCGACGGCTCGACCGACGCGAACCTGTTCCAGAACGCGAACTTCCTCGCCACGTACAACGAGGCGTCGAACGACTCGCTGGTCAGCGTCGGCGACGTGTACCTGCCGAGCGCCGCGTTCTACAGCGACAAGGTCGACAGCCTCGACGAGCTCGAGGACGGCGCGAAGATCGCCATCCCCAACGACCCGACCAACGAGGGCCGCGCCCTGCTGATCCTCGCCGCCGAGGGGCTCATCGAGACCACCGACGAGCCGACCACCCTCGCCGACATCACCGACAACCCCCGCGACTTCGAGTTCGTCGAGATCGAGAACGCCACCCTCGCGCAGTCGGTGCCCGACGTCGACACCGCGTTCGTGACCATCTCGTTCGCGCTTCCCGCGGGTCTCACCTCCGACGACGCCATCCTGATCGAGGGTAGCGACAGCCCGTACGTCAACGTGCTCGCGACCACCGAGGAGCTCGAGGGCGACCCGCGCGTCGCCAAGCTGCTCGAGCTGCTGACCTCCGACGAGACGGCCGACTACATCGACGAGACCTGGGGCGGCCTCGTCGTGCCGGTGAAGTAGCCAGCCAAGCAGAAGACCGACGGATGCCCGTCTCGCGATCGCGGGACGGGCATCCGTCGTCTCCGGCCCGGGTCAGCGACCCGACGGCGCGAGCCAGCCCCTCAGCAGCCGTGTGACCGCGGGCAGAGCCAGATAGGTCATGATCGGGGTCACCACGAGCACGAGGAGCAGCACGCGCACCGGCAGCGGCACGACGTCGCCGAGCGGCTGCAGCGCCCAGTTTGCGAGCAGGCTCAGCGGGAAGAATGCGATGAAGATCGAGACCATCTGCTTCCAGCGCGGTGGCGCCGGTGTGACGCGCGAGACGACCTCGACCGCGGTCGGCTCGTCGAACCAGCCCTCGATGCCGGTGCGGCGCTGCTCGGGAGAGTGCTCGACCAGCCCGACGGCGCTGCGCACCCACCACGACCGTTCGGGTGACTTCTCCCACGTCTCGAGACTCGCCGCGTCGGCGAACCGGTAGAGCATGTGCCAGTCGGGGGAGTCGGGGTCTGATCGGATCCACCCCGAACCGAGATAGCCGGGGCTCGAACTCGCGAGCTCCTGGCCTGCCCGTGCCCACGCCGCGGCCTCTCTGGAGCGCTCGGGGGCGACGGTGCGCGTGACGGAGACGGTGATGGGCTGGGCAGTCATGTCTCAAGTCTGCACACCAATTTCGGCGGCGAACGCCAAAGCGGTCTACGGGGCTCCAGAGATGTAGTAATCTTTAGAAGTTGCCTTTCGAGGCTTCGAGAAAAACTGAATGGGTCCATGGCGCAGCCCGGTAGCGCACCTGCATGGCATGCAGGGGGTCAGGGGTTCGAATCCCCTTGGATCCACCCATGTGAGTGATCACCCCGAGAAGCCCCGCTGAAGAGCGGGGCTTCTCGTGTTTAACGCCTGTGTCAACGCGTTCAGAACGTGCCGACCGGTCCGTGACCCGGCAGGAACCGCTCGGCGCCCGACTTCGCGAGCTCTGCGAGAGTCACGCGCATCCGCTCGGTGTCGTGGTTGAACATCGGCAGCAGCAACTGGGTGCCCTGCCGCCTGACCGTCGGGTGAGCCGTGACCACCGCGTCTCCCGTGACGATGATGCCGTGGTCGGGCAACAGGTAGGCGGTGTGGCCTGGCGTGTGCCCGGGCGCCGCGATCGGCACCGGGTGCCCCGGAACACCGAGCGGTTCGCCCATCGGATGCGCCGCCACCCCCGCGAACGCCACGTCGCCCATGCCGCCGGCGCGCACGGCGTGCAGCGCCCAGCGGAGGACGCGCGGCGTCGGGTGCCGCAGCACGTCGCCGACGCCCACCTGGTGCAACACCTCCCGGCGCACGTGCGGCACTTCCGCAGCGGAGGTGAGCACGGCAACTCCCGGGCCGTGCTCCGCCGTGAGGGCGGCCAGATTGCCGATGTGATCGCTGTGGGCGTGGGTGATCAGGATGGCGCGGAGGCGACGGGCGCCGCGCGCGTCGGCCACCACGTCGAGCGAACGCCGCACGTCGACCAAGTCGCCGGGGTAGCCGCAGTCGATGAGGGTGACGCCGTCGCCGTCGGCCAGGGCGATCCAGTTCACGGCGGCGCCGCGGGTGAAGAAGACGCCGGGAGCAACCTCGGTCGTCGTGCTCGTGGCGTTGTTCGTCATGGTCCGACGCTAGACGAGCCCGACCGGCCGCGCCCAGCGGCAGCCAGCGAAACATCTGCGTAACGTCGTCGCCGTAGGCTCGTCGCACCGCGGCACGCGGACCCCACCGACAGCGAGGTGACACAGTGGCCCACATCGGCACCACCGGACGCATTTCCGAGGAATCGACCGAGCACGCCATGCTCCAGGCGCTCGGGTCGCTCCTCAAGGTCACGCTCGAGCCGCGCACCCTCGTGCTTCCCGGCAATCTCCGCGTCGAGGTCGAAGGCATCGACCCGGCCGAGAGCGTGCTCGTGCAACTCGTGCCGTACCTGGGTGTGCCGCGGTCGACGCACCGCATGGGCGCCCTCGCCGACATGTTCAAACTGGTGTGGCTGCGCGGCGTGCTGCCCACCCGTCCGCGGCTCGTGATGTGCGTCGCTGAGGCTCAGGCGCGATTCTTCACGCCGGCGTCCTGGCCCAGTGCCGCGGCGACAGACCTCCACATCGACATCTACTCGTTCCGCGCCGACGGCTCGCTCGAGCTCGTCACCCGCTGACCCGGTCGAATTTACGTACACGAAACAGAACCTGCCGCTTTCGCGTAACACGCCGCTTGTACTGTCTTTCTAACGGACCTCCGCGGGCCATTAGCTCCCAGATCGACTCTGGGAACTCTTCACCCGTCTGCTCTCCTTCTCTCTATTCGACAGATGCGATCTGAGCCCTCGGAGGCACAAGTGCAATTCATAGTTGGCGGACTCGTGGGAAACCCCCGGGCCGAATCCAAGACGCTGACAGCGACTCGCGCGCTCGTCGAGCTGCTGGCCGGGGCGGTCGGATCTCCGTCTGCAGACGTCGTCGACCTCGCGACGTTCGGCGGCAGGGTGCTCGACTACTCAGACGAGGGCGTCACCGCCGTGCGCACCGCACTCACCTCGGCGCAACTGCTCGTGGTCGCGACCCCTGTCTACAAGGGCTCGTACACGGGGCTGCTCAAGTCGTTCCTCGACGGCTACGGGCCGGGCGCGTTGAGCGCCACCTACACGGTCCCGTTCACCGTCGCAGCCTCGCCGCAGCATTCACTCGCCGGCGGCACACACCTCCAGCCGCTGCTCGACGAGCTCGGTGCGACGAGCCCGCTCGGCGGACTCTTCCTTCCAGACGCCGTCGTGTCCGACCCGGCCGAGCGCGACGCCCGCCTGGCGGAGTGGGTCGACCGCCGGGCGCGCCTGCTCGCCGCGATCGCGGGGGTGGCGGCATGACCGACATCGACACGGCCATCAACACCGCCACCGGCAGCTACCTCGAATCGCCCGCCGAATTCGACCCGGCCGAGCTGCGCCGCGCGCTCGCGCACATGGGAACCTCGGTGACGCTCGTCACCACGAAGATCGACGGCGTGCCGTTCGGGTTCACCGCCAACAGCTTCACGAGCGTGTCGGTCAGCCCGCCGCTCGTGGCGGTCTTTCTCGCCGAGACGGCCGAGAGCTATCCGGCGTTCGCTCGCACCACCCACGTCGCCGTGAACATCCTCGCCGACGGACAGGGCGAGGTGGCGCGTCACTTCGCGACGAAGGGCGTCGACAAGTTCTCCGCCGTAGAGCTGCACCACGAGTACGACCACGTTCCCGTCGTCACCGGGGCGATGGCGTCGATCGTCGGCCGCGTGCACGAACGCTGGACGGTGGGCGACCACCTCATGATCATCGTGCACGTCGACGACGTCACGCGTAACGAGAGCGAACCGCTCGTCTACCAGAACCGTCAGTTCAGGAAGTTGGTTTAGCCCATGACCGCCATGACACACCCCGGCACGGCGCCGGACACCATCAGCATCGACAAGGCCGTGAAGATCTACGGCTCCGGCCCCGGCCAGCACGTCGCCCTGAACGGCGTCGACGTCACCATCGAACGCGGCCAGTTCGTCAGCATCATCGGTCCCTCGGGGTGCGGCAAATCGACGCTCCTGCGTCTCATCGCCGGGCTCGAAGTGGCGGATGCGGGAGACGTCAGCGTCTTCGGTGTATCTCCCGAGAAGGCGTGTGCCGCCAAGATGATCGGGCTCGTGCCGCAGACTCCGGCGCTTCTGCCGTGGCTGACCGTGCTGAAGAACGTGAGCCTCCCCGCGAGGATCAACACCGGCGCCGACCGCCGCCGCCAGCGCATCGGCGGCCATGTCGGGAAGAACGCGCCCGACATGCGCGACCTGCTGACCAAGGCGGGCCTCGGCGACGCGCTCGACAAGCTTCCGGCCCAGTTGAGCGGCGGGATGCAGCAGCGCACGGCGATCGTGCGGGCCTTCGGCGTGCAGCCCGACGTGCTGCTCATGGACGAGCCGTTCTCCGCCCTCGACGAGTTCACCCGAGAGTCGATCCAGGGCCAGCTGCTCGACATCTGGGACCAGATGAACACGACGGTCGTGTTCGTGACCCACTCGGTCACCGAGGCCGTGCGACTCTCCGACAAGGTGCTCGTGATGTCTGCGGGGCCCGGCCGGATCACCGCCTCCGTCGACATCACTCTCGACCGGCCGCGCAGCGAGGCGATGCTCAAGACCGCCGAGTTCCACCACTTCGAAGACGTCATCCGCGACCACCTGCAGTCGGCGTGGCGCAACGACCCGCTCTCGAGCGCGGCCTGAGCGAGAAAGAGAGCCCACGAATGGTACTCATGAACCCGGTCGCGACCGACGCCCAGACACCGGCTGCCGCCACCCCGACAGCGCTCCCCGAGAAGAAGCGGCCGCTGCTCCCCACACGCCTCGCCTTCATCAAGCCGTCGTTCTGGCTGCCCGTGCTGGTGCTCATCGTCGCCCTCGGCCTCGCCTGGAACTTCGTGGCGAAGGACAACCCCTACCTGCTGCCGCCGCTCGCGAAGGTGGGGGAGGCGCTCGCGAGCAACCCGGTCTTCTACCTGCACAACGCGTGGGTGACCCTCTCGGTGGCCCTCATCGGCCTCGCCATCGGCTTCGTCGCCTCCTACATTCTGGCGATCGTGATCTCCGAGCTGCCCATCGCCCGCCGCGCCATCATGCCCGTCGCGGTGGTGCTCAACGTCACTCCGCTCGTGGCGATCGCCCCCGCCCTGGTCGTGGCGTTCGGATTCGGCCCGGAACCGAAGCTGATCGTGACGGCGCTCATCTGCTTCTTCCCGATCCTGATCAACGTCTCGACCGGGCTGCGCTCTGTGCCGCAGTCCGTCGTGCAGGTGTTCTCTACGCTGCACGCCTCCCGTGCCGAGATGCTCTGGAACGTGCGGATGCCGAGCGCGCTGCCGTTCCTGTTCACGGCCCTGCGCATCGTGTTCCCGCTGTCGATCATCGGTGCGGTAGTCGCCGAGCTCGCCGCCCCGGGCGCCGCGGAGGGACTCGGCACTGTTATCAGCATCGCCTCGTCGAACAACCGCCTTCCCGTGGTCTACGCGGCGATCTTCTGCCTCGCCATCCTCGGATCGCTTCTGCTCGCCATCATCACGGCGATCGAACGGCGCGTGCTGCACTGGCACGAGTCGGTGATCGGCGCCCAGTCGTAACACCCGCACGTTTCATCCGCACCACAGCACTCACTCCCGCACACCCATCTCAAGGAGACAGCCATGCCCACACGCACCACAACAGCCATCGCGGCGACCGTGCTCGTCACGCTCGCCATGAGCCTCGCCGCCTGCAGCGCAGCCGAAGCGCCGGAGACGGATGCGGCGGCGGGAGCAGAGACCGGCAGCGCGATCTCCGCCGAACGATGTGAGGCGAACGAGGCCGCGGGAAAGATCAACTTCCTCACCGGGTACTTCTACCAGGCGTCGGCGTCGATCCTCAACACCATCGCGGCCGACGAGCTCGGCTATTTCGACGCGCTCTGCCTCGACGTCGACATCCAGCCCGGCACCGGCGACACGGGCGAGAACGCGCAGCTGCTCGCCTCGGGCCAGGTCACCTTCACCGGCGTCGGCGAGCAGAACCTCATCCAGGCGCAGGACAACGGCATCGACATCCTCGGCGTCTCGACCCTGTCGAACGTGGGCCTCGAGATCCTGATGACCAACACCGACGTCAAGGACCTGAAGGACCTCGACGGCACGATCCTCGGCCAGAAGGGCAACATGCCGCCCGCTGTCGAGGCGATGCTGACCAACGCCGGCGCCGACGTCTCGTCGATGCAGCAGGTCGTGGTCGGCTACGACCCGACGATCCTGCCGCGCGGCCAGGTCGAATCGCTCACCGGGTTCATCTCCAACGAGCCCAACCTGCTCGAGGCGGCCGACTTCGACGTGACCGTGTGGCGCCCGTTCGACTTCGGCGTGCCGAGCTCGCTCGGCACCATCGCCGTGAACCCGGCGTTCGCCGAGGCGAACCCCACCGCCGTCGAGGACTTCCTGCGCGCCAGCCTGCACGCCATCGAGTACTGCGACGACAACACCGAGGAGTGCGTCGAATACGCGTCCGTGCTGTCGGGCGAGGGCTACGACGTGGCGCACAACGTGAAGATCTGGGGAACCGAGTCGGGCATCATCGCCGAGAACCAGCCCGCCGACCGCCCGATCGGCCTGATCGACACCACGAACATCGACGCGATCAGCGAGTTCCTCGTCGACACCGACCAGATCTCCGCTGCCCCCGACGACGTGCAGTCGTACATCGACAACAGCTTCATCGAGAACATCTACGACGGCACCACGCTCATCTGGCCGGCCCCGTAGGTTCCCCTCGTTCCGGCCCTTCGACGGGCTCAGGGACCGCCCAGTCCCCGAGCTCGTCGAAGGGCCCTCCAGCACCACCGAACACAGAAAGCGCGCACCATGTCCGAACGCGAATACGGCATCTTCCTTCCCATCGCCAACGGCGGATGGCTCGTCTCCGAGACGGCGCCCCACCCCGACGGCAGCTACGACTACAACAAGAAAGCGGCCGTCATGGCCGAAGACGCGGGCATGGACTTCGTGATGTCGATGGGCAAGTGGAAGGGCTTCGGCGGTACGACCGACCACTGGGGCCGCACCCTCGAGTCGATGACCATGATGGCGGGCATCGCCGAGGCCACCCAGCGGGTGAAGATCTGGGCGACCGTGCACGCCAACGTGCACAACCCCGTGGTCGCGGCGAAGATGTTCACCACTATCGATCAGATCTCGGGCGGCCGCGCCGGCATGAACATCGTCTCGGGCGCCTATGCCGAAGAGTTCGAGCAGATGGGCGAGTGGGACGCGAGCCTGTCGAAGGAGGCTCGCTACCGCATGGTCGACGAGTGGACCGAGGCCGTGACCCGTCTCTGGACGGAGGACAGGGTCTCCCTCGACGGGGAGTTCTTCACGCTCACCGACGCCGAGTCCCGACCGCACCCGGCGAAGCCGCCGACGATCATCAGCGCCGGCAACTCGGAAGCGGGCCGCGACTTCCAGGCACGCCGCAGCAACGGCGCGTTCCTCTCCGGCGCGACGATGGAGGAGCTGCGCGACTCGTCCCGCGACGTGCACAGCCGCGCGGCGGCGCTCGGCCGCGAGGTCAAGACCTACGGCATGCTGACGATCGTGATGGCCGAGACGGATGCAGCGGCCGAGAAGCGAGTCGACGAGATCGGTGTCGGCGTCGACCGGGAGGCCCTCGCGAACATGCGTGTCTCGTGGGGCATGCCGCGCGACCGCGTGAGCTCGTGGACCGAGTCGGCGACGGGTCACGACGCGTTCCAGACGCCCTACGTGTTCGGGTCGCCCGACACGATCGTCGGGCACATCGACAAGGTCATGGACGGCGCCGAGCTCGACGGTCTCATGCTGATCTTCCCCGACTACCTCGAAGACCTGCCGCCGTTCGGCGAACAGGTGCTGCCCGTGCTGCGCGCCCGCGACGCCGAGGCCCGCTCGTGACCGGGCCGACCGGCCTGGCCGCGCTCGAGGCGCTCCCCGGCGCGCTGCTCGTCGTCGACGTGCAACGCTCCTTCGCCGACCCGGCGTATTTGGTCGGCTACGGCCTCGACGCCGCGGCATCCGCCTCCGTCGTCGACGCCATCGCGGCGACCGCGGCGCTCGTCGACGACGCCCGAGCGCAGGGGGTGCCCGTGGTCTGGATCGAGCTGGGCTCGGAGCCCGGCCGACCGTGGCGGTCGAGCGGCTGGCTTCGCGGCGGCGCCCTCGACGACCCGATGGGCGACGAGGAGCCGTGCATCGTCGGCACCCCCGGAGCCGAGTGGTACGGCCTCGAGCCCGCCGTCGGTGAGATCCGCGTGGTCAAGCGCGGCTACAGCGGATTCCTCGGCACCGACCTCGACGCGCTCCTCCGTGCCTCGGGCGTCGAGTGGGTAGCCGTGGCCGGTCTCACCAGCGAGTGCTGCGTCGCCGCGACCGCCACCGACGCGGTGCAGCTCGACTACCCCGTGGTGATCCCCGCGGAGGCGACAGCCGCCTACGACGTGCGCATCAACGACAACGCCCTCGAACAGCTCGCCCTCAACGTCGGACGCGTGGTCACCAGCGCCGAACTCAACGCCCTCTTCGCGGCATCCGCCCCAGCCTCCGCTGCGGCGCGAACCGCCCTCTCTGGAAAGCCAGTGCACGCATGACCGCCACGACCGACAACCCCGGCCACCTCCACCTCGCGTTCGACCTGTCGTTCACCCACTCGGAGGGCCGCTGGGCTCGCCCCGGATCGTGGGCGGGCCGCACTTTCCCCGACGTGCGGATGTTCCAGGAGCTGGCCGTCACCGCCGAGCGCGGCGGAATCGACATGCTGTTCTTCGGCGACGGCACGGGCCTGCCCGACACCTGGCGCGGGTCGACCGACGCCGCGGTCGAGTGGGGCGTGCAGTGGCCCCGCCACGACATGAGCCCGTTCATCGCGGCCATGTCGGCGGTCACCGAGCACATCGGCTTCGGGCTCACCTACTCGTCGACGTTTATGCACCCGTTCTACGTCGCCCGCCTGCTCAACTCCCTCGACCATGTGACGAACGGACGCATCGCCTTCAACGTCGTCGCCTCGACCCGGGTCTCCGACGCCGCGAACTACGGCTACGACAGACTGCCGGAGCACGGCCAGCGGTACGAGCGGATGGACGAGTTCATCTCCGTGTGCCAGCAGTTGTGGGACTCGGTCGAACCCGACGCGATCGTGATGGACCGGGAGACAGGCAGGTTCGCCGACCCCGCGAAGGTGCACGCCATCGACCACCACGGTGCGTTCTTCGACGTGAAGGGTCCGCTCACGAGCGTGCCGAGCCCGCAGGGCCACCCGGTGCTCGTGCAGGCGGGCAACTCGCCCCGCGGCATCGCCACGAGCGCGACGTTCGCCGACCTGATCTTCGGCTTCGGCGGCAATCTCGCCTCGCAGGTGCGGCACCGCACGATGCTCGACGCCGAGCTCGTCGCCAACGGCCGCGATCCGCGCGACGTCGGAATCCTCTGGGCGACCCAGCTCGTCATCGGTCGCACGGAGGACGAGGCGCGCGCCCGCAAGCAGGAGATGCTCGCCTACTGGGGGCACGAGGCCGTCGGCGCGTACCTGTCGTACAACTCCGGCTACGACTTCTCGACGGTGGGCGAGTCCATCATCCTCGGCGAGCTCAACGAGACGATCGTCGCGTCGGGCGCCTCTCCGTCGGGGCTCGTCGGCATGCTGGTCGCCGAGCTGGGCGCCGACCACTCCATGACCCGCGCCGAGTTCTTCGAACGCGGCTGGCAGCACGCAGTCGGCTACGACTCGACGATGTCGGGCACCGCGTCGCAGCTCGCCGACCAGTTGGAGGAGAACTTCGCTGCCACCGGCTCCCGCGGCGGTTACATGATCGGCAACCCGCTGAGCATGCCGAGCTCGTACGTCGACATCATCGAGCTGCTCGTGCCCGAGCTTCGTCGTCGCGGCACGATGGGACCCGCCTACCCGGGACGCACCCTGCGCGAGAACCTCGCGTCGTGACTCTGGAGGGCGCGGTCCGCCGGGGCGACCGTGCCCCCGGGTCGCACGGTGGGCCGGCGGACATCTGGCGTCAGACCCTGTTGCTCTGCTGCCTGATCGGGACGACCCAGATGACCTGGGGCACGATCGTTCCGGCGCTGCCGCTGTACATCGACCGTTTCGGCGGGACGGCGCTCGTGCTCGGCCCGATCATCGCCGCCTTCGGGGTGGGGCGGGCGGTCGCGAACATCCCGGCGGGGCTCGCTCTGCGCTGGTGGCGCCCCCGCACCTACCTGCGGGTGGTCTGCGTGCTGCTGGTCGCCGTGACGGCGGTCACGGGACTGAGCCCGGATGCCGGCGTGCTCATCGCGGCGAGGGTGGTCGCCGGAGTGCTCGGCGGCGCCGGCGTGACCATCGGCTTCGCGGTGCTGGTCGCCGGCGCGCCGCACGCACTGCGGGGCCGGATCATGGCCACCGCCACCGCGGTGCAGATGTCGGCGGGCGCTCTCGGCGCGTTCCTCGGCGGGCTCGTCCTGACCTGGTTCCCGCTCGAGGTGGCGTTCGCGGTCGCGAGCCTCCCGCTGGCACTCTGCCTGGTGTGGGACGCGATCGCCCCGGCGTCTCACTACTGGCGGTCGCTGCGCACTCGCGACGTCGCCGAAGGAGCGACGGGAGGTGCCGGCGATGTGGCCCGCGTCGCATCCGCCGGCCTGCTCTGGATCGTCGCGGCGCTCGCCATCAACTCGTTCGCGACCTTCTTCGCCCGCTTCGGCGGGGAACAGGGGCTGATCCCGCTGCTGGGCTACGAGCGGGGCGGGCTCACTCCGCTCACCCTGGGCGTCGCGCTCGCGGCGGCGACACTCGTGTCGCTCGCTGCGATGCCGGTCGTCGGCGCGATCATCGACCGCGGGCGCCGGCTCGCGGTGCTGTTGCCTGGCAGTATCGCGGCCGCCGGGGCGCTGTTGCTGTTCCCGCTCGCGCACGACCCGTGGCTGTTCGCCGTAGTCGTCGTGCTCTACGGTCTCGCGTCGAGCGTCGCCGGCGTGGTTCCTGCGGTCGTGATGAGCGAGGCCGTGCCCGCGCGCCACAGCGGTTTCGTCGTCGGCCTCACCCGAACGGCGGGCGACGTCGGAGCGGTCGTCGGGCCGTTGCTTGCGTTCACCGTCTTCGACGCGCGAGGTGCATGGCCCGCGGTGTCGGTGATCGCCGGGGTGCTGCTCGTCTCCGCGCTGCTGCTGGTGCGGGTCGCCGGGCGCAGGCGATAGCGTGGAGCAATGCCGCACCTCCTGCACCTCGACTCGTCCGCCGACCTGACCAACTCGCGCACCCGCGCGGTGGGGGAGTCGTTCGTCTCGGCGTGGCTCGCCGCCGACCCGCAGAACACCGTGTCGCACCGCGACCTGCACCGCGATCCGCCGCCGCATCTCGCCGACGCGGCGCTGCACTGGCCCGCGGGCAGTCGCCCGGAGGGATCGACGGCGCCGCCCGCCGAGGCCGAGGCCCTGCAGCGGACGCTCATCGACGAGCTGCTGGCCGCCGACGTGCTTCTCGTCGGCGCACCGCTCTACAACTACTCGATGCCGTCGACCCTCAAGGCGTGGATCGACCACATCCACGTTCCCGGCGTCACCGCTCCGTCCGGTTCAGACACGCAGCCGATGCTCGGCCGGCCTGCCGTGATCGTCACCGCGAGGGGCGGCGCCTACGACGCGGGCACTCCGACCGCCGATTGGGACCACGCCGTGCCCGCCCTGCAGCTCATACTCGGCACCGCGCTCGGGATGCCGACCACCGTCATCACCACCAGCCTCACCCTGGCCGGCGAGGTCGCCGCGCTGGCCGACCAGCTCGAGCGGTCGAACGAGGAGCTGCTGCTCGCCCACGACGAGGCCCGGTCGGCCGGCAGCCGGCTCGGTGGCATGACGCGGCTCGAGTAGTCGGCACCGGCCTGCGCCGCTGACCGCAAGGAACCGGTCAGGAGCGTGCGCGCGACAACTCGTTGACGAAGGCGGCCTCGTCGATCTGGTGCGGAGAGATGCCGAAGTCGTGTCCGTCGCCCTTGACCCCGCTCCAGGCGAAGTCCCCTCGCACTATCGCGGCCGCGACCTCCGCGTCTCCCGGACTGTGGCCGACGATCCACGCCACGAGGTCGGCCGTGACGAAACGGTTCGAACGGTCGAAGGCGTGCCAGTGGTCGGCGGCCGCGTATCCGCCCTTCGAGCCGATGTCGCGCACGACGCTGGCCCGCTGGGCGGAGCGCAGGGCGAACGAGACGTGCAGCACCCGGTCGCAGGCTTGCCGCCCTAGTGCGGCGACCCCGTCGAGGGCGATGCTTCTCGCGCCGGTGAGAGCGAGCGCCTGATACAGCTGCGGAAGCGGGTTCTCCTTGCCCTTGGCGGCGAACTCCTTGTGGGCGATGAAGATCGTACGGAACGTGAGCCAGTCGAGCACGACCCGCTCCGCGTCCGGGGTGAGGCAGCGCTCACGCAGCCAGCCGGGAAACCCTCCGTCGACGACGGTCGCGTGGCCGTGCGTCGACTGTTGTGTGATCGGTTCGGCCGAGTCGAGCTCGTCGGCGAGCAGGCTCAGGGTCGCGGGCTCGAACAGGCCGACGGCGTCGAGCGCGAGGTCGAGGTCGCGCTCGTTCCTCTCGATCATACGGTCGGCGGCCTCGCGGCGCGCCGCGCCCGACCGCTTCGCCGCCTTGCGGATCTCCGCCGACTCCCTTGTCTGCGCGGCCCGCGCACGCGCTTCGAGGCGCACGTTCAATGGTCGGTCGTCGTCCTTCGACGGAGTGTGGAAACCGAAGATGGTGGGTGCCACGTCAGCCGGCCACTGCCTGCAGGCCGGCCCACAACTGCGCGGCGGAGTGCTCCCAGCTCCAGGTCGCGGCCTGGGCGACGCTGCGGCGCGATCGCTCGGCCCATACCTCGGCGGGCTCCAGTGCTTCGACCTCGGCGACGAAGGCCGAGGCATCCTTCGGTCTGAAGTAGGCGCCCGCGTCGCCGGCGATCTCATGGAAGATCGTGATGTCGCTCACCACGACCGGTACCCCCAGCGCCATCGCCTCGACGAGCGGGATGCCGAAGCCCTCGTCGAGCGATGCGCTCACGAGCGCGGTGGCCGACTGCAGCAGGTCGACGTACTCGGCGTCGGTCGCGCCATTGTGGATCACGATATTGCCCGCGGCGTTCATGGCGCGGAAACGCTCCTGCGTCTCGGCCGGCATCGGGCTCATCAGGTGCAGCGTGTGGTCGGGCAGCGAGTCCATGGCGGCGACGAGCGTCTCCACGTTCTTGTACGGCATGAACGACCCCATGTAGACGAGGTCCTTGCGGCGTTCCACCGAACCGGCCGGCCGTTCCGGCGCCTCCAGCGAGCTGGCGTTCGGCGCGAGAATGAGCGGCTTCGTCGTGAGGTGCTTGCGGGTGATCAGGTCCATCGTGGTGCGAGACACCGCCGCGACGGCGTCGGCGCGGTTGAGCAGCAGTCGCTGCGGCCACCACACGAGGTGGTACAGGCGCCAGAGCACCCGCACGGCCTGCGGCAGGTTACGCGGCGGCGTTCTGTGCGTGTAGTAGATCAGGTCGTGCACCGTGAGCACGAGCCTGTAGTTGCGTCCGAGGGACCCCATGGTCTGCATGGGGGAGAAGACGACGTCCGGATGATGCGGGTTCAGGTACCGGGACATGAGCGAGTCCTTCGGGCTCGTCATCGCCGGCGCCATGATCCAGGGCAGATCGGGCAGCATCTCGAGCTGTCGCTCGTCGTTGATGATCATCGTGACGGGCGTGAGCTTCGACAGCTCGCGGACGAGGTTGGCGGAGTACCGGCTGATGCCGTCGTGGGTGCCCCAGCGCACGGCCCTGCAGTCGAAGAACAGCTTCACCGGTGGTACGCCCCTTTGGCCGATCGTTGTGCACGGGTTCAGCCACGCTATCAGCCCGCACTGCCTCGACGCGGTGGGCGCGCTCCGTCAGTCGCCGAAGACCTCCCGCAGCTTCGCCTCCTCGTCACGACTCAGGTTGGTCTCGATCAGATGCGCCTTCACGTCGCTGAACGCGTCGGCGACGCGGTCGACCACGACCCCGGTCGTCATCACGAACAGCGCCGACGTTCCCGGGGTGACCTTCTCCCGCACCCCCTTGATGAAGGAGTCGTCGATGCCGACGTCGACGAGCGAGCCGGCGAGCGCCCCGGCGGCGGCGCCGATCGCCGCTCCGAGGAGCGGGACGAAGAAGATGAGCCCGAACAGCAGCCCCCAGAAGGATCCGCCGAGGGCGCCGGCGCCCGTGGTCGAGTTGAGCTGCCGCGTCTTGGGCTTCTTCGCGTCGACGTCCCACGACACGACCGCCGCGTCGACGACCGTGACCAGATTCTGCTTCTGCAGGTCGAGGAGGATCTTCTCCGCCTCATCCGCGCCGTCGGCGGTCTCGAACTTCCACACAGACAGGGTGCTCGCCATTTTCGTCGCCTTTCTCGTCGCGGCCCCGGTGGCCGCCGACACCACCTTCGACGACGCCGGGGCGCGGTTCATCGCCCGCCCCGGGTGAGGCAGCGGCAGGTGCGCGGGGCGAGCCTGATCGGGAGGGGTCGACGGACGGGAGTACGGCTGTGGCGACGAAGGCAGGACCCGGCGCATCCGCGATCAACTCGACGGTCGGGGTGTTCGCCACGGGCGAGGAGGCCATCGCCGCGTTGCAGAAGATGAAGGACTCCGGGTTCGCTTCGAACCAGGTCTCGGTCATCGGCAAGGGGGTCAAGCAGCCCAGGGACGTGCACGCCTGGGTGCCGGGGAGCAGCGAGGAGCGCTCGGGCGGCTGGGGCGAGCTGTGGGAGGCGCTCAGCGGCTGGCTGCTGCTGGGGTTCATCTGGCTCCCCGGCGTCGGCTGGGTCGCCGCGGCGGGCTGGTTCGCCGCGACGATCGTCGGCACCGGGGCGGGTGGCGGACTCGGAATCCTCGGCTCGGTCGGAGTGCCCTCGACGGTCATCGCCGGGTACGAGACGCAGCTGAAGGCCGACCGCTATCTGGTCATCGTGCACGGCGACGCGGCGTCGGTCGAGCAGGCTCACGAGATCCTGGAGAACGCGCGTCCGTACGAGGTGATGTCGTACGGGCCGTGACCCTGCTGTTCTCTGAGCCGCCCGTCTCTCAGACCAGCCCGAGCCGCTCGGCCTCGGCGATGGCGCTGCGCCGGGAGGTGACCCCCAGCTTGCGGTAGATGCCGCGCATGTGGGTCTTCACGGTGTTGATCGACAACAGCATGTCGTCGGAGATCTCGCCCACCGTTCGCAGCGACTTCAGCTCGGCGAGCAACTCGCGTTCTTTCGGCGTGAGCGCGCTCGATCCCTGGGTCGGTGGCTCGGCATCGCGCCCGTGTGCCATCAGCTGCTGGGCTACCTCGTCGTGCGCGCCGAAGCGGTGCAGGCCCCGGGCGAGGATCGCCCGCACGGAGTCTGCGCCCGGACGCGCGACCTCGGCGAGCGCCCCCGTGGCATCCGCGAGCTCGAGAGCGTGGTTCATTGCCGCGTGCGAGCGGAACGCGTTGCCCGATTCGTGCTCGAGCACGGATTCGAGCGACCACGCGATGATCTCCGACACCAGCACCCGAGGCCCGTTCGAGGCGTGCAGCACGGGGGTGAGAATACCGCGGGCAGACGAGTGTCTGCCCGTCGCGTGCAGAAAAAGCGCGTAGGCCACGTGCCAGTCCGGGCCCTCGCCGATGAGGTGACGGGCCCGGTCGAGCAGGCGCTCGCTCCAGCGGAGCTCGCCGAGCGTCAGAGACATGCGGATTCCGAAGTGCAGCGAGGTGACGACGGCGCTGGCCGGGGCTCCGCGCAGGTATGGCGGCGGCCACGCCGTGGTGAAGTCCTGGGCCGCGCGGCGTTTGTCGGGCAGGCCGTTGAACCCGACGGATTGGAAGGCGTGCTTCGTCTGCGTCTGGACATCGACGAGCGGCTGTCTCGCCGCGAGATCGACGGCGGATGCCGCGTGGGAGCTCGCTGCGCAGTCGTCGAGCAGCTCGTGGCTGCTCCAGGCCGCGAGGAGGTGGGCGTACGCCAGACTCTCGCTCTGGTCCTGAGTCGTCGAGCGACTGGCGATGTCGATCGCCGCCTCCGAGTGCTGCAGCGTCGCCCGCATGTCGCACCGGTCGAGGGCGGTGGCCGCGAGCCCTACCGCGCTCATCACCTGGCTGGAGAGGTCGCCGAGGTTCTCCGCTATCGCGCGCGACGTCTCGAGTTCCTCGGTGGCGCGGGCGGTGATGCCGATCCTTGTCTCGGCCAGCCCCCTGGCCAGATGGACGGCGGCGCGCAGGCAGTCGGGCAGCGTCAGCATCGTACTGTCGGCCCAGCCGGAGGAGAGACCGTCGATGCGTTCGCCGCGGGCGGTCGCGATGCGCACCTGCACGACGTAGAGCAGCCAGTCCCACTCGAAGAGCTCGTCGACGCCCAACCCGGTCGGGCGCACTCGAGCGGCGACGTCTTCGGCGCGTTCGACCTCGCCGACGGCGATCGCCGCCCAGGCGAGCATCAGGCTTGCGAACGGCCCCCCGAGGCAGCGGCCGTTCGACGAGGCGGCCAGTGCGACGATGGCCGACGCGTGTCCGTCGCCGATGAGCTCGGTTCCGCTGAGGCGCAGTACGTTGTCGACGAGATCGACGTCGCCGGCGTCGAGCGCCAGCTGGAGAGCCACGAGCGCATCTGCATGCTCCATATGCCATCGGGCTGCCCGGTCGATCATGCGTGGCAGCGCGTCCGGCGACAGCTCTACGACCTTCTCTCTCAGAAACGCGCCGAACAGCGGCTGCACCCGGTACCAGGTTCGGCCGTTCCGGTCGGTAGACACGCGTCTCAGCATCGGGTTGTTTCGGGCGAGCCGGCGCAGGGCGTTGGCACTGTCGAGACCGTCGCTCATGGCGTTCGCGAGGTCGGCCGTGATCAACGGGCAGACGGCCAGGGTGTGCATCGTCGCGCGGTCGGACGCGGTGAGGTCGGCGTACACCTCGCGCTGCAGGTACTGGTGCAGAACGTCGGAGTCGAACAGGGAGATGACGGCGTCGAGGGTGGAGGGAGAGCGTTCCACGCCGAGGCGCGCGAGACTGAGGGCGGCCGGCCAGCCCTCGGAGGCGACGAACAGCGACTCGAGCTTCTCGACGTCGAGATCGTCTCCGAAGAGAGCATCGGCCTCGGCGCGGGTGAACGAGAGCGAGTCGGCGGTGAGCTCGTGCACCCGGTTGGTGAGGCGGGTGCGTTGTTCGAGCAGGGACGTGCGCGTGGCGAAGACGACGTAGACGCTCGCAGGAACGAGTCTCAGCAGTCGGAGGAACTCGTCTTCCGACGGCGAGCCCTCGAGCAGGTGTGTGTCGTCGAAGACGAGCACGACCTTGCCGCCGAAGAGTTCGAAGGCGTGGGCGAGCCGAGAGAAGAACTCGCTGTGCCCGAGAGGGTCCACACCGGGTTCGAGGGAGCGGACGGCGAACTCGGCGGCGTCGTTGTCCGTGGCGGCGAACCTGAGCGATCCGAGCACGGAGTTCCAGAACACCATCGGGTCGCGATCGTCGACGTCGAGGTCGCACCATGCGACGGCGACTCCATCGTCGGTCAGTCCGCGTGCCCACTCGGCGAGGAGGCACGTCTTGCCGTAGCCGGCGGGCGCGCTGACGACCATGAACGTCGTCTCGCGCGACGAGACCCCGGCCTTCAGCGCTTCCATAAGCCGGGGTCGCTCGACCAGCGGTCCCGCTGGAGTCGGGGGCGAGACTTTGTTTGCAGGGAGTCCAATAGTCGGTCGTGCGCTCTTCGCGGTCGCCATGCCCCGAATAATAGGGCTAGGCGAACAGCGAGCGTAAGGGTGTCAACCGGCCTCACCCGCTTCGGGCGAGCCTCACCCGTCGAGCACCCTCTTCTTGGCCCGCGCGAACTCGTCATCGCTGATCGCTCCGGAGACGTGCAGCATTGAGAGCGCTCCCAACTGGGACGGCACCGATTCCGGTGGCGAGGTGCGCCCGGCGCCAAGGGAAGGTACGTCAGAGCCGGCCTCTATCGAGCCGGGGTGCACCGTGCGGTCCGTCATCGTCGCGGTGCCGGCGACCACGGAGCACCGGGTGACCGACCCGAGAAGGCCTGGCCTGCCGAACCTCCGGAACAGGGGCATGCGAATCCGCCTAGCTGTCGACCAACGATGCGGCTTCGACGATGTCGGGGCGCACGCGAACGTGGAGCTGCAGAACGCCACCGCTGTCCGCGACGACGTTCGCGATCGACTCGGCCCAGATGTGCTCGATCGCGACGACGAGCGCTATCTCGCCGGGTGCCAGCGCTCCGACGATCAACTCCGCGTCCGAGCCGCTGAGCAGCGGGCGCGGGTGGGGACTGATCGCCGACCATCGCGGAATGACGTCGTCCTCCAGGTCGGTGACCGTGACGCCGCCGTCGGGTGACTGCGTCGCGACCAGAGCGTCGACGATGCGGAAGGAGCCGTCCCTCGTGAGTTCCTCGAGCACCGGGGCTACTCCCGTCAACAGCCCGGTGTCGGGGTAGGAGAGCACCAGCACTTCGACCGGACCCATACGGCAGTCCCTCCTGCGTCTCGAACGCGCCTTCTCGAACGCGAGATGGCCATTGTCGTCTCGCCCCGCCCCCAACCCATCACCCGGTCGAGGTGACGGACGCCGGACCGCTGTGTTCACCGCAGCGGGCCCTAGAGGTCCCGCACGCAGCGGAACCCGATGTTCGTGGTCGACGTGTCGTCGCTCTGCGGCGAACGGGCCGGCGGTCGGTAGCGCAGGCAGTACTCCGGAGCGCAGAGGTGCGATCCGCCCTTGAGCGCGCGACGGTCGGGCCGGTCGCCATGACCGCCGACCACGCAGCAGGAGGCGCCGTCGGGGTCGTGTCGTGCCGTATAGGGAGAGGTCGTCCACTCCCAGACGTTGCCGATCATGTCGACCAGACCGGCCCCGTTCGGCGGAAACGTTCCGATCGGCGACGTGCCGCGCCATCCGCTCGCCCCCTCGTTGCGATAGGGGAATGCGCCCTGCCAGGTGTTCGCCATCAACGCGCCGTCCGGCCGCAGCTCATCGCCCCAGGCGTACGTCGTCTCGGCTGAGCCGCCGCGGGCCGCGAACTCCCACTCGGCCTCGGTCGGCAGCCGGGAGCCCGCCCACTGCGCGTAGGCCGTGGCATCGTAGAACGACACTTGCACAACGGGGTGGTCGTCGCCCGCCGGCCCCGTGCCGAAGGGCGTGCGCCAGTGGGCACCGGGAACCCACTCCCACCACTGCCGCCAGTCGACGAGGGAGACCGGGCCAGGGGTGGGGCGGAAGGCGAGCGAACCGGGGGCGCGCTCTGACTCGCTCAGTTCGGGAAACTCGTCGGCCGAGAGCGGCCGCTCCGCCGTGGTGACATAGTCGGTGTCGGCGACGAACGCGGCGAACTGGCGGTTCGTGACGGGGTGCTGGTCGATGAGGAAGTCGGCCACCGCGACCTCGTGCACCGGGCCCTCGTCGGCATAGAACTGCTCGGACCCCATCAGGAACGTTCCGCCCCGGATGCGATGCATCGTCGCCGTGACAGCAGGCATCGGCCGCCCTCTTCTCTCGCCGCAATTCGAGCCCACCCTACAGAGGCGGACCGCCGCCCGGGCATTCCAGCCGCTAAATCATCCGGTGCGGGTGATTGCCCGGCGGTCGGACGTCATCAGGCTTCAGACCGGGACAACGGGCGCCATTCTCGGTGCCCAGTCGAAGGCGGTGTGCCATGCGCGTAGTGAAGGACCGGTAGGCGGGTGTCGTCGCAGACGGAGTCGCGAGGACAGACCAGCACGGTGTGGTTGCTGCTGCCACTCGCGCTGGCGCAGTTCATCTGCTCCTTCGCCGGTTCGAACATGAACGTGATGCTGACCGACATGAGCGAAGACCTCGACACGACCGTCCAGGGCATCCAGTTGTCGATCACCCTCTTCCTCCTGGTCATGGCGGCACTGATGATCCCGTTCGGAAAGCTCACCGACCAACTCGGGAGGAAGACCTGTCTCGTCCTCGGGCTCGCGGTCTACGGCGTCGGAGCGATCGTCAGCGCCGTGTCGCCGGGGCTGGGCGTGCTCATCGTCGGCAACTCGATCCTGGAGGGCGCCGGGACCGCTCTGCTGATCCCTCCGGTCTACATCCTCGTCACCATGTACTGGTCGGGTGTCGCCGAACGGGCGCGCGCCTTCGGGATGGTGAGCGCGGCCGGAGGCATCGGCGCGGCGACGGGGCCACTGATCGGCGGGTGGATCGCCGCGACCTTCAGCTGGCGGTGGGCCTTCGGCTTCCAGGCGCTGATCATCGTGATCATCCTCATCCTCACGATCCGGCTCAAAGATCCACGGCCGCGCGAACCACAGCGGCCGTACGACGTCGTCGGCGCCGTGCTGTCGGCGCTGGGGCTGATCGTGTTCGTGATCGGCATCCTCGCCGCCGACAACGACCTGCTGCTCTCCCTCGGACTGATGGCACTCGGAGCCGGCGTGATCGCGGTGTTCTTCCTCTGGGTGCGACGGCTGGAACGTCGGGGGAGGGAGCCGTTGCTCGCCACCTCGATGTTCAAGAACAGGGTCTCCAACCTGGGACTGATAACGCAGAACTTCCAGTGGCTGCTGCTGCTGGGGACGTCGATGCTCGTGGCGAGCTACCTGCAGGTGGTGCGAGGCTACGACGCGATCGAGACCGGGGTGATCTTCAGCGCCGCGACGCTCGGCATTCTGATCACTTCTCTGGGGGCAGGCTCGCTGGTCCGCCGTTTCGCGCAGCGGTCGCTCATCATAGTGGGATTCGCCATCGCGGGAATAGGGCTGCTGCTGCTGCTCATCGTGAGCGAGGTGCCGGGCGCCTGGGCGTTCGCGCCCGGTCTGTTCGCCGTCGGCGTGGGTCTGGGACTGATGCTGACCCCGAGCGTCAATCTCGTGCAGTCCGCATTCCCGGAGAAGCTGCAGGGGGACATCTCCGGGCTCTCCCGCAGCATCTCCAATCTCGGGTCGAGTTTCGGCACGGCGATCGTCGGCACCCTTCTCGTGCTGAACGCGAACGCATCGGCGAACGGATACGTCTCGGCCATGGTGCCGCTGCTCGTGATCGCCGCCATCGGGCTCGTCGCCGCGGCCTTCCTGCCGTCGGCGCAGAAGCTCTCCACGCAAGCCGAACCCGTCGGGAGAGAGCCCTGATCATCACTCTCCGTTCGGAGAGGTGTGCCAAGAGAGGATCATCACCATGCACGAGTACCCCTCGATCGCCGACCACGGTCTGATCGGCGACCTGCAGACGACCGCGCTCGTCTCCACGGACGGCACCATCGACTGGTTCTGCAGCCCGCGGTTCGACTCGCCGAGCATCTTCGCGTCGCTGCTCGACCACGCGAACGGCGGGCACTTGAGCACCCGACCGCACGACGACGGTTTCCAGACGAAACAGCTCTACTTTCCCGACACCGCGATCCTCATCACCCGGTTCCTCACCGAGAACGGCGTCGGCGAGGTGATCGACTTCATGCCGGTGTCGTCCGAGAGGCCGAGCGAGCGGCACCAGCTCGTGCGCGCGGTGCGCTGCGTGCGGGGGGAGGTCGACTTCGACATCGAGATCGCCCCCCGATTCGACTACGGCCGCCGAGCGCATCAGACGACCGTCACCGTCGACGGCGCGCAGTACACCGCGGGCGACAGCTCGCTGACGCTGAGCGTCATCCGGGACTCCGGCGACGAACGGCTCGCGCGGCCGGAGCCGACGGACGACGGTGACCTGCGACTCGCGCTGCATCTCGTCGAAGGCCAGATGCGCGGCGTCATCCTCGAGACGGGCTCCGACGCGGGACCGCACGCGGTGTCGGTCGCCGACGCGCAGCGGCTGTTCGACGACACCGCGCACTTCTGGCAGGACTGGGTGGGCCAGTCCACGTATACCGGGCGTTGGCGGGAGGAGTTGCAGCGTTCGGCGATCACGCTCAAGCTCATGACCTATGCGCCGACGGGCGGCCTCGTGGCGGCCCCGACGGCCGGGCTGCCGGAACAGGTCGGCGGGGAACGCAACTGGGACTACCGCTTCACCTGGGTTCGCGACGCGTCGTTCTCGGTCACCGCGCTGCTGCGCATGGGGTTCACCCACGAGGCCGCCTCGTTCGCGCTGTGGCTGCGCGACCGCGTGGCGGAACCGCTCGGCAGCGACACGGGGCCGCTGAACATCATGTACCGCATCGACGGCGACCCCGACCTCGACGAGGAGGTTCTGACGGACTGGGAGGGGTACCGCGGCTCCTACCCCGTTCGGGTCGGCAACGGCGCCGCCGGCCAGCTGCAGCTCGACATCTATGGGGAGGCGATGGATGCCGTGTGGGCCGCCCACCAGGCGGGTATCGGGATCGGACAGCCGGGCTGGCAGGCGATCTGCGGCCTGCTCGACTGGCTCGCCGACCACTGGGACCAGCCGGAGGAGGGGATCTGGGAGACGCGCGGCGGCCGGAAGGACTTCACCTACGGGCGTCTGATGTGCTGGGTGGCGTTCGACCGGGCCATCCGGCTCGCCGCCGCGTACGGCCGACCGGCGCCGGTCGCCCGGTGGACGGCAGAGCGCGATGCGATCTACACCCAGATCATGGAGAAGGGCTGGAGCGCCGAGCGCCGGGCCTTCGTGCAGCAGTACGGCGAGCAGGTGCTCGACGCGTCGCTGCTCAAGATGACGCAGGTCGGATTCGTGACGCCCCAGGATCCGATGTGGACTGC
>Ga0247803_1000257_pt1 | contig 31169 bp, 26 predicted proteins | sample UWRJL014104B1_FD_180928 | JGI IMG/M metagenome (GOLD analysis project Ga0247803, IMG submission 180928) | Plant litter microbial communities from Arlington Agricultural Research Station in Wisconsin, United States - UWRJ-L014-104B-1 | ecosystem: Environmental > Terrestrial > Plant litter >...
AATTCGGATTTGAAAGATTGATCATCAATGGTCTGATCACCTTCATAGGGCTTTGGCTACTGACAGATTCGAAGGCAAAACGCCTTGCATAGTTATCAACCGCAATTGCTTCTTATTTTTGGAAGCAATTGCAGTTTCAATAATGTCTCAAGCCTTTTAGTAGGCTTCCTTATATTAGCCTGATGGAGAATAACTTACTGAACACGAGGGATATCTTTGCCTATTTTCTGGTGGCGGCAACCGGCGCCCTGATCCAGCTGATTATTGGTACACTGGCGCAAGACTGGTTTGCAATTACGTATGTTCAATCTCTGACTTTGGGTTATTTAGTTGCGTCCGTAGCAGGTTTTTTTCTTACCAAAATTTTTGCCTTTAACACTAAAAACAAATCAAAGAGTCACCGGGAGATGGTGAAGTTCTCGTTAGTTACTGTATTGTCATTTTGTATCACGGTATATGGGTCAGATGCTTTGTATCAATTGACACTGCTGACAGTTGGGCAGTATAAAATAAGAATTCCGTTTTCGATAAAACTGGTGGATGTCAATAAATTATTCAGCCAGCTCGCCTGCATGGGGATCAGTTTTACAAGCAATTACATCCTGCATAAAAAATTTACTTTTCACGATACGGGTTTTTACGACAGATTGAAAAGTTTGCTTAGCAAATGATTTTTTTATCGTCGTGCGCAAGAATTGAGCCTTGCCAATTTTATGTATCTGTTATCTGTGCCGCTTCCTTCCAAGTTGACTAATCTTCTCTTTAATAGTAACTTTTAGTAGTTAAAATAAGCATTTTTTATCTTGTTTTAATTCTATAATTATTGTAACTTTCTTTCTGTGATCGGTGATTTATTTTACAAAATTTATAAAAAGTTGAATAGCAAATGAAGCGTATCAGAGAACCGTAGCTTAAATATTAACAATTTAAATTTCAAGACTATGAAAGCAATATCATTAGTTCTAATTGGCAGTTTATTTTGCTTTGGGTGTTCGAAAGATCCCAAAGAAGATGAGGCTGCAAAAGCTGCAAATCTTGAGAATGAAAAAAAAGCGATCAACGCGACTATTGAAAAAGAAACTCAGTCCTTTTTCGCCAGAGATTACGAAGCATGGAAATCCAATTATGCCCAAACGGATTATGCGTTTCAGGCATGGAGCAACGACGACGGTACGTTTGATTCCAATGTAGGTTGGACGGATATTAACAAACAAATCGGACGATATATATCCGAGAATCCCGAGCCGCTGTCAAGTCACCCCAAAGTAGAGCGGAAGAATATGATGTATAAGTTCTATGGCGACAACGTTGCTTACCTCACCTGGGACCAATTCAACAGTGATAAACCGGAGAAGAATTTTCACCACAGCAAGGAAGTCAGACTTATGGAAAAGATTGACGGGCAGTGGAAAATTGTCTGCGTTTCTGCTTTTTGGGACTACAAAAATCTAATCCCGGCAAGCAGATTACCTATGATCCAGAAAATTGCAAATGAGAGCAGAGGCAAGAACAAGATTTAAGAGTACGAGATACGATGAAAAATGTTCGTTATCGGAAAATTTTGTTCGGTTATGAACAGTTATTTGACGAACGTTGAGTGACTTATTTGGTTCTGAATATTGATTAAATAATTGATAATCAGAATATTGTTGTTGATGTATTGCGATCTGGCACAACGAAATTAAATTTGGCATAAGTATTTTTAGTATAGAATCAACCATGCGATAGGGCATGGCAAAATCTCTAAAATAATTAGCCATGAAAGTTACATCAATCTCCAAATTAGTTCTGTCTCTGACGTTAGCTCTGTCAACTTTATCTTTCACGTATGCAAAAGAGGAAGGAACAGAAAAAAAAGAAACGAAAGCTACCGCAGCGTTCGGTGCCTCGCTCTACAAAGTTGCGAACACCAGTAAAGTAAAACTTGCTATTGATAAAATTCCTGACGCAAATGTGAACATCGTTCTGCGTGACAATTTTGGAAAAATTATCTATCACGAAGTATTGAGAAAAAATAGCGATGGTCTTTATCGCAGAGTATTTGATATGGAAGGTATGGACGAAGGAACTTACTATTTCGTTTTGATGGGAAAAAATACAAAGGTCACCAAAACGGTGGAAATCTCATCTACTACGAGTAAGCTGGTTGTTTTGTAAAAGAATTTTCACCCTGAACAAAAAACGTCGCTGCCAGAATCCTGACAGCGACGTTTCGTTTATATCTGTGCGTTAAAGCAATTCCTTTTCCGGATCCCAAAATGTTTTTTGCCAATTCTGGACTACGTCATTTTTCACATCTACTCCTTCGCTTTCCAGTCGTTCCTGCATCGCCGTCGGTGTTTCGAAAAGATGTTTTGCACTTAACAACCCATTTCGGTTAACAACGCGATGAGCCGGTACATTATGCTGGGTATAACTGTTGCCCATAGCCCAGCCGACCATCCTTGCGCCTCTTTTGGAACCGAGATAAGCCGCAATTGCTCCATACGACGTTACGCGTCCGGGTGGAATAAGCCTGACTACATCGTACACATTGTCAAAAAAGTCATTCTTAGGATTTGGCTCCTGAATTTTTTCTGGCTTCTTTGCGCTCATCTATTTCTCTTGTTAACTCATTATACCATTTGACTCCATAAGCACGGAGTAATGGTTCTTTAAGAAATTGATAAAGTGGAACTCCCAGTTCTTGTCCGAAACTGCACGCCGGGCTACAAATCTCCCAACGATCGTAATTCAGGGCATGATACTGTTCGTATTTCGTTACCCTTATCGGATACAAATGACAGGAAATCGGTTTTTTATAATCAATTTTTCCGTCGTTGTATGCCTGCTCAATTCCACATTTCAGAATTTTTCGCTCGTCATAAATAGCATAAACACACTCCTTTCCGTCGATCACCGGAGTTACATAATCTCCGTCGAAATCGGTTGTGTATGTACCTTCCTCTGCGATAACTTTTTTTCCTGCCTCTGTCAGATAAGGCTCAACCTGGCTATAAATCCGATCGAGAATTTCCAGCTCTTCCGGATCCAGGGGAGCGCCCGAATCACCTTCCACACAGCATGCACCCTTGCATTTGTCTATGTTGCAGACAAACAACTGGTCCTCAATATCATCGCTGATGCATGTATTATCAATAAGTATCACAGTAATTTTTTTGTTTTATGGTATTTTCAACTTTTGTCCAACCTTAACAGTGTTGCCGGAAAGTTTGTTCAGTTTCTGAATTTCATCAACGCTAACCTGATAATTTTGTGAAATTCGGAAAAGTGTTTCTCCGGCAGCGACAGTATGTGTTCTGGGCCCGGATGTATTTGTAGATTTTGTAACATCCGATCCAGACTTAGAACTTGAAGCAACGCCGGATGCTTTTTTAACAATTAATTTTTGTCCGACACTCAATTTTACAACATCGTCAAGATTATTAAGCGCAAGCAATTCTTTTACTGTAAGATTATTTAGCCTTGAAATGCTGTAAAACGTTTGTCCTGCTTCAACGGTATGAAATACATTCGTTTCTCGTGCCGAAGTAACAGCTGGTTTTTCTTTCACCGGAGGTAATGGGTTATCAAATGCCGCAGGCTGGGTATTGGCAGGTATCCTGGAAGCATTTTCAGATGGCGTCGAAAATAAATCAGCGTCAGCAGATCTTCTCGCAACAGGTTTTTGAGCCGGTTTAGCAGCAGGCTTCGCAGTGGGTGCTTTAGGTTCATCAGCTGGTTTGAAAGAGCCATCACTGCCATCCTGGGTAATAATGACCACGCGGTCATTTGTGTTAGATGATGGCGTGGAAGCTACGACAGGAACATCGACTGTTGATACAGGAGTACTGCTCGCGGGAGCAGCCGGAGTTACACCTGGCTGAAATGCCTGATTTTCTTTTGCAATACTGCTCTGACCTTTATCAACCAATACAGGCGTATATTTCTTACGCCCAGCCGCATTAGCAGGAATATCATTGGTTGCAGACGGCTGAGTTTTCGCTGGCGCGGATGCAATCGCAGGCTCAGTAACTTTGTCCTCAGGTTTCTGTTTGATAACTTCAATAGGCTGGTTTTTCGGGCGTTTTTTGTTCAACCAAACTACCTGACCTGTCTGTATCGGATACGTTTTGCTGATCGTCCGGTTGTATTTCAAAAGGTTTACCAGACGCAAGCCGTATTGCTGCGAAATACTCTGCCAGGAATCTCCGGTTTTGGCAGTGTGAAATGGAGTGGCGGCTTTTTTATTTTTCTTTGCCAGATAATAGATATTTCCCGGAATTACAGGCATATCAACGGTCAAATCGTTAAATCTTCTGAATTTTGCCGGCCTCAGTTTACCTGCGCTCGCAAGTGATTTGTCGGTATCCCCGGCGCGTGCTTCTATACCTGGCAGTCCGTTGATCTCGAAAAATGAATAACCACCTTTGTCATTAGATGGTGTTCCGGATTTTTTCAGGCTAGGAAATCCAGTTGCATCAGCGGTAGAACCTGTTGAAGCAAGTGTTGACGTAGTTTCGGCAGGCTGAGTTTGCTCCGGTAAAGATAGTTTCGATCGAACGAAAGCTACCTGATTAGTTGTAACCGGCACCGTTAATAAATATTCTCTGTCAGTAGGGATTCTATTATCGCTTACCCAACGATTGTAACTTTTTAAATCGCCTTCTGAAATTTCAAGATATTTTGCAATTTCTGCAAATGTCTTACCTTTTCCATATTCAGACTCGATGAGTAACATATTGTTACTCGTGCGGTACCGGTCGAGGCCTGCTTCGAGCGCAATTTTATGTGCAAAAAAACGAAGCATATAACGATCCGTTTTTCCAGTCAAAACAACTTCACGCGCATATGCCCAGTTGGCTGGAACAAGTTTTTTTACGCCGCCAACTCCCTGATAGTATGAATATAAAGCTGATACCCAGTTATTAAGCTGTTGGTTATTTTTTTTCAGATACCATGCAGCGGCGTGCGTTGATGAGCTGATATTTTTTCTTTCGTCTATGTCCTTATCAACTCTCAAATTTAATTCAATCGCTGTTTCCGGTTTGAATTGCCAAAACCCGACGGCGTTTGAACTTGAAACAACATCTGGTTTGAATGAGCTTTCCTGAACTGCCAAATATTTAAAATCGATAGGGACTTCTTCGTCCATCAATATGCTTTCAACGATAGGGAAATATAATATCGCCCTGTCAAGTTTTTCTTCCCAGAATTTTTTGTTTGACATCAGACTTCTGATATCCTCTTCGATCAGATTCTGAGCATTGCGGTCAAATTTTACGGTTATTCCACCAAATAAGACGCTGGGTGGAATCTCAGGACTTTGCGCTTTTGCCAGATTTACCTGAACAAAAATCAAGAGTATAAGTGTGGTCAGTTTAAAGTATGCGTTATGAATTCTGTTCATAAAAAGTGAAAGCTTGGCTTGTTTGATGTTGTGAATTACAGTTTTTGAAGAATCATGAGTCCGTCACGGATTGGTAATAAAATATTAGATACACGATTATCTTCTTGTACCATTTTGTTGAAATCCATTAACGCCTGAGTATCCTTGTCAATTTTTTTTAATTCTTTATCGAAGACCTTGCCGCTCCACAGCACATTGTCTGCAAGAATAAACCCACCCGGTCTCACTTTGTCAAGACAAAGGTTGAAGTACGAAATGTAGTTAATTTTATCCGCATCCATAAATACAAGGTCAAAAGTATGGTCGAGGGTAGGGATAATTTCAACCGCATTTCCAATGATGTAATCAATCTGATTAGCAAAATCAGACTTGTCAATATAACGTCGTGTCAGCGTTTCGAGCTCTTCATTAATATCGATAGTAATCAGGTTCCCATCTTTTGATAACCCTTCACAAAGACAAAGTGCGGAGTAGCCTGTATAAGTGCCGATCTCTAAAATTTTTTCAGGGCGTATCATCCTGGAAATCATGGATAAAAAACGGCCTTGCAGATGCCCGGAAAGCATACGTGGATTGAGTACGTTCGCGTGCGTCTCTCTGTTTAGAGATTTGAGCAATTCGTTTTCATTCTCTGTATGAGTTTCGGAATATGCTTCTATTTCCTCAGCCAGAAACTTCATTTTTTGAATGAGTTTTTTTAGTATTATGAACGATAAAAGCAGTTGGCCTCGAAGTTTTTACTCTTCAAACGACCAACTGCTTATTTTTTATAAATCAAAGATGAGCAACCAGGCCCTGAAGATATTTTCCGTATCCGCTCTTAACCAGTGGTTTGGCAATTTCTTTTAATTGTTCAACATTGATAAAGCCCATACGATAGGCTATTTCTTCAATACATCCGATTTTTAAACCCTGACGCTCTTCAATTACCTGAACAAATTGTCCGGCTTGCATCAAAGATTCAAAAGTACCTGTATCCAGCCATGCGGTTCCACGATTTAAAACGCCGACCTTCAATTTTCCTTTTTCAAGATAAACGCGGTTTACGTCCGTAATCTCCAATTCACCTCTTGGTGATGGTGGAATACTTTTAGCGATTTCTACAACATCGTTATCGTAAAAATACAAACCGGGAACTGCGTAATTTGACTTTGGCGTCTCCGGCTTTTCTTCTATTGAGAGCGCATTGAAATCTTTATCGAATTCAACCACACCATAACGTTCGGGGTCGTGAACCTGATATGCGAAAATCACACCTCCATCCGGATCATTATTTGACTGAAGCAATTGAGAAAGACCTGATCCATAAAAAATATTGTCTCCAAGAATCAAAGCTACTTTATCTGAGCCAATGAACTCTTCACCGATAATGAATGCCTGTGCAAGCCCGTCAGGACTAGGCTGCACTGCATAACTGATCGAGCATCCAAGACGGGTTCCGTCACCCAGAAGTTTTTCGAAATGAGGCAGGTCGTGTGGCGTCGAAATGATCAAAATCTCTCGGATTCCGGCCAGCATCAAAATAGACAGCGGGTAATAAATCATTGGTTTATCGTAAACTGGCATAAGCTGTTTACTAACGGCCAAAGTAAGCGGATGAAGTCTTGTGCCGGATCCGCCGGCTAAAATAATTCCTTTCATTTTTAACTTTCAATGTTTGTATAGCTCTTGTCGGAATGACTCCGCGACCTTAAAGTTTAAAATGTGAAACTTCAAGGTCACTGATTTCAAATCTACAATCTATCTTGTGGAGTACATACCTTCGTAATATTTTTGATACTCGCCTGAGGTGACATTGTTTAACCATTCCTGATTATCCAGATACCACGTAACAGTTCTTTCCAGACCTTCTTCAAATTGAAGCGATGGTTTCCACCCCAATTCTTCTGAAAGTTTAGTAGCATCGATCGCATAACGCAAATCATGCCCTGCGCGGTCTGTTACGTAGGTGATAAGTTTTTCGGTCTCTCCTTCCGCACGGTCAAGTTTTTTATCCATCACACGGCACAATAGAAGAACCAGATCAAGGTTTTTCCATTCGTTATGACCGCCGATGTTATAAGTTTCACCGTTTTTGCCGCTATGGAAAATGGTATCAATCGCGATTGCGTGGTCCTCCACAAAAAGCCAGTCGCGAACATTTTCGCCTTTTCCGTAAACGGGAAGCGGTTTGCTTTGCAAAATATTATGGATCATTAACGGAATAAGTTTTTCCGGGAAATGATTTGGTCCGTAATTATTAGAGCAGTTTGAGATAACAACCGGAAGATTGTATGTATTGTGATATGCTCTGACAAAGTGGTCCGAAGATGCCTTTGAAGCAGAATACGGAGACCGTGGGTCATAACTTGTAGTTTCCGTGAAAAATGTTCCCGGATCATGCAGCTCACCATATACTTCATCCGTAGAAACATGATAAAATCTATGGTCTGATAGATTCTCTTTCCATGCTTTCTTTGCAGAATTTAGCAAATTGACGGTGCCAACGACATTCGTCATGACAAACGACATCGGGTCAGAGATGGAACGGTCCACGTGGCTTTCGGCCGCAAGATGAATTATTCCGTGAAAGTCGTTCTCCGAAATTAACTTGTCAATGAATTCAGCATCAACAATATCACCTTTTACGAAAGTGTAATTCGGAGCGTTTTCTATATCACGAAGATTTTCCAGGTTACCTGCATAAGTCAGGGCATCAAGGTTGTAGATATGGTATTCAGGATGATGAACTACGAATCTGCGTACTACGTGTGAACCTATGAAACCGGCACCGCCAGTAATTAATATTTTTTTCATTTTTTTTGTGTAATTTTTAATTGCCAGTTCCACGCGTCAAGAAGTGCATCTGCCATGGTTTTTTCTGCATTCCATTTCATAATGGAATTAACTTTATCTGATTGCGCGTAAATTTTCTCCACATCACCTTCGCGGCGGGGCCCGATTGAGTAATTCAATTTTTCGCCCGTTACCTTCTCAAAGGTTTTAATAAGTTCTAAAACGGTATAACCCTGTCCAGTTCCTACGTTAAATACGTTATAATAATTTTTTTCTGTTTCTTCATCCAAAAGAAGTAGTGCCTTTACATGCGCCTTCGCAAGATCTACCACATGAATGAAATCACGGACACAAGTGCCGTCAGCGGTGTCGTAATCGTTTCCAAAAACAGTCAGTGATTTACGAAGTCCGGCCGCAGTTTGTGTGATAAAAGGAACAAGGTTGCTTGGAACGCCATTGGGCAGTTCGCCGATCAATGCAGTTTTGTGTGCTCCGATCGGGTTAAAATAGCGAAGCGAAATTGCCTTGATTCCAGGTGCAGAATGAACATGATCTCTGATAATGTCTTCGGCGATAGCCTTCGTATTTCCATAAGGTGATGTTGCAGGTTTGCGAGGTGTGTTCTCGGTTACTGGCAGATCATCAGGTTGCCCGTAAACGGTACATGAAGATGAGAAAACAAATTTGTCGACATTATATTCCTTCATTACTTTAAGTAACACAAGAAGCGAAAGAATATTATTTTCGTAATAGTCTAGAGGTTTTTCAACCGATTCGCCAACAGCTTTATAGGCCGCGAAGTGGATAACTCCGTCAAATTTTTCTTTTTCAAAAACAGCTTTTACTTTTTCGATATCATTACAATCGATTTGATAAAAGGGGAATTCTTTTCCCGTAATGCCTTTAATTCCGTTGAGTACTTCGCTATTGGAATTGTAGAGATTGTCAAGAATAACGGGTTGGAATCCCGCTTCATGCAGCTCTACAACAGTGTGTGAACCTATAAAACCAGCTCCGCCGGTAACAAGAATTTTCATAGGAATGATCTTAAATAGAATAGGTGGTAAGTTTGAAAATTGTACTGTAAAGATTCATCTAGCACTCCTAAAACTATAATTTGAATGAATATTAATTGAAAAACACCTATTCAAAATACAATTTTTTTCCGGGCAAAAGTAGAAAATTTGACGTCCATAAAAAAAAAATGTTTTTATTTATCCGTTGGTTGTTAAAAGCAGATTCGACAAAAAATGAACAAGAGAGAAATAAAAGCGCTGATATCTTTACTTGATGACGAGGATCATGAAGTAATACAGCACGTTGAGGGGAAGATCTTATCATTAGGTGGAAACGTCATTCCTTTTCTGGAAACAGAATGGGAGGAAAGCTTTAACCCAATTCTTCAACGGAAGCTGGAAGAACTGATTCATGAGCTTCAATTAAGCATCATGAACGAAAGACTTCAGGCCTGGAAAAATGGCGGTGGTCTTGATTTGCTGGAAGGGATGTGGATTTTATCAACATATCATTATCCTGAACTATCGCTGGAAAACCTGAAAACTACGGTTGAGCAGCTTTACTATGATATCTGGATACAGTTTCAGGAAGAAATGAATCCGATTGATCAGATTAAAAGGATCAATAGCATTTTTTTTGGGACGATGAATTTTGCGGCAAATACAAAGAGTTTTCATTCGCCGTCGAACTCGATGATCAATGTAGTGCTGGAAAACCGCCGGGGAAATCCGATCACTTTGTGTGTTATTTATTTATTGATCGCGAGAAAACTTGGACTGCCGGTATATGGTGTAAATCTCCCGAATTTGTTTGTGTTGACTTACAAAAGTGAGAACACGCAGTTTTATATCAATGTATTCAACCGCGGAATTATTTTTTCCAAGACAGATATTGATCATTATATCGCTCAGCTGAACATCAAACCGAAAGATATTTTCTACCATCCTTGCACAAATCTGGAAATTATTCAACGTGTGCTTCGAAACCTGATCTTATCTTACGAAAAAACAGGAGAGCAGGAGAAAATAAAAGAAATCGAAGATATTCTTCGCTCAACGCTGGAAACATTTGACGACGATAGTATTTAAATCGATACGGCGAGGCAATAATCTTCAAACCACCGGACGTGAATTGGTGAATGAATTTTAAGATCATCATCGTCGTCCGTCAACTCACCTTGAATGAGCGTCTGAGAATTATTAAACGGTTTAATATATATCGAGTTTTTGAAGCTGATTTTCTTTTTTCCGTATAATTTGTAGATCGCTTCTTTTGCACACCAGTACATGCAGAGAATGGAAAGTTCATTTTCTGCGTGTTCATATTCAGGTTCTGAAAGATATTTTCTGGAAGTCCTTTGAAGTTTCGGATCGGCTTTCTCCATATCAATTCCTACCGGCGCAGATGGATTAATGACTGCCGCTACATAATCGAAGGTATGCGTGATGGAAATGTGAGAGGCATTATTAACTAAAAATGCTTTTCCATGTTCATCTTTGTGCGTTCCTTCATAGCTGAGGCCGAATTGCTCAACAAGAATTTTGATCAAAATGCGGCTTGCAAGCCATTCCCGCCTTTTTTGTGGGTGCGAAATGGTTTCAAAATCATCTGAATTAAAAGAAGATCCTAAACTTTGATGCAGTTCTTCTTCGGTTTCTGTCAACTTCCAGAGTAGTAAGGTACTAGTCTCTTCAATCTTTTCGGAATGAACGAGGGGCATAATTATTGTGTTTAGATCGAGCGTTTAGCCGTCAGCATTCTGCTCTTAGCTCGACTCAATCGGTGTCTTATGAAAAAGTCTGTGATTCGCAACTGGTTAATTTACAAAAGACGACTTAATTTTTATATAAATTTACAAAGACAGTTTGCTGTCCTTAATACTAACTGCTAATAGCTCGAGGCTAAAAGCTTAAAAAAATGATAATTCGCAAAGTAGATACTTTTTCCGGTCATCGCGACAGTGTTTATACAATTATTTCCAACAATTCGTCCCACGGATTTTATTCTGCTGGCGGAGATGGTTTTGTGATTGAATGGGATTTGAAAAAACCGGATATGGGAAAACTTGTCGCGCGTGCAGGCGTCTCGGTTTATTCGCTTTGTTTCGATCAGGCCAGCAAATTTCTTTGGATAGGGCAGAACTTTGAGGGAATTCAGGTTTTAGATACTGTGAATAATAAAATCGAGTATTCTGCGAAAGTTACCGCCTCAGCTATTTTTGATATTAAAATATGGAATGATAAAGCATTGCTTGCCTTAGGCGATGGTGTGATTGCTGTTATGGATGTTCCGACCCTCGCCATACAGAAGCATATTAAAGTCGCAAACAATAGTGTCAGATCTATTTCGGTCAACGAAAGTACCGGAGAATTCGCGGTGGGGGACAGTGACTTTAATGTTCATATCTTCGATTTTGACGGATTCAAATTAAAAAATACAATTTCTGCACACACAAATTCTGTTTTTTCCGTTCAATATTCTCCGGATGGAAATTTTCTTTTCACAACCGGCCGTGATGCACATTTGAAAATATGGAATGTAAATAATCGCTATGAGGCGGTAACTGATGTTGCAGCCCATATGTATGCGGTTAATCACATTACATTCAGCCCGAACGGGAAATTTTTTGCAACATGCAGTATGGATAAATCCATTAAACTGTGGGACGCAGAAACGTTCAGGCTGAAAAAAATTATTGATCGTTCGCGGTTAGCTGGTCATGCGACTTCTGTAAACAAATTGTTATGGACAAGTTATGAAAATCAGCTTGTGTCTTGCAGCGACGACAGGATGATTTCTGTCTGGGAAGTAGCCATATAATATGGCTTAAAAGTGTAATTATACCAAATACTTTGAAATGTACAGGATATGTCTTTATCTTAGACGACTGTTACAAATTAAAATTTAAAGCATATATCCATCATGAAAATTTCGGCAATAGACATACGTAAACATACGTTTGAAAAAATTTTCAGAGGCTACAACCCCGATGAGGTTGATGCATTTCTTAACTCATTGTCGCAGGAATGGGAGCGTTTTTCGAGTGAAAACAGCATGTTGAAAATGCAGCTGGAATATGCAGAAAAAGAACTTAGTAAGTTAAAAGATATAGAATCCACGCTTTTCAGGACATTGAAATCGGCCGAAGATGCCAGCAGGCAGATTGAGAGAGAGGCGATTGAATCTGCTGAGAAGAGAGTGGAAGAATCGAAAGTACAGGCAAATAATCTTGTTGAAGAAGCAGAACAACGGACTAATCAGATTATTGCGGAAACTGAAAACCGATTGAAGAAATTTAAAGAAGATTTTGCACTTGAAATTAAAAATCAGGAGCGTGATTTCCGCGCTATTGAAAATTTCAGAGACAATCTGGTTGTACAGCTTTCATCGCTTGCCAATAACACAATCGAGACAGTTGAACGGTTCGAAAATAAATACGATAAAGAATCGGTGCTGAACAAAATGGAGGAGATCAAGGCGCACGTCGCTGAAATTGAAATCCCGAAAAAAGGCGCGCCGATACCTCCGTATACTACTCCTGAAATAGTCGATGAAGATGAATCTGATTCTGTTGTTGACGAAACTCCGGAAGTACCTTTTGAAATAGTTTCTGAACCAGAGCCGGTCGCTGAGGAGGAACCTGTTTTGCAAGCAGAAGAGCCACAGGAAGTGGTTGCGCAAAAAACGCCTGAGCCGGTTATCGAAGAAGTCGAGGAGAGACCTGTTCCGGTTGTACGGGAAAAAGATTTAAGCCCCGCTGGTCAGGCGCTCGAAATGGTGGAGGAAATGCGGAAATCACGCGAGCCTCAGCCGGTTAAAGAGGCGGCAAATACTTTTAGAGAAAAACCTCAGGAACCTGCTGCACCAAAAAGCAGCGGCGGATCATTCTTTGACCAAATATAATTGACATTGGGTACGATCTCATTAGAAGGATTAGAGTTTTTTGCGTATCACGGTTACTATCCGGAAGAGCAGAGAATCGGGAACAAATATGCGCTTGATATTACCATTAATACGGATTTTATCGAGGCAGCAGTGAAGGATAAATTGAGCGCTACGGTCAATTATGAGACTTTGTATCAAATTGCCGCCAAAGTGATGCAGGAGCCTGCCAAATTATTGGAACACATTGGATTTAAGGTGATTGCCAGTGTGAGGGAACATTATCCTGATGTACAAAAAGTAACTGTCAGAGTTTCAAAGTTCAACCCGCCGATTGGAGGGGTTTGCACGCGGGCTACCATAACGATGGAAGGTTGATTCTTGCTAATATAAAATTGTTATAAAATAAAACGGGTTCAACTTTTAAGAGTCGAACCCGTTTTATTTTTTCCTAAGCGGGATATTCGTGTGGAAGTGGGATATTAATTCTTTCGTTCCAGGGCAAACCTTGTGTATTCAAATGTTCCATGAATGGATCCGGATTTAATTCTTCACAGTTCCAAACACCTGGCTTCATCCACTCGTCGTTGGTCAGCATCAACATCGCACCGATCATCGCAGGAACACCGGTTGTATAACTTACTGCCTGTGCTCTTACTTCTCTATAACATTCTGCATGATCGCAGTTATTCCAAACATAATATGTAGTTTCTTCGCCGTCTTTTGTTCCTTTTATCTGGCAGCCGATTGATGTTTGTCCAGAATAATTTTCTCCCAAAGAATCAGGAGCAGGAAGTACTGCTTTCAGGAATTCCAATGGAACGATGTCGACACCATTGAACTTTATTGGCTTAATGCTTGTCATCCCTACATTTTCCAACACGTTTAAGTGTGTAATGTAAGCTTGTCCAAACGTCATCCAGAAACGCGCGCGTTTTAACGTTGGGAAGTTTTTAACCAAAGATTCAAGTTCTTCGTGGTAAAGAACATAACTTTCTTTGGGTCCAATTCCCGGATATTCAATTGGTTTATGAATAGACATCGCTTCGATTTCAACCCATTCGCCATTTTCCCAATAGCGTCCTGGTTGAGTAATCTCACGAATATTGATTTCAGGATTGAAGTTTGTAGCAAATGCTTTCCCGTGATCACCTGCATTGCAATCGATGATATCCAGGTAATGCATTTCGTCGAAATAGTGTTTGTTGGCATAGGAAGTGAAAACCTGTGTTACTCCCGGGTCGAAGCCACATCCAAGTAATGCCATCAGACCTGCTTCTTTGAAGCGCTGCTGATATGCCCACTGCCAGCTGTATTCAAACTTGGCAACGTCTTTTGGTTCATAATTGGCAGTATCCAAATAATGTACACCGGTTGCAAGGCAAGCTTCCATGATCGTAAGATCCTGGTAAGGAAGGGCAACGTTGATTAACAATTTTGGCTGGAAGCGCTTGATAAGCATTACAGTTTCAGCAACGATATCAGCATCAACCTGAGCTGTCTCGATGTCGACCCCATGCATTTCTTTGATTTCACCAGCTATTTTGTCGCACTTTGATTTTGTACGGCTGGCTAGCATGATGCTCGTAAATACATGGCTGTTCAATGCACATTTATGCGCCACCACACTTCCGACGCCGCCGGCACCAATAATAAGAACTTTGGACATGTTTTATTTTAATGAAAAATTGGGTGAATATTGAATAGGTAAATCGGCTGTATTGGAACACCCGCTAAAAACTAAGTGCCCGGTCACGACTTTTTTACAAATTTCTAACGATCAGTTTTGATACCAGTTTATGCAGCGCACACACTTTCGGACCAATCGCCTTTCATCCGCAAAGATAGGACGACCAAATGTTTTTTTGTTAATTCAACATTAAATTAACACCACAGTCATGGATATTTTACTATTAATTGCCGGGATCGTATGCTTACTTACCGGATTAGCCGGAGCCGTGTTACCTTTACCGGGACCGCCGTTAAGTTTTGCCGGACTTATTTTATTGCACATCAGTAAATTTGCAGAATTTAGCAATACTGTACTTTATACATTAGGATTTGTGACCGTAGTAATAGCGGTGCTTGATTATTATATCCCAATCTGGGGTACAAAAAAATTCGGCGGGACAAAATATGGAGCGATCGGGGCAACGGTTGGATTATTGATAGGATTTTTCTTTATCCCTGCAATTGGTATGTTCATCGGAACATTCCTCGGGGCCCTGCTTGGAGAATTAATCGGGGGGACAAAATTTAAGCTTGCACTAAGATCAGCAATCGGTTCTTTTGTCGGTTTTTTGACAGGAATAGTAATGAAAGTAATACTATGTCTTATTATGATTGGCTATGCAGTTGCAGATCTTTGGAGTTATGTTTAACTATCTGATAATTAATAAGTTTGTCATACTCAGTTTTGCTGAATAATAAAAAATCCTTGCAGCAAAGCCGCAAGGATTTCTTTTTAACCTAAACTAAATCGAACTTATTACATATTTGTAACGTAACCGTTCTAGTTTTCATTTGATTTTTTTTCGTCTTTTTTTACATCTTCTTTCTTTTTCTCTACTAAGTCACCGTTGTTTAATGTTTTAGATACTACGATGTAGGGGCCGGAAATAATCTCGTCACCCTCTTTCAGGCCTGATAAAATCTCGATATTTTCGAAATCACTGATTCCCGTTTTGACTTCACGCATTTCTGCTTTTCCGTTTACGCTGATAAAAACAACTTCTTTGATAACTTCCTCTTTTTGATTTTTTGGTTTTTCAGCTTCTGTATTTTCCTCAGGATTTTTGTCCTTGTCATCCGGGTTAGTCTTATTATTGCGTGTCGTCACCGAAGCGATTGGAACCGAAATTACTTTGTTTTTTCGCTCGGTAACAATTTCAACCGACGCCGTCATACCTGGCTTGAAGGGGTAAGATTTTTTATTTCTTGTCGCCATCAGATCGCTGAATGATTCGTTCAGGATTTTCACCTTCACCTCAAATTCTGTAACTGCGTCAGACGATGCACTGCTCGCTGCGGAGGTACTTGCCGTAGATGATGCAAGGCCGGCAGCTGTGTTTGCGATTTCCTTTACAATTCCCTTGAATTTGCGTCCGGAGGCGCTGTATGCATCTACATCAATTTCTGCCGTATCTCCAAGCGTAACACGCACAATATCATTTTCATTGACGTTCACACGAACTTCCATATTACTTAAATTGGCAATGCGCATCATTTCAGTACCAGCCATCTGTGAAGTACCTACAACGCGTTCTCCAACTTCGACGTTTAGCAGAGAAATTATTCCGCTCACCGGAGCAAAAATTGTTGTTTTGCGCAAGTTTTCAGCTGCATCGCGCATACTTGCCTCAGCACTTTTTATGTTATATAAAGCAGCAGAAACATTGGCTTTGGCAGATTCTACATCCTGTTTTGCTACATCGTAGTTTGAAGCAAATTGTTCAAAATCAGATGCGGAAATTACTTTGTCAGTAAATAATTTTTTATTACGGTCATAAACAAGTTTAGTCTGAACCAAACGTGCTTCTGCCTGTAATACCAAAGCTTTCGTTTGTTCATGGCTAGCTTTACTCGAATTAACAGCCGCCTGCGCTCTTGCCATTAATGATTCGTAATTGTCAGGACGAATTTTTAAAAGGAGCTGGCCTTTCGCAACAGAGTCTCCTTCGGCTACATATAAGTTTGTAATTTCCCCTGATACGTCCGGACTTAATTTTACTTCAACCTCCGGCTGAACTTTTCCGGATGCACTGACACGTTCGATAATGTCATTTTTTTTCACCTTCGAAAATTCAACTTCCGTAGGTTTAGGCTGGCCAATCCATTTAGCCTCCTTTGCCACGTATAACCCGGCAACGAGAAGTACGATAACGCCTCCCACAATCCACCATATTTTATTTGAAGATTTACGCGCCATAATTTAATGTTGGTTTACGGTAATTTATTTTTCAGGCTGAAAAAATGAAAGTTATTTTAGAAATCTGATAAAGGACGGTTCATGTAAAAATCAAGGATTTTTGTGCGGAACACGTAATCATATTTTGTCTGGATAAGATTTCCGTTTGCACGGTCCAGATTTGCTTTGGCGATATTATATTCAACAGAATTAATCGCACCCACATCAAAACGAACCTGAGCAACACGGAAAGCTTCGGTCAAAGCTCTTACCTGATTTGCCGTGGCAGAGTAACGTTTTGCAGCATTAGTCATATCAATGTAAGACTGCTCAACATTTTTCCGGATTGTAAGCTGCACTTGCTGCGCCTGATATTCAGTGGTACGTTGCTGTAATTTGGCATTTGCCACGTTATATCTCACCTGAAAATTTGTAAAAATCGGAATTCGCAGGCTTAGGTTTATAGAAGAGTTTCTGTTAAAATTCAGCTGGTCCAGATATCCGAAATGGCGTAGCGATCCTCCCGGCGTTGTCACGGTCTGAACAATTGGCAGTTGCTGGTCGTTAACAATTATGTAGTCAGTTGCAGAAGTTACCACAGTTGTCTGACCTGGACTGCCGTCGGATACAAATCGTTCTTTTGGTGCTACGCTTGAAAAAGCCGTATTAATTCCGCCATTCAGGGATAAGGTAGGCATGGCAGCGCCTCTTATAATCTCCGTATTTCTTTTTGCTGCTTCGGTCCTCAATTCGGCTGCTTTCATCTGGGGAAGATTTCCAAGCGCAGTTTCATAGATCTGTTGAATTGTTGCATCGTACGCAGTCAGGCTTGGGTCAGCAACCGGAATTTTTACCAGGTTAATTTCTTCACTTCCTGGCATATTCATGAGCTGTTTCAGATTTAGTTTTGCAGTTTCCAGATTGTTTTGGGCATTTACCAAAGTCAATTCGTCGTTGGCAAGTTGTGCTCTCAGATCCAGTACATTGCTTTCCGCCAAAGTTCCGGCTTCTACAAGTTTGGTCGTACGGTCTACCTGTAATACCGAAGCGTCCACCTGACGCTGAGCGACGATTATCAATTCTTCATTGCTGATTACCTGCAAATAAGATAACGCAACGTTCAGCATGATATCATTTCTAGCTGCATCCAGATCTTTCTGACTGGCCTGAACATTTATTTCGTTTCTTTTAACCGTATTTTTTAACTGAAATCCGCTGAAAAGAATAACACTTGAACCCAGCTGAAACTGGTTTTGGCTGATGTTCTGCTGCACAAACTGGTTGGTGAAGGGGTCAATGTTACGACCGGAATTAAAACCTTGTGCCGCATTGAAACTCAAACTTGGCCAGCGCTGCCAGCGTGATTGCGCATGAATGTTGTTATCGCGTTCCACCTGGATCTCCGACTGTTTTACCTGCGGATTTGTTTCCAGTGCAATCTTGATGCATTCTTCAAGTGTATAAGTGTTATCTGCTTTTTTAGGAACATTAGTTTGTCCGTAAGCCGATTCAAATGCAACAAGTCCGCAAAGCGCCAAAGCAATAAGTGCAGATTTTTGTAACGATTTCATCATATGCTGTTACTGTGTTAGATGTTCAATATTACATGATGCTACAAAAAACAACCATCCATTTAGTACGGACGGTTGCATAAGTAGGTAAATGGGTATTTTACAATAGATTGAATTAATGGAAAAATAAATAACCTAGCCAGATACCGGCAAGTACGCCGATTAAATCGGCTATAAGGCCTACTACAATAGCATAACGTGAATTTTTGATTCCCACCGATCCGAAGTAGAGTGCGACAATATACAACGTTGTATCGGCCGATCCCTGGAAAATACAACCTAGCCGGCCAACAAATGAATCCGGCCCGAATTTTGTCATGCCTTCGATCATCAAGGCACGCGCTCCACTGCCGCTCAGTGGTTTCATTAAAGCAACCGGCAAGGCGTCTGTAAAATCGCTGTTGACACCAGAACTTACGATGATATACCGAAGGCCGTCGAGTAAATAATCCATCGCTCCACAACTTCGGAACGCACTGATGGCTACCAACATGCCCACCAGGTATGGCATAATTTTGACTGACGTTTCAAACCCCATTTTGGCACCTTCAATGAATACATCAAAGACATTTACTTTTTTATAAAGTGCGCCAAGCAGAAATGAAGTAATAATAAATAAAAGAAGCGAATTGCCGACTACGATGGAAATGGTTTCAATTTGTTCCTTCGGCAAACTGGTCAGATACCAAAGCAATAGTCCCAGGACTGCTGTAACGCCGCCAAGACCTAAAATGACGGTTTTGTTAAACAGATTAATTTTTTGCCAGACTGCTGTAATGATTAAACTGATAACAGTGGTTACATAGGTTCCGATAACGCAGGGTATAAAAACATCAGATGGATCAGCAGCGCCCAAAATTGCCCTTTGTGCTATGATGCTTAATGGAATGATTTGCAAGCCGGAAGTATGCAAAACGAGAAACATGATCTGGGCGTTGGAAGCTGTGTCTTTGCTGGGATTAAGTTCCTGTAAACTTTGCATGGCTTTCAAACCAAAAGGCGTCGCTGCGTTATCTAACCCGAGCATGTTGGCGCCAAAATTCATGATCATCTGACCATTGGCCGGGTGATTTTTGGGTACCTCAGGAAAAAGCTTGCTAAAAAATGGTCCGATAATTCGTGCAAGAATATTGATAGCGCCAGCCTTTTCTCCCACATTCAGAATGCCAAGAAAAAAGGTCATAACCCCGGCAAGCGGCAGTGCAATGTCCATCACCGCCACTTTGGAAGAATTCAGAATTCCTTCAACAACCAGTTTTAACGTTTCGGTATCGCCGAATAAAATAAATTTGAAAAGTGAAACGATAAAAGCGATAACGAAAAAGGCAATAAAAATGTAATTAAGGGCCATTTGATGAGGTAGAAGTTTATCAAAAAGAAAAACGGATTGCTGCTCAGGAATAATTATAAGTTCGAAAATAAATTAAATTCCTGAGAAACCAGTAATTGGATAACCCTGCCGGATACACTCAGTTGAAATGACACATAAATTATTCAAATTTTGAAGATAACTTAATCTTAATGACATATTGGAATGATTTTTAAGTTTGATTCCCTATCTTCCAGCTTCTCATACAAACTGCATTGATTCGTTCCCTATGAAAAAGTATTATTACCTCCTGGCGCTTGTTTTATTATTTTCCTGCAACAAAAAAACTGAAACCGACGAGACAAAAGATTCGTTGATGACCGTTTTAAACGATACAATCCCGCCAACGCGGAAAGTCGTTAGTGATGTTGCTGTGGCAAGTTATAGTGAAAAAGTGAAGGATAAGGATAATCTTAACGACTGGAAATTTGCGGTGGATGTTTTCGAAACCGAAGAAACTTTTAAATATCTTGTCAAAATTAAATACAAAGAACTCGAAGCGGAAGATAACCTGACGATTCCGAATTTTGGTATGCAGCCCAAAGTTAAACTGGAAAAAGGCGAGGAAGAACTCACCTGCATCATCGGTTTTCTTGATAAAGAAGGTGCATTCAAAGAGTTTAAAAGAGTTGAAATTGTTGGCGATCAGTTAAAGATCAGACAAACGAAAGGATATGGCCGGAGCGTGGTTAAAGCGAAATGATTAAAAGCCGGCTTTTATATAACTCCAGCCTTCCTGTTGCCTGACCACAAGTTCAGCAATTCCTGACGCGATAATTTTTATTCCTTCTATCAATTCCGTTGGTTCAATATGGTTTGAGACCAGCATATTCCGGCATACATCAATTTGCACTTCTTTCGCGAGAAGTGCTTTTATTTCTTCAAGGTGGTTGTTATCCCTTTCAATGCAAAATTGGCTGGACGCTCCATGACAAACTACCTTTACTTCTACCTGTCCGCTTAAATGTTCTAATAAGTTGTATATCTGGCGAATGGTACTTTTATAAACTTTTGGGTCAGAAGCAGTAAGCTGAATGATGGCTTTGTATTTCATTATAAAGCAAATAATATAAACCTTTAAAAGAGAAGAAATTTAAAGCAGTTTCATGGAATTAGCTACTGATCAAATCAGGAACAGGAAGTTTGTTTCGATATTGAAATAATGTTATTTAAATTAATCTGAAATATTTTTAAAGTTTTGATAGGGTATGGCCAAATAAAAAGACTCTATACTTATATAACTGCCAAAGAAGTTATTGGAGGTGCTTTTCTTACCTGAGAGCAAGATTATGAAAGTGACTAAGGAATTGGTAATGCTATATTTTCGGGGAAAGTGCACAACTGCAGAGGAAGCCATAGTGGAAGTCTGGATGAGTGAAAATCCATATCACGGTGAGCTGGCTGACCAATGGTTGATGGAACTTGACGAAGAAAATGAGGAGTTACTTGTTGAGCTGGCCATTTCAAAAAATGATATCTGGAATAATACATCCCAGGAAATAAATAATCTCAAAGATGAAGAGCCTTTAAAAAATGAAAATAGCGCTAAACTTACATCCATAAATTTCAACTGGACGAGTTTGGCTGCGGTTCTGATCGGGATAAACATTGTTGCATTTTGTTTTTTCCTTTACTCAAAAAGCAAATCCGTAGAAATTGCGACTGGTTTCGGACAGATTCAGCATATCATTTTGCCAGACAGTTCGAAGGTTGTGTTAAATGGAAACAGTAAAATAAAGTATCAAAGATCATGGGACAAAAATCCCAGAGAGATCTGGCTGGATGGAGAAGCTTTTTTTAGTGTAACACATTTGAAAAACAACGCACAGTTTACAGTTCATCTGTCGAGTGGAAAAAAGATCGAAGTTCTCGGAACAGAATTTAACGTGATCAATCGACAGAAACACGGTTGTGTAGTGCTGAAATCGGGGAGTATCAAACTCAGCCTGCCTGACAAAAAAGGTGATAAAAAGGAAATTTACCTGAAACCGGGAGACCTCGTTGAAACAGACTATGCTTCTGTCAAACAAAGTAAGGTCAAAAAAGCCAAAGTAAATCCGGAAAGGTATTACTCCTGGACAAAAGGCAAATGGACACTTGATGGTACCTCGCTGGGAGAAATGCTTGTACACTTGGAAGAAAATTACGGCGTGAAAGTCGGCGTGGCAGACGACAAACTTTTGAAAAAACGGCTTTCGGGCTCGATTCCGTTATCCGACAACAATCCGGCCCTCTTGATCGAAGATATAGCTCAGTTATTTGAATTGCAGTTGGTAAAGAAAAATAACAAACTGATCCTGGCTGAATAAATCTGGGCAGACACACAATGGGGAAAATTTTATCCTGAGCCGCAAACTGGATAAGTTTTGAGACAAACCCCTTTTTTACAGAATTTTCAGGCCGCCTGTTAACAGAAATCCGCTGCGATTTCTGCCGCAAACTACATGGATTATCCCGCCATAATCCGTGAAGTATCGTTCGTACGTGTATGCATTATCGTTAATCTTTTTCACCCAGTTATTCCTTATGAAGATTACTTCTAAAATGCTGTGTTATCCGATTTTGGGGCTAATTTGTAGTCAGTCGCCCGTCGAGGCGAGGATTATGGCTTCGTTTCCCAAAACTGCAAATGTTCTTCTTGATGCTCACCAGAAGCGGCCAAATCACGTTCTTCTTAAGGATTGTCTGAGAGACCTGGAAACAAAATTCAACGTGTCCATCGCATATCAGACAGAGCTGTTGGAAAATGTCGAAATTGATAGCAAAGTGATCAATTCAATCGAAAAAGATGCTTCAATTGAAAAGCGGCTTGACAGAATATTGAAGGATCTAAAGATCACCTACCAGAAATCCAGAGAAGGGTTTTATGTATTATATAAAGAAGGAAATTCTTCAAATAAGCAGGCGGGCAACACCATCAATCCATCTGCCTTATTAAAAGCAGACGCAACTGAATCTTATCAGAACAAAGCATTCGGAATATCAGGAAAAGTTGTTGACAAAGTAAACGGAGCTGCAATTCCAGGTGTCAATATTCTTTTAAAAGGCTCGAATATTGGAACAACGACTGACGTGGACGGAGCTTATCGGCTCGATGTGCCGACAACCGACGGGACGCTGGTTTATTCCTATATCGGTTTTGTTACACAGGAAATTCCAATTGCCAACAAGTCGGTTATCGATGTAATATTAAATGAAAATGTTCAGGCACTTTCAGAAGTCGTCGTTACGGCTTTGGGTTTTAAAGAAGCTGCTGACCGTCTGGGATCAACGAGCAGCAAGGTGAGCGGAGACGCAATCACAAAATCAGGCGAGACAAGTTTGATCAACGGTTTATCAGGAAAGGCTGCCGGTGTGCAGATTTCGCGTGCAGCGGCTGATCCTGGCGCTGCTTCTTTTATTCAGATTCGTGGGCAAAATACATTGACAGGAAATACCCAGCCGCTGGTTGTTGTGGATGGTATTCCAATCAGCAGTACCACAGAAGGAGGAACTTCTGGTGGCGTTGTCCCGCAATCGCGTTTGAATGATATTAACCCGAATGATATTGCTTCAATGCAAATTTTAAAAGGAGCTTCTGCGGCGGCACTTTGGGGATCACGTGCTGCAAACGGAGTAATTTTAATTACGACCAAAAAAGGCGCCGAAGGAAACAAGATGAACATTTCCTTTACTTCAACTTATTCAGCGGACCAAATAAATGGTTACCATCCATTTCAAAATAAATTCGGACAGGGTTCTGCCGGACTATATAACCCGAACGGAGCAAATGCCTGGGGTGATAAAATTGACGCCAGGGCAGGAGGTGCTGATGACGTGAATACAACCGGACAGTATTTTGAAGCACAGGATGGAACAAAATACTATCCTATCATTAAGAAAAATTCGAAAGAAACATATAATCAATCTAATTATGATAAAGTTTTCCGCACGGGAAGTTACTATGACAATGCGTTAAGTTTAAGCGGGGGAGATCAAAAGACAACTTTCTTTTTTAGTATTGGTGACGTTCGTCAAAAAGGTGTTCAGCGCGGAAACAGTACGTATAACAGAACAACTTTACGTTTTAATGCGGAGAGGAAATTCAATGATGTTGTTCGTCTTGCAATCAGTACAGCTTACACAAAAAGTTATTCGGACAGAATCCAGCGAGGAAATAATCTTGCCGGTGCAATGGTCGGCCTTGCCCGTAACCCGGCTGATTTTGATATCTCGGATTATAAGGGAAGTTATTATTCAAGCCCAACGGCTTCGCCTATCCTGGGCAGACAACGCGGTTACAGAAGTTATCTGGGTGCGGTAATAAATCCTGCCAACAATAACGCGCTTTGGTCACTATATGAGCAGCAAAATTCAACGGATGTAAACCGTTTCATGAACAGTGCGGAATTGGGAATTAAACCTGCGAAATGGTTGGATATCATTGCAAGGGCAGGACTTGATACTTATACCGATGAGCAGATTAATTATTTCCCAGTCAATGATATAACCGGCGCTGGGACTGGTCAGTATCAGGAGCAAACAACCCGCGAAGCGCAGGTGAACGGAGATTTACTGGCTCGTGCAACCAAGGATTTTGGTTCCAATTTCACATCTACGTATGTTCTTGGTTTTAACATCAACAACCGGAAATACAATAACATGGGTGTAACGATCAATAATTTCCTGGTTGCTGACGCACCAGCGAACTTTGCAAACGCTACTTCGCTGAACAGAACGCCTGTAAATTTGAAAACAGAAGTCAGGACGATTCGTACTTATGCAACGGCAAGTTTTGGAGCTTACGACGCCTTGTTTTTAAATCTGTCGGCAGCAGCGGAATCAGCTTCTTCATTCGGAGCTTTATCTGAAAAAACGTTCTATTATCCTTCTGCGGACGTAGCCTGGTTGTTTACACGTTTGAAATCTATTGAAGATAATCGGGTTCTCAACTTTGGTAAGCTGCGGGCATCTTATGGGGTTGTGGGTGTACAGCCGCTTCCATATCGTTCCAACACAATTTTCTCTTCAACCGTTTACTCTGCAAATCCATGGGGAGATAATCTGGTAGGGTCACAATTTGGAAATGGGGCATACAGCCAGGGAGCTTCTTTGGGTGACCAGTATCTGAAACCGGAACGTAAAACAGAATATGAGATCGGAGCAGATCTTCGCTTTTTCAACAGCAGACTACGCACTGGTTTAACATACTACAATAATAAAATCAGAGACGTTTTGGTACCTGTAACATTGGCGCCAAGTACTGGTTTCGCGACAAAATATACCAACGCAGCCGAACTTCAAAACAAAGGCTTCGAAGCAGATCTTACTTATGACGTGATAAAAAAAGGAGACTTAACCTGGTCGCTTCGTGGGAACTTCACACGTAACAGAAGCAAGGTGCTGGATTTGGCCGGAACACAATCACTATATCTTGTCGGTGGAATTGAAAACTTCTTGGATGCAAGGGCAGTAGTTGGGCAGCCAACGGGCGTGTTTTGGAGCAGTAAATATGCACTGAATGACGATGGTACTAAAAAGCTGGATGCCAACGGATTCCCGACAGCTGACCCTGTAACTGGTGTTGTAGGTGATCCGAATCCGGACTGGATTGGTGGTTTCGGCACGAGCCTTTCCTACAAGAAATTCTCATTAGACGTATTGTTTGAAACTTCTCAGGGAGGTGATTATTTCAGCGGAACAAGGGGTGTTATGTACAACTTTGGTACACATGGAGATACGGGCAATGAAGTTACGCTGACCCAGGATACTAAAAATTATGCAGGAAAAACGCTCACAGCAGGAAGTACGGTGCGTGGAAATCTGCAGGATTTTGGTGCAGGCCCCGTGTTGATGGACGAAAGCTGGTATACGACTTTGGGGAGTGGATTTGGGTCTTTGAAAGAACAATTCGTTGAAGACGGCAGCTGGACGCGTCTTCGCCAGCTTTCACTTTCTTATCGTCTGGATTCAGAGAAATTCAGAAAAGTTACGAAGCTTCAGTCAATCGAGTTTTCTGCGACAGGCCGTAATCTGATCTTATGGACGAAAGTGGTGGGGATAGATCCTGACACCAATTTGTCTGGAACTCCGGCCGGGCGCAATATGGATTATTTCAATTCGCCCGGCACAAGATCATACATTTTCTCGCTGAAAGTCAATTACTGATCCTGACATTTTACTGATTCAAATGACCCAAATCATTAAACAAAATATAAAATGAAAAGAGCTAAACTAATCAGGGCGGCAGGACTTTTCCTCATGGCCGGGATGCTTTCCTGCGAGTCAATGGTGGATAATCTAAACACGGATTTGAACAATCCAACTAATGCCTCCGCGAATCTAATACTTACAGGAGCTCAGCTGGGAAATATATCGGTTCAGGAAGGTCACCTTGCCCGCGTCGCTGCGATGTGGTCGGGATATTTTACTGGAACGGATCGTCAGTACAAAGATATTTATAGCTACAACGTTACCGGAGCTTCGTTCAACGATGTTTGGAAATTCACTTATCAGGGTGTCGTCGAACAGACAAAACTGGTAATCCAGAAATCAGAAGCAACAAATAACCGTTTGGTCCAGGGAATAGCGAAAGTTATCCAGGCAAATGCATTGGGAACTGCCGCAGCCTGTTTTGGTGATATCCCTTTTTCAGAAGCATCTGATATTACTAATTTTCCAAATCCTGCGTTCGAACCTCAGATTCAGGTGTACGGAAAGCTCCAGACTTTACTTGACGAAGCGATTGCGGATCTGGAATCAGGTTTGGGAACTTCTCCCGGCGCAGCTGATATTCATTTTGCAGGTGACGCGACCAAATGGAAAGATGCCGCTTACACTTTAAAATCGCGATTTTATTTAGAAACCAAGGAGTATGCACTGGCTGCGACGGCTGCCGAAAAAGGCATTTCCACTGCTGCCAGATCACTTGTGATGACGCACGGAACAACCCTGAACGTGAATGAAAACTTGATGTATGCTTTCATCGCCCGAAGTCGTGTGGGTGACATTAATGCATCACTTGCCTTGGCTCCAACCTTACTTAATCCGGCAAGCGCGACGTACAGAGGAAATGCGAAAACGGATGAAACAGCTCGTTTTAATCATCATTTCATTACCGTAAGTACCACCGGCGTAGTGATTCCGGTTTCGCCTAATACAAACAGCTCGGCAACTTCCCGCGGCTTATTCGGTCAGTCGGCTCCTTATCCTTTGGTAACTTATTCTGAAAACGTTTTGACATCGGCAGAAGCGTTGGCCCGCACGACAGGATTTGCAGCTGGTTTGGCAAAATTAAATGTATACCGCGCTTATCTCAACACGGGCGGTGATCTGGATGCTACTTATAAAACCGGAACTTTCAAGTATAAATATGAACCTTATACAGAGGAGGATTTTACTTCCGGCGGTATATTAAATAAAACCGGATTGACAGCAGATCAGGCTTTGTTAAAGGAAATTTTGATGGAACGTTACATCACTTTCAACGGACAGATCATTGGTTTTAATGACTTGCGCCGCACAAGAAGCGAAACCGTCGGCGTGAAATTAACGCCAAGCGCTGGCGCTACTTTACCGGAAAGAATGATTTACAGCGAAGCCGAAGTAAATTCAAATACCAGTGCACCGAATCCTGTACCTGGTGTTTTTGTCAAAACAGCAGTTAATGCGAAATAAAATTTAATAGCCTGTCCGGTTGGGCAGGCTATATTTTGTTAACAGTTGAACAGTGCTTATGATGAACAAATTAAATGCCTATTCCTTCAACGTGCTCAATTCCTTTTCAAAAAAATATTTCAAAACATTATCGTTAATTCTCTTTGTTTTACCCTTGAATGCTGCATTGGCTAATTCGGTCAACATCGCTTCAAAATCAACCATTAAAGTTGATTCGGTAAAAGTAAAGTTAACGGAAGGTACCAACATTGCCCTGACATTATCGCCCGATAAAAAGACGATTGTCATGGATTTGCAGGGGACGATTTACAGCGTCCCTTTCTCCGGCGGACAAGCCAAACCATTAACCGATCCGATGGGCGATTGCCGTCAGCCTGTATTTTCTCCCGATGGATCAAAAGTTGCTTTTCAGGCTTTTTGGGATGGCAACTTTCATATTTATACCGTTGGCTTAAATGGCGGCTCACCGGTTCAACTCACTTCCGGCGTTTTTGATGACCGCGAGCCATGTTACTCTCCTGACGGGAAAAAGATGGTTTTTTCTTCTGACCGAAGCGGAAATTATGATGTCTGGGAACTTGATCTGGCATCAGGTGAACTGACACAATTGACCAAAGATGCAGCCAATGATTTTTTCCCTTCTTACTCAGCCGACGGCTCTCAAATCGCCTATGTTTCTGAAAGAACTTCCGGCCCGGGAATTTACATCATGGATTCAAAGGGAAAAGAAAAATTATTTCTGACGAGTAAAGGCAAACTTTCATCACCGGTTTGGCATCCAAAAGACCAAAAGATAATCTTTAATAATTTTGATCAGGGAAAAAGTCTGCTGGATATCGCAAAAGTTGGCGGCGGCGACTGGGAAACTTTATCGGAAAATACAGAAGACGTTTTTCCTTTTAAAGTCGCCTGGATTTCTGAAACTGAATATTTGTATACCTCCAACGGTCTGATCAAAAAAAGAAAGCTGGGCGATAAAGCGGTTAGTACAATTCCATTCGAAGTGGAAATGACTTTGTCGCACGACAAATACAAACTCAAAGTGCACGATTTCAATTCCGTTGCCACCAATAAAGTTAAGGGAATTCGCGGTCCGGTAGTTTCTCCGGATGGAAACAGTATCGCTTTTACTGCTTTGGGAGATATGTGGCTTTTGAAAAAAGGTTCTGACAAACCGGTACAATTAACCAATGATTCTTTCATCGAAATTGATCCGGCCTGGTCGGCTGACGGAAAGCAACTTGCTTACGTTTGCGACAGAAAAGGCAATATGGATTTGTATGTAAGAGACATGGAGACCGGGGCGGAAAAGCTGGTTTTGAATGCGACAGACAATATTACATTTCCAAGTTTCTCCGCTGACGGATCAAAAATTGCTTACTATCAAAAGGATCCGGCCGCTTTTGGACGATATTTTCTAAAAATGGTGGAACTTTCTTCCAACAAGGAAACTATTTTGTATGCGCCGTTATTTGACGGATCGCAGCCAAGCTGGTCTGCAGATGGAAAGTTTGTTGTGATTTCTGCCTTGCAGCCGTTTTCTTCCCGTTACCGCGAAGGCGTCAGTAAATTTCTTGTAATATCAACGGTTGATAAAACTTTCAAATTCATTACGCCGATCAACGAAAAGACATTATCCACAAGGGGGAAAAACGGACCATACTGGTCGCCGGACGGAACGAAATTTGCGTTTTCCATGGACGGTGTTTTGTGGACAGTCGCTGTGGATAAGGAAGGTAATCTGTTAAATGCGCCGAGAAGATTGACTAACGAACTGGCAGAAAACCCAAGCTGGACTGGCGATTCGAAAAGTATCGTGTATATGGCAACAGATATTATCAAGAAAATTTCGCTTGCTGATGGTTCGGTTACAACGCTTCCGATTAATTTAACTTACAAAATCAAACAGCCAACAGGACAGGTTGTGGTTCACGCAGGAAAGCTATTCAACGGGCGTTCTAAGGAATATCTGACCAATGTAGATGTTATTATTGTCGGCAACAGAATCCAGAAAATTGAACCGCACAAAGCAGGAAGAGCTGGAAAAATAATCGACGCTTCTAAACAAACGGTTATCCCCGGACTTATTGAAATGCATACCCACCAGACTGCTGCTGCCGGTGAACAATTAGGCAGACTGTGGTTAGGATATGGTATTACAACCATCCGCGAACCGGGTGGAGATCCGTATGATGTTATCGAACGCAAGGAATCCTGGGCAAGCGGCCGCAGAGCGGGGCCACGAAATTTCTACACGGGTGGAATTCTGGATGGAAGCCGGATTTATTATGGAATGAATGTTGGAAACGTGGCCGGCGCGCAGCTTGATCTTGAACTTGAAAAAGCAAAGCGACTAGGATATGACATGATGAAAACATACGTCCGGATGCCGGATGCGATGCAGCAGCGTGTTACCATTTTTGCGCATAATCTGGGTATACCGGTTTCTTCACATGAAATTTATCCTGCTATGAAATATGGTGTGGATGCGGTGGAGCATATGGGTGCAACGAGCCGCCGTGGATATTCTCCCAAATTGTCTGCATTAAATAATTCTTATCAGGATGTTGTGGAATTGCTTGTAAAATCGGGAATGAACATCACGCCAACAGCATCACTTCAGGGCGGACTGCCGATGCTGGTGCAAAAAGATCTGGACTTTTTTGACAACAAACAATTCAAAGCTTTTTACAGCGAAGATGCAATTGGCGAGTTAAAGGATATGACGTCGCTTAGGATCAAAAATAATCCTGCGTTCCTTTCTTCTTTTGGTAATATACAAAAAACAGTAAAGGCAATGATCGATCAGGGCGGGCATGTCACGCCGGGTACAGATTCTCCGATTATTCAGCCTGGACTGAGTTATCACGCTGAGTTGCAGTCGTGGGTGGATGGGGGAATTTCTCCTTTTGAAACTTTACGTTCTGCAACCTTATTTTCGGCCGAAGCACTGGGCGTGAGCAAGGATCTTGGCACGTTGGAAACCGGCAAACTTGCTGATCTTGTGATTATTGATGGTGATCCGTTGAAAAATATTAAGGATGTTTTGAATGTGAATACGGTGATCAGAAATGGAGAAATTTTTCCGATAGATGGGTTGCTGAAAAAGGCTAATTGACCGGAGTATTTCGGTGCGCTGCACCTTTGGCTTATTTCATAATTTCCGGGTTTTCTACAAATATTACGGTGCTATGCACCTTGTTCTCGATAAGGGTAATTATCAAAGGTGCATCGCACCGCAATATTTGTAGAAACTAACCAAGGGATAATTAATCAGAATTAAAGGTGGATCCCACGGTAATGATTGTAGAATCAAAAACATAACCCCTGTTTAAATTCTAAATTGATTTAAACATATACCAAAATAAAATAACAAATTAAAGTACGTTTAAAATGATTAGAGCAATCCGGTTACTTCGGTCTTTTTCCAGAAATATTCACATTAACCATGTTTTTGCACTAACTGCGCTATCCGGCGCATTTGTGTTTTCCGTCAACTACGTCCAGGCTGCCGCAGCTGATTCAACAAAAGTCACGCTGACGGAAGGCACAAACATGGCCACGGATTTGTCACCCGACAAGAAATCGATTGCCGTTGACATT
>Ga0247803_1000259_pt1 | contig 31097 bp, 26 predicted proteins | sample UWRJL014104B1_FD_180928 | JGI IMG/M metagenome (GOLD analysis project Ga0247803, IMG submission 180928) | Plant litter microbial communities from Arlington Agricultural Research Station in Wisconsin, United States - UWRJ-L014-104B-1 | ecosystem: Environmental > Terrestrial > Plant litter >...
ATGAACCAATGTAAACCACCATTCCCGAGGCGTCGGCACTTGCCAGTGGCAGAACCGGACTGCTTTGATAATGAAAATCGTAATCGTAATCATCTTCCAGAATGATAAAACCGTATTGCACCGAAAGATTCAAAAGCGCTATTCTCCGTTCTGCATGCAGGGTAACGGTAGTCGGATAATGATGATGCGGCGTGATATACAGCAATCGTATTTTTTTCTTCAGACAAAGTTGTTCAACTGCCTCAACCGAAATTCCCTGATCATCAACCGGTACGGAAAGTATGTTTCCGCCCGCTTGCTGAAAAATCATGTTGGCAATATAATAGCTAAGGTTCCCCACCACAACATTGTCCCCGCGTTCAATCAAAAGCATTGATGCCAGATAAATCCCCATTTGAATTCCACGGGTGGTGATGATATTTTCTTTATCAATGTGAAGTCCCCGCGTGTTGTTGAGATACGATGTCAGCTGCTGCCGGTAATACTCATTCCCTTCAACGTGCGAATAACCCAGATATTTATTATTGTTTTTCCGGCGAAGCACGCTTGAATATGCCTTTGCCAGTTTGTCAAACGGAGCCAGACGTACATCGGGAAGGCCATCCGTGAATTCCAGCTCCGCCTTTGAAACTGCTATCGGGCGGTCAAGAAGCATACTTTTCCTGAATGAAAATCCCGTTTCAGCCGGATAACCCGCCAGCCGTTCCATTCCTGATAAAGATTCCGAACGAATGAGCTGAGGCCGGGGGGAAACAAATGTGCCTTTATTGGGAATCGTTTCGATCCACCCCTGCGCATCAATTTCACTGTAAGCCGCAACGATGGTTTTGCGATGAACTTCAAGCATGGCAGACAATGATCTTGTACCTGGTAGTTTCACACCGGGAACAAGTACACCACGCTGTATGGCGCTAATCATTTTACGTGCTATTTGCATGTAAACGGGCGTGTCAGAAACCCTGTCCACCACCAGCACACTTTTAAACGGAATTTTAACCGGACTACTCATTATATCAAAACCGGAGTATATTAACAGTCCGGAAAGATAGTAAGTTTGGAGACTTAAATGGCAATCGGACTTCGGCAATCAACTTTTCGCTCGACTGTCAAGTGATTGCTGATGGCCGAAAGCCGAAGTAAAACAATCTATCCTTATGAAAACTACTTTACTAAAAACAATCTTTCTTCTCTCCTATCTCCTTGCCCAGACCTCTATGGCGCAGGAAATTTCTCTGGACCCGGTTACTGTAACTTCTTCTTTGATTGAAAAACGCGCTTCCGAAACCGGACGCAACATTGCAGTGATCAAAGGTGATTATTTTCAAAATTTACCGGTTCACAGCATTGATGATTTGCTAAGATATATTCCCGGAGTAGAAATTCAGGCACGTGGGCCAATGGGCTCACAAAGTGACATTGTGCTTCGCGGAGGCACTTTTCAGCAGGTTTTGGTTGTGCTGGACGGCCTCCGTTTGAATGATCCGAATACAGGACATTTTAACAGTTACATACCCATAGCGCCTTCTGAAATTGAACGCATCGAAGTGCTAAAAGGGGCGTCATCAGCTATCTATGGGTCGGAAGCAGTTGGTGGTGTAATCCATGTAATTTCAAAAGCATTTGCCGCAAAACTGAACGCCGGCGGTGATCAGAATGGGAATTCCCCATCTGACAAAACTTCGTTCAATGCAGGGCTGACAGGTGGAGAATATGGTTTAAAAAATGTCAATCTCGGAGCATTTGTCAAACGAAACAAACTCGCAATTTCAGGTGGATTGTTGTCTAATAATGCGGATGGCGTGCAACAAAGAGGAACCCGCGGATATTTTCATAACAATACGGCGTCGGTTTCAGCAAATTACGCACTCACTCCAGACTGGCATGTTGCATTGCGCAGTTCATTTGATCACCGTGATTTTGCAGCTCAGAATTTTTACACCACATCCAGAGCAGATACTGCCGACGAGCAGGTAAAGACGCTCTGGAATCAGATAAAGATCAACTACAAAAAAGGTAACAGCGCATTTTCTTTTGACGGAGGTTACAAATTCGTTGATGACCGGTTTTTGTTCAATTCCGCTTCCATCAAAAACAGCAGCAAATCGCAGTTGTGGCAGGGATTACTGATGTGGCAGCAATCATTCAGTGAAAAAACGGCTCTTGTGGGCGGACTGAATTATCAGAATAAAAATATTTCTTCCAACGATCGCGGGATTCATTCAATCAATCAGCTTGCTCCATTTTTGACATTATCGCATAGAATCGGCGAATATTTAACACTAAGTCCGTCAGTCCGTTTCGACTGGCGCGAGCGCATTGGAACAGAAACAGTACCGCAAATCAATGTTTCTTACAAAAAAGGAATTTTACAACTGCGTGGAAGTGCAGGAAAAACGATCCGTGATGCCGATTTCACAGAAAGATATAATAACTACGGAAAATCCATTGTGACGACCGGCAATAAAGTCGGCAGTCCGGATTTAAAGGCGGAACGTTCATTTAGCTACGAAGCCGGCGGGGACATCTTTTTGAACAATTTTAAGTTTTCGGCTACTTATTTTCAACGTCTGCAAAAGGATTTGATAGACTATACAAACACGCCCTATGCCCAAATGCCAAGAAAAGAGAATCTGGTTGCAGGCGGAACCTATGCTTTGGCAAAAAATGTGGCCGAGGTAAATACGGCCGGTTTTGAGCTCGATATGCAATATACCAGGGTTTTTGACAAAAAAAATAGGCTATGGATTACCGCCGGATTTACCCGTCTAAGCAGTGAAAGCAGTGATTTGGCTCCCACATTTTATGTTTCCTCTCATGCAAAATTGCTGACCAACTTTTCAGTACTTTACCAATACTCTGGCTTCTCTTTAAGTTTTACAGGTTTATACAAAACCAGGGCTGTCCAGGAAGCCACCGCTTTGCAAACTTCGGTCTCAAAGCAATATTTCATTGTGAATGCCAGAGCGGAATATGCATTTTTGAGGAAAACATTAGCTGTTTTTGCTCAGGTTGATAATGCTTTTGATAAAAGTTACAGCGACCTGCTTGGTGCCCAAATGCCAGGAAGATGGTTAACCGGCGGTTTGAGATACAGTTTTACGAAGTAAAAATTGGAGTTGTATTGTGCATCTAGAATATTTACGATTAGTTTTGTATGACAAAAGTCGAATAACACTAATTGTAAGTAATGTTCAACGATCCGCAATTTTGTAGAAGTTGCGCTATAAAAACTCATATGTCCTCGACCTCTACCTCCCTGGAAACCAAAATTCAATCAAACCGCTATTTTTCCCTTTTTAAGGAGCAGTTTACACTAAAAAGAATAATCATTATTTTTAGTGTGCTTCTTTTTTTACCAAAAAATTTCACCGAATCTACCTCCGATGGGATGGACGGGTCATGGCAAATGAGTGTCAACATGGCTTTCCATCAAGGCATGACTTTCGGCAAAGATTGGGTGTTTACCTACGGCCCACTGGGGTTTCTGAGTACACGCCAGTACTTGTTCGTAAGTGAAATGCTGTTTCTGGTCTTCGACTTGTTTTGCATTTCGGTACTGATTTACATCCTGAATTACACATTTAATAAATTACAGGACCCTGTCAAATACCTGTGTATTCCGTATTTTATCGTGATGATATCACACAATGCGGAAATAAATTTCTCACTATTTACATTCTTTATTTTCCTGATATTTCATGCATATAGAGAGAAGAGTCAGGTGTCCCTTTTGCTGGCAGGAATCATTTCGACGCTTTCTTTTTTCGTAAAACTTAATCTTGGACTGGTGTCAAGCACCGTTTTTTACGGATTTCTGATTTACCAGGTAGTTTTAGATCGAAGCACATTAAAGAGAAATCTGGGTATTTTTGCGGGCCAGGTGATTGCCATTTTACTGCTTTGCCAATTGCTGCATGTGGATGTTATTAATTATATTAAAGGCGGTCTGCAGGTGATCAACAACTACAATGACGCCATGTTTTCCAACGATATGTTCCGTGATCAGCGTCGGTATGCTTATTTCAATTGCGGCCTGGCGGCGATCATTATCATTTCAACCGTTATTCTGACCGTTTCAAATCTGTCCATTTTGTGGAAAAGCCGTTTCGACAAGTTCATAATTCTGATCATGTTGCTGGCGATGTACCTGGGCTTCAAACAAGGTTTTACGCGTTTTGCCCTTCCCGGAATCCCCTATTTTTTCTTTTACGGTGCCTTTTTTGTCGGAATCGCCTATTTGTTTATCCGAAATAATGTTCTCAAAAAAAGGGTGGGCGTCCTGTTTGGGATTTTCGTTTTTATCTCTCCGTTTGCGAGTACCGGTCTGGGCTTTTCATTCAATAAAATAACGCTGCCATATCAGAATTTCATCTTCCAAAGTCCGATACAACGCATTGTGTATGAGCAAAAACTGCATGATCAGTACCGGCTGGCACCTTATATACTGGCTAAATTTAAGAATAAGACTGTCGATGTATTTCCGTTTGAAATATCTTACGCACGTTATAATAAGCTTAACTATAATCCACGGCCCGCCATACAATCCTACCAGGCCTATAACGATTATCTGACTACGCTCAACTACAATAAATATGTGTCCGCAACGGCACCGGATTACATCATTTATGAAGTTGCCTCTTCGTCAGATGCATTCCGCTATGGATTCTGGTCGGATTCGAAAAGTACTCTGGCAATCCTTCAGAACTATGATTATGATACCACAACCATTGCCAAGGATACCATTCAGATTTTGAAGAAACGCGCAGCAATCAAGCCTTATAAAACTTTCGATCAACGTAATATTTCGGGCAAAATGGGAAGTGTGATACCGGTTTCTAAAAAGGGCGAACTGACCTGGATGAAAGCAAAAGTGAATTATTCTATCTGGGGTAAAATCAGGAGAACACTCGCGCAACCTCCTGTTTTGTATATTGAGGCCACCTTCGAAGACGGGCGTAAACAAAAGATAAAAGCAATTGTTTCGGAACTGGAAGCGGGTGTATTTTTGAAAGAACTTCAGACCAGAGCGGAAGGAGAGCATTTTTTAAGAACCAGAGGACAGGCCGGATCGATAACAAAACTACAATTCTTTGGCAGCAGTTTAAATTTTGACCAGGATATCGATATTTCACTTCATCAGGTATCGTTTGAGTAATTGCCTCGATACTGCCCAAACATGAATGTATATTTTATAAGTGGATTGGGAGCCGATAAGCGGGCTTTCGGAAAATTAAAATTGGATGATCGTTTTTCAGTCAAATATATTGAATGGATAAGTCCCCTTGAAAATGAATCTTTGGCACATTATACGCAAAGGCTCGCTACGCAGATTGATACAACAGAACCGTTCCACATTGTGGGCCTTTCCTTTGGCGGGATTATTGCATCTGAACTTTCAAAAATTATACATCCTCAGCGCGTAATCATTATTTCCAGTACCTCAACGGGCATACCGATATCTTCTTTTTATCAAAAACTTTTAAGAATAGTACTCAGGCTGCCATTTGCAGCAACTTTCTTTAAATCTGCTAATCACTTTACCTACAAATATTTTGGAGCAGACACCCCCGAGTTGCAGGCGCTGCTCCGATCAATTCTTCATGACACCGACAGCAAATTATTAACCTGGGCGCTTCTTCAAATGAGTAACTGGAAACGCGAAATCAGGGTTAAAAATCTCTACCATATCCACGGGACTGCTGATCAGCTTATACCTGTAAAACTGGTAAAACCAGATTTTTTGGTTGAAAATGGAGGTCATTTAATGGTTTTCAAGCAACATGAAGTAATTTCTTCTCTGCTTAATAAACAGTTGAAATAACTTGTTACAAAAGGTGCTGCCTGTAAGCCCTTATTCGGACTTAGGCTTTAATTGATCGTCTGACCGTTATTTCATAAGTTTTGTATTCTGTCCGGGTTCTGCCTACATTGTGACAATGACAAGCCATCGCTATTTTATTATCAACAAGCCTGCAAACATGGTTTCCCAGTTTGTAAGTGCCGACGATGTTCAGCTTTTAGGAGATCTGAAATTCGAATTCCCCGAAGGAACGCATGCGATAGGTCGCCTTGACAGCCACTCCGAAGGCTTATTGATCCTGACTACCAATAAAAAAGTTACGAAGCTGCTTTTTCAGGGCGAAGTTCCTCATAAGCGGGTCTACCTTGTTCATGTCGGCCATGTGGTGAGTCCTGAAACACTGGAATTACTCCGTTCCGGAATTGGTATCGAGGTAAAGGGCGGTATTGAATACGTTACTTCTCCCTGCGAAGTTGAGATTACGACAAGGCCTGAAAACCTGTCGCGGAGGAAATCCGAAGAGCGTGAAGTTGCGCATACCTGGCTGCTGATTACATTGACCGAAGGGAAATACCACCAGGTCAGGAAAATGGTCAGAACCGCCGGTCATCGCTGTAAAAGATTAATCAGGGTGAGTATAGAAGATTTGATGCTGGGAGATCTGGAATCGGGAGGTGTCAGGGAAATTGAGGAAAACGAATTCTTTGAGAAGTTAAAGATCAGTAACTGGAAATAACTTGGCCTTTAAAAAAGCCAATGAAATATTCTACCCGCCGTTTGTAAAAAATATGAAAGCGACACAATTGATAAACCTACTTTTACCCGGACTTCACAAGAAAGTCATTTGACAACTGTTAAACGAAAAAAATATGAATCTGATTGGGAACATCATTTGGCTCATTTTTGGCGGATTTCTCGTTTTCCTGCAATACATGATCGCTGGCTTTGCGCTTTGTATTACGATCATTGGTATTCCCTTTGGCATTCAATGCTTCAAAATCGGCTTTCTAACCTTGTTGCCATTTGGACGCCAGATACGCGAAGTCCCTGGAAATACGGGCTGTTTATCCACCATTTTCAACATCATCTGGATTGTGATCGGAGGCATCTGGATTGCTTTGACTCACCTGGTTTTTGGCATATTGCTAGCCATCACGATCATTGGTTTACCATTTGCAAAACAGCATTTCAAACTCATGAGCCTTTCGTTCACCCCGTTTGGCAAGGAAATTTATTAGTGCCAGCTTAACTATGAAAGGACTTTTGCAACAAAGGCGTCGTGCGGCGGACCACGCAGGCTCAAGACTCCATCCTTCAAGTAAAAGTGAGTCTTCGGGACTCCGTAGCCAAATCATAGTTAATTTACACTAATGTTAAAATTCATGGAAAATAATCAAATCAATGCGATCATTATTACTAAATCCGGCGCTCCGGAAGTAATGCAGCTTCAAAAAAGGCCAATGCCCGAACCAGCTGCAAATGAGGTTTTGATCAAAATTTATGCTGCAGGAGTCAATCGTCCGGACGTATTGCAGCGTAAAGGAGCCTATCCGCCACCACCGGGCGCATCGCAGGATATTCCGGGACTGGAAATTTCGGGGATCATAGAAAAATGCGGCACTGCTGTCACCAGCTGGCAGAAAGGGGATGCGGTTTGTGCGCTTTTAATGGGCGGAGGTTATGCCGAATATGCGGTTGTGAATCAAGGTCATTGCCTGCCAATACCTCAGGATTTCGATTTCGTTCAGGCTGCTTCTCTTCCGGAAACCATATTTACGGTCTGGCATAATGTATTTCAGCGGGGACTTTTAAAGCCAAATGAGCATTTTCTGGTTCATGGCGGAAGCAGCGGAATTGGCATTACAGCCATACAGCTCGCCAAAGCTTTCGGTGCCAAAGTATTTGCCACGGCCGGAACGGACGAAAAATGTGATGCCTGCATTGCTCTGGGAGCTGATAAATGTATTAACTACAAAACATTCGATTTTGAAGAGGCATTGAAGAAAGATGGCATTGATGTGATTCTGGATATGGTTGGCGGAGAATACATTGCCAAAAACATGAGATTGCTTAACGAAAATGGAAGGCTGGTTTTTATCAATACGATGAAAGGAAGCAAGCCCAAAGAAGACGTCCCGGATTTCTCTCTCGTGATGAAAAAACGGCTGACCATTACCGGTAGCACACTTCGTAACAGAGATGCTGATTTTAAACAGGCATTGACAGCGGATATACGAAAAAAGGTTTGGCCGGTGATGGAGGCAGGAAAATTCAAACCTGTTATTCATGCACAGTTTCCATTATCGGAGGCCGCTCTGGCACATGAACTAATGGAAAGCAGCGAGCACACCGGAAAAATAATTCTGACTAACTCCTGGTAACCGGAGCGTTACCGGGAGATACACATATCAATTCAAAATCAATGCGCTTTTTTGTAATGCGCCTGTAACATATCTTCTCCAAAATCATTATTCAAATCCCTGACAACGGAGTGAATATGATTTCCGCCGTTTTGGGTGTTATCAAATTCAATAAGAAACGCCGGACCATGGATCCGGTAATAATGTCCGTGTCCTGCTCCTATTTCTGGTTTTTGATCACCCATCCAGGCAAAATGAATTTGATCCAGACCCGATTTTTCAAGCTGCGCCCATTGCTGATTTTTCAATGTCACATGATACCGCTGAAGATATTCGGCAATCAGCTTTTTGAAAATCGTCTTTTGCTGCGCATTCATTTCTTTCATTGGCAGGCCCTGAATTTTGTCCAATACCGCTTTTCTGGAATTGGTTGTAAACATTTCATTGGGTGCTTTGGCGCCCAATAATACTTTTTCAAGCTGGGCCGAACTCATAGTTTGCAACAGTTCGAAAGCCAGATCCTGTTCAGCAGCCAGTATGCGCCTTCCTTTTTGGGGTAACTCGGCCAAAACCTTTCCGGGATTACTTCCCATAAAACCGGGCATAAAAATAATTTCGCCATTCAAATAGGTAAAGTGCAGAGACAAATGATGCCCTTCCACGCGCCAGGCCCAAGGCTCTCTCCCCGGTTTTCCATAAATAAGAAATGCGTAATTTTCAGGATCACGGTAGCTGTCATTTTCCGGGCGGCTTTCAACTACTCTTAAAATGTATTCTGTATCAATAATCTGATTGGTTTTCAGGTAACCTTCGTCACTTAACATCAACCGGATCAGTGCCATTGCATTTACCCGCTGATCAGCGTTCATTTTTTTCAGGGTCAGCCCTTTTCTTGCACGCGGCGTATAATTCCAGTCGAACCGGACCGGATCTGCAAAATCGACAACGGCTTCAACGGTTTGTTCGGCTGTCAGTGTTTTGAGAAAGGCACTCATTGCATCAGCCATTTTTTTTGCCAAAACAGGATCTTTTTTGCTTTCATTGTCACCCGGTCCGTTCACAGACGCGGAACAAATAATTGTTGACAGAAACAACAAAAGCACCGTAACAATCCAGCATTTACAAATTAAAGCAGCTGCAAAGCGCGGATGACCATAGTCCTGATCTCGGTAAAAGCCGTTAGTTTTGTTTATCATAAACAATATAAGCGATGAAGTGGGAAAAGTTACTCTCTGCAAAAAGATGGGGAAGCGAGGATAAATACATAGAAGACCAGGCGGAAGCACGATCCGAATTTCAGCGCGACTATGACAGATTAATATTCTCTTCCCCATTTCGCAGGCTTCAAAATAAAACACAGGTTTTCCCGTTGCCAGGAAGTGTTTTTGTTCATAACAGGCTCACACACAGCCTGGAAGTAGCCAGCGTTGGCCGGTCTTTGGGAAGGATTTTTTATAATAAAATTAAAAAAGATGATCCTCAGATCGATGACAGACTGCCATTGATCAGCGAAATCGGGAACATTGTTGCAGCCGCTTGTCTGGCTCATGATTTGGGAAATCCTGCGTTCGGGCATTCGGGTGAGGCAGCCATTTCCCACTATTTCACCGACGATAAAGGCCTGATTTACAAAGATAAAGTCACAGAAGCGCAATGGGAAGATCTCATTCATTTTGAAGGAAACGCCAATGCATTCCGTATTTTGACGCATCCCTACGCAGGAAAAGGTTACGGAAGCTTTGCCCTCACCTACTCCACCCTTGCTTCCATTGCCAAATATCCCTGCGAATCGATAGCCGGGCATGATAAAACAAAAATTTACACAAAAAAATACGGATTTTTCCAATCAGAGCAATCTGGTTTTCAACGGATTGCAACAGATTTAGGTTTGTCCAAAGTTTCGGATTGTCCGTTGGTTTACAAGAGACACCCGATTGTATATCTGGTAGAAGCGGCAGACGACATTTGTTACAATATCATTGATCTCGAAGATGCGCACCGTCTGAAAATCCTGTCCTACCATGACGTAGAAACGTTACTGCTCAGATTATGCAATGATCCAAATCTGCCGGCACGCCTTAAAGAAATCGAAGATGATGACGCCAAAATAAGTCTGCTTAGAGCCAAAGCAATCAATATACTGATAACGACTTGTTCGGATCTTTTTTACCGGGAGCAGGAAAGCATTCTCCAGGGAGATTTCAATCACAGTCTTATTGACATGATCGACGAACCTTACCGGGAAGTTATGAAAGATATCGCAAAGATTTCAGTGAAGAAAATTTACAATTATGCTTCCGTGGTGCAGATCGAGGTGGCAGGCTACAAAGTAATGGGCGGGCTTCTGGAAGAATTTATTCCTGCTTATCTGAACAATAATTCCCATTATTCCAGAAAGCTGGTGGACCTCATTCCAAAACAATTCATCACTAAAAATACGGACGAATACTCCAAAATACAGACTGTTCTCGACTTCATTTCCGGTATGACCGATTTGTACGCTGTGGAATTATTCAGAAAAATAAAAGGAATTTCATTTCCGTCAATCAGCTAAACCTGTCGATCATCAATTACAAAATAAAAGTAATTTTTTCGACTTTTTTATGCATAATTTTTTGTGGAAAAAACTTTTTGTAACTTGTTCAATTAAATTGTACTAACATCTCAACACCTCCTTAAAATGGTTACTCAACAGCTTGTTTATGCGGGTGAAACTTCCGTTAAGCCTTTTTCTTTTGTTCCTGATTTATTATTTGTTTTTGGCAATCGCGAATTTCTTGAATCAAGTAAAATTCCGGAGGAACTGCATCAGCTTTACCCGGAAGCCGTTTTTTCAGGTTGCTCCACAGCAGGTGAAATAGCAGGTGAATCCGTTACTGATAACACGATAGTCATTACAGGCATCAAGTTTACCAATACGCCCATCGCTTCCGCAAAGGTAGCATTAACGGATATTGCATTCAGTAGCTTCGAAGCTGGAAAAATGGTGGTTTCCCAGCTTCCGGCAGAGGGTCTCCGTCATGTTTTTGTGATCTCCGATGGACTTCGTGTAAACGGAACGGATTTGGTAAAAGGCATGAAAGCTGGACTTGCAGATGATGTAACACTTACAGGCGGACTCGCCGGCGACGGCGCCAAATTTTCCAAAACGGTTATTCTTGAACCAGATGGCAAAGTGGTGACAGAAAGCGTCGCAGCCATTGGATTTTATGGTGATTCGCTTTCTATCGGTTTTGGCTCCCGCGGAGGCTGGGACAGTTTCGGACTGGACAGGCTGGTAACAAGATCACATGAAAATATTCTTTACGAAATCGATGAGCAACCGGCTCTTGATCTGTATAAATCCTTTTTGGGAGATAAGGCAAAGGAACTTCCATCATCCGGCTTACTTTTTCCGCTTAGCATGCGCGACAGCGAAGACCGGGCTCCGGTAGTGAGGACAATCCTGGGAATTAATGAAGACGAAAAAAGTCTGACGTTTGCCGGAGATATTCCCCAGGGATCTTTTGTAAGGTTAATGAAAGCAAACAATGACCGGCTGATTACAGGAGCTGAAGAAGCAGCCATTGCTACGTCAGAAGGTACCGAAGAACTCCCTGAATTCGCGCTTTTAGTAAGTTGTGTGGGAAGAAAGCTTGTCTTGAAACAAATGATTGAGGAAGAAGTTGAAAGCGTTTCGGACGTATTGGGAAAACCCGCCATTGCCGGGTTTTATTCTTACGGTGAGCTTGCCCCGTTTAACAAAAATGAGGCTTGCGAGTTGCACAATCAAACTATGACGATCACCACATTCAGGGAAGTATAAAAATGTTAGTATTAGACTCAACGGAAACGAATTACCACCGCCTTTTAAAAAGACAGATCCGGAAATCCCTTCCGGTGGAACTGGCAGATGACCCACGAATTCTTGAATTTTTAACAACTGTAAATCAGGCATATACCGAATTCCAGGAAGATCTTGTACGCGTTGAACATATTCTGGAGCAAAGTTCAAACGAATTGTTCCGGACCAACCGTGAACTGAGCAGGATTGCGGAGGAAAAAACGCAGGAAGCTGCTTCAACCACCAAAAGACTGGAGGAAGTCGTAAGCAGCATTTCAGAAGTGCTTATTCAGCTGGACGTAGACGGTAAGATCATTTACCTCAACAATGCCTGGGAAACGCTTACAGGGTTTCCTGTCACAGAAAGCATCAACAAAAACTGGATGGATTTCCCCATTCCACTCGAATCAAAACATAAAATCGCAGAACTTTTTCAGTCCGGATCTGCTACGGTAGAGGAAACGATTAAAATATTTACTTCCGATGATACTGAAAAATGGCTTGGGATTTCACTGAGGCATCACATCTCTGCGGATCAGCGCCATGTAGGTTATATTGGGACTTTTGTAGACATCACGCAGAAAGTAGAGGCTGAGAAAAAACTCAAATCCTACATGAAGGATCTGGAAAAGATCAATGCTGAACTCGATCAGTTTGCTTACGTGGTCAGCCATGATCTGAAGGCTCCACTCAGAGCAATTAATAATTTATCGGAATGGATCGAGGAGGACATCAGTGATCTCATTGAAGGCGACACCAAAGAACAGTTCAAATTATTGCGTGGCAGAGTGCACCGTATGGAAAGCCTTATCAATGGAATATTGTCTTATTCACGGGCCGGCAGAATCAAAACCGTAAAAGAAAGGTTTCTGGTCAAAACCGTTGTGGATGAACTCTGCGATAATTTTGACATGAAAAAATCCATTCAGTTTATTACCGAAGGCGACCCTGAACTCGAACTTGTTTCAGAAAAAATCACATTGTCACAAATTCTTCAGAACCTGATTTCTAACGGGATCAAATATAATGACAAAAAAGATATCAGGATTTCAATCGGATGGCAGGACACTGAAACAGGAGTGGAATTTTATGTAAGAGACAACGGACCAGGCATCAGCCCCGAGTTTCATGATAAAATATTCGTCATTTTCCAGACCCTGCAATCCAGGGATGAAGTAGAAAGTACCGGAGTTGGACTGGCCATTGTGAAAAAGATCATGGACGAAAAAGGCGGAACGATCCGTGTGGAATCCGTGATGACAGAGGGAACCTCCTTCCTTTTTTCCTGGCCAAAAGTTGAGGCAAAAGAAACCGAAACAAATAGCTGATAAATACATTCATAATACCATTATTTAGTAAAATAGAAGAAGATGTATAATATGTCCATGTCTAATGCAATTCCCATGACAATCTTATTAGTTGAAGATGATGAGGTAGATATAATGAACGTCAAACGTGCATTCAAAAAGAACAACATTTCTAACCCGCTCGTCATCGCACACAATGGCATTGAAGCACTGGAAGTATTGCGGTCCACCGCTGTTGATGCGCCGAAACCAAAAATCGTTTTACTCGACTTAAATATGCCCAGAATGGGTGGTATAGAGTTTCTTAAAGAAATTCGTGTTGATCCCAATCTTAGTTCTCTTTCCGTTTTTGTAATGACCACTTCGAATGAGGACGGTGATAAAATTGATGCGTTTAATCTGAATGTTGCAGGTTATATTTTGAAACCGTTGTCAATGGACCGGTTTATAGCTGCGGTATCTACCCTGAACAGTTACTGGACACTTTGCGAATTCCCCGAATAACCTAAAAGCCCTTCCTCTTCACGCAAACCCAAGTATGACGACGCCTCTTAACATTCTGTTAGTAGAAGATGATAGCATTGATGCCATGGAATTCCAGCGCGCCATTAAAAGAAGCCAGATCGAAGTGCAGGAAATCCGGGTTTGCAGATATGCCGAAGAGGCATTGCAAACGCTGGAAACCTGGTTACCGGAATGCATATTTATCGACTATCAGTTACCAAAAACCAATGGTCTTGAGTTACTGAAAAGAATAAAAAGAATGGCTCCTCATTTGCCTGTGATCGTACTCACTTCACAAGGAGATGAGCGTATCGCTGTGGAAATGATGAAGGCGGGCGCAATGGATTATTTCCCGAAGGCAGAAATAAACTCTGAAAAGCTTACGAAAACATTTCACACGATGAGCCAGATGCTTGAAGTGGAAAGGCAACGTGTTGAAACTCAAATCGAACTAAATGAAAAAGAAGAGTTCATTGACAAAATAGCACTATTGTCACCGAACATTATTTATGTGATTGACATAGAGAGATGGGCCAACATTTTCCATAACAAGCAGATTTGGAACATTTTAGGCTACACGGATACTGACCTTATTTCCGAAGGGGGAAGTGTATTTGCCAGGCTTATCAATGATCAGGACCAACTCACCTTCCGCAAACATTATCAGCATATCCGCATGACTGTGAAGGATGGTGAAGTAATTGAAAAAGAATTTCGCCTGAAACACAAAAACGGTTCAGAAGTATGGATCATTACGCGTGAAGTCCCTTTCAAACGCAATAGCAAAGGCCAGGTTCAGGAAGTATTGGGAACGGCCATTGATATTACAAGCAGAAAACTGGTTGAAAAAGAACTGATTCAGGCAAAAAAACATGCGGAAGAAGCATCCCGCATAAAATCTGATTTTTTGTCTACAATGAGCCATGAGATCCGGACGCCAATGAACGCGATCATTGGCTTCACCGACTTGTTGTTATCCAGCAATTTCGCAGGACAGGATCAGCAATATTTAAATACCATCAAATATTCCGCCGATAATCTGATGGTTATCCTGAATGATATTCTTGATTTTTCTAAAATTGAAGCTGGAAAATTTGACCTGGAAAATTTTGAATTTGATCTCAGAGAAAAACTCGGATACATTCAGCAAACTTTTGAAGTTAAAGCCAAAGAAAAAAATATCGAATTAACATTTAGTCTGAGCGAAGATGTACCCGATTGTCTGATCGGCGATGCGTACCGGCTGAATCAGATCCTTGTCAATTTACTGGGTAACGCTTTGAAATTTACTACGGAAGGATTTGTGCGTTTGACTGTGAAAGTAGAAAAAGATTACGACGACAACGTAGATCTAAAAATAGAGGTGACCGACTCAGGAATGGGAATTTCAGAGGACAAATTAAGTCTTATATTCGACAGTTTTTCGCAGGCACATCAGAATAATGCAACGAAGTATTTTGGCGGAACAGGACTGGGACTAACCATTACCCGAAAAATTACAGAACTCATGAATGGCTCTATTTCTGCAAGCAGCCAGCTCGGTGTGGGCGCAACATTCTGTGTGTTTTTGAATTTCAAGAAAAGCGTAAAATCTCTCGTAAAATTAACTACAAACGTGTCAACCGATTTTTCATTGAACGGATACCGCATTCTGGCAGCGGAAGATATCCTTGCGAATCAAATTTTGTTAAAACATTTATTAAAAAAATGGGGCGCAGAATTTATCATTTGCAATAACGGCCAGGAAGTACTGGAAGCATTGAAAATGGATGATTTCGACATTATTTTAATGGATATTCAAATGCCGGTCATGGACGGAATTACGGCGATGAAAATAATCAGGAATTCGCTTCCCAAATATATAGACATTCCGGTCATCGCATTCACCGCGGACACATTTGCTGAAAGCACACCTGAAATCGCAGGATGTAATTTTACGGATTTCGTCACCAAACCATTTAAAGCGGATGACCTGATTCAGAAAATAACCAAGTATCTGCCCGTTCACTAAAAAGCTTCAGCTCGAAATAAATAATGTTCGCAAAAGTGCGGAAATTCGCGTCTGCCTGATCCATGTGCCTGGCAAACACGTAAGTATGTTATTAAATCAATTTTGAATAATCTACTTGTTTATATCTTGAAATCCGAAGCACGAATTACACTCATCATCTTGTCCGTTGTGGCAGGAGCCGTTCTACTCACCCTGTCAGGTTGTTCTTTAAAAAGGATCAACCGTTCTAAAAATATTGTTTACTCAAAATCAAAGGGCAAACCGGAGCAGCAGCTCAACATATTTGCCCCGGCGAAAACTGATAAACCGGCAGACGTGATCGTTTTCATACACGGCGGAAACTGGAATTCGGGAAAGAAATCGCAATACAGTATCATTGGAAATCACTGGGCAAAAAAAGGCATTGTTTATGTCATCATTGATTACCCGCTGAGTCCGGCGGCGGATTACAAAGAAATGGCCATCGCTTCGGCAAAGTCAGTGAAATGGGTGAAGGAAAATATTGGAAAATATGGAGGAAATCCTGAGCGAATTTTCATTTCAGGACATTCAGCAGGAGGCCACCTCGCAGCACTGATTGCCATTGACAACCAGTATTTTGAAGATTTGGGAATAAAGAATCCCATCATTGGAACAATCCTGATCGACGCTGCCGGGCTTGATATGTATGGCTATCTGGAAGAAGAAAAATTTCCAAAGGATCATACTTACATGAAAACATTCACGGCTGATCCGAAAATCTGGAAGGAAGCCACCCCACTTTACCATCTGCATAAAAACATGCCTCCCATGCTGATCTATCAGGGTGGCAAAACGTATCCGTCGATCTCTAAGAGCAATCAAAAATTCATAACAACATTAAAAGATTTTGCTCCTGAGACGCCTTTTCACATCCAGAAAAGCAAAAAGCATATACCCATGATTACTCAGTATTTAAATCCATGGAATAAGCGTTACGGAGAAATTATCAGGTTTATGGAAAAAGCGGGAGACAAGGCCGATTCTGTGAAAGAAAAGGATGTTAGTACGAAACGACCCGACTTTAATTGAAACTCGGTACGGTCTTTTGAAATATAAATTCATACTAGCAGACGGAAAATACTTTGGTTTCCGTAGTGATGTAAATCTTTCTTTCATCCGTCTTTTCCATTTGAAATCCGCCAGTGAAAACTCCGAAACTGGGAAGTATTGCCTGATTTTTGTCGATTACAAAACAGGGAAGTTTAACACTTTGCCTGCCTTTTCCATATGATGTAAAAACCGGATGGACATGTCCGGCAAAAACAAATTTGTTTTCATCCGGTTCTTCTTTTGGGTGATGTGTAAAGATGAAACCATCTTCTTCAAAATCATTTTTATAAACTTCCAGATCTGCTTCCAAAAACATGCTGACAGGCAAAATATCGTGGTTTCCAATCACAATGATCATTTCAATGTAAAAATGTTCTGTCCGCCAGGCTCTGAAAATTTCCCATTCGACGTTGTACTGACTGTGAAATAAATCGCCAAGAAAAATGATTCGGGTTGCACCGGTATTTTGCACAACCTCATTCAGCCTCTCAAAATTATTCCCCGCTGCACTGTTAGGAACGGCTATTCCTGCTTTTCTGAAATGGGTTATTTTCCCTAAATGGAGGTCTCCAATAAGTAATGTTTGTGTTTCTTCCCAAAAAATGGCCCTTTGTGTCAATAATAAAAAGTGGTTTTCTCTAATCTCAATCTGCATCACTGTATTGTTTTAACATTTTCTGGATCCTGTCTTCCAGCTTTTCCGAAGTGAGTTGCTCTCTTAACCGGTCGACCATAATCGGAAAGGAAAATGGCGTTGGTTTCTTCGTCTTTTTAACAATAATTTTCTGTGTTTCAATCCTGTCAAGCGCTTTTCTCATCCTGACTTCTTCCAGTTGGTAAGTCAACACCTCCTGATAAGCCTGTTTTACAAGCAAATTATTGTCTTCATATTTACTCATTACGGTAAACAATAACGAACTTGAAGCCTGAAGATGTTTTGTTTTCATAAATTTTCCCGGATATCCCTGAAACATCAATCCTGCAATCGCAGCAATTTCCCTGAATTTCCGTTTCGCCATTTCGGTTGCATTCACACTTTGGTAAATATCATCCACCAGATTTTTAGTAGAGAATAAATCATTTTCTTTCAGAACCACCTCCATGTCAACATATTGGTCACTCAGCAACTCAAATCCGTAATCGTTCATTGCTACTGAAAAAGTGATCGGTTTTATTTTACTCAAACGGTATGCAAGAATGATCGACATGCCTTCGTGAACCAACCTGCCCTCAAACGGGAATATAAAAATATGATGTCCTTCGCGTGTTTCACATTGCTCAATCAGCAATTCGTTTGGATTCGGTATCGTAGAGCGATCTTGCTGTAATTCCAGCAAAGGATGCAATTTGGCAAGTTCTTTTTCTTTCAGAGGATTTTCCAGAGCATCAGCTAATCTTTCACGAATAAATGTCGAAAGCTGGGAAGACAATGGCATTCGTCCGCCGGCCCATCGTACCAAAAAACCTTTTTTTCCTTCCGCTTTTTTAACCGTAACCGTCATTTCATGAATCCTGACGAACTCTACGCTCATTCCTGCAAAAAAGAAAACATCCCCCGCTTTCATTCTCGTCACAAACGATTCTTCAACTGAACCCAAATATTTTCCATGCTGAAATTTCACCTTCAAAGCAGTTTCAGAAACGATTGTTCCCATACTTAACATATGCCGGTGCGCAACTCGTCTGCTGGTAACCACATAACGGCTGTCAATTCTTTCTACTTTTTTGTACTCGTCATAAACCGTCAGGGAAGCACTTCCTGTGGTGATGTAGCCAAGAAGCCATTCCCATTCCTGCCGGTTAATGAACTGATAACCATAGGCATCCCTGACTTCCTCAAAAAGCTGCGCTTCGTCAAAACCCTCTCCGACTGCAAGTGTAATCATCCATTGGGCAAGCACGTCAAATGCCTGAATTACGGGAGGACGGTCTTCTAAAATATTTTTTGCTACACCTTCACGAAGCGAAACGGCCTCAATTAATTCCAGTGCATTGGTCGGACAAAAATAGATCTTGCTTTCTGCGCCTGGCTGGTGTCCGCTTCGGCCTGCACGCTGTACAAAGCGGGAAATACTCTTTGGACTTCCCACCTGAATTACCGTTTCAACCGGCCGGAAATCAACACCCAAATCCAGACTTGCCGTACAAATCACCAGTTTCAGTTTTGCATTATGGAGCGCTTCTTCCACCCAATCCCTGATTTCGCGATCGAGCGATGCATGATGTAAAGCCATAATTCCTGCAAATTCCGGGTATTTTTCAATGATGGTGCGATACCAGATCTCCGTTTGTGAACGCGTATTTGTGAAAAGTAAAGTCGTATTGCTTTTGTTAACAACTTCAATCACTTTATCCACAAGCCTCACGCCCATGTAACCCGACCATGGCAGTGATTCTACTTTTGTTGGCAAAATACTTTCAACCGTGATTTTTTTATCCGTTTTTGCTTTGATGATTACGGGTTCTTCGCCGCTCTTTTTCATTCCCAGCAAAACTTGCATCGCCTCGTCCAGATTTCCAATGGTCGCCGATATGCCCCAGGTTTGCAGGTCGGGATTCAGGTTTCGTAATCTTGCCAATGCCAGTTCAGTCTGTGTTCCACGCTTGCTTCCCATTAGCTCGTGCCATTCGTCTACAACAACCGTGTGCAGGTTTTTAAAAATTTCTGAACTGTTTTTTTGGGCAAATAGTAAATGAAGACTTTCAGGAGTAATCAGCAAAGCTTCCGGCATCTGTTTTTTCTGGCTTGCCCGTTCTTTGGTGCTTGTATCGCCCGTCCGAATCCCCACGCGCAGGTTCAGGTTCATTTCCAAAGCCGCCGTTTCCATGTTTCTGAACAGATCTTTAGACAAGGCACGCAAAGGCGTAATCCAGAGAATCTGCAATCCTGTGCTTCGCTTTCCCGGTTTTTTAGGAAGAGCATTAATATAACGGATCAGGATCGGAATCCAGAGTGAGTAAGTCTTCCCGCTACCGGTCGGTGCATTAATCAACCCGCTTTTTCCTGCCAAATATGCAACAGCAGCTTCCTTTTGAAAAGCCGCCCATTTCCAGTTTTTTGATTTAAACCATTGCTCAACAATGATATGACCTCGGGATTTTGTCAAAGGGGATGATGGAATAGAAAAATAAAAATTTATACTAAAATGCTGATAATTGTTGTATAAATTTCATTCCATTGAGAATTGAAGTAATTTAGTTAGCAATCACTTCAATTGAATTCGCCATTGCGATAATCATTTTTGAGTTTGGTAAATGACCAACGATTGTATTCCAGTTTGTTATAAAGTAATGATGAAGTTCACGTAAGAGCAAATTGCCGAGTTTGAAATAAATGACTTTTACTTCATCATTGTTCAACAAACATCGATGATAAAAGTCGGAGTCTTTTGTTACAATAACCAGTTTATTCAATCTCGCATACTCCCAAATATCACTGTCCGACCATTTTCCATTAATGTCAATTACAAATTCAAAATTATCCGAATTAAAAAATCCAAAATGCTTTGGAAGATTGACATCTATTAAAAATCGATAAGGCGGCGTCAAGCTGCAATTAATGAGAAGTGCTCGCTATCCATCGCTCTTGCCGCAAACTGAATACACGCCAAGATATCCGCTTTTTCCAAAAATGGATATGCTTCTAAAATACTTTCATGTGTTTCTCCTGCAGCTAAATATTCTAAAACCGTTTTGACAGTAATCCTGTAACCTCGTATGATAGGTTTTCCGTTACAAATCGCCTCGTTAACTGAAATGCGATTCAAATAATTTTCCATTATTTCTCTTATTTAAATAGAACTTAATAGTAATAATATTTAATAGAATTTCAGCTTTTTAACTATATTAAAAAAACAATTAGAATACCATTTTAAGTCTGCAAATTTAACATCAAATATTAAATTGCAGACTTAAATCTACTTATAAACTGCCAAAATCCCCTTCAAACTCTCCAAAGTATCCGCCTCTGCGGCTTTTTTATCTTTCCGCCATCTTAAAATTCTTGGAAATCTCACAGCAATTCCCGACTTATGCCTCGATGATTCGTTGATTCCTTCAAAGCCAATTTCAAAAACAAGTTCAGGTTTCACCGTTCTGACGGGACCGAATTTTTCCAGAATGTTTCTCTTTATAAAATAATCAACCTGACCAATTTCAACGTCCGTTAGTCCTGAATATGCTTTTGCAAAGGGCACCAGTTTTCCATCTTCGCCCCAAACAGCAAAAGTATAATCCGTAAAAAGTTCTGCCCGCCGGCCGGATCCTTTTTGTGCATAAATCAGAACTGCATCAACGCTCAACGGATCAATTTTCCATTTCCACCAATCACCTTTTTTTCGGCCAACCTGGTATATACTACTTTTCCTTTTGATCATAAAACCTTCGGCAATATTTTCCCTGGAAGTCGGATGTAAGTCGTCCAGTTCACTCCATTCCGTAAATGTCACCAAAGGAGAAAGATTAAAAACTTCCTGCAATGGCATGTTTTTATGGATTTCTTCCAGCTGAGCCCTTCGCTGCAACTGCGTCAAATTTCTGATATCAACGCCATTTGCTTCCATGATATCGTAAGCAATAAATGCTACCGGAGCATCTTCCAGCACTTTTTTAGACAGATTTTTTCGTCCGATTCTGGTTTGCAAAACATTGAAAGGCATTGGCTTATTCTCAAAATAACTAACAATTTCGCCATCCAGAACGGTGCCATTCGGAAGAACCGTGCTTAAAAAATGCAGTTCAGGAAATTTGTCGGTTGATAATTCTTCACCTCTCGTCCAGATGAACAGTTCATTGTTTCTATAAATAATTTGCGAACGGATTCCATCCCATTTCCATTCCACGAACCAGTCTTCCGGATTTCCCAGTCCTGACACGCCGCCTTCAATGGGGTAGGCGAGAAAAAACGGATACGGCCGCGAAGCATTGTCGTTCTCACCTTCGTCAAGAATCAGTTTGGTAAAAGTAGTTTCAAGCGGATCCCACTGGCCCATCACTCTATGCGCAATCACATTGGAATCCGTAGACGTGGCCTCTGCCAATGCACGCACCACCAAAGTTTGCGAGACACCAATGCGAAAACTTCCCATTAATAGTTTATTGAAAACAAAAGTTTCATGCTGAGACAATTGCATCCATGCCTGAAGAATGTGGTCGTGTTTTTCTTCATCCGTCATTTTTGGTAGCATTCCTAAATAATGAAACCAGTCAGTCAGTGATTTGTTGGAATCAATGGTTGTCGTTCTGGGAAGAATGAGTGAAATCGTTTCTCCCAAATCACCAACGCTGTGGTAGCTTTCCTGGAAAAGCCACATAGGAATATTTGCTTCTGCTGCCGCCCACTCCTTTACCTGCGTCCGGTTTACCTTAAACGAAGGCCTTCTGCCCGTGAACAAAGTCAACGCCCACATTTTATCCTCATCCGAAGCCGTCAAAAAATAGTTCTTCATCAACTCCACCTTTGCATTGGTTTTGTTGGTGCGGTCCAGATTCATAAAAAGCTCAGCAAATTGTTTCATATTTATTTGGCTTTTGGCTAATGGCTTTTAGCGATTAGGCTATTTAACCGGAATGGCTCCGACGTCCATTTTATCATCCTTTTCTCCATCTTCTCCTTGCTCCCATCCTCCTTCTTTACCTTCTCCCTTCACCACTTCCTCCTTATCCTCCGTTTCTTCCTCATTTCCATACATGGTATGCACTTCCCCGGCCTCGATCCCATTTTCATTTAACCACCTGGAAAAAATACTGGTATATCCATGCGTGACGTACACTTTTTCTGCTCCTGATTCCACAACCGCCGTATTCAAATCCGGCCAATCCACATGGTCACTTAATATAAAACCCTGATCCACAGCCCTGCGGTTTTTTGCCCCTCGCAGCGCCATCCATCCTGAACAATATCCAAGAGAATAAGGATTAAATTTTCGAATCCAGGTACTGCTGTCCACCGAAGGAGGCGCAAGAACCAACGAACCGCGGAAAAGTTTTTTGTCTGTTTCTTTCGTTACCAAGGTAAGTGCAGGTAAGTCATGTCCGGCTTCTCTCAATCTTTCATTGAGTGTATAAATGGCTCCGTGAGCATATATGATTTCATCTTTTAATTCAATTCCTTTCAATATGCGCTGCATTTTACCAAGCGAATACCCCATCAAAATACTGGCCTTGTCTTCGCTTTTATTCTGGCGCCACCAGTTATCAATTTCAGTGAAAATTTCCTGCTGCGGTTGCCATTTGTAAATGGGCAGTCCAAAGGTGGATTCTGTGATAAATACATTGCATTTCACGGGTTCGAACGGTACGGAAAAATGGTCATCTTCCAGTTTATAATCTCCGCTTGCCACCCAGACTTCCCCTTTATATTCCACCCTGATTTGTGCAGATCCAATGATATGTCCGGCAGGATGCAATGAAAAAGTGACGCCGTTGATTACGAATTTCTCGCCATATTCAACAGTTTGCAAAGAAATATCCGGACCTAATCTTAACCGTAAAATGGCTTCACTGTCCTTATGAGCAAGATAATGCTTGCTTCCCCAACGGGCATGATCGCTGTGTGCATGGGTAATGATCGCTTTATCCACAGGCATCCACGGATCAATGTGCGCATCTGCCTGCGAACAGTATATACTTTTGCCGGTAAATTGTAAAAGAGGCTGTGTTGACATGAATTGAATAAAGTAAAAAGTATGCCAGTGAATTATATCCAATAAAAACCTCTCAAATCTTACTACTTTTACACGCATCAAGGTAGCATTACGTGGGAATCGCAATGCTTGAAAAGGGAATACCGGTGTAAATCCGGAACAGTCTCCGCTGCTGTAACTCCATAAAACGACTGGCAAAATAAACCACTGTCCGCATAAGGGATGGGAAGGTGGCCAGCCTGAGGAGAAGTCAGAAGACCTGCCTGGATGCAAACCATTAACAGCCTTCGGAAGAAAGGTTCTCGGAAAATATGATTTTAAAAAATATTACTTTACCCCTTCGATCAGCCGTTTTTCTGCTGAGTTTATTTTGTTTTTTTAATGGCTGCCGTTCCAAAACTTCCAAAGATGAAGCACAAATATCTGTTGTCAAAAAGAAAAATGATCATCCTGAAAAAACCAGAATAGACCATGCCAAAGGGTTTACCATTGCCTATTTTGACCATTTCAAAATTGTCAATATTATAAGTCCTTTCGAGAAAACGGCTGACACAACAAAATACCTGCTGCTTGAACGCGGGACTAAAAAACCTGCTGGCTACCAGGATTATCAGGTCATAGAAATTCCGATACGAAATCTGGTGGCCATGTCTTCCATGCATGTTGGTTTGCTTGGTTTTTTAGATTCTTATGATATTTTATCAGGTCTTGGAAATCTGCAATACGTTTATGCTCCGGAGGTCAAAAAACTTATTCAGGAAGGGAAAATTACAGAAGTTGGAAAAGACCAGGGATTGAATGAAGAAAAACTGGTAACCATGCATCCCGATCTGATCATGACAATGGGAAGCCCGGGAGCTGGAATGGATCATTATCAGCTTTTGGCTGAGGCAGGAATTCCGGTGATGATCAATTCAGAATGGGTTGAAACTTCTCCACTGGCAAGAGCCGAATGGGTTAAATTGTTGGCTGCTTTGCTCAATAAAGAAGAATTGGTCAACAAGAAATTTTCAGTACTTGAAAAGGAATATGAGACGCTGGCAGATCTTGCTAAAACCTCCGGAACAAAACCGCAGGTCATTTCAGGACTCAATACAAAAGACGCCTGGTTTTTACCAAGCGGCGACAGTTACATGGCGCAGTTTTTCCGTGATGCCGGGGCCGATTATCACTGGAGTACTTTAAAAGCTTCGGGAAGTTTGTCGCTCAGTTTCGAAACGGTGTATCCGGTTGCTTTGCAGGCTGATTATTGGATGAACGTGGGCTTCAACAGCAAAGACACGAAAAAGGATATTCTGGCCATGGATTCGCGTTACAGTGATTTCCAATCGTACAAAACGGGACAAATGTATAGCTACAACAACCGTGTAAACGACAAAGGTTCTAACGATTTCTTTGAATCGGGAAACATCAATCCACAAACGGTTTTAGCAGATCTGATTAAAATTTTTCATCCTGAATTGTTACCGGAACATGAATTGGTTTATTACAAGAAAATAAAATAGCTATCGGCTGTCAGCTTTCGGCCATCCGGTTTTGACAAAAACGTTTTACAAATATCATTAAATGGAAGTTGATTCTGTTCCTTTTACAAATTCACGCAAGCTGATCTTTACTGGTCTGATTATTCTGGCTGTATTTTTTTTCATGCTTGATATTTTGCTGGGATCGGTTCAAATTCCTTTCAGCGAAATACTCCGAATTATTTTTGCCGGAGAATCTGATCAAACCGCGTGGCTTTTTATTATTGAAAAAATACGCATACCAAAAGCCATCACCGCAATTTTGGTCGGTTGCGGACTTTCCGTAAGCGGCCTGCAAATGCAGACCTTATTTAGAAATCCTTTAGCAGGGCCGTCTGAACTGGGCATTACCGCCGGAGCCGGTCTGGGTGTTGCGGCTGTCATGCTCACCAGCGGAAGTAGTGCCAGTATTTATGCTATCCGGCAACTCGGCGTTTCCGGCAGCTGGTTAATCATCGTGATGGCTTCGCTGGGTTCAGCGCTGGTCTTGTCCATTATTTTACTAATTGCCGGAAGAATTCGCGACAACGTGATTTTGCTGATCGTCGGCGTGATGATCGGTACCATTACCCTTTCAATTGTCAGTATCTGGCAATATTTCAGTCAACCGGAGCAGTTGCAGGAGTACATCATGTGGACTTTCGGATCGTTGGGCGGCGTAGTCCAGTATCATCTATATGCGCTGTCCGGAGTAGTTATTTTTGGTTTATTACTGGCTTTTTTCTCTTCCAAAGCATTAAATGCGCTTCTTTTAGGCGAAAATTATGCAAGAAGCATGGGGTTGACAATTGGTCGGACAAGGCTCATTATCATGGCAGGAACAAGTTTGCTCACAGGCAGCATCACCGCATTTTGCGGACCGATCGGATTTATCGGCATTGCAATTCCGCACATTGCAAGATCGCTATTCAGCACATCCGACCATCGCATTTTAATTCCCGGAACCTGTCTTGTCGGAACTGTTCTGATATTGATTTGTGATATCATCGCGCAAATGCCCGGGACGGAAACGGTACTTCCAATCAATGTTGTAACTTCTTTACTAGGTGCGCCCGTGGTGATCTGGATCATTATCAGTCGTAATAACCTGCGTTCTTCTTTCTCATGAACGAAATGAAACCGCTGCTTCTCACCCGAGGTCTTGCCATTGGATATAAAACTGGTAATAGGGGCAGTATTGTCTCCCAGAATCTGAATCTCAATTTATTACCGGGACAACTCGTTTGCCTGCTCGGACCAAACGGCGCCGGAAAATCGACATTGATGCGTACGCTGGGCGGATTGCAATCAGCTCTATCCGGAGAAGTTATCATTGAAGGCAAATTATTGTCCGAACTTTCGCCGGGAGACCTTGCCCGGAAATTAAGTCTGGTACTTACCGAGAAGATTGAAGCTGGAAATCTTACCGTAAATGAAGTAGTTACACTCGGCCGCACCCCTTACACTGGCTGGCTGGGAAGATTGAGCGCTCCCGATAAGGAAAAAGTAGATCAGGCATTAAAAGCAACGGATACATTGGGCTACAAAAACCGCAGGATGCATCAGCTGAGCGATGGCGAGCGGCAAAAGGTAATGCTCGCGAGAGCATTGGCACAGGACACGAATCTGATATTGCTGGACGAACCGACTGCACATCTGGACTTGCCAAGCCGGGTTGAAATGATGCATTTGCTGCACACTCTGGCGCGCCAAACCAATAAAGCGATTTTACTCAGCACACATGAACTGGATCTGGCTTTGCAGGCAGCTGACCAGCTTTGGCTTATGAAACAAAACGGCGAAATGGCCACGGGTTTACCGGAAGATCTGGTTTTAAACGGTGCGTTTGAATCAACTTTTGCAAAAACGGGCTTCTATTTTGACAGGAATTCCGGGACATTTACGATACATAAGGAAGCAGTTTCATTAAATATTCAAGTCGCAGGAAATTCAGAACTTATATTCTGGACAAAACGGGCGTTGCAACGCGAAGGAATCGGAATGGATACAGATGATGTTTCGGCACCAAAAATAATAATTTCAAAAGATTCCGGCCTGATAAAATGGCAGTTGGAATGGTTTGGAAGTAGCTTTACCTTTACCGAGCTCGGAACTTTAATGAATTTTCTTCGCCTAAAAATGACTCGAAATTAGGATTAAATTATTAATCGATTCAAAATCCTTTTTGCCATATTGCCTGAATTAGATAGCTTTGAAGTGCAAAAGCACCAGTGCCCCAATCTCAACCGTTATGATTTTTCTAATTCCAGTAGCTTTTGGCCTTTTTGCCGTCAACTGTTATCTGGCTTTTTATAAAAACTTCAATTATGCATTGCGCCGCTCCTTTTTGACAGCGCTGACAGCCCTGTTTTTCGTCGTGGCTGCCACAACAGAATTGCTGAGTCTTTTCGACCTGATCAACCGCTGGGGAATTTCCATAACCTGGCTGACTCTGGATATTTTTCTTTGTCTCTGGTATTTTCGTTTGAATAAATCCACAAAACCGAATGCCCGGCAAATTTTCAAAAACTGGTATAAGTCCGGTGTTGCTTATTTTAAAGCGCTTGGATTTTTAACGAATCTGATCCTGGCATCACTGCTAACCATCACATTGACAGTTGCACTGGTAGCAACGCCAAATAACATTGACTCGCTGAGCTATCACCTCAGCCGGCTTGGATACTGGATTCAAAACGGAAATATAGAACATTACGCATCCAATATTGAAAGGGCTATTTCCTTTACACCACTTTCAGAATATGTTCATTTGCACACCTTTTTACTCAACGGAAATGAGCGTTTTTTTCAAATCGTCCAATGGGTGAGTTTTGTCGGAATTTTAGGTTTTGTATCAATTCTGATCGAAACATTCTCTGATTCAAAACCCGCATTAAGAACCGGACTTTGTTTTGCAGCTACGATTCCAATCGTTTTACTGGAATCCATGACCACGCAAAACGATTTGGTCGTTACTTTTTTTATTATTTCCACGGCCTGTTACATCTTTGATTATATTAAAAACGACAACCTGCCAAGTCTCATTTTAATCGCTACCGCGGTTGCATTGGGAATAATGGCAAAGGGAACTTTTGTGTTTTACACATTGCCTTTCGGAATATATCTGTTTATTATTTTAGTCAAAAAGAAACAATGGAAGGTGTTGGGAAAACTGTTCACAGGTGTTGTGCTACTCACATTTCTGCTGAATGCTCCGTTTTTGTACCGGACATATAAAATTTTTAATAGTCCTGTCGGTACTGTAAGTAATGGCAATCAGAATTACATCAACAACATACAGGGACTGGCATCCTCCACCTCCAAACATGTATTTTTACATTTGGGATTTGTATCTCCGGGCGACCGCTACAATCAAAATTTAAAACGGGGTCTGGAATCTTTTCATGACTGGCTTGGCATTCCGTTAAACAATTCTGACGGAATGACTTTCAAAATGAACAAGCTTAATTTTAGCGAAGATTTTGCTCATAACTTTTTGGCGATGTGGCTGATACTAGCCAGCTTCCTCATTCTTCCCTTTGCTAAACTATCATCTCAGGCGCGCTGGTATCTCACATTATCAGTAGCCAGTTTTATCATTTTTTGTTTTTTTATCAGTTACCAGACTTACGGATCCCGTATTCACATTCCGTTTTTTATACTGATGTCTCCCGCTATTGGACTGATATACAGCGCAATCACTTCATCAATCGTACAGCTAATTTTGATAACCGTGCTTTGGTTGAATGCCATTCCGTTCACTGTTTTGAGCGTTACACATCCGTTGCTTTCTACCAGATGGTTTTTCGAAAAAGCATTTCCAATCATCAACAGACCCTTGCAACTTAATATTAACCCTGATAAGCTGGTGAACCTGAAGCAGGAAAGTATTTTGTTCAGTTCTCCTGAAAAAATCATCTGGGGGGATCACTGGGACGAAATAAAAAGCGTAGTCAATTATGTCGACTCCCTGAAAGCCAATAAGATCGGATTTGATTTTGAAGAACCAACATATGATTATGGCTATCAGTATGTATTGAGAAATCCATATCGCCGGTTTGAACACGTGCTGGTCAGAAATGCTTCAAAGGTTCTGGAAGACCCCGATTTTACACCCGAAGTCATCATCGCGGAACACGACGAAGGTGACAGTGTCAGGTATCATGAAAAAACATATTACCGAAAATGGTCCGGAACGTTCCGCTACATCTACGTCCCCGTAAAAACTCAAAACTGAGAAAAAAAACGCCGCAAACACAGCGAAACCGGGCGGCGGCGGCACTCGTCAATTCAGCGTTTAACCAAGCACAAAAGAACTGAAAACCATTAATTGAGGTTCTCTTGACTGTACAACAACTTTCATCATGAGCAGTAAACAAATCAGGTACCTCATTTTTTTTCTTCTTGGATTTGTAATCGTTTACATCATTTTTGATTCTACTTCACAGCCGAACGTGAATGATCTTAGTGGAGATTTTAGGGAAGTTGCCGTTTACAGAAATGAAAATAATACAGGGCCTATCCTGCGTGTTTATGCGGTTACGTTAAAGGATTCGCTTTGGGAAGAAATGGAAAAGTACGGCGAATTAATGCCTTACACAAAATATGGCAGTACAACGGTTTACTTTTTTCAGGAAGGAAAACCAATTCCGAAACAACTGGTTGCTGGCGAAAATAATTTTGATCCACCTGTAAAACAAAACTGCCTTGCCCAATACAGCAAAGACGCGAACGGCCAGGTTTCATTTATCAAAAAACCATTCAAACCATAGACTTTTAAGAATTCCTTACGGTGCAATCCGCGGTCAGCTTTCAGATCAATGCAGAAAACAGAAATTAGACAATTGCAGAGATCGAAACTGAATGCAAAGCAGCCGCAAAACAATTCCTTTATTTTCGCAACTCAATATTCTGTTTTCATAATTTTTAAAAATCTGCAAATGGCTGCATTAGACATCGTAAAGCAATATTATTCGTCATTTAATAAAAAAGACTGGCAGGGCATGCTGGAGCTGGTGCATTCAGAAATCCGTCATGAACCCAATCAGGGTGATGTCAGAATCGGCAAAGAATTGTTTACCGAATTTCTGAAAATGATGGATGACTCTTATGAGGAAACATTAACAGATATGGTTTTTTTTACTGAATCAGGCGATACCAGAATTGCTGCTGAATTTACAGTAAACGGCATTTACAAAAAAGGAGAGGATGATATGCCGGCTGCACACGGACAGTCATACATACTTTCTGCTGCTGCATTTCTGGAAATAAAAGACGGTCAGATCAGTCGGGTTACTACTTATTATAATTTGCCTTTGTGGATTAAACTGGTTTCGTAAACATGGGTCCTAAACAAAAATGACAAGTGAAAATATAAGAACCAAACTCAGATTTCTTACAAAAGAAGGCAAAAAATTGGAATCTGTCTTTGATGATCTGGCTGCTTTGAGGATTGCAGTTTTCCATGATTACCCTTACTTGTACGAGGGCAACATCGCTTACGAAAAAGAGTATCTTAAGACTTATTCAAATTCGGAACGTTCCTTTTTATTTGCTGTTTACGACGGCGAAAAAATGGTCGGTGCTACAACCTGCATTCCTTTGAAAGACGAAACCGACGAAGTGCGTAAACCTTTTCAAGAAGCAGATTTGGATATTGAACGGATTTTCTATTTCGGCGAAAGTATTCTTTTGCCTGAATACCGCGGCTTAGGTCTGGGTCACCGATTTTTTGACGAACGTGAATCACATGCAAAACATTTTGGCACCTATGATCTGACCTGCTTTTGTTCCGTGGACCGGGGTGAAAATCACCCTTTAAAACCAGTCGGGTATCGTCCCAATGATGCTTTTTGGTTAAAACGTGGGTACGTAAAAGAATCTTCACTGCAAAGTTTTATGGAATGGCCTGACATTGGAGAAATTGAATCGAGTGCAAAACCGATGATTTTCTGGACAAAAAATCTGATTAAACCGATATGAACGTGACCATTGCTGCTGCTCAATATCCCATCACTGAGCATGAATCATTTGATGACTGGAAATTACATACTGAACAATGGGTGGCTGATGCAACTA
>Ga0247803_1000262_pt1 | contig 30933 bp, 30 predicted proteins | sample UWRJL014104B1_FD_180928 | JGI IMG/M metagenome (GOLD analysis project Ga0247803, IMG submission 180928) | Plant litter microbial communities from Arlington Agricultural Research Station in Wisconsin, United States - UWRJ-L014-104B-1 | ecosystem: Environmental > Terrestrial > Plant litter >...
CCGCATTTCGCCGGCCTCCATAATGCGCCTGTTGCTGTACAGCTCAGGGTTGCTGGCTAAAAGCCCTATCCGCAAGCCTTTTTTTGTTTCTTCATCCTTTTGGTAGTACTGCTTAAGGTCTTCCCGGCTGGGTTCGCCCTGCAGGTATTTTTGCTCGGGGTCTACCATTAGGCGGCCGCTCATGGCCTCGCGGCCCAGCAGCATCCGGAAACCCATAGAGTCGCGGTTAGTAAGCGTTACCTCTACGTCCCATTCCTGACCGCCTATGCTTACACGGGTTTTTATAACATAGCGCTGCTCGCGGTAGCCGCTGCTGCTTTTTACTATGCGTTTATCTACAAGAGGTGCCTGGCAGTGTATGGTGGCCTTTGTGTTATTCTGAATGGGGTTTATGTCGAATTTTATCCAGTTTTCACCCTCTTTTTCAAAGGGCTGGATGTTTATGGCGTGCAGGGCCGAAGTTTTTGCGCCGGAGTCTACACGGGCTTTAATGGTGGGTATTTCGAGCAGTGGAAACGCGCACCATTCTTCACTTCCTACTATTACTTTATCAGGCATTTTATCTTACATTTTTGCGACCTAAATTACTCTTTTTTTTAAAAGGCGGATAGTATTGCCGCTGATTTTACAATAATTTTATATTAGCCTACCTTAGGCCTAACCATCAGTAAATTGCAAAAAAAATCCCGGTAAGCACCGGGATAATTTTATTAAAATTTGTATCGGATGGCTAATGCCAGGTCCGGCCCAAAATTGTCTCCACCATAATCTTCGCTAAAATACAGCTCCGGCCTAAAGTCTAATGCAACCTGAAGTGGTATGTCAAAATTATATTCTATACCTATATCTCCCGCTACAAAAGCAAAAGTACCGTCGTCTTCATAATGGTCTGGCCCCGGCCTGTCATTATCATAGCCCCATGAGCCTACACCACCACCTACGCCTACATACCAGTCAAAACCGCCTTCAATGTTCCATACCCATTGGTATAAACCTGTTAGCTTTATGGCATCGTAGTTGTTTGAATTCCTCCAGCCAAGGTCAAGCTCCAGCCTGTTGTTAGTACTGAGGTCGCGTTGGTAAGAAACCTCTGCGCCAAATCCGTCGTTATCACCAAAACGTAAACCCAGTGCATTTCTGTTACCATCTTGTGCCTGTGCGCTAAATGCTAATCCTACTAACATTGCAGCAGATAAAAATAGTTTTTTCATAATAGTCAATTAGGTTATTTAATTTTCCCTGACCAAAATTAGAACCATTTTATTTGTAGGAATATGGTTATGTTAATGTTTTAACAGTTATCGTTTTGTTAAAACTATAATGGCACTATTACTCCACATTATAGGTAACCAGCAGTTCGTCCTGGTGGGCGCTGCCGCTTTGCGGTATGGGCAATGTGAGGCCTAACTGCGAGAAATCCTGAAGGTTGTAGGTAATATCGGTAGACGTTTTAATTACGCCCACGCCTTCTGCAAAATACTGGGTAGAAACCACAACATCCTGCTCCTGTAGCAATACTATACCCAGAACATGTGTAATTTTTAGGGTAAGTGTGGTAATTACGGTTTTTATATTGGCGTAGTTAGTGCCGTTTACCGTAAGGGATGCTGCATCGGCACCGGCATTGGTTTTTAGCGTATAGGTAAACGTAAGCGGAATTTCTTCAATTGTTTGCTGAAACGAACCCGATGTGCTGCCTATCTGGTCGCCGGTGGAAGCATTGGCATCAAAAAAGGCAAAATCAGTTATATCAATGCTAAAAGGTATTTCTTCAGATACCGCAAGTGAGGTGCTGCCGGTAACTAACAGCTTGCTGCCCGATACCTTAACCGCATTGCCGCTAAGCGAACCCGAATAGAATCCGGTAGGCGCTGCCTGCGTTTTAAACTTAGTATAGGTTGTAGTACCTATTACAGTATCGTTAGCTACATACAGCGAGTCGCGGCCAGAGCTGTCTGCGGCCCCGTCGGCCCCTTCGTTATTAGTATCATATACCCAGTAGTTACCGCTACTAAGCGGCAGGTATACGGCGGTAGTGTCCCCACCGCCACCGTTGTTGTCGTCATCACCCGAGCACGACACGGTTAATCCTATAGCTGTAAGCGCTATAAGGCCCATAATTTTTTTCATAATGTTAGATAGTATTTAGTTTTGCGCTAATATAGCTAACATTTTAAGAAAAAACCTCCATTATTTAGTGTTAAAAAATAAAGTAGCCACGAGCAGCTGTGGGTCTACGGCCATTTCGGCTTCCACAACCTCTTCTTCTGCCACTTTAGTCTCCTCTGCATAGTGGTACAGCTTCCATTTTTTGCGGTGGTACTCCAGCGCCGTAAGGTTTTCTATCCAGTCGCCCGAATTAAGGTAAGTAACGCTGCCTTTCTTGTTTTGCTTTAGTGTAATTCCCGGCTCATGTATGTGGCCGCACACTACATAGTCATATCCGTTTTCTATGGCAATATCGGCGGCTGTGGTTTCAAAGTCAGATATAAATTTTACGGCTTTCTTTACGCTGGCCTTTATTTTTTTTGAAAGCGAATACGGTTCACGGTGAATTTTTACGAGTATCCAGTTTATAAACCGGTTAAGCAGGATGAGGTAGTCGTACCCCAGGCCGCCCAGCTTTGCAATCCATTTTGCCGAATGTACCGAGCTGTCAAAAACATCGCCGTGAAAAAACCAGGCTTTTTTACCGTCAATTTCCAGCACTACCTTATTTACAATGCTAAAGTTGCCCATGGTAGTATCGGCAAATTTGCGCAGCATTTCGTCGTGATTTCCGGTAATGTAGTATACTTTAGTGCCTTTAGCGGCAAAATCGAGCAGCTTCTTAACCACTTTAAGGTGCGTTTTAGGGAAATATGATTTCCTGAATTGCCATATATCTATAATATCACCGTTAAGTATCAGTGTTTTTGGCTTTATCGTGGCCAGGTAGTGCAACAGCTCTTTTGCGTGGCAGCCGTATGTGCCTAAGTGAACATCGGATAAAACAACAATATCAACAGCGCGTTTTTTCATTTACCGTGTTTCTTTGCAAATTACGGTAGTTTGTATAGTTTGTTGTTTATCATAAGGTTAATAAAAGTTTATTACTTTACGCCAATTTAAAATGCAGCCTGGTTGTAATTTTTTTATAAAAAATAGGGCGCAAGATGTTACATTTGTTTAAAACATTATTACTATGGCAGGCAACAGTTACGGTACACTTTTCAGGCTTACAACATTTGGCGAATCGCACGGGCCGGCCATAGGTGGCGTTATAGACGGCTGCCCGGCAGGCATAACGCTTGATATGGATGCCATACAATATGAACTTGACCGCCGCAAGCCCGGCCAGAGCGCCATAGTAACGCAGCGCAAGGAGCCGGATGAAGTACAGTTTTTATCAGGTATTTTTGAAGGTAAAACCACGGGAGCGCCGATAGGCTTTATGGTGCCAAATACCAACCAGAAATCTAACGACTATTCTCATATTAAAGATACCTACCGCCCGTCGCACGCTGACTATACGTATGATAAAAAATACGGGCACCGCGATTACCGTGGCGGCGGCCGGAGCAGCGCGCGCGAAACCATAAGCAGGGTAGTGGGTGGCGCTATTGCCCGGCAAATGCTGCCTGGTATTACCATAAACGCCTTTACATCATCGGTAGGGGATATATTTATTGATAAGCCTTACCAGGATTTAGATTTTACATTAACAGAGCAAAACCCGGTGCGCTGCCCTGATATGGAAGCAGCGGCAAAAATGGAGGAGTATATTAGAGAGATACGCAAGCAGGGCGATACCGTAGGCGGTACCGTAACTTGTGTAGTAAAGAATGTGCCCGCCGGCCTGGGCGAGCCTGTATTTGACAAGCTGCATGCAGAGCTGGGCAAGGCCATGTTAAGCATTAACGCCGTTAAAGGCTTTGAATATGGCAGTGGCTTTTGCGGCGCGAAGATGAAGGGCAGCGCGCACAACGACCTTTTTAACCCCGATGGCACTACACAAACAAACCTTAGCGGTGGCATACAGGGGGGTATAAGCAACGGTATGGATATTTACTTCCGTGTGGCATTTAAGCCGGTGGCAACCATAATGCAGCTTCAGGAAACCATAAACAGCAGTGGTGATGTGGTAGAAATGCAGGGCAAAGGCAGGCACGACCCCTGCGTAGTACCACGTGCCGTACCTATTGTAGAGGCTATGGCAGCACTTGTACTTGCAGATTTTATGTTATTAGCAATAAAAACCACGATATGATTACTGATTTATACGGGTAGAATGCTGTTATATTAAGGATAGTAAAAAAACTTACACCATTTTCTATATAAAATTAATATAAATAAATTGTTGCGTATATATTTTTTATTATTTTTGGGGAAATTAAAACTATCGTCATGAAAAAACAATTACTTTGGGGAGCTTTACTATTAGGTTCTCTTTTTACCGCCCAGGCACAGGGAAACAGTTGCGCTAATGCAGAGGAAATTACGCCGGATGAATTCATTGTAGGAAACTGGCCGGGTGCTGCCCCTACACAATGTTATGGAAGTACTACTACCGATGCAGGTGCCCCTTTAATGGGTGCGTGGTATAAATATACGCCTACAGCAAACGGTTATGTAACTTTAACATCTGTTCTTACACAAAACCCGGCCGGTACAACAGCTACAAGTATTGATACAAGGCTATCTGTATATACCGGTACATGCGATGCGCTTACCTGCTATGCAGGCAGTGATGATGTGGGTACTGCAGACTGGAGGTCTGAAGCTACTTTTGCAGCAGCAGCGGGTACTACATACTACATCGTTTGGGAAAATTACTGGCAGGCCCTTGAGTTTGATTTTGCACTGTCTTTTGAAGGAGCCGACTGCTTTTATCCAAACGATATTAGCCTTGAAACTTCTGCAATAACTAATACTTCATTTACTCTTTCTTGGGATCCTGCAATAGGTACGCCAGGCGGTTATGAAGTGCTTTATGGCGCTACAGGCTTTGACCCTGATACAGAAGGTGAAACCCTTACAACCAGCGGAACATCTGTAGATATTGCAGGACAGGAAAACGGTAGTGGTGTAGATTTTTACATCAGGTCTAACTGTGGCGGAGGTGTTTATAGCGAATGGTCTGGTCCGTTCTACCAGCTATTGCCTACCACACTTCCTTATGAAAATAATTTTGATGAAAATGATGGTGCCGAGGCTGATTTGGCTGGCTTTAACGTAAACGGATTTGGTTATTCTACAGATACTAACGAGGGCGCTGGTCCGGGTGAGGTATCTGATACCCCTGAAGGTTTCTTCTTTAGCCGTACCGCTACAACAGGTACTACAGACGCAAGGTTGTTTATAAGGCCTATATACCTTGCTGCTGGTGAGCAAGTAACTTTTTATTTCAGTGCAGCTTACCTTTCAGGGTCAGGTTCGGCTACTTTTGAAGTTACTATAGGTACTTCACGTTTAGTTGCAGATCAAACTGTAATAGGCAGTCCTTTTACCCTTGAAAATGCTGGTGGTGCTATAGCATATAATGAGTTTGTTACAGATGTTTATACTGCACCTGCTGCAGGCACATATTATCTGGTTGTACACAACATATCGGCTGCGCAGGCTGAAGCTTTCTTATTATTTGATACTATCGCTATTACATCTGAACTTGGTACAGGAACACTTACCGGAAACAAACTATCGGTATACCCTAACCCAACTACAGATGTTGTAAACGTTGCAAATGCAGGCCTTATCAACAGCGTTAAAGTTACCGACCTTAACGGCCGTACTGTAAAAGCAGCTGCTTTTGACGGTGTAGATACTGCACAGGTTAGCATTGCCGACCTTGCATCTGGTGTTTACCTTATGACTGTAGCTTCTGATAAAGGAACAAATACTACAAAAATCGTTAAAAACTAATTACAGTTTAAAAGATACTTGTAAAGCCCCCCTGCAAACGCAGGGGGGCTTTTTGTTTTTTATTAACAATCATTGGGTATAAATTTTGTAACTTCATGCACATGAAAAACCTTTTATACATACTGCTTATTGCCATAGCATTCGTTGGCTGTAACGGTTCGCCAGAAAAGCCTAAAGAAATCAGCCAGCTGGCACTACATGAAAAAGCTTCAGTAAATAAAGAGGCCAGTGAGAATGTAAAGCGCGACTCTATAATCGCTTTTGCTAAAAAATATATGGGTACAAAATATTGCTATGCTTCCGAAGACCCGGCAAAAGGCTTTGACTGTTCCGGCTTTGTACACTATGTATATAAGCATTTCGATATCAATTTGCCCCGCAGTTCCTCAGGTTTTAAAGATATTGGCGTGGCTAAAAAGCCTAAAGATTTTATGGTGGGCGATATACTGGTATTTTACGGACATAAAGACAGCACCTCCATAGGGCACCTGGGCATTATAACCGTAGCGAACGGCATGCAGAGTAAATTCATCCATGCATCTTCAGGCAAAGAAATGTCCGTTACGGTTAGCGAACTGGGGTCTGAAGGGTATACCCATCGTTTTTACAAATGCATAAACCCGTTTGCACTATAAAAAGTGTAGTAATAAAAATTAGTTTATATTCGTTAGCCTTATAAAAATACTATGAAGCACATATTTTTTGCCCTGTTTATATTTCTTTTTGTTTTTAACGTAAAAGCTCAGGAGCAGTTCTCAGTATATTTTGATACTAATAAGTACGAACTTACACCTAAAGAGCAGGCACGGCTTAACGACTGGATTGCAGCCAACCCTAAGTCTAAAATACTTGCCATTAACGGATATACCGATGAAGACGGTACCGTAACGCATAACGACGGCCTTTCTAACCAAAGGGTAGACTATGTGTTTAGCAAGGTTAAGGGTAAAGTAAAAATCAGGGAAGATTTTTATACGCGCAGTTTTGGCGAACTCCATACGCAATCGGGGGTGAAGGCCGAAAACCGTAAGGCTACCATTTACTTCCTGCAGGAAAAAGACCTTGGCAGGGAAAATGAAATACTAGGCATTAAGGATGAACCGGTGGCTAACAAGCCAAAGCCTAAAGTAGCCTATCCCGCCAAAATTATGGTGCGTACCCCGGCAGGGGAGCAGGAAATGAAACTTGATACCGTGTTTATGGAAAAGCTGGGTGCCGCAAAAACAGGTGACAAGGTGCGGATACCCAACCTTAATTTTACAGAGAACACATTTGCCGTGATGGATAATTCACGCTCGCGGCTGTATGAACTGCTGGAGGTAATGAAGGCGAACCCTAACCTGAAAATTAAATTACAGGGCCATGTGTGTTGCATGACTAAAGACAGGCAGGACCTTTCAACTAAGAGAGCCAAGGCTGTAATGGAGTTCCTTAACCGCAGCGGTATAGAAAAGGGCAGGCTTTCGTTTGAAGGCTTTGGGGTATCACAGCCGGTATACACCATACCCGAGAAAACGGCAGATGAGCGCGAGGCAAACCGCAGGGTAGAGGTGCTTATAGTGGCAAATTAACTATCTTTAAGGTATCGTTTAGCAAAGCCGCCGGGTGTTTCGCCAGTTTTCAACTTAAACATGCGCGAAAAGTAAGCATAGTCATTATAGCCTAAAATTTCGGCAATGCTTTTAAAGTTACCCCGGCGTAACACGAGCTCTTTCTTGGCTTCAAGCAACACACGGTCTAAAATTACATCAGTGGCTGTTTTACCGGTTACGGCCTGTGCTATGCGGTTAAGGTGGCGCGGCGTTATAAACAGTTGGGAAGCATAATATGCCGGGAGTTTATGTTCAATGTAATCCGCTTCCACTAAGGTTTCAAATTGATGGAATTTTTGGTAATAGCCGTTATCATTATGAGTTTCGGCGGCGGTTTCGGTACTGTTATTTACCCGTGTGCAGGTAATATAAATAAGGTTGATGTAACTCATTATTGCCGGCTTTTGCAGCGGGAGGTTTTTAATCCCTTCAGAATAAATTCCCCCGAAATAAGAGGTTATCTCTTTTAATGGCGATGCATCAAGGTACAGGCACGGATTACTGTGCATGCTATAGAAGAATGGAAAGTGTGATAGCTTAATGTTTGTATAGTACAATTCATAATAATCGCGGGTATGAAAAAAGATGTAACCCTTTACATCATCAGATAATTCCCAATGATGGGTTTGCCCCGGGTTCAGGAAAAACAGGGCACCTGGCTTTACTTCATAAATATTAAAATCAATTTCGTGCCTGCCCTTGCCGTGCGTAAATAGTACCGCAAGGTAAAAGTTATGGCTGTGCGGCCGGGCTATATCGTTGTGCCGGGTAACTAAATGCTCTTCCAGCAGGTTTACATGAAAATCTTCCCCTTCTTTATCATGTTTAAACTGGTCGATTTGTAAAATGGATACACGCTTCATAATGTCCTAAAAGTACAATTTTTTGCGTAATTGCGGCATTGTAGGCATTATTTTATAAAGGTACATTTGTGTATAAAATTTACAGTATGTCTCAGCTTATAAATATCATATCAGAAAAGTGCCCAAAATGCGGCGAAGGCAAGGTTTTTAATACTAAAGGCAACATCTTTTTGCTCCGTATGCCGCAAATGAATAAAACATGCAGCTGCTGCGGCCACCATTTTGAGAAGGAAACCGGTTACTTCTTCGGCTCCATGTATGTTAGCTATGCTTTGGCTGTAGCCGAAATGGTAGCTGCGTTTTTAATATTGCAGTTTTTTGTAACGGGTTTTGGCCCCATGATTATCAGTATTGCGATACTTGCGGTACTATTGAGCACGTTTAACTTCAGGCTCTCACGAATGCTTTGGATTTACCTGCTGGACGGCCCTGGAAGGACGATATAAATTACACAAGTTCACCAATTGCATTAATTTTAATTCGTTTTTTAATTGATTTTAAAAACTACAAAAAAATATAGTGCGTTTGCCCAGTGGTTTATGGTGTGTAATTTTGGTTATCCCGCAATTAATGTTATATTTGGCCTGAGCCTTACCATAACTAAGGCATTACCAACCAATTAATACTCTCCTTATGAAAAAAATTGCGTATTCCATTTTTATGGCCGTACTGCTTATGGTATCGTGCGGCAGCCCCGAAGAAGACACTAACACAACAGATGGCAGCTATAGAACTACCCCGGTATCGGGCGTTGTGTATGGCGATGATTTTACGGTAGGCGGTGGCCGTGCCCGCTCAATCAACTCTAACGGTGTAGACAGCTTTTATATTTACCTGACCCCCGGCACACTTGCTTGTGATGGAGATACTACCGGCGCTCCCATATGGATTGTAGTACCGGCGGCCGTAGGAGAATATACCACTAATTTTAGTATGCAGTTTAGAGATGATGCTGTAGGCGCCTTTGGGGGTGCAACCGAACAAAAAATAGAAATAACCTTGATAACAGAAACCGTGGTTAAAGGCCGTATAAGGGCTGTGGGTTTTGAAAGCAATATAAACAGTATAAACGGTACCTTTGAGGTGCAGTACTGCCCGCTGTAGTTTGGCAATTATCGCTCCTTTATAGTGCCATCATTAAAATGGCACTGCAGTATAATTGAGAAAAAAAGCAATCGTGCAAAATAAAAAAATGTAAAAAATCAAGCCCGGAATTTCGGATATTAAAAATATTTTTTCTTCTTTAGCGTTTCTTTAGCAATTTTCCTACTTAAACAAACAAACCCGTTAATGCAGTTTTTAATTGTATAACTTAAAATCTAAAAAATGCCTATGAAATCTTATTCTGCCCGCCAAATCTGCGAACTTTTAAATGGGGAACTTGTGGGTGATACCACAGTTGATATAACGGCTCCTGAACAGATAGAACGGGCTAAAGAAGGCCAGGTTACCTTTATTGGGAATAAAAAATATGAAAAACTCTGGGCAGGTTCTAAGGCATCCCTAGCTGTTGTAAATAATGACATAGCCATACTTCCGGGCGAGAACCGGGCGTTTATAAAGGTAAACAATGCCGACCTTGCCATGTCTCAGGTGCTGGAACTGTTTGCCGGCGACCCTCCTGTTTTTGACGAGGCCATTCACCCAAACGCAACGGTGCACCCTACCGCCACACTGGGCGCGGGTGTGCGTATAGGCGCGGGATGCTATGTGGGGCCGGGGGTACAGCTGGGCGACGGTGTAACGCTGTATGCTAATGTCACCGTGCTGGATAACTGTACCATAGGTAAATTCACCACCTTGTGGCCGGGCGCGGTAGTGCGCGAAAACTGCCATATAGGCGCGGGTTGCATATTGCACCCTAATGCCACAATAGGTGCCGATGGTTTCGGATTTCGCCCAGACCCGCAAAGGGGGCTGGTAAAAATTCCGCAGATAGGCAATGTAATTTTAGGCAACGCTGTAGAGATAGGAGCTAACTCGTGTGTAGACCGCGGCAAGTTTAGCTCTACCATATTGGGCGACGGCTGCAAAATAGACAACCTGGTGCAGATAGGCCACAATAGTGTGCTGGGCAGGTTCTGTATTATGGCGGGTGCCAGCGGACTTGCGGGCTCGGTAACGCTGGGCGACGGTGTTGTCATTGGCGGAAGCGCGTCTATTAAAGACCATTCTACCATAGGGGCCGGTGCGGTAATAGGTGCCGGAAGCGGCGTTACCGGCGATGTACCTGCCGGAAAAACCTACCTGGGCTATCCTGCGCTTGAGGCACGCACCACCCTGAAACAATGGGCCACCCTGAAAAGGTTAACCGAAGGCAAAATGTAAAGTATATTATATAAAAATGAAACCCGCTGATAAGGCGGGTTTTTTGCTTTCAGAACCATTATTTCACAGAGTTACTCGTAGATTTCACAGAGGTTCACAGCGTATTGGTTGTTATTAAAAGTTCCTCTTTGAAACTCTGTGCCCCTTCCGTGCATCTCTGTGAAATAGCCAGTTACTCCCTCACCAGGTTCACAAAATACAAATCATTTTCCCGCAGCGGCAGCTGCTTTGTAAATGTACCATCGGCTTTAATTTTTATGCTTTCGGTAGTAATGGGTGCGCCTTTGCTTATACCCTTTAATTTAGCGACCTGCTCTTTAGTAAGGTTGGCAGGCTGGCCCATTTGCAGGTAGGCAGTATAGGGGTCGTTTGTATTGTATCCCACTTTATACACTTCAAGTTTATAATTTCCTTTTGCCAGTCCTTTTATCGAGATGCTGGCGCTGCCTTTATCTTTAGCAGGAAGGTTTTGCGTATAATATACCTGGTTGTTTACCGTATCGCCGGGGTGGGTATTAGTAAAATCCCAAAACAGTAGCTGGGCGCCGCCTTTTGCGTCTTTAGTAGCATACGATGCGGTATCTGTATTGGCCAGCTCAGTAGTTCCAAGCTTGTTCAGCAGGCGGTAGGAGTGAAAGGCACTTTTATTTATACCCTGCGTATTAAGCAACCCAAACCCACCGTGGAAAGGCTTGAACCGTGGCCCGGCTTCTTCAAAAATATCGGTAAAAACCCAGTAGCTCATAGAGTTTGGCGCGTGGCCCGATTGTTTTATCTTTTCGAGTATGTAGGCCGCTTCGTGGTAGCTGTCGTGCAGCGGGTCAGACGGGGTGTAAGACGAACTCCACTCGGTATAGTGCAGCTCCAGGTTGGGCAATGCAGATTCCTTTATCTGCTTGCGCGAATTGATAACATCGCCGCTTACCGCCATAGGGTCTTTGCTCAAAACTGTGCCACTGTTGCCAAACTCATCCAGAAATCCCTGCTTAACGCCGTAAGAGTGCGTACTGGCAAAGTCGATAGGCACGTTGTTTTTATGGCAATAGGCAATGGTTTCCGGTATCCAGGCCGCGCCTGCCGTAGCCGGGCCGCCCACTTTATATGCCGGATTAACTGATTTTATCGCTTTGGCCGCATAGGCATACAACTTAAAATATTCGTCCTGAGAGCCGGCCCAAAAACCGTCGAGGTTGGGCTCGTTCCATACCTCAAAATACCAGGTCTTAACTTCGTCGGCACCATAGCGCTGGGTAAAATGCTCGGTCATATTTTTAATAAGGCCCGCCCATTTATTGTAATCTTTAGGCGGCGTAACATTGCCCCGCCACCAAAAGATGGTCTTATCGCCGCTGGCCAGCTGCCCCGGCATAAAGCCCAGCTCTACAAACGGCTTTACGTTAATGCTGAGCAGGAAGTCATACAACGCATCAATATTCTGGTAATTGTATTCGGGGTTGCCGTTTTTATCTTCGCGGTATACGGCCATATCATCAGTAAGCAGGCCATGCATGCGGATGTATTTAAAATCGCACTCCTGCTTTACATACGCCAGTTGCTGCTGCCAGTCGGCACGGAGGCCTTCATAAGCACGGCCAGCGCCTATGCAGGTTTTGTACTGGGTGTTAAGCGCGCCTTTTTCTTTGGCAAGGTCTACGCTTATAGTGCGGTTTTGTGCATATATTCCTCCGGCACTAAGCAGTAGCGTTGCTACGGCTGCTATAAGTGTTTTTGTTACTGAATAATAATTTAGCTTCGGTTTGGTTTGTAACATGGTGTTTTTGTGTAGGATATTTAGCAATATATTATAAAATTAATCATGGTTAAATATACCAAAAGCAAATTAATGAGCTGCACCATGCCAAAAAAAGTTTTTTTGCCAAAAGTTAAGCTATAACCCGGAGATTCTAAAAGGATTCCAAAAAAGGTAGGGGTGTAAACCAAAAATCCCCGGTATTACCAGGGCTTTGTTCTTAATATACATTTGAAGTAGATGGGCCACCAAAACCAAAATTAAGCGACAGTAGTGATATTAGCGTCCCTGCGCCGGGTGTAAATACCGGCTTAAATGAACTGCCAAACTGGTACGAAAAAGCAATCTGGTCTGTTAGCCTATAGCTTAGCGTAGCGATGTATTGAAAGTCTGAATCGCTTTCTTTTGTATAAAGCATATTGCCTTCGGCATCAATTCCTGCATCTTTTTCCGTAGAACTACTACGGCCTGTACCCTCAAACTGGAGCGAAAACTTATTGTAGTCCATAGACACGGCGAGCCCGTAGTCTATATTGTTTTTAAAGATTTCTGAAGTGGGAAAATATTTATTGTAATAACTTTTATTGTACCATTCATACCTTAAAACCCCCGTTCCTTTAAAAGTAGCTGTATTATCTTTGCTATTAAAGGTATAAGAAGGCGCAAGCCATGCCGACTGCCGTGGAACTATAGAAAATTCAAAATCATTACTTGGGAAATTAAGCAGCATGGCATAAGCGATATCTACACCGAAGCCTTTTCTTTTAAGTAATTTTTTTTTAAAATCGTCAAACTTAGTTATGAAAAAGCCCTTGTCGGCTAATTTTTTATTGATTATGTTAACAACTTCATCGAAAAAGCTTTGGGGGTTTGCTGGAGTTATGGACACTAATAAAGCTTCAACAGAAACTTCAGAAAATAGTAAGTCATATTCAGGAGTACTTAATGCAATATTTGTATTAGCTATCAAAAAACCTTTTAAATCAGGTTTTAGATTTGTCAAATAAGCCTGTTGTGTAACAATGGCAGGATTAGCAGAATGATATCCATTTAGATATCCCTGAATGGCTGATGTAACAGCAGATACATATACCAAGTCATTAATTTGTTTTAAAATAGCTTTTTTATAGCCTTTTTCTTTAAATAAAAATGAGGTTCTGTATCCCCAACTTACACTTTTAGTAGCAATATCATCTTCTAATATAAAGTTTTGGGTAGAAGCTATTGAAAATGAAGAATTTCGTATGATTTGGTCTAAAAATTCAGGTTCAACATATTCATCTATAGTCATCCCATGATCTTTGAACCAATAAGGCATGAATTCTAACCCAAAATCATTAGGTATATTAAGTCCATCTTCTTCATTAGTAAAATTAGAGTATACAGCAGCTTCAAGCGCTTTATATGATTTTGGTGTTAAGGAAGCACTGGGCTGCACGCCCAATACCGATGCAGCGGGAGATGCTGGTAAAGAAATGTCCGTTAATTTTTTTTGGGCAAATGCCGTTGAGGTTAATAGCAATATCCCAATAAGAGATAATGTCTTCATATTGCTATAAAGGTAATGATTATTAAGATAACTACATCGTCGGCTTCAGATTTAAGGTTCTCATGAACCACAATTTTACCGTTAATATTATATTCAATTTTTATTGTGTCTTCTTCAGGGGCGGCATTAAAATAATTGCTTGCAACAACTGTACGTTCGGAAGTAAAATCTTCAATCTTTCCCAAGTTATATTCTTTTGTGTCAGTAATTAATTTGTCATCGGTTGAGCCTGGCAAGTTTACAAATGTTGATCCGAAATTTGTATCAGAAATATATGTAACTTTAAATAGCACGTCTGTACCTGCAGGTGCACTGTAAGTAAGTTGGTAAGGAGGGTACGTTTTTTTCATGATAAATGTGTTTAAATTATTTAATATTAAGTGTTTACTAAGTATTCAAATATGTTAAAAAATTTAACATCAACATATACCCATTAGTGGTGATTTTAAAATTATTTACGGTCCTCATTTAGGCTACGTTCCTCCCCGTTTAGGCTACATGCCATACACGCTTCCTGCCCACCTTTGTACTATAAATTTTAAACAATTAAAATTATGTCAGATCAAAAAACAAAAGGTAAAGTTTGGTTTATAACAGGCGCATCGCGCGGATTTGGCCGTGTATGGGCAGAAGCGGCCCTTAAGCGCGGCGACAGGGTAGCTGCTACGGCGCGTAAGGTAGAGAGTATTGCCGCACTTAACGACACTTACGGCGACAACGTACTTACGCTGGAACTCGACGTTACCAATGCTGCCCAGGCAAAGGAAGCCGTAGAAAAAGCCCACGCCCACTTTGGCAAGTTAGATATTGTGCTTAACAATGCGGGCTATGCGCTGGTAGGTACGATAGAGGAAGCCGGCACCGATGAGGTTAAGGCCATGTATGATACTAATATATTTGGCACCGTTACTGTAATTCAGGCGGCCTTGCCCTTACTAAGGGAACAGGGCTACGGGCACATACTGGGTACATCGAGCAACCTGGGGCATGTAACGCTTCCTGTTATAGGATTTTACGCGTCGTCTAAATGGGCGTTTGAGGCTATACACGAAAGCCTTGCCCAGGAGGTTAAAGCCTTTGGAATCAAGGTTACTATTATAGAACCGGGCGCTTATGCAACCGAGTTTGGCAGCCAGGAATCGCTTAAGTTTGCGCCGGGCATGGATATTTATACTGATTATAAAGAACATTTTATAAAGAGCATGATGGATATGGAGCGCGGTAACCCTGAAGCTACCCCAAATTCGCTCTTTAAAGCTGTAGATGCCGAAAACCCACCATTGCGCCTTTCTTTGGGCAGCAATAACCTGCCGTGGGTGCGCGGTGCCTATGCCGAGCGCCTTGCCGAATGGGAAGCCTGGGAGGACGTGGCCATAGCCGCGCAGGGGTAGATTTTTTTTACCACAAAGGCCAAAAAGATTTCACGGGGAACACAAAGCTCTATCAGTAGTATATCGCCTCCTGAAAGCACACAAAGCTTTGTGGCCTTCCGCCGTAGGCGGTTTTCCTTGTGTACGTTGTAAAAAAAAACCTTGTGAACATTGTGGTAAAATTCAAAGGTATTTTTTAAGATTAGATAACCGGTAATACACACATTATCGGTTATCTTTATAATATAATTTCAGCTCATGAAAAAAGAAGTTACCGTTCCCTATAGCTTTACCTCGCTTACCGTGGCGGCCCGCACCTATGGCCTGCCGGAGCCTAACCATCCGTTAATAACCATACTGGGCGCCGAAAGCAATGCTATAGTAGAACTGGGCGTGCCGCAAACGCATGTGCTCAATTTTTATAAAATATCCTACAAGCCCAGGCTTAGCGGCCGCGTAAAATATGGGCAGGATTATTATGATTTTGATGAAGGCGGGCTGCTCTTTGCCGCTCCCGGCCAGATAATAGGCGCCGATGAAAACCACGGTGGCGTATATTCGCAATACACGCTGCTCATACACCCGGATTTTTTCCTGTCGTACCCGCTTGCTAAAAAGATAAAGCAGTACGGGTTCTTTTCGTATTCGGCTAATGAGGCATTACATTTATCCGACAGGGAAAAACACACCATAATATCCATTTTTGAAATAATTGAAGAAGAGCTTAACAGCAGGCTCGATGATTTTAGCCAGGATGTGGTTATCTCTCAGATAGAATTGCTGCTTAATTATGCTAACCGTTTTTATAAGCGGCAGTTTATTACCCGCAAAGCCGTTAGCAACAGCCTGCTGCAAAACCTTGAAGAAGTGCTGGCTGAATATTTTAATAATGAAAAGCCGCAGGGGCAGGGCATACCTACCGTGCAGCACCTGGCTGGCCGGCTGCACATATCGCCCAGTTACTTAAGCGACATGCTGCGTTCGCTAACCGGGCAAAACGCCCAGCAGCACATACACAACAAACTCATAGAAAAGGCTAAGGAAAAACTATCGTCCACCGAAATGTCCGTCAGCGAAATTGCCTACGGCCTGGGCTTTGAGCACCCGCAGTCGTTTAGCAAATTGTTTAAGACAAAGACGAGTGTATCGCCGGTGGAGTTCAGGAGGAGTTTTAATTGAACGCATCTCCTCTTTCCCTAAAACAGTACGGCAACCCTAAGGCTGCCGCAGTAAATTTTAGAAATCGATAGTTCTATTTACTCTTTTACAAACTTCGCACTACTGCCGCCTATCTTAAGCATGTATATACCTGCGGGCAATGCACTCACATTTAGGGTAGCGCCGCTTAGTTTCTCATGAAATATGCGCCTGCCTGCCAGGTCATAAATTTCGGTGGTTGTACCTGCGGCCATGCCGTTGCCGGTAATATTTAAAACATCTTTTACCGGGTTAGGGTATACGGTAAACGTGTTTGCCGTATATGATGGGCTGCTTAGCGTAGGGAACTGAAACCACGTGCTTACGGGTATATGGTCGGTAGTAGTGTCATAAAAATCAGGGATGCCCTGCGCCACGCTTAGTTCGCGTGCGGCACTATTTGCCACATAGTTGGCGGTAAGTTCGTTAGAAATTATAACATGCTCAATTATAGGGTGCGGGTCCCAGCCGCTGCTGGTAAGGTTTTGGGTAAGGGGTGTATAGTCTGCGCTGTCATCCATAAAGTTTTTATATGGCGAAATGGTACAGTTGCACGACTCGCTTGATGTACCATTAAGGTAATCGTTATAATCGCCTATCAGGATAACGTTCTTTGTGTTGTAGGCTGCCCCGTCGAGTATTGTTTTTAATGCCTGCGCAGCCCCCAGCCTGCGGGTGTAGCTATCGGCATCATTATCTTCGGCCTTAGCGTGTATGTTAATCAGCGAAACGGGTATTACATTGCTTCCCGCTAGCAGGTTTACGTTATATACCGCCGGGTAGCGCCCGTTAGACCAGTTGTAGTAATAGGTGCCGCCCTGGGCATCGTTACCGTTACTTAGCTGTTGTGCGCTTACAAACTGTACTTTCGATTTTTTGTAGATAAGCCCCTGCCTCTGGTTGCAGTTGCCCGTGCTGGCAGGCACAATAGTGCCGCCCCATTCATCGCTGCCTAAAATGCTTACCAAACTTTCTATTGATGGGTACGCAGCAGTATTAGATACTTCCTGCAGGCAGTATACATCGGCATCCATTGTGAGCATTGCAGCAGCTATATTGTCTATTTGCAGTTCTTCATCTTCGGGGCCAAATTGGGTACAGCCCAGCCACTCGGTATTCCAGTTGGTAATTTTAAAAACCATGTCAGATGAGGTGCCCTGCGGCTCGCCGGTAACTTTTACATTTTTTATTTCCCAGGTGGCGCTTTGGGACGCACTGCTTTTATAGCGGAATGCAATGCGTGTATTTGCCGACTGTGCCCCTTCAGGTATAGCAAGGCTGCCGGAGGGTATGTATTGCCAGCCCGTTGTAATGTTTTGGTTCAGGCCTGTAAGTTCTGTCCATTGTGTGGTAGCGGGGTTGCCGGTATAGTTTGCCGTGGCCAGCGCGGTATACCAGCCCAGCGAAACGCCTGCGTTCATTAAGCTTTCCGGGCCACGGGTGTGGCTAAAGGTAAGCTGCACATTATCCATTTCAGAAAGGTCCATGGCCGGGCTTATAAAAAAGTCGTCGTTTTCATTACTTTGCCCCCCGCTATACCCACTGCATACAGCTCCATAGCTACTGCTGTAGTTCCAGGTTTGCGCACCTGTAACGCTAACCGGTGTAAAGGTGTTAAAGCTTTGCTGGGTAAGCAATGCCTGGTCAAGAATTGTGGTTTGCGCCCAGCTTACGCAAAAGCACATAAGGGCCAGTATGGTAATAAGTTTGTTTAATTGTTGCATTTAGTCTGTAATAAGGTTTATTGTTGGCTTTAAATTGATTGTGTTACTAGATGACAAAAATAGTTGTTTCGTGCTTACAAAACGTAAAGGGAAGGGTGTTGTGGTTAAATTTATTGGTTTAATAATGTGGCTGGCAGGTTATTGATTCCACTTTATATGGGCACAGGCTTTAAGCCAAAAAACAAAACCCCCAGTTTTTACTGAGGGTTTAACGTTTTAGTAGCGGGGACTGGACTCGAACCAGTATCCTCCGCGGCGGATATGAGCCCTTTTCCAGTTATAAATAAAAAACCCGGCATTTGCCGGGTTTTTAACTTGGTAGCGGGGACTGGACTCGAACCAGTGTCCGCCGCGGCGGATATGAGCCCTTCCGTGTTTATGGTAGTAGTGTTTTTAAAAAATCTCTGCCCGTTCCGTTTTTAAAGTACTTTTCACGGCTCATGGCACTTTTTTTATCTTGATAAAATTCGATATGAATAACCTTCCATGGCCTGAACTTTATCGTGTAGCCCTTAGTAGCAAATTTGTTGTGAGAGTTGAAACGAGATATTAGGTCTGATGTGTAGCCAACGTAAGTTTTATTATGTTTATCAGAATATAATACGTAAACAACAAATTCCATTACATTAACAATTTAAAACAAAAAGTATTAACTTAAAGCAGCGTTTGCCATGGCAGATATGAGACTCTGCGGGTTTTTATAAATAAAAAACCCGGCAAATGCCGGGTTTTTAACTTGGTAGCGGGGACTGGACTCGAACCAGTGACCTTCGGGTTATGAGCCCGACGAGCTGCCTACTGCTCTACCCCGCGATGTTTCGAGTGCAAATATACAACCATTATATTAAAATGCAAGTTAAAGTGGCTAATAAATGTAAATAAAAATCCCCCCTTACAAATAAGGAGGGATTGCAGTACACAGGTTTCTGTAAGAAGCCAGTGTAGTTTTAATCAAAAAGTTTGCACACTCCACAAATTTAATTAGTTACATGCAGTCTGTGTTATACTATTTTCCCGCAGAATTATAAAATCTGTTTATTTCTTTATGCCTTAATTTTATATAATCATTATTTGATTAGTAAACTGCCTGCATTTATAAAAATATCTTATAACTTTACGCTTACAAAAATTTTGTTAAACCTAAATCCTTACCAACTCATGGAACAAGAAATTAATACAGGCTCTGTAGTTTTTACCAAAGAAATGATTATTGCCGCTATGGACAAATGGCGCACAAAAATTGTAAACGACGTACCTTATGTAATAAAATGCTTTAAGGACAAATATTATTTCCCTTATACAAAGCAGGTAGCCGAAGGTTCTAAATACATACACATGTATGCCGGCATACACAATACCGATATTTACTTTTTTGCCATACCCGATGTTTTTGATACAGTGGAGCACAGGCATGATTTTGAACGCTACACCCAGCCGTGTAAATTAAGCGTTTCGGCAGTAGGCGGCGGAAACGAAATAGACCGCGCCGAAGCACAGGCACGCATGGATGCCTGGAAAGACAATTATAAAACGTGGCTGCCCAAGCAATCTAAAACGGATGATGGCATTTTTCAGCTGTTTGAGGTAGATGTTATAGATTTTGATTCAGATGAAACCCTGGCTAACATGGCGCTTGTGGCAGAGCTGGGCAACCCTACAGGTTTTGTATCCGACCTTATTATTACCAACGTAGCGCAAACGCATGCACTGGTATTTGAGGATTTCTCTAAACCGATACCACCATTTGGTGCGGCGGCACTAATATCTAACTATTATTTGTTCACATTGTAGTTAATGGATTTAAAGGTAATTGCAAGTTTCCTGGTTGACTTCGGAAGGGGATATTTAATTTTCTGCCTGTTCCTGGCTGTACTTTTTTTTATAAAGGTAGATGGATTAAGGAAATCGTTTGTTTTTTACCTTACAATAATGGCATTTACAGAATTTATTTCAAATTATGTAGGTCTTACTTTTGGGTCTAACCATATAATACTGCCAATATACTGTTTGGTAGAACTAAGTTTTTTTTTCTATCTATTTGAAAAATACCTTTTCAAAAAAAGGCATTTTGTAGCAACAGTGTTCGGTACCATCGGGCTTGCCTATATTGCATTTGAGTTTAGCTATAATTTTATCTACCACCATGTCTCGCCGGCAGAGTACCAGCCGTATGCCAAGGTGGTAGATAATTTTGTAATCATCATTTTTTCACTTACCTATTTATTAGAGAAAATGACGACCTATAATGAATCGCGCTGGGACAACTTTTCATTTAACATCGGTCTGCTTATCTACTTTACGTTAAGTACTATATTTTACCTCCCTTTTAACTTTTTAGTCAATGAAACAACGGGCTTGAAATTTTATTTTTGGATATCAAATGTAATATTAATTTATGCTTTTTATACTTTTCTAATTACCGAGATGTATAAAAATGCCTTTAAAAACAGGCGTTTGGTGCAGGTAAGATAACGTTCTGTAGTATTATAATATGGCTGTATGCTGAATGAACTTTATGAGTATGTAGGTTATATTTATACGCTGGTGCTTATAATTTGGTAGAGTTGGGCTTCTTTATAGCTTGTTTTTGAGGAAAAATTTAGCAGGGTTATAATTAAGTTTGTTTTACAGCCGCTTTTCCATTTGCTTCGCCCTTGGGTCGACCGGAGCCAGCGAAGTGGAGAAATCTCTAAATACAATTGAGATTTCTCCCTATCGGTCGAAATGGAAAAAACCTCCGTGTATCTCTGCGAAATCTCGTTAAGCAAAAATCTCAATAAAAGCCCCGTCTTTTACAGCCGCAAAAAGCTCATCAATCTCAGCATCGGTAACGGCAATGCACCCGTGCGTCCAGTCGTTCCACCGGTGAAATTTACCTATAGCACCGCGCCCGTTCCGCAATCCATGAATCTTGATGTCGCCGCCAGGTGCCTTACCAATTGATTTAGCGAAAGCCCTGTCTGCAGCGTTAGGGTAGCTTACCCCAAGGTTTTTATGTAGCCGCTGTTAGCATTGCGTGCGTTTATGGTATAATGGCCTTCGGGTGTGCGGCCATCGCCTTCGTATTGTTTGTGTCCTGTAGGGTTAAAGCCTAAGGCTATTGTATAAGTTTTAACGAGCCTTCCGTTGCTGTAGGCCTGCATTTTTCGCTTTGCCTTATACACCACAAGACGGTCTATAACGGTACCTTCCGGCAGTTTTTTGCCCGGGTAAAAATAGTAGGCCGCAACAGCGCCTAAGAGCAGGAGGGGTATGTAGGCTGAAGGCTTCAACTTTAATTATTTTGAATTTTAAATTTTGAATTTTGAATTGGAATTGCAAGTCCCAAGCTTCAAATTCCCGTCCTGATTGCATTGCTTCGTTCCACGCAATTACAGGGCGGTGAGAGTGAAGCTCAATCTAAAATTTAAAATCTTAATTCTGAAATGGCTTACCACCGTATTACCGCGCTTCCCCAGGTAAAGCCGCTGCCAAAGGCTGCCAGCACAACCAGGTCGCCGGCTTTTATTTTTCCCAGTTCCCAGGCTTCGGTAAGCGCTATGGGCACCGATGCCGCCGTGGTATTACCGTATTTCATGATGTTGTTGTGAATCTTATCATCAGGCAGCTGAAATTTATGCTGAATAAATTGCGCTATCCTAAGGTTGGCCTGGTGGGGTATGAGCATATCAATATCGCTAACGGCAAGGTTGTTTGCCGCAAGGCCTTCGCCCACCACCTCTGCAAGGCGCTGTACTGCGTTTTTAAACACAAACTGCCCATTCATATACGGGTAGTAGCTAATGTCGTCCGGGTCGTTATCGGCAATAATGTCGGTTACCCAGCGGCGGCCCATGCCGGGCGCGGCAAGGCTAAGCTCTTCGGCAAACTGCCCTTCGCTGTGCAGGTGGGTAGAGAGTATGCCTTTTGTAAGGTCTTCCTCACGGGTAAGTACGGCAGCACCGGCGCCATCGCCAAAGATGACCGACACGTTGCGGCCCCTTGTGGTCATGTCCAGCCCCGTGCTGTGCAGCTCAGAGCCTATAACCAGAATGTTTTTATACATGCCGGTTTTAATAAACTGGTCGGCTACTGATATAGCGTATAAAAACCCTGAGCACTGGTTACGCACATCGAGCGCGCCTACGGTACGGGTAAGGCCCAGGTCGCGCTGCACCAGCACGCCCGGCCCCGGGAAGTAATAGTCAGGGCTAAGGGTGGCAAATATTATAAAGTCGATATCATCATTAGCTATTCCGGCGCGTGCTATGGCTGCCTTGGCAGCTTTAACACCCATGGTTGTGGTAGTGTCGCCGTCGCCCTTTATTACGTGCCTGCGCTCCTGTATGCCGGTGCGCTCCTGTATCCAGGCATCGTTAGTGTCTATCACTTTGCTAAGGTCGTCATTAGTTACCACGTTCTCGGGGACATAGTACCCCAGGCCGGAAATTTTTGAATGATACATTAATTGTAATTTTTTAAATTATCTACCCAAATTTAAAACATTCTTAAAAATTGAGCGCTTCAATTAACCCTTTTTTACAATCTTCTACATTTTGGCCTATAGCACACCTGTTTGGTAACTTACCCCATAGATTTTACCACAAAGTCCACAAGGATTTTCACTAAGAACACAAGGCTGACTGGAAAAACCATGCCGTAAGTACACAAAGCTTTACTTCGTCAGTTCGGTCTTCGACCTCGGGTGTGTTCTTCCGCCAAAGGCGGTTTTCCATCGTGCGCCTTCTGAAAAATCCTTGCCTTTGTGGTAAAGAAATATTAAGACGGACTCTCTTCAATATATCATAATTTTGCTTACCCAAAAGCATTACGGTTTACCGCCAGCGTTACTTCGGCATTCGAAGGGAGTTCCCTATAATGTTCAAAAAATATAACCTGCCTGCCCAATGCCGCCTTAACCAGGTAATGGCTGCCTTTAAAATAGCACTGCTTTACAATAACACTAAGTGGGCCGTTTTCGGCAACTATAAGCTGGTGGGGGTACAGCAGTACGGTTTCATCAGCATTTTGTGTAAGGGTAAGCAACTCCAGCTTTATCTCGTTTACTTCGCCAAAAAGCGATGCGGTATATTTATCCTTCGGTTTGTAGTACAGCTCTTTGCTTGGGGCTTTATCCTGCACCCGCCCGGCTTTCAGCACTATGGTTTCATCGGCAAAAGAAAGCGCGTCGGTACTATCATGCGTAGCTACAATCACGGTTACATTTTTACCTTTAAGGTAAGCAAACAGGTTGCGCCGCAGCGCGTTCTTCCTAAAGTTGTCTATATGGCTAAATGGTTCGTCGAGCAACAGCACTTCGGGCTCCAGTGCCAGCACTTTTGCAAGTGCTATGCGCTGCTGCTGCCCGCCGCTCAGGTATTTCACTTTCCTGTCGGCAAAGGCATCCATCTCTACAATCTGTAGCAGCTCGTGTATGCGTTGCTGCTTTTGGTCGCGGTAAATGTTGCTTAAAAAAGCGCCCACGTTTTCGGCAGCGGTGGTGTAGGGCATCAGGTCAAAGTCCTGCGCCAGGTACTTCATATAGGGCATACCGGGTACCAGGTTGTATTTAGGGCCGGTTACAGCTTCGCCTTTGTAGGTTATGGCACCCGCATCGGTATCATACAGCCCGTATATGAGCTTAAGGAGCGTGCTTTTGCCGCAGCCGCTTTCGCCAATAACGGCTATGTTTTGCCCTGGCTTTACGCTAAACGTAAGGTTATGCAAAATGGTGTTTTCGGTATAGCCGAATGAAATATCTTTGAGTGCGAGCATGCTTGTGTTATTATTCTGCAAAAATATTCAATTAAATAGTATAACCCGCAGTATATATAAAATAAGGGCGTAAACTATATGCCTACGCCCTTAAAAACCTAACCAATAAAATAAAACACACAAATTTTAAAACCTTTTCATTTTCATAATAACCAATCCCACAGTTATATATACGCAACTTTTATGGTTACGGTTTTAGGGTAACAGGCCATCAAACTGTTTTTTACTATATTTACCCAAATTTTAACACATCCCGGCTATGGCTAAAAAACTCTTACTAATAATCCTGTTTATAACAGCCAATGTATCTGCACAGGTAAACAGCCACGACCAGTACTCGTTTGAAGGCGGTTACGGTTTAGGTATTTCCGGCAAGCCGGGTATCACGCAGCTGTCGCATTTTGATGTGGGATTCCGATACATGATTACAGAATACTGGGGCATAAAATTTGACTTTGGGTCAGACCAGTTCCGCACTGATAAGGAAGGATACGCACAGGAGATAGGCACTGACTATAAGCGTATATCGTTTAATGTGGTAAATAACCTGGGGCGGCAAATAAACATGAGGGAGCTTTCGCCAAACCTTAACCTGCTGGCACATGCGGGTTTAGGGTACTCATATATAAAGCCCGTGGGGGTTGCTACTTCTGATTCGGTAGACAGCATTGGCAATGTTATAATAGGCATCACGCCGCAGTATTATATTATAGAAAATATTGCCCTTCACGCTGATGTGGCTTATATAGTAAACTTTTCGCAGCACAAAGATTTTGACGGCTTTTCACGCTACCTGGGGGTAAAAAGTTTTGTAGGCGGAATGGCAAATGTATCGCTTGGGCTTACATTTTACTTTGGCCCTAACGGTTCTAATGCAGACTGGAGGTAAAAAAAGAATTGGTACAAAATAAATAAGGCTGCACTCTGGTTTAGAGGCAGCCTTATTTGTTTTTGGTGTTATACTTTTATTGCTTTTGGGCTTCGGCCTCAGCATCATGTACCATTTTTTCGTTTGCGGTAATGGCAAACTCCACACGCCTGTTTTTAGCCATTCCTTCTTTAGTAGTATTGTCTGCAATGGGGTCGGCTTCGCCTTTGCCGTCGGTTACAAACCTTGCCGATTTAAGGCCTTTACCAGTCAGGTAACTCATTACGCTGGCTGCCCTTTGCTCACTAAGCTTAAGGTTAAGTTCATCAGAGCCGGAACTGTCAGTATAGCCATATATATGTATATTAGTATCAGGGTATTCGTTAAAAACCGGCAAAAGTTTATCAAGGTTAGCTTTTGCAGTTGAAGTAAGTGTAGACTTGTTAAGGTCAAAATTTACCGAGTTTTCACCAAGGGTCAGTTTTATACCTTCGCCCACGCGTTCTACCTCAGCACCCGGCAAGGCAGTTTCAATTTTTTGTGCCTGTTTGTCCATACGGTTGCCTATAACGCCACCGGCCGCGCCACCTACAACACCGCCTATAATGGCTCCAAGTGCGGTATTGCCACCTTTACCCACATTGTTACCCAGTACCCCGCCTATTACAGCACCCGATGCCGCCCCTATGGCCACACCACGCTGGGCGTTATTTGTATTTTTTGCTGCCTCGCACGAAGTAAAGCCAAAGTTTATGCTGCCCGCAAATGCTACTGTAAGGGCAATGATTTTAAAATTTTTCATAACGTTGTATTAAATGTTTTATTAGATTATTATATTTTGCTGAAGTTGTAAGTAACGGCTACCGTTTTTCCGCCCACCGCTATATTGTCTACAAGCTGAAAAGAGGTTTCTGTCTGGTTTTGCATGGTAAGCATATAGCCCTCTGTTACCCTTTTGGCTTTTTGGCCATCGGTAATTTTGAGGTTAAAAGTACCTTCCTTAGTAACGGTCCATACAATAGGGCTGCTAAAGCTTGGGCATCCGGCGCCCATGCTGTTTAGGGTAAGGCTGCCTTTATTGTTGTTAGAAATAAAATTCCAGCTGCTGCCTTCAAGGCATTTTGAGTCGGCAATATCAAAAGAAGTTACTTTAATATATTCAGACCCCGGGTAAGTAACGCTGCTTATTACCCAGTTACCTTTAAGGGCTACCTGCGATTTTGTGTTTAACGACCCGCATGATGCAAACACTGCAAGCAGAAGGCATAGAGACAATAACTTTTTCATTTGTATAATTTAAGTTTAGTGATTATTAAGTTGCACGCTTTAACAGGATAAAGGTACAGCGATTACGGGCAAAATAGCAACAACCACGCCAAAAAATTAACAGGAATAAATTTATGTTTATGTTAATAAATCAAGGGGCTTTTGTTTAATATATTTGATTTTAAAGACAAATCAAGGTGCTAAAATTTGCAGTGATGCCGTATTAATCTTTTCTTAAAGCTATATTTCTTTAACAGTTGGGTTTATCATAAAACGCATCATCGTGCCAATTTGTCATTTTACATGCTTTGGTATCCTATTTGACTGAATAAGGCAAACCTTTACAATTAAACAAAGACATACACTATGACAACAGGAAAAATTAATGTTTCGGTAGAGAACATCTTTCCCTTAATCAAGAAATTTTTATACAGCGACCACGAAATCTTTTTGCGTGAGCTTGTTAGCAACGCCACCGACGCTACGCTTAAACTAAAGCACCTTACCAATATAGGCGAGGCAGCGGTAGAGTATGGCAACCCGTTAATATCGGTTGAAGTAGATAAAGAAGCTAAGCAGCTGCGCATTACCGACCAGGGCCTGGGCATGACCGGCGAAGAGGTAGAAAAGTACATCAACCAGGTGGCATTTTCGGGTGCTGAAGAGTTTTTAGAAAAGTATAAGGAGTCTGCCAAAGATTCAGGTATCATCGGGCACTTTGGCCTTGGCTTTTATTCGGCCTTTATGGTGGCAGAGAAAGTTGAGATTATTACCAAATCGTACAAAGACGAACCGGCCGTACACTGGATATGCGACGGCAGCCCTGAGTTTACCCTGGAGCCATCAGAGAAAACCACACGGGGTACCGAGATTATCCTGCACATTGCCGAAGACAGCACTGAGTTCCTGGAAGAATACCGCATCCGCGAACTGCTTACCAAGTACAACAAGTTTATGCCGGTGCCTATTAAATTTGGCACTAAAACGCAAACCCTTGACAAGCCGGAAGATGCGGCTGACGACTATGTTGCCGAAACGGTTGAGGTAGACAACATCATTAACAACCCTACGCCGGCCTGGACCAAGCAGCCCGCCGACCTTACCGACGAAGATTATAAAGCTTTTTACCACGAGCTGTACCCTACGCAGTTTGAAGAGCCGCTGTTTAACATACACCTTAATGTAGACTATCCGTTTAACCTTACCGGTATTTTGTACTTCCCCAAACTGGCAGGCGACCTTCAGGTACAAAAAGACAAGATACAACTGTACCAAAACCAGGTATTTGTTACTGATAATGTAGAGGGCATCGTACCGGAGTTCCTTACCATGCTGCGCGGTGTTATAGACAGCCCGGACATTCCGCTTAACGTGTCGCGCTCATACCTTCAGGCCGACGGCGCCGTTAAAAAGATAAGCAACTATATTACCCGTAAGGTTGCCGATAAACTGAAATCACTGTTCAGCGAAAACCGTGAGGATTTTGAAGCGAAATGGAACGATATTAAAATAGTACTGGAATATGGCATGCTCAGCGAGCCGAAATTCTACGAGAAAGCAGGCGCCTTTGTACTATACCCTACGGTTAACGGCAAGTATTTTACCCTTGAGGAACTTAAGGAAAACCTTGCAGCAAACCAAACCGATAAAAACGGAAAACTGGTATTGCTGTATGCCAGTAACAAAGACACTCAGCACAGCTACATTGCCGAAGCTACCGATAAAGGCTACGAAGTATTGCTTTTAGACAGCCCTATCGTGTCGCACCTGATACAGAAGCTGGAGGCCGATAACGACAACGTAACTTTTGTGCGTGTAGATTCTGACACGGTAGAAAAGCTGATTGAAAAAGAAGAAACACAGCTGAGCAAACTGAGCGATGAAGAAAAAGACACGCTTAAAGGGCAGATTGAGGCCATAGTGCCGAAGCAAAGCTACAGCGTACAGCTGGAGGCACTGGACAGCAACAGTGCGCCGTTCCGCATTACACAGCCGGAGTTTATGCGCCGCATGAAGGAAATGAGCCAGAGCGGCGGTGGCGGTATGTTTGGCATGGGTAACTTCCCCGATATGTACAACCTGGTAGTGAATACTAACAGCCCGCTTGCCGGCAGTATTTTGACTACCGACGATGCCGCACAGCGTGAAGCCCTGGTAAAACAGGCGCTTGACCTCGCAAAACTGAGCCAGAACCTGCTGAAAGGCGAAGAGCTTACCGCTTTTGTGAAAAGGAGCTTTGAGTTGATTAAATAAAAGACAGTTAGACGTGAGATAATAGATGATAGAGGCTCACTCATAATATAACCCGTAGCTGAAAGGCTGCGGGTAAAAAAACAGTCATCCTGAGCTTGTCGAAGGGTGGCTGTTTTTTGTTTATATTTGGTTTATGGAACAAAAGCTTCAGATACTCCCGCATGGCTTATTGCAATTGTATAAGGAATTATTCGATAAGGATGCTGAAAGCCATTTTAGGAATTTGGAAGAAAGCGAACTGAGTACCCATACCTTTAGTTTTTACACTTCGGTTTCGGCAGTATTTTCATCTAAGATTGAGGGTGAGGAAATTGAGTTGGATAGTTTTATAAAATACAAGCGCCTGGGCGTTCACTATAAACCGGACTACACCCAAAAGATAGACGACCTCTACAGCGCCTATGAATTTGCTGCAGAGAATCACCTAACTGCGGATAACGTACTGCTTGCCCATGCGCTGCTTACAAAAAATATACTGCACCCGTCTCAGCAGGGGCGTTTCAGGAACGGGCCGATGTTTGTAATTACTGATGATGGAAAAATACAGTACGTAGCTGCTGAACCCGCCATAGTTGCTGCCGAAATGGATAAGTTTTATAGGGATTTAGAAACCCTTATAGAAGCAAACCTATCTTTTTCTGAAGTGTTTTTTTTTGCTGCACTGCTGCATTTGGTCTTCGTGAAAATACATCCGTTTGAAGATGGCAACGGCCGTACGGCACGCCTGCTCGAAAAATGGTTTTTGGCAGAAAAACTAGGGAATAAAGCCTGGTTTGTGCAATCTGAGAAAAACTACTACAGCCACCACAAAGCCTATTACCACAACTTAAGGGCGCTGGGGCTGGAATATTCCGAACTTGATTATAGTAAAGCATTGCCATTTTTACAGATGCTGCCCGGGGCGTTACAACCAATTGGCGAATAATATACCACACTTGTAAACTCTATAAAATGACCCTACCCGAACTCATTACCTATTTTAAAAGCGACGACAACACCTACGAAGATTTTTGTAAAATGCAAAGATTAGACAGTGATGCCGAGGCGGTTGAAATTTATATGCCTAAGCCTTTTGGGTTAAATAGTAAGCTTGAGTTTTTTACCGCTGATGAAACCGCGGGTAAAGCAGAATACAGCTATAATGGCAGTGAATTTTACAGCCTGTTTAATTTTTACTATTTCCTGAATGCCGTAAAGGATTCTGAACGGCCCGAAAACAAATCGCTTAGCGAAATAGACCTGGCGCTGCGCCTGCTTGACAATGCAGGAAAGGAAGCATAAGTAAACAAAAAGTTTTGGCACGAACTAACTATCCATGCCAAAACCTTAAACTCTAAACTTTAAACAATTTAACTCGTTACGGCCTTATCTCGCCTTCAATGCTGTCATCAAGTGTTTTGCCCAGTATGGCACCGGTTACCATTTTAGCAAAGGCTACTGCCTGGCCGTGCTTGGTATCCCAGTAATAGCCTTCGGTGGGGATAAAGCGAATTACCGTTATGCGCGGGTCATCTATACCCTCTGTAAACCAGGTTTTCATAAGCGGATCCCATAACTCCTTAATCTTTTCTTTATCAGTACTTATGGTTGCATACCCATATAGCGAAAGAAAATCGCTGTGCGCACTGCCCTGGAACAATAACTGTACCGATGGGTCGCGGTTTATCTCTTCGTTCTTATGGGAGTCATTGGCACTTAAAAACCAAAAGTTGCCTTCTTCATCAATTTCTTCAGCACCCATAGGGCGTGTTTCAAAAGCCTGCCCGGTAGTTATCTTGGTACAGAAAAAGCATGAACCTGCTTTTTTAGCCAAAGATTTTATTTTTTCAATCGCTTCGGGGCCTACCAGGTTTTTAAAATTGTCTTCGGGCTGTTGTTTGTTAATCGAGTCCATAGTTATAGCGGTTTTTATTTGTTATATCATAAAGTTAGCCGCCATATGGATAGACAACTGTTATCGATTAGCCAAATAACACGATATTAATAGTTTGCCGAGTTGCCTTTGGGTTTAGGGGTCTAAAAGTAAGCCTCCGCATTTGCGGAGGCTTACAACCTAAAAAATCTGATATGAGAAAACGCATTGTTAGTGCCATAGTTGTAGCAGGGAGGGCGGGGTTTAAAACATACCGCCGCTTCCCTGTGTGGTGTTGTCTTCGCGCTGCTTGCGCTGCATGGCCCTGTTTTTTCCGGCGCCAAACATATAGTTTATACCAAAGTATACCGTGCGGCTTTCCCAGCGGAATTCGCCCTCCTGCGGGAACGGGTTAGTACTGTCATACCCATAGCGCATGTGGTTAAACATGTCGTTAAAGCGCAGGCTCAGGGTCATTTTATTGTCCAGCAACGTGTAGCGGGCGCCGCTGTCTACCTTATACATGGGCTTGCTGTTGTTCTGCACGCCGTCTACACCGCCGCGGTAAAAGCCAAACAATAAAAAGCTCAGGCGTGGGTTTACCTTAAAGTTGCTGTTAAAGCGGGCGTTAAACGCGTTAGCATTTACAGTTTTGTTTACAAATAC
>Ga0247803_1000263_pt1 | contig 30868 bp, 34 predicted proteins | sample UWRJL014104B1_FD_180928 | JGI IMG/M metagenome (GOLD analysis project Ga0247803, IMG submission 180928) | Plant litter microbial communities from Arlington Agricultural Research Station in Wisconsin, United States - UWRJ-L014-104B-1 | ecosystem: Environmental > Terrestrial > Plant litter >...
CGAGCGCAGATCACGATGACCTGCACGCGTTCGCACGTTATCAACGGTGCTCGAAGCGCGGCGCTCGCTTCTGCAAGAATGCTGCTATTCCCTCCTGACAGTCGGCAAGCGAGAAGCTGCTGTAATATAACGCAGATTCAATATCCAACCCCGCATCTAGCGTTGTGGCCTCAGCTTTTGTATGTCAGACTCAAAGCTATTCTTCGGCCTGGGGCGAATATGGCAGATGTCTCCCTGGGACTTACCTGCTTTCACGGCTTGCTTTGCCAATCCAACTGCGGGCGCCGAAAACGCAGCAATTTTCTCTGCGATCCGCAAGGCCTCATCGACGACGTCTTCGTCAGCTGCGACCACCTTGTTCACGATTCCGAAACGTTCCATCTCATTCGCGGTTGTTGGGGAGCCGGTCAATACAAGCTCCATGGCCTACCAGTTCAAGCGGCATGTCAGATCTGCGATCACTGTGCCGAGCAGTAGTATTTGGAATACAGAAACGCACCTTGTGTTTGCCAACAGCTTTCGCCAGCCGTTGGGTGCCACCAGCACCGGGAATCGTACCCAACTTAATCTCTGGAAATCCAAATCGAGCATCCGATGTGGCGTAAATCATGTCACACTGACAGTTCAGTCTCTTAGTGTCTGCCTCGAAGTTCGGAACATCTCGGCCACGTACCATGAGTGCAATTTCGAAGCCGCCCCCAAACTGTCAAATCGGTTAGCTCCGGACAAATCAGCGTTTGCTGCCGTCTGCGACGCGACCAGAAAGCGAAGACGTGCGCGGTAATTGAGAGCATGTGGCAGCAGGACTCACCGCATAACCCCGCACCGCTGCAATGCATGGCGTTCGGAGCGACGAGATACCATGCTCCAGATCTTTTAACCATCTCGTTCGATACGCCTCGGCCGTCGATAGCAGTGCCAACTCATTTAGATCTGCTCCAGCTGCAGTTCAGAGGTCAGCGTGATTCTCTATCATGCAAAGAGAGCTACATGCTCGCCCTACCGCAAAACGGGGATTTCTCTACGCTGGTGAGCACAATGGCTCTGATAGCGGAATTCTGATCGAGGCGACGCAGTACCCCTGTCAGCTCGTCTATGAGATGTTGCGACAGGGAATTTCGTTTCATTGGGCGGTTCAACTCGACCACCGCCACACCCGCTTCCCTGATCGACAGCTTAACGGGCGAAGGCTCAGCTGCTTCCGATTCCATGGTCGATTGCTCCATACTTAGGGATCGATGACGAGGATGACCGTTCGTAACAAGAAATTGCTCAGATATTGCCGATGTTTCCTTTTATAACAAAACGGCGACGCGGCTGGAGCTACTTTGTTGACAGTGGAGCAAGGCAGATGCGTACCCATGGAACGCGGCATCGTGGCTTGATTCTACGTCTAACCCCGTACTTCTCCGCTTGTCGGTAAAATTTACAGCTGCATGCGGTGCGCTTATCCGGATGATCAGTGCGTGTACTCCCAAATATTTGGCCTTTTGTTACAATTGGCGACCTCCCTTGCGCGCTACTTTTCCGATCACAACAATACCTCAGCATTAAGATCATAGGTGGAGTTTCACTGCCGCATTGCGGTCTGTTACTTTTTCTGTGGTGTGAGGTTTGCTCGCGTAACCCGGGAGCCTGCCGCAATCGGAAGTCCGTCCGTATATTGCCTAGGATGAACACCTGACTCTGGCCACGTTCACCTGCCAACTTTCCAACCTTCGCATTTAGGAAATACTATACTGTGTCCAATCAGCAATGCATACCTGCAGTATTCGCGACTTCAAAGCCGTGTGTCAGCCCGAGACAGCTAGCCTACACGACGTATACCCGGCTCGATACCATGGCCATTCAAGCAGTTAATATACAGGTTCCCCACTCCCCAGACATCAGATTAGGTACGTGATCTGCTGCGCAAGCATGCCCCTCAACCATGCGGAAGATTGCGCTTGACAGTGATGTGCTTTGGTCGCATGTACCAACCCCGGACTGCAAGCCACGCTGCAACGGCGCTACAGCCGAACACGCTCTGGTACCTCGATAAGTACATAAGACAAGAGCCTCTGATCAGCATGCAGAGCCAGTCACCCCCCGTCCGTCGGATTACTCATTCGTTCCATTGCTCGTCGGAAATCTCAACATGGGCTCACCTGGTCTTTTCCAAGAGCTGGATGGGCTTGCACTCGAACACCAAACGCTGATCTCTCGGTTTGGGCGTGGACCAACGATACCCGTACCATATGAAACGGTACACGGGGCGTTCGAAAGCATCGTGGATGCACATCCATCAACACCCGCTGCCAAATACCGTGGCAAGGCAATTACCTACGCTGAGCTCGACGCTGCAGCGAACCGATTGACAAATTACTTGATTGATACCGGGCTAGCGCCGAAGCAACGAGTCTGTCTCGTGGTCCAGCGCTCTTTTGAAATGCTCGTTGGCATCTTGGCTGTTTTGAAGGCCGGGTGTCAGTATGTCCCAGTGGATGGAGGCATCACTTCAGATCAAGCGCTACAGCACATTTTGCGGGATACTAACTCGTGTTTTGTGCTATTTCTGCCGAAGTTCGAGGAGAAGGTCAAACAACTTGCAGAAAGCGATGTTATTACCGTTGTGCTTGGGGTGGACGTGGAAGCTTTTTCCTCCAAGGCCCGACCGTCCATACCCGTATCAGCATCAGATGGTGTTTACGCGATCTACACTTCTGGTAAGTTTGAGATTCAGAAAAGCATCAGGGAACTGACCACCCCTCTAGGTAGCACCGGTGCACCCAAAGGTGTAGATGTCTCCCATGGCAACGTCACGAACGCACTACTACTCCAGCCTGGAAGCCTCGGCATCAGGCTAGGGACGAGGGTGGCGCAAGTACTGAATATTGCGTTCGATATGGGTATGTTTTGTTTCGAACGTTACAGCTTCGACAATTGACCTGTTTACAGGCGCATGGGAAATAATAGCATGTCTCATGAATGGAGGGACCCTATACATTCGAGGGGCGGACTGGGAAGAGACCCTACGCCAGGTTTGTTCTGCTCGCCTACACTCTGTTTCTATTTCTGACCGATAGAAAGGTCGATGTTTTCATCTCTACGCCTTCCATTTTGTCAAAGTAGCGGCGCCAATTTCCCAATATCAAGACGGTCGTAAGTGGTGGGGAACCTTGTCCACAGACGTAAATCACCCTTCCAATACGTTCATGCTCCTACTGACTAGCTCCTAGTCTTGCGGATGAGTGGGCGGATAGCACGTTCTACTACAACATATGCGGTCCGACCGAGATCACCATTCTTAATTCGGCTCATCAGCATACTCCTGGACATCCACTCACCATCGGGAAACCCCTTCCTAATACGAATGTCTATGTTCTGGACGAAAACGAAAATCCAGTGCCCTTCGGAGGCAAAGGCTCGATGTGGGTCGGCGGCGCTGGGGTCACGCGAGGATACATCAACCTACCCGTGTTGACTGCTCAACGATACAAACGCGACAAGTTCCTCAATGATGGGTAAGTTCCCAGTCAATTTTTCGATGGGTTCGGACGCTTACCATATGAAGATCCATGATGTTCAATACCGGCGACATTGTTCGGTGGCGAGAGGCCGGATCCTTGGACACGTTTGGACGCTTAGACGACCAAGTCAAGATCAAAGTAAGGAACTTGGCTCGTTACACGCAACTCTACTAACCTTTACAGGGATTCCGAGTCGAATTGGATGGTGTCACAGCAGTCATCGAGGTTTGTCCAATCCTGTCGCATCATCCAGCAGTCCTGACCTCAGTAGAAATTTCCCGGTATCACCAGAGCATGCGCCAGCTTGATTGATTCCACCTTATATGGTTTCTACAGTACGACTACCTTTATTGATGAGCACGATCTAGACGTGTTTGTCAGGCACCACCTTCCGTACTACTCGGTACCCAAGAAATGGATCTACGTCGCCTCAGTGCCGCTCAGCCCAAACGGAAAATTCGACAAGAGGCAACTTACGAGGCTTGCTCTTCGTGCCTCAAGGCCCCATACCTCAGACCGGAGAATCTCGACGTTTGCCACAAAGGATCTATACCTTCCCGCTAAGCTCACAACTGAGCTCACCAGCGACCCTGAAAAGGGCGAACCTTCCGCCACTCCCGTGGTCGTCTCCAGTAATCTGTCCGCCTTCAATGTCTCAACAACAAGCATTGCCGAAAAGACCGATACCTTGCCATCCAAGAACGGCTTCCACGGACAAAGATGGCTTCGACACCGCTTATTCATCTTATACCGTCGCTTCTTCACCTTGGTGGTTGTGTCGAATCTGGCGGTCGCATGCTTCATTCTTTACCGGAACATCAAGGATGATCGATACATGCTTGCTGATTTGGCTACCGCCACGTCAACAAATCTGTGCATGGCAGTTCTAATGAGATCAGAGCCCGTCATCAACCTATTATTTACGATATTCTGTTCCGTCCCAACGACTTGGCCTCTGACCATTCGCCGCCACTGCGCGAGAATCTTTCACATCGGTGGCATACACAGTGGGTGCGCTGTCGCCTCGGTCATGTGGTTTTCCATTTTTACAATCGGCGCCAGCATGGAATTTGGAAAGCCAAAGGCCATCCGATGTCTCACGCTAACATCCGAGATTCTGACATACCTCTTATGGCCCTTCTTCGTCGGCATCGCTTGCATGTCTCATCCGTCTATTCGCGCGAAACACCATGATCTCTGGGAACTGTCGCACCGTTTTGGTGGATGGGTCGCTCTTTTGCTTCTCTGGATCCAGACCTCCTTCGCCGCGAAAGATCTCGCATACGACGTCTCAATATCGCATGCATACCTCCACTCCCCACCAATATGGCTGCTCACTGCCACCACCATCGCTGTCGTCTTTCCTTGGTTAACCCTTCGTAAAGTACCGGTACGATCGGAAGTCCTATCGTCACACGCCATTCGCCTCTGGTTCGATTACACCACGCCTGCTGTCGGTACCTCCGTACGGCTTGCTGAGCGTCCTCTTGCCGACTGGCATGGCTTTGCCACCATCACCAATGCAAGCGAAATAGGCTTCTCCCTCGTCATCAGCAACGCGGGAGACTTCACCAAGCGCACGATCGCCCGTGCGCCAACCCACATCTACGTCCGCGGCATTCCTACATGCGGTGTACTCCGCATAGCCACGCTCTTCAAATCCATCGTCCTAGTCGCGACTGGTTCGGGTATTGGCCCCTGCCTCGCCGTCATCATCGCCAAAAAGATCCCATGTCGTATTCTGTGGACAGCACCGAACCCAGAGGAGACGTTTGGCAAGGACATTGTGAATAGCGTCATGGACTGCGACCCGAAAGCTATCATTCACAATACGCGGACTCAGGGTAAACCGGATATGAATTTAATGGCATATCAGCTTTGGAAAGAGAGTGGCGCCGAGGCGGTTTGTGTGATCAGTAACAAGAGGTTCACAACAGGCATTGTTTATGCGATGGAGACGAGAGGGATTCCGGCATACGGGGCAATCTTTGACTCGTGATCGTGAGCGAAGTACTCTTTGTAATAGTATGATGATGGGTGGAGCTTTACGAGCTATGGTGAAGACATGTGTTGTGATTTACGCACTCGCGGGCGCAGGACGCGCACTACACGTTCTTTAGACGCAATCGTTTGCTCGTCGAGTGGGAAGGTCAACTTGAAATATTACAGTCACGCACCATGATGTATTATGCCGAAGTAGCTATTTATCGAGTTATCAGCTTTGATCAGTCCTCCAGGGCTGAAAGCTAGGGAATGGCTTGACCAGTAACAATATGATGAGTGAAAGTCGCAGATGAGATTTTCGCCATCGCTGAGTTCGTAGGACACCGATCAGACCATATTCAATCGTGATACACAAGATTTTGTTATGCGCCCGCAATTCTGGGGAACCAATCTAAGAAGTAATCGAGCCCGTCCGAGATAGCCACTGCGCCTACAGCAGCATGGTCACTGAATGGATACTCGTGCAGCTGCACATCCCGCAATCGTGGGCTGTACTTCAGCTCGTTGTACAAGCGGTTACAATTGTCCGTCATCATGGAGAACGAAAGGAATTTTTTTCTGAACTCCCATTCCTCATCCGATTCGATACGCCTTTTGACTGGATTCTGCTCCCGCCCACCATAGCTCAGCTGGAATGAGGGTTTTGGCGCGGTCGCATTCGCTGGTGACTGAAAAGAACCGAGTTGGCTGAAGATGTATCCGTCGTTCCAATACAAAGCGGGAGACGCGCTGAGAAAGGTGTCAAAGAGCTCAGGTCGAGCGATGAGCGCATATAACACAAAGAGACCACTGAACGAGTGCCCGTATATTGCGTCACGCGAGAATTCGGTGTTGGGAAACAGTGTGCCCCGGACCCATGGCTTTAAAATGTCGTCGATGAAATTGAGGAAGTTGTCAGCATTGGAGGGAACGCCAGGCTGCGTGGGCGGGGTGCAATTTGCGCAAACAGGCGGCTGGTAATCGTAATAGCGGCCCTGGCTATATGGCGAATCCGGGAGTTGGGTCGGGTACCCTATACTGACCACGATGGTGTCGGGCATGTTGAACTCAACGGGGCGGCGGCGGCGGACGGCCTCGGCGGCGGAAGCTCCCAAAGCGTTGCCATCCAAAACATAACTAACGTTTTGGTCAGAAACATGGTTAGGGTGCGCGATTGAAGGGAAGCCCACAGTGTTTCGACGATAGCTTCCTCTTCGCGTGATGTCCAATTCAATGGCCATGAGACCTGGATCTGGTACTCCCATGAGCCATTTGTAGCGCTCCAAAATCCCAGGTTTGGAAAGATGGTAGACGGGAACGACTCGATGAGGGGAGAGAAACTCCACTGTCCGATTCCAGACATGATGTACGCTAGTCAAGAAAGCAGCAGGTATGCTGTGTGTTTGAGACGAGATAGAGATGTCGAAGGGATAGTCTGCGCACAACACAGACGCCTATGTTAGCCGTCTTGTACTCAAGCTGACGTGCCCCTTCGTATCCGAGTCGCCAGCAAGCGGGGAAATCTGAGAAGATTGTCGCCCCGATCAAGCCTCAAGCCTCAAGCATCAAGCCTCAATGAGAAGTTTGTTGTGCGCATTTCACCTGAACTCCCTTTCTTGCGAAAATGAGGTTTTTGCGTGCACATGTGCCAGATGTTAGCCAGGCTCTGCACCTACAGGCACATATTCGCCGCATACCTCGTGTCGCAGATGTTGACTGCTGGCCATCGTGCGGGGTTGCGGGCAAATTCGACCTGCCGACGGTCTACTGCAGAGTCATCACAGCTAGCGCGCAGGCTGACTCCGGATTGGCCAAAGAGGCCAGTCCTGCGCTGCTGCATATAAAACCTCGTGCATAACTTTAATGTCGACAGTGAAAGTCGCAGCATGAAAACGACATCCGCGACTGCATGGTTGCATCAAGGTGCTGCGTGTGACGGCGATGGCCGAAGAGCAGCCGTTCAAAAAGCACCATACGCGACAGCGGAACACTGCGGAAAGGAGCAGCCCCTAATTAGTTCGACACATCAGGACTGTGAGCATGCCAAGAGTAGGGGCGACGTTGAAATTATGACGTCAACCCGTCCCTACCCCGATTGGACGGCAGGGATCTTTGACTATCTATCAGTCGCTTCTATTGTACAGCGCTCTAGTATGAATGCTTCACCTTTGTGACGAAATCGTTTTTGCAGCTATTCGTTTCTGGATATCCACCTGTGCTGTGCGGAGGGTTGGTCCGTGCATTCTCTGAACATGCGCGAACCCGGCGAGCGAAATTGACTGTCTTCCTACAGCCTGCGCCATGTTCGTGAACATGGTACTTGAGGCGGCTCACAATACTACACTTGGTAAGGCACAACTACCGCAGTATGTACTCATTAACAGCATCCGTGCCACCTCTTTCAGCAAGCTACGTGAGACCACTTCGCATCGATCTCTTACCTTGAAAGTGCCGACCCTTTACTTTAGGACCTACCATAACGAAACACACGAGTACGAACGAAGCACGCAGCTTCTGCTGCAATTCAAAGCCCACAAGCGGTCAAGAAGAGTAACGCATGGGCAAGACATCTCGAGTCGTAGTGTCAGTTCGCATATCAACTTGCCCCGTGTCTACTCCAAACCTGACAAGCTAGGTCGAGAACTTACTACCAAAACATCGCTCGTTTTGCCAATACCTCAGTCCACGCAGAGCTTGGCGCCTTGAGCTTGAGGAGAGAGTTAAGGTCAAGAACTACGAGCTCCGCCATATCCGCCAGAAGAACAATGCAATCCAATTCGACAACGACGCCCCGGTTTTAGAGCTCCCAAATGTTGGAGAGAAGAGATGCGAAGACCTACAGCCCTGCTCGATGATGAACAGAAGGACCCACCAAGTGGCGCGTGGAGAAGCTCCAAGTCACTGGTCGCCAAAATTGGCGACAAGACCAACGGGCTGGAAGAGCAACCGGAGGAGCTCGAGAACCTATTGTGGGGGAAGGTTTAATCGGCGCACGATCAGGGTTTGGAGTGGCAGATATATTTATATGAGAAGAGAAAGAGCCGCGAGTGTAAGGTGCGGTGCCAGATGCTTTGCAGAGCTGCAAAGAATGTATAATGACAACCAGGAGACGTCTAGGGAGATTTGTCGAAGGCCTACAGCAGGCATTTGGCGACTACCATGAGAACATTCGATGCGACATCAGCGATGGTAAGATAGACAGTGAGAGCGAGATGAGGAAGGTATTTGGAGACAAACAAATACGTAAATGCGCACTGCACAGACGTGTACTCGTATCGAGACTCCTCCGATTTCCTGGTCGGATCTCCGGCTCCATCAATATAACTCATCTCCGCGATCCACCGTGTGCACACGCAACTTCAGAAACTTCAAAACAATCATGGCCTGGGTCGCACCTCCACAAAATGAGGAGCGATGTTTGCCTGATTGGCTCAACATCCGTTTCACCCCCCTAAAGAAGCACCGTAGAAGCACCTATAGTGGAGCACATCGTTCTAGCTTGTCCCTTTTCTCACCCTCGGCATCTTGATACCCATTTTTTGTATCGGTCGGATGCGAGCATCGGCAGCCGTCCTTGTGCTAAGTTTTATTACGTGTGGGTCCCCACAGCAGAGCCGCTGCCGATCATCCAAGCATCCCCGACGTCAACCCAACCACGTATCAACACCGCCCCGCCTCCCCAACTCCCCACCAAGGCCTCCATGCTCATCCACACTTGGACTTGTGGCCCCGGAATCATGCCCCAGCAACTAGCCAAACTCACGCCCGGTACCTCCTCAGACGGATACCGGCTCCACCCATCCTTGGCTCGACGTCTCCGCGCTTCTCCCCCATAGCACACAACACTACAGATCTGGCAGCGAAGGCGCGATTGAGCCTCGCGACAAGGCGCGCTACGTTTTTCGTCCGTCGCCGTCTGATCGGGTCTTGGGCGATGTGGGACGCAGCGCGATGGTTTGTGAGGTTCGGACAGCCAAGGCTTGGGAGATCGGAGCGAAGTGGCGCCCATGACGTTGCGCTCGTAGAATGAATGCTCGGCACGTGCTGGGCATTACAGCATGTCATGGCCGTGCTTGATTTGCGATCGCGATACTTAAAGGCTGTGTGTTCCGGGTGACTTGGTGCACAGCAGGAAACGTTTTGCGATTGCGCTGAAGCTGCGCCGAAAATATTCATCATGGGCTTAGGAAGACTGTGAGTTCACGTTCAGCCGTATGTCAGATGAGGTAGAAACTGATGATTTTAAGATCTATTCGCGTTAATGGCGCCGAGTGCGGTATCGAAGCAATAATGCTAGGAGTGGTGACCTCCATCGGTGGTTTCCTCTTCGGATACGATACTGTACGACCACAATAATCTCTAATCAATCACCAACATGGCTAATACGCAATACAGGGTCAAATTTCTGGTATGCTTCTATTCAGGGACTTCATCGACCGCTTTGGTCAGACGCAGACCAATCCCGAGACTGGCGAGCAATTCAAAGCTTTCGACACCATCATTTCATCACTCATCGTCTCTCTTATGTCCATCGGTACGCTCGTTGGTGCGCTTTCAGGCGCCTACACTGCAGAGTGGTGGGGTCGTCGACGGAGTCTGAGTTTCGGCGTTTGTCTTTTCGTCATCGGTAACATCATTCAAATCACTTCCATGAACTCATGGGTGCATTTGACGATCGGTCGCTTGGTCGCTGGTCTAGGAGTCGGCAACCTCTCCGTTGGAGTGCCTATGTTTCAGTCCGAATGCTGCCCGCGCGAGATCCGTGGAGCAGTGGTCGCGTCGTACCAGCTCATGATCACGATCGGTATCCTGGTGTCGAACGGAATCAACTTTGGTGTTCGAGAAATACAAGACAACGACGCGTCGTGGCGCATCGTGATTGGTCTTGGAATCCTGTTCTCTTTGCCCCTTGGAATTGGTATTCTTTTCTCTCCAGAGTCGCCGCGCTGGCTTGCTGGTCGTGGAGACTGGGAACAGTCGCGTATGTCGCTTGCCCGGTTGCGCGGTATGAAAGACGATCCGCACAACGCGCTCGTGATGGACGACTTCAAAGAGATGCAAGAGTCGATTGCGGAGCAGGCCAAGGTCGGTGAGGGAACGTGGCTGGAGTGCTTCACTGGCTCATCTGGATTGCCCAAGGTCATGTACCGCACACTTCTCGGCTGCGCGATCCACTTCTTGCAGCAGTGGACGGGCGTCAACTATTTCTTCTACGTAAGTTTCGGACCGTCGACAGAACGTACAGACAATTAACTGACATGCGCAGTACGGTGCTACCATCTTTGAATCTGCGGGTATTGCAGATCCCATCATGGTGCAGCTGATTCTCGGTGCTGTCAACGTAGCCATGACCTTTCCAGGTCTGTACCTTGTGGAGAGGGTAGGCCGCCGTATCCCGATGATCGTTGGCGCCTCGTGGCAGGCCTTGTGGCTCCTCATCTTCGCATCCATTGGTGTTGCACGTCCCCCAACAGAGTACCCTAGCTCGGGTGTTGTCATGATCGTAGCTGCGTGCATGTTCATTGCCTCGTTTGCGATGACTTGGGGTCCTTTTGCCTGGGTCGTAATTGGCGAAACTTTTCCCCTTCGCACGCGCGCGAAGCAGGCTTCTCTTGCTACCGCGGGCAACTGGCTTGGTAAGATTACATTATAACACCAAATCTTCTTTAGTGTTTGGCTAATGCTTTTACAGGAAACTTCCTCATCGGATTCCTTACGCCATTTGCCAATGATGGCATTGGGTATGGATTCGGCTTCGTCTTCGTCGGCTGCAATATCTCCGCCGCACTCCTAGTCTACTTCTTTCTGTTCGAGTCCAGGGCGCTGTCTCTTGAGAACGTCGACGCCATGTACTCCGAGCCTGCGCTCAAAGCCTGGAAGAGCAAGCACTGGGTACCAGCAGGGTACATCGACAGAAACACGCGCGATCATGCCTTCTTTGAACGAAGGACCTCGATTCTTGATGATGCAGGATACCCTAACGCCACCGATGTGCATGAGAAGGATGCCAGGAGTGACGAAGAGAAGAGCCAGACGCCCGTGAGGCGATCTGCTCACAAGGAGAACGTTGGTGGTGCTGGTGATGAGAGGAGAGTTTGAAGAACACGTCAATACCGTTTGTGCGTCGACTTGAGAGATCTGCGTTTCGCGATGCTCTCTCTGATGTAATGGTTTGAGAGAAGATTTTACCGTCGCAAATCTCTCAGTTGGCCTAGACCTAGTTGTCAACGATCAATACATGTACATATGTACATATTACAAGCTTTGTTCATGATGTATCCTCAATCGCTATCATCGATGCTGGACCCTATGCTCTATCCTATCCTAAGAAGTGTTGAGGGAAAAATGTTAAATTAACCGACGTCTACGTTTGAAAATAATTTTTATTTTATATTGTAACATATTACAATAACTTCTGAATAATTTGTTTATAATAACATCATAAACAATTAATGATTTTAAGTATGATTTATTATAACTATATATATTACCAAATCAAACTTTCTGTTCGTCCCCATCCTGCGCGCTACAGATCGCGATTCACGTCGGGGAGCTCAACTCTGTAGCTACACATATCTAGACAAGAAGGTGTGAAGCATACCGTAGTCCGTTACGCTGTGCAAGTGGGTATTAACTAGGTAGCTTGCGAACTCATTCAGACAGCGAAACCTGACTCACCTTTACCACCACACGAGAACACCACACGAGAACACTACACGAGATAGTTAGAGAACACATCGCAATAGCCTCAAGTGGAAAGCTGGGAGATCCGCAGTAGCTCTGAGCTCAGAGCTTGACGCAGGCCAAGCCACACCAAAAATAGAAAGTGGCGCGGGCCGCGCCAACTGGTCCCAGCCACGCGTCATCCCCGAAAGAGCGTTTCAGACACCGACGCATCGAAAAAACAGTCCTCAGCTTCTCAAACCTCCGTCTGTCAAACACTCGCTTTATCCACTTCCGTTCTTCGTTTACAGACCAGGAGTTCAACAACAACAACAACAACAACAACATGGCTCCCGTTATTCCATCTCCAGGTTCTGCGACCCTTGGAAAGCTAGCGCGACGCGCTTTAATCACCGCCGGCCCCGCCCTGGCGCAGCCTCACATTCACAACTTCTCGAAACGGGGACTATCAGTGAATCACACGCAAGGTGTCACCTTAGGAGTTATTGGCGCCTATATTGTTGTTATCGCGCTGCTTTGGAATCTGCCATATGTGCGCTGGGTGTTATGGCCGTTCAAGGTGCGTCTTTCCCCTCTATCAGCCGAAGTATGCTTGGCGAGTCAATCAGCTGATCAAGTTGTAGATGTTGGTCATCGCTTTCCACGAGTTTGGTCATGCGATAACAGCATGCTGTACTGGAGGTCGGGTTGAATCCATTTCGCTGGATCCGCACGAAGGCGGCGTGACGCATATGCGTGGTGGGAAGCAGGCCATCACGCTCCCGGCGGGCTATCTTGGATCCAGTCTTATCGGGGCGCTGCTCACATTCTGCGGATTCAACATTGTGGCAAGTAAAATTGCGAGCTTGGTGCTGGCCGTCTGTTTCTTGCTCACGTTGTGGTGGGCAAGGAAGGATTGGCTTACTATTGTCACCATACTTCTTGCCGTGGGCTTGCTGGTAGCATGCTGGTTCATCAAGCACGCCGAGGCATTACGTTTCGTTGTGGTATGTACTCGCTTCCTTTACTCGCCGCTAGTCACCAGGCTTACAGTTGATTTTAGCTCTTCATCGGCGTTATGTCGTCCCTTTACAGCGTCTGGGACATTTGCGACGACCTCATTCTACGGAAAGTCAACTCATCCGACGCTAGCGTCTTTGCTAAACGCTACGGAGGTTCTTCGCAATGCTGGGGTCTTATCTGGTCACTGATCAGCCTGACCTTCATGGTGTTTGGTATCTTGGCGGGATTGGCGGCGTTCAAGCAAAGTTTCGAGCAGCAGCAAGAGGATTCAAAGAAAATCATTCCTACCGTTCGGATGCTGTTGAGGTTATAAGTGGCTTGAGTAGGCGGAATAGAGGACGTTCAAGACATCGGCAACATTTGAGAGTGGAGTCATTTGTGTCTAAACCGGTATACCCTTTTCATAGATTGGCATAGTAGCATTGGATACCTCTCATTATTTATTTATTGGGTGGTTCTTGATATTTGATAGTCTCGCTAATGTACCAGGTAGTTGTCAATTATTTATGTATCCGATAGTTGGGAGATATATGTTAATCCGCCCAATTTAAGCCAAACAGCTAGCAATAATTAGCACCAGCATCCGAAGCTAACCCTCTTGAAGCGATGTAGCTTTAGAGTTACATCGATCTGAATCTCACACCCTCTAGATCGGGACCGGGTATCTTGTGGGGTACATCCGCTCATGTGTGGCTTTACCCCGCCTCGGAGGTAATTCAAGAGCCCCGGGAATGTTCATCCGCAGCCAAGCACCTAGCGACTCGCAAATACCGACCATTGGGGTCGACTTCAAGCCTTCTAGTATACATCTAATCTTCTCTGATTCATCTTCAAAGACCTACATACCACCGATATGGACGATCACACCTTCAAGTTCTCGGAACTCCAGCCATCCTCCGGTTCGAACAGACAACCCTACATTCGCTTCCTCATATTCATCAGCAAGCGTCCAGATATCTCACAAGAGAAGTTTCACGCATGGTGGAGGAGCGTACATGCTGATTTGGCCGTCTCGGTTGAGGGGTTTGGAGGCCATTGCTCAAGATATGTTCAAGTGCGTGTTTGTCGGATGTGATGATAGACTCATGAGACTGACTGTCGCTACACAGCTCCACACGACTCCCCAACACAAAGACGAGCTAAATAAGTACGGGATGGAGCCTTTGCAGTTCGACGGCATGGGTGAGATGTACATTAAAAGTCTCGAAGACTGGGTCAAGTTCCAGGGTTCGCCTGCATTCTCGGACAAGCTAGCGAGTAAGTGTTGTTGGTATAATCTCCCGGCTGTATTATTGACATCAATAGAGGATGGGCCGAACTTTATGTCTGGTCCGATCCAATTCATGGCTGGCTACGAGCATCTGATCTACGGAGGCAAGATCGAGACCAGCGGAGGAACCGATGGTATTCTACCGAGGGATCAGAGGTTGAAGGCGTCGAAACTATGAGTAGTAAATATGATGATGTGTATGCTTATTTTGAAAGAAATAGCGTTATCTGCACATACGGTTAGCCGTCGTCGCACTCTATCGTACATAATTTTCACGAGCTAAGGCGAAACGAGTCTTCATCTCTATTGATCTAGGCATCCACTTGGAACAGCAATTATAACGATGGCAGGCCATTCTTTCTTCATGCTCCGTTAGCATGAATCTGGCTAGAGTCTCGACCACGTCTCTAGGTGTGGCTTTATTGTGCGCAATCCTTATGCGCATTAACGTTTTTAGTGCTTGTTAAAGTGCATGCTAATATAGATAGATAAAGAGCTTGAGGCTATCTAAGTTTTCCATTGCCTTTGACGTGTCTAAAACCCCCATCTAACTAAACTTCTTGCATTTCTCCGGAGCATGAGGGTTTCCTGTGTTCGCCATCGGAAGTAGCTATTGCGCGTCGCTGCCGCGCGCGTTGTGTAAATCTAGAACTTCTCCTCCAGCATCGTCATCTAAGGAGGGGTACGAGAGCTTAGCAGAACTCAGGCCAGATGCCCATGCCTTTACACGTGATGACGTCTTAGGATCATCATCAGAATAGACCTCTTCCCAACCAACGTCTTCTTCGTCGGAGTCAGACATATCGAACCAATCGTGCTTCCATATACCGCTTTCGTGCCGTGCGTATCCCTCAAAACGCAACCAGCCAAATACGCTGCGCGTAGCATTTTCTGAGATGACCTCTTTCTCGCGGTCCAACGCTTTGTAACAGATCGGAGTCTGTTCTGCACCGCTGAGCTCCTGGACCGTTGAGAGGCTTCGAGAACTGTGAAAAATCGCCTCTCCCAACAATTGCATTATCGATTTATCCTCGGTGTAGTCCCAGGAGAAACCTTTGTATTGAAGCCCGTGATCTTCGCACTCGCTATGAACCCGTACTTCGACGTCGACGTCGTCAAGGGGAGTTGAGCCAAATGGTTTCCATTGGCAGATCGGAACACGAGCTTGGTGTGTCGTTTGAGAGAGGAAGAGAAGCCGACATTCATCCGCACGCCCTACACGCCCATGTGCGACAAGAGGATTGGTGACAGGCTGTTGTATGAATGACTGGATTGTCCCCGACCACGCAGCGCAGTTGAGGTTTATGGGTATTTGCCCAAACCGAACAGCTTGCAGAAGTTCCTTTTGCAGGCCTAAGATGGTAATACCAAGCCAGAGACATGCCACTCTAGGTTGTCGTTCCATACACATGCGTCCAAAAATGTATGGACGGTCGCTGCACAAAGATTCAACAGCGGCTAAAGTGCCCTGGAGCCAAGGGGTAACGGCGTTACATTCTATGCTGGGCTCGTAGAAGACACTGAGTAGCATGGGACGTATACCTCTAGTATAGCAGCTTAAGGTGAGCATTTTGTCTAGAAAATGGCTCTGATATATCCAATCGCATTGCAATTGGCCATTAGGATAGACGGATGGAGGGTTTTTCCATACGCAGATTCTAGGAGTTGGTAGTTGTAATGTTTGGCGTCCGCCCCTGTATGGAAACAGCAGGACAGCAGCCAATGCAGCGTGGCTTTGGTCCATGATGTTGCGACGTATGCAGAAGGCGCTGATATATTTGCAAGCGTCGGAGAATGATGGGGTGGATTGGGGTGAACATGATTGGATTATCCCTGGCGATAAAAGAAAGTGCGGCTTCGGCTGGAGGGAGGTTGACCAAGGCGACGAGTATGTATCATGCTCCAATGCCATAGTTGCCTGCCAACCTTGTCCTGGTGCCAGAATGGCAGCCCACCATCGAGACTCTTTCAAGCTTGCGTTGCCGATGTCTATAGTAATTACGTCCTGGTCGAGTGGCCCCGTCCAATCATCATAGTATGTCGCCTGTCGCTCAGTGTACCTTACGATGCAAGATCCGGGTATGACTTCCGCCCAACGAGCCGATAGAATGTATGCCCAAGCGAGTACAAGGACCGCAACGTAGTCGTCTTTGCAAGCAAACCATGACGCGTAGTCGCTATCACTTTGACCCGTCCCCGATATTGATAGCGAAGTTGGATTTCTTGTGGTAATTCCAATCTGCACCAGCTGCTGGAAGGACGGCAACTCTTGGTGGCAATCTGTTCCTGTCGATCCCCAGACGGAGGAGCCGGTGACGAGAACCTGGTTCTTCTCATGTTTCAGGCTCAGGTCGGGCGTAAGGAACGGTTGTTGGGAGAACGCATCCTTGACAAAGAGACAATGGGTGGGAAGGTTAGGAACCCTGACAACGTGGGAATAGAGCTGGGCCCAGGTTCTGAAGCTACTCTCGTAGATGAAGCGGAAACGCTTAGGATTTATTCGGACCGCATCACCCATGCTTGAGCAGGGCAGGTCGCTTTTTGAGTTGGGAAACGAAAGAGCCACCAGGAGTGTGAGGAGGGGTTGGGGCGTTGCTGGTCAAATGAAACTCGAACAAGAAAGCAAAGGACGCGGGTTGGGTGTGACGCTAAAAGGCCCAAGCGCCAAGGTGAGTCATCCAATCACGTGATTTACCACTCTTTTCACAATTTTCGTCGGGTGGATTACTTGGATCACGGTGATTACGGTGATCGCTACAAAGGAACGGAGTAAATAAGGATAGAGAATCTCCTTCGTTTTAGATCTTCGTAGTCAACTCTAGGCTCTTAGCATAGCAAGTCTCAGAATTGCCCACAGACAATTGTTATTCTATAGTATAGGGTTAAATTAGACTTAACTCCAAACACAAACAATTAACATCTGTCCTCAAATCTTCTTAATTACTCCCTTGGCGGCCACTGCCCTTGGCTATCTATTATTACCCGTTTAAGGCTTAGTAAGTGTATACCTCCTGTAACAGGCGAGATAATTTCGGCAGTTTGAGTGGATGAGAGATGTTCTTGAAGCTCAGGCGTCCAAAAATAACCATCGCATCAACATTTGATTCGCAGAGAAGGCGCGAATTATAAAAGAACATGTGCATAGGTGGCATACGAGACAGAAGCACTGCTGTTTGCCGCGCGCTTGCTGTTAATAATAGCTAGCATCAATTAGATTCGACCATATATAATCTGTTCCGACTTTCTCAAAACCATTAGACTATCACACGTTTTAGCCGACTTTTCGAACGAACCTCCGTATTTTTGGCCATTCTGTGGTTTTGTAGTAGTGAGTACCCTTGTAGTTTTGACTGCACCAAATAACGAACAGTGCTCGGTGCTAATTGGCATAGACGCATCCGCTGTTTATGAACATGTCCGCTAGCTCCGGAAGTAAAGGATGGTGCAACATTTGCAGTCATGCCAACAACGAGCATAACTCGTACACCTGCGAAGCTAAGGGTTGCCGCAAGAAATTCAAAGTCTGCCAAACAGGGAGCCATGACGAATCGGACGCACAGGGCTATGTTCTATGCAAGGCATGCAAAGACCATCCATACTCTTGCAGCAACGTCGACATACATAACATTTATCGGCTATGTTGAGAATGGCGCAGATGCACGGAGACCGTTGTGGAGGAGGTGGGTTTATTGTGGTGCCTGTCGGAGTCGCGATGCGAGTATGAGAAGACGTGGTTGCTTTCACGGTCCATAAGTTCATATGCGCGCAGAGGCCGTCTCAATGGCGGCGGGGTTGCCAGTCAGTGCCGAGGTTGAGTTGAGTAATATTGTACTCTAGACGGCCTAGGATTGGGTAGCGTAGCGACGTGTCTGGTGTACATCTGGAGCTGACCGTTATAATAAATCGAAATAATGGTGGATGCATTGTTGTAGACTAATTCGCCCTGTAATCCTCTTCGGTCATCTGTTTCCCTTTCTGGAAGCAGTATGCGTCTAATTGTAGCACGAATCATCATCACTTGTCTCGTCGTTGTAATCGAATTGTGCAGTGTTTTACAACTGCGATTAGTGCTGCATGAATTTGTGCTGGGATTTCAAGGGCACGGGAAGTAATAATCGATCATTATCGCGGCCTCGCCAGCAATGCGGGCCAGCCTCTATGAGATCGAGCATGATCTTCACCAGACTTTAGCTCCAGCATCGTCAAGACACCAAGGACGGCTTCTAACGCACACCAAGACACAGCCGGACGCAACCCACAAATGGAAAAGCAGACGCGTGTGGACGCCGAGCCTATCGCCCAGTCGCTACAAAAGGTTCCAGCCACAAGCCCCGCTCGTTTGCTTGCAGCCACACCCAATGCGACAGACGGGATCACCTCACACGTCATGAGCACATGGGCACAATATAGAAATTTCCAGGCCCTGCTACAGGATTTTCCCTTCTCCACCATGCTTTTTCGCTCTACCTACCCTCGAAATATATCCATTTCGCCCACATTCACAGCTTGAGGTTGTTGGCGACTGAAGAGAATTTTCGGAGCCATTCACTACCCCGCCATGGCACCCACCAATGAGAACAGCGACGCCACACCACCAAAGCCGACCAAAGCCCAGATCCTCACCGACGTCCTCTCCCTTGCAACCCAATTCACCACCTGCGTCGAAGCGTTCAATCTCATCCATCCCCACAAAGACTCTGATCATGCTCAGAAAGTCGCCCTCGCAAAACTGGGCATCCAGCAAGGGCGACTCCTCATCTTCGGCGATGCAGTGGGCATCTCATCGCCACCAAAGGCCATCGCCCGACACATGATTCCGTCCCATCCTGGACTGACGAACCCTGATCCAACGCTACCTATCCATTTCGCAGACCGGGATCCCAGGCTAGACGATGTCACTATCAATGCGAAAGTGCGCGCAGCATTGAGCGAGATCGAGGGACGGCCAAGTCATTTGACGCGGGAGGAGTTGATGGAGAAGTATGGACTTAAATCGCCGAAGAGATTTACTGTGCTTGAGCATCCCGCTCTCGACACGAACCGTCTGGAGGCGTTTCGTGAAAAGTACGCCCTGCTCCAGGATCTTGTGCGGCAAAGCGGAATCAGGACGACCTTGAAGAGGGGGATGAGTATGACCATGACTCACTGGACAGTGCGCGATGTCACTCGTTTCGATGAATTTGTCAAGACGGTGAAGCTAGAGGTCGACGGCCTCATCGCCTTGATGGGTGTCAAAGAGCAGGTTGACCGCGGGATGCGCACTGATGTCAAGGCCTTAGCGTGGCATCCCGACCTCTCCGGTCAACTAGTCCGCCAGGACTGGGAGAAACTGAGGTTGATTCGCGAAGCGGTCGCTGAAGACTACCCGGAGTATATGGAAGTCGCAGAAAACGCACTCAAGTACATCAAAGAAGAACTTTGGGGTTCCAAACTTGCGGATAAAAGAGCAGAACTCAAACTCCCGTCAGCCCCAGCCTCGAGGAGAAATTCGGCGGACGAGGGTTCCTCGGTAAGCGGTTCTACGTCGCCCATCAAGCAATCAGTCAAGACGCCCGATAAAGAGAAACGGCCCGGCTTTCTCTCAGCGTTCCGTTTCAAGTCCTGGAGCAAAGCCTCCAAGGGACGTTCAAAAAGCATCGCACAACCAGCACCCGATTACGAAGACCCACATCGCTCGCTATCTGCCGACCTCGGCGGTTCCAAACCCGGACATGAAGATCTTAGTTTGGAGCCTGTACGCTCAAAGTCGATGTCTGCGATGCCGGACGAGCCTGCACCATTGGATTTGGATACCAAGTTGTACACCATTCCTAGCCAAGAGGATAAGAAGAGCACCGAGCCGATAGATATTGGGCGGATGAGTCTGGAGAGCAATACGAAGCCACGGGGTCCGGAGTGGGGTCGCGAGGCGTTGGATGCAGAGTGGGCTCGCAATGCGTTGACGCATGCAGATACGGCGAACAGTCTCATTGATCGGCACGACATGTTTAGGGACGTTGGGAGAATCGAGACGAGGGATATTAGGGATAAGTCGAAGGAAGCTGCCGGCGCTTGAGCGCATTGAGACCAAGTGATACCGTTTAGAAATCTTATTAGCATCAGAATAGTCGCCTGAAAGAGGAATTCTTTGGGGTGGTCTATATGTGAATTCCAAAGATTTGTTTCCTAGCGATCATGGCAGCCTCATCGCCGGAAAGCATGCGTCGGAGCGCAGCTGCTCTGCTGTCTAAGATTGAGATACTCGGCGGCTTCGTCCATAGAGAGCCCTCTAGTCAGACTACTCCGACCCCGCGCGCAATGTGAGCGCGAAGGATCGCCTTCGTCGAGTTTGCAGAAGTCTTCGGCAAGCCGTAGAATCATTCTCGCTTCTTTCCAGGACCCATCCTCTCGGAGGCACTGGGAGGTGACATGCACAAGTTCCGCGTATATGCTGGAAAGGCTAACAATTGGCCGCAGAGGTGCGATTTCCCATGATGATGTGGGATCAGTGGGGAGGCTGTGACTGTCTAGGTCAAGCGCGAAGGATGCGCTAGAGACATGCGTGCTGTGAAGCAGCGACTCTACTTGTAGAAGAGAACTGGTCGGCGATATTGTGCGCGTGAGGATTGGCTATGGTTCGGGCTATGGAGGCAGCCGCGCTAAGCCCCACTTCACTAACGCCGGCCCGCACCGGTGAACTCTATCACCTCACTCTAAACGTGTCGCCATGTCTTCGACGCCACACAGCGATGACAGCAGACGCCCACGCGCCAGCACTCCTAGGATGCCCGCACAGGCCTTTTGTGTACGGCACAGATTTCAACCGCTTCCCAGGTCCGATTGCTCAAGCCATTGCGGCAGGCTTCAGAGCAACTGACACGGCCGCGCAATCCAGGAATTGTGACGAAGAGCCCTCGAGACAGATACCGAACTGGCGTTCTGGGAGTTCAGCGGTACCATATTTTGAGAAACCCGTGAGTCCAGACCAAGCCTTCGATCCGTCGGCGGTCGCTGCAGATTCAGGGGGAACAACGCCGGCGACGAGAACGTTGAGCGCGGCGGCAAACGCTCCAAGCTCACAGACACCTCGAACAATGCTGGCTGCGTTCCCAAGAATGCACCCTCTGCCGTATACGCTTATGCTGGCAGAGAAACCGACGCGCATGTCGCAACTAGGTCGGTTACCATTGATACCATAGACGTATAGCCACGGCTGTAGTCTAGCGTGCACGGGGTGGTACGAGGTGCTTGGGAACGCGAAACAGCTAACGAACTTACCCTAGGATGCCCTTTCGCTTCCTCCGCTGCTACCAGTGATTAATATTTCATGTCCGTACGCCAAAGGTTGGATTCACCTGCTTCTATTCCAATAGTCTCTGCGCCCTCACCGCCCGCGACTTCGAGAAGCCCAACTAAGCAACGCCAGCATCAGCAAAGTAAGCAGCCCGACCAAGTAAGCTCCATCCAACAGCCTTCAAACCAGCCACACCACACGCACGTGGAAATACCGATATTCTCGAATGGTTGAACGCGGGCCGTGCTGCGTGGTTCCCGCGCTCCCGTTGCCCTATCCGTGCCGCGCACCGGGATCCATTCGCCAGATCGACTCGTGTATGCATTCTTTGTGAGATCTCACGTGCAGGGAAGAATCCTACACATCGATCACACGCATCGATGACATTCTAGGTATCGGTTGCACAGTGACTCTACTACGTGCTGATGTCCTCCGTCCCGAGTTTCCGACCTCATGCGGTTTGTTGGTGGCATATGTTCTGGTTTTAAGCTTATGGGCTTTTGCTCTATGCGCGTTCATCACACCTAGTGATAGGACTACCTGAGGAAGAGCAGCATGTTTGGAAGGCGTTGAAGCGCGTGGCTGTATAGGATTTTCGCTGCCGTATAGCTTCACATCACCAACGTCAGCATGCCGGGGCTTTACTGTTCAATTCGTGGCGAGGACCTGATGGCTGAGAAAACGCGGACCGAGGCTCCGACTTCAGTTCGCTGAAGACACGGTGAAGGAATGGTCAAAAGCAGAGGGAAAAGTATAAAGCCAACCAAATCACCACCCATACCTCACCACCAGCTCACTGCCTCTCACACCATCTGCTTCCAAAACGCAGCAATTCCAATTACATACACCATGCAATTCACCGCCGCCCTCTTCGCCCTCATGGCCACCCTCGCTGCCACAGCCCCAACCGCCACCCTCACCGCCCGCCAACCCGGCGTCACCTGGGGTGCCGTAGGTAACCTCTACAGGGGCGGCGGCTGCACCGATTCCAGCCTCATCTTCGCCGATCCAGTCTGGGGCAACAGCAACGAGTGCCACCCGCTCGATCGCTTCAACGACCAGGATCCTATTATCTCGTATAAGGCCGTAGCGGTCAATACTGGGTGCACTCGTAAGTCAATACTTGAGAAGTGGAAGTGGACTGGAAGTAATATGTTCGGGGCTAACAAGTTTCGCAGTCAAGCTCTTCACCGATCTCGATTGCTCGATTCCCGCCGGGGGTTTCACTGCTGGGGTTGGTGGATGTGTGCAGGCGAGCTCGTCGTTTGAGAGTGCGAAGGTCATCTGCCCTACCTAGTTACGAATCGAGTGGAGTTCGGAAGTTGGGGGAGAGGGATAGCGGATGGACGCGTATGACACCACTTCGATGATTAGCAAGATGTTCAGGGAATTGTACCATTGGTGGCTTTTAGGTCAGCCTTTGAGTTCCTCAATATATTCAATACTCTTGTGAGTTTCGTTGTGTTCAGTTTGGCGTTGCGAAGCCTGAAAAGGCTCCACTGTGTTTAAATGTGAATTGGCTAGAAGTGCTGCACTTCTTACTGCTCTTCAACTTCAAGTTACGATGAATGGGAGTAGCATGATAGGAGGTTGGGTTTAGTTTCCAAGCACGCCATTCGCCTAATAGTATCGGCTCTAGAGTGCCAGTGCACTATACTGTAGGTGTACATTTCATGAGCAAAGTACCACTCTCCCACCTTCACTTCCCACTACCAAGTCACTAAAAACTCTCGGTACAAGCGTCGCCAATGCATCCTCAACTGCGCTCGCTATTTCCTTCCTCACGGCAGTAGCCTTTCCGTTGTGCCCTTCTTTTAAACCTCCACCACTCGAGTTGCGCGTAGCATTTACCCACCAAAAATGCGCAGCACCATGCGGGATATTCTGGAACACGCTCATCACGCGGCTCGGCGTCTCCGTGAAATTTTACTTTCCGGTCAGTATGTGCGTAGCGACGCTTCGGATTATCGGGATACAATGTCCCTGTCCGCAAAGCTCACCAGGAAGGGTGTCAGTGACCACAGTCAGGAATACAAACATTGTCAGCAAAGTCCCCCAATCACTAGATGAGTATAGCCTCGAGTTACAGCATACATTCACCCGATGAGGTCACACTTTTGCGCGGCGGCTTCCGTTTGAGGCTGAGGTAAGCAAAATGCGCACGCTCGTTGACGCACGCGGCATTATAAAGGAGCTCGCATTTCGTACTTCAACCCCCCATAGCTACAACAACAAACTTCTCGAGTTGACTTGATTAATATGAGCTCCTTCGTACTATCCAGCACCTACAACGAACTTCTCGAGTTGACTTGGTCAATACGGGCTCCTTCGTACTATCCAGCACCTACAACAAACTTCTCGAGTTGACTTGGTAAATACGAGCTCCTTCGTACCACCCCGCACCTGCGCACCTGCTTCTCCTCCCACTACACTCACTACTGCTTTTTCTAGCTATCCCTACCTCGTCCTCCAACAATGATTCCTAGCTGTCGAAGCCAAAGCCCGCTACATCCTCAACGATTGATAGAAAAGGTCAAACGAGTTTGACAAGCAGTTTATTGCCGTGAGCTCCAAACTGCACGAGGTACTCCACAAACACATTGTGACAATTGATAAACAAACAGTCTGCAGCATGGCGCCTTATAACGACACCACACCCGGTGCGAAACCGTTCGGAAAGTCTACACACGCTACCACAGAACCCGACTCAGCCTCCTCTACTTGCAGCTCAAAGTCCCCTACTTGTATCTCAGACTTTCAGTTTTCCGATATGCCTTTCTTGAAGAACTTGGCGGTTTTTGTGATGAACGGCTTCGTGCCTTTGGCCGGTTCTGCATTCTGGTATAACCGAAACATCATCGCCCTCCAGGAAATGGTGATCCAGAACAAGGCGTACCAAGACGACTGGAACAAGAAGTTCAGAGAGGATTTGAACAATCTGGACGGCAAATTTGAGAAACTGTAAATTCTACCTTCCGAGACTTCTCTAACACTCCCCTGAGACTCCTCCGAACACCTCCGACTCGTCCAGACTTCTAATTCGTGCCAACAGCCTATCGATGCAGATCGCCATGAATGCAAAACTCGACAAGATGGAGAACACCAACCGAAAGTGATTCTTCTGAGGGACCGATTACGCACTGTGCCCCGTCGACGATTACAAGGACCGGTCCAACTATCACGGAAACGAACACAGCATCGCAGCATCGACGACGACGACGACTGTCTACACCGAACGCAATTCGAAATATCTCTGCGGAGCTTCCTTTCCAGGTAGCGACGTGCTGGAGCGCTGGTGCGCTTGCGTGTTGCCGATAACGACATTCGCAAAGGGCTGTTTACATCTTCGGTGGACCGCCAATGCATTTCATGGGTTTTTTCAACGCCGGGGTCCAAAGTTGCACTCTGCAGAGCTCATTCACAATGGTGTGAGTGCTCTTTGCAGCTTTTTCCCCTTTGTATAATGGTCGGTAGCGATTTCTTTCTGGGGCGGGGTAGACTTTGGCGACGGGTTTTCGGGAAAGACTAGATAGAATGGAATTTCAGCCAATGTTGTGTTTGTCCTGCAAATGTCGTTAGCAAAGTCCTTCAATCACTTGAACCGCCACTCACCAGTTCCTCGTCAATCCACCCATCAGTCCCAGTCCCGGTCCCAGACCTACCCCTTCTCTTCCTCTTTTCCAAGCCACCAGCCTCGGCCTCTAGCCCACTCTCCTCAAACATGTCAGGGCTCCTCAACGGCGCATGTGTAACATCCCCACTGAATCTACTCCGATCCACAAAGTCCGGCCAAGAGTTCAACCTCGCCGTTCCGGCTCCGCCATTCCCAATACTAACCCTCGTGTTGGCCCTCGCAGCTTCACCCCCGCTACCCGTCCGCGCAGTGGCTGCCGTGTCCTTGCGCTCGAGATCGTTACCGGAGGCTGTGGTGCGGCATTCTAGGCCACTGTTGCTTTGGTGGCTGCGGCTGCTGTTTGACTTTGCGTGGACGATCTGGACGAGCTTTCCTAGGACGGCGAATTCGAGTTTGAGTTTGATGGAGTAGACGACTCCTTTCAGCGTCGTTTCGATGAGGTACAGATTCGCGAATTCGACGGCGAGCAGTGCGACGTCCATGCCAATGATAATTGCGTTGATAGCAATGAGTTGGTACATGATTTTCCGACTCTCGGCGCCATGTTTGACGCCGCCCTCTACTGCCGTAACGCTTGTGAGATCATCTTGTACACTGTCCGAGAGCTTGATGAGTCGCAGCGTTTCTTTGATGTATATGATGGACAGTATGCATTCCTGGACGAAGAAGCCCACCATTTGAATCTTCTCCATGATATTATACCCGTTGACGAAGCGCAAGAGGGTGCGATCGGTGAGCGAGTTGCTGTTGGAGCCAAATGTAAGGACCGTGGTGGGAGTGTGGAGGATGATCGCATTGGTGATTATCATGTAGAGAGTGTAGCGAAGGACGCGGCGGGAGTTGGTTAGGAGATGGAGGCGGGACCAGAGGACAACGGATTGGCCTGAGGAAAATTAGCTGTTAGAAATACATGTAGGTAGGTAATGAGGAGATTGCGTACCGGTGACCATCATGTACCACCCTACCGTTAGAAGAACCACGGCGACATAGCAAATATCGCGATTCGGATCCAGCAACTGAAAGAACTTGATCAAGAACCCCAGACTATATGGCATGACCCCCAAGCCAGCAATAACAAGAGACCAGAAGTACAGGCCATGGTACTTGTTGAACGTGACCAAGATCAAGACAATGAGTTCAATGGCATTGTAAAGCGCAAGGCCGATTAAAAGGGCGATGACGATTTTGAGACTCAGTGAGTCGCCGGTATAGCCTGGTGTACGGATTAGACATGTGGGGTCAATGGGCTGCGGAGTTCACGGTACCTCCAGTGATACCAGCGCCCGGGGAGTCAACAGATCCTTGGGCGGGTGTTGCTTCCGCCGCCAGCGAAGAAGCCGTTGCGCTCGCACGCGCAGCGAAAATCGACAAAGCCATCGTAGCGCGGAACCGGTTCCTCTCGAAAGCGCGCTCCGTTCTACGAATTCATTCTCCCTTCAGACCTTCAGCTGTAATGCGCGCGACGTTCCAGCTCTTCCGTCTGAACCGGCACCCTTCCAGATTCCGCAAAGGAGTACAAATCGCCAGCAGCTGGAGGGGTGAAAGTGGGGTGCCACGAGGGGTGAGTTGGAACCGACGGCATGGTGGAGAGAAAATTAGTTTAAACATTGCGATGGCGTGGTGATTGGCGCTAGAACGGGACCGCGCACCAACAGCTCGGAAGAGTATGCGTCGTCGGCGTTTCTTGAACGGTCGCGATGACGTCGTTGTGCTCGGCAAATCTGGGGTAGCGCGAAGTCGGGCCTTCTCGACGCCATCGCTTCTCGCTCCCCTTTTTCATTGCGATAATCTATCGTACATATGGCTTCCATGTCAAGATATAACACATTAAGGTTGTATAGAAGCTGACAGATGGAGCGATTGGACAGACATAGCGTTACAACATCCTCAAACGTCCACATGAATGACACCAACAATATCCCAGCTATCCCCGTCGAAGCTAATCTCACGCAACGCCCGGCCCGTCTGAAAGTAACACCGCGCAAGCTCCGTTCCTGACTGCAGTGGGAAATGGGGGAAAGTCAGGCCGGTTAGGCATGCCAGTGCGGTGTCTGGTTCAGCGCCGGCGAACGCGGGATACGAAACCGGTCCTTGCCATCCGACGTCATTGTCGGTCCAACTCATCTGGATGGTGTTGTTGGCATCTTGCCAAAGGAGGTAGGTATTTAGTTTTGGGTCTGTAGAGGATGTGCTGCGGGTTGTGGAGAAGGCGGCGACTGAAGCGTTTGGTGGGACGAGGTTCGAGAAAGCTGCTGCTTGGTGTAAGATTTTCGGACCGAGCCGGCGACGTGGAGGTGTCAACTTACAATTCTCCCAAAGTGAACCGACTGCTTCCTCGTCTTCAGCGTACTCGAGGAACCTCCCACCTTTCTCGTGGTAGAAGAGGCCCAGCGACGAGAGATTGTTCTGCAAAGGGGTGACCACGAGCTGGGTCCCGTTACTGGCCTTGGTTGTGCTGAATACACTCTCATGCCAACACTCGTTCTCCTCATGGCATGCGTAATGCGCTCCCCGGATCTCGCCTGCCATGCCCTGATAGACAATGTGAGGCCAATAAGCGGCGATCTTCGTATCTTCGTGAGCGACATACTCCTGCTGGTGCAACCGCCCGGGTTGCCCATTCTCTGGTCCGCTATCTGGGAATACCCATTCATTGAGGTAATCTGAAAGGTTGTCAGAAACCTTTTGGCCTTACATGAGGTGGATAGTATACTTACTCTCGTCATCCAGGTATACGACACCTGCTTGATACTGCATCCTGGGGACCATGTCATCCTGTCAAGTAGTCAGCATATCCGCTTCGAAAGACCAAAGTACTTCCTACATCTTGGCCCGCGTACCAGTCGGCATACCATGCAGTAGCGGCCAGCGGAGTACCTTCTCTAGCTTCGGCGAATCTGTTCACCCACGTCCAGTTGCCGGTGCTCGAATTGAACGCCGCCCTGGACAGGTACCCCTCAGAATCCTGCCAGAAGAGCCAGACCGCACTGTCTCCGTTTGAGCCAGGTGCATTCCATCCAGCCACGGCAACTGAGGCGATGCGTGGAGCAGCAAGAGGAAACTGTGGATTACCTTCACCTCCCGGTGCCACCGTTGGCGTCGTCGTTGGCGTCGGCGTCTGTGTCGGCGTTGGGCTCGTCCCAACGGGACCCTGTGTGAACGTAGGTGACGGGCTTGAACGATTAGGAGTGAGATAAATGGTTAATACAGTTCCAAGGATGATAGCCAGAACAACCAAGAAGATTATAATGGCCAAAATGCAAATGAGTCTTCGCCGCCTGCGAGGTTGTTCAATGGCCGGGGGTATTGGCACACGGGATTTGATTCTTGACCTTTCGCTTTCTGATCGGTCGAGCACGCCGGTGTCTTTCGAAAGTGCGTCCTTTTCAAGAATTGGAGACTGGCTCTCTGTCCGTGTGAATGCGCTCCTGGGCACCAAGGGCAGAGGAACATATATCCTTTTCCGAGGTGGAACATTTTCGACTGCACGGGGAGAGTGACCCAGACGTCGAGGCGGGGTGAATACGCTCTCTAATTTTGGTAACGCGGTCAAGTAGCCGGTGCTACGGTTCGAGGAATTCTCTTCGGTGATCCGTTCAAGCTGAAACCGACGTCAGTTGAACAGACTCGATACCCTAGTGAAAACTCACACTTAATCTGAGCGGTCTAGCTGGGCCAGTATCTGTCTCGGTGACAGTATACAGATCTGAAATGTAGAACGAAAGTGGATCCGTTCTGCGGGCCCTTCGGGAGCTGCTTTCAGCCATGCTGGTCGTCCGAGACTTATCTCGCTACGCCGTGAAGGTCGTGTAACCTCTATAGCACGCATTGAACTCGGACAACGGGTCTATGCTATTCTAGTTAGTTCTTGCTTTGCAGTGAACAGTACTCGGACAACTTGCCAGCGACCAAAATACTCGAGCCACTGTTACACTGCTCTTGAACGCACCGCGGTATTCAGTCAAAGCTTCCGGTGACAGGGTTTTAACCTTCTGAACTGGAGACACCGACCGGTAAGATGACCACGTTGTGGCGAAAGCCCTCGGGCGGCCGCTATGCGTGAGGCAGGGCGAATGCACCCCTCAATCAGGTGAACCACGGAACATGCCAATCGAGCGGCCATTTCCACCCAACCACCAGCCGGAATAGAGGGACTCAAGGATTTTGGGTCTAGCCTCTTGAAAAAAGGTTGGCTGTTGCGTCTGTGGAGCATTTCGGTTGGGCACTATGTCGGCTAATCTGGTGGTTCACACCCAATGTTGAAGCACGACTGTAAAGACCAATCGCCGGGTCGAAATTGTAGCGGCAGGAACCGACGTTCCCAACTCTGCATGCATAACGCTACCAGCGAGCCTTCGGCTATAGCTCACAGGTGCAGCTCGTTGCCTTAAAGAGCGTATCCGCCGTCTAGAGCCATGGATGATGGCGCACTTGTTCTCCCGGCTGGGAAACCTTTCAGCGATCAAGCGGTGGCATATACGCCTAAAGCATTTGTAAAAAGAAAGCACTCAGGCGCGACCGCATTTGCGCGCCACCGAACCTCTTCCAAGTGGCAAAAAAGTGAAGATATCATCAACTCTTGAGTAAGTGAAAGAAGAGCAGCCTTGCCAGAGGAGATATGAAGTCGCTGCCCAAACTCCATCGATATCGCGATCCAAGATTGCGGCGACGCTGGTATGCGGGCACGTGGCGGGGTCGACAACCCAGTCCAACGATCGAAACGTGGTCGCAATGGCCACCCCGCAGATCGGCGAACGATGATCGAGCACGAAAGAGACACGGAGTAAGGACTCCATGTACGCTGTAGAGATTCCCAAGGCTGGCTGATGGCGATATAGAGACCACCGGGTGGCGAGCGGTGGCCACTCCAAGACCCTTGCCAGGCACAAGGGCGAGCGATCGAACCCACGTGGGGAACTTCTTTGCTTTTTCAAAGAGGGGATTGCGTCGTTTGCGTTCACTCCGGGGGTCGAGATAATATTCAAACGGGACTCTGCCGCAAGCAAGAGACAACAACAGAGATTTGGAGCCGCGCTATGGCGAACAAATCACGGTTCCAAAACGAAAGTAGAGTATAGGTGTGCAGTCAACGGCCCAAGAGACGACGTCCCAACTGACATGTGTAACTCCAGGCTAGTAGCGTCCCAAAGAAAAAGGTAGGAACGACCCACGAGGGCCTGCCCCGCGACGACAACGCAGATTCGCATGGTAATCGCTATACCTTCAATCTCGTCAACAGGCCAATGCAACAAGAAGCCAGATACACGAACCGCACATTAGGATTATGCATCAATCGTCTAACTGTATATGCCAATCTTCTATAGCTCCCATAGATCCCCTACCTCTTACTATCCCTCCCAAACGGCCCTCCGTCAAACTTCTCCCTTCCGTCCAAGCCCGCCAGCTCAATCCCTCTGTCCCCGTCCACCTCATGCGCAAACCCACTGCCCCTCTCCCCCTCCATCTCATACACATACCCACTCCCCCTTCCCCACCCCCCCTTCTTCCCCTCC
>Ga0247803_1000264_pt1 | contig 30853 bp, 23 predicted proteins | sample UWRJL014104B1_FD_180928 | JGI IMG/M metagenome (GOLD analysis project Ga0247803, IMG submission 180928) | Plant litter microbial communities from Arlington Agricultural Research Station in Wisconsin, United States - UWRJ-L014-104B-1 | ecosystem: Environmental > Terrestrial > Plant litter >...
GCGCATCATTTTATCTTCTGCCATATTAGCAATTAATAGAAAAAGTTTTGCATTTACGGAGTATTAAACACTATGTCTGATACATCCAAATATTATTATTCAAATTCTTTACGAAGGATATCCAGGATGTCTTCCACTGTGGCTTCTTCCAAATCCGTACGTCTTACCAATTCTTCTTTATTCAGGGCAAGTACACTCTTGGCGGTATCTAAGCCTATTTTGTGTAACTCACTGATCATCCAGTCATCAATTTCGTCAGAGAATTCAGAAAGATCCACATCCTCGTCATTCTGTTCCTCGATATCTCTGAATACGTCTATTTCCATTCCAACCAGTTTGCCGGCCAGTTTGATATTCTGACCACCTTTACCGATCGCAAGAGAGACCTGATCCGGTTTCAAAAATACAGATACCCTTTTGGCATCACGATCAATCTGCATGGAACTTACTTTCGCAGGACTCAGCGCCCGGCTGATCAACAATTCCAGATTGTCAGTATAATTGATTACATCAATGTTTTCATTTCCAAGCTCACGAACAATGGAATGAATACGTGATCCTTTCATTCCGACACAAGCTCCAACCGGATCGATTCTGTCGTCGTAAGATTCTACGGCTACTTTTGCACGTTCCCCTGGTTCACGAACAACTCTTCTTACCGAAATAATTCCATCATAAATTTCAGGAATTTCAACTTCGAACAATCTTTCAAGAAAAACAGGTGATGTTCTCGAAAGCGTTATTTTGGGAGAACCATTGTTCATTTCCACTTTATGGATCACTGATTTTACAGATTCTCCCTTGCGGAAACGGTCTTTTGATATTTGTTCTGTACGGGGCAAAGAAAGTTCGTTTCCTTCACCGTCCATAATGATCACCTCATGACGTAAAGTCTGGTATACTTCTCCTGTAATCATTTCACCTACCTGATCTTTGTATTTTTCATACATGATCTCCTTTTCCATATCCTTGATTTTCTGGATAAGGGTCTGGCGGGCAGTCTGAACCAGACGACGTCCGAATTCTACCAGTTTAACTTCTTCGGCAACTTCTTCACCTACTTCAAAGTCATTCTGGATTTTACGTGCTTCAGCAAGTGGGATTTTGTTATAATCCCATATATCTTCGGAATTGTCGTCAACAATTTCACGTGTACGCCACATTTCAAGGTCACCGCTCTCCGGGTTGATGATCACGTCAAAGTTGTCATCGGTGCCATATTTTTTGCGAATCATTGTGCGAAATACTTCTTCTAACACACTGATCATTGTAGGACGATCAATGTTTTTCGAACTGGCAAACTCTGCGAATGATTCTATTAATACTCCGCTATCCATTTTTTATGTTAAAGAATATTTGCTGATACTAAGTTAAACATACTATACTTGATTCCAAATCAGTGACAAATTGTTTGATCTGTATTTTATTTAAATGAGATCTCTATGACCGCCTTTGAAATATCAGCTATGGGAATAATTTTCACAAGTGATAAGGCATCAACGGGTATTTTAGATTTCTTCTTGGGCTCTGGTAATTGCAACGTCACAGTTTCTTCGTCTGCTTCTGTCAGCGTACCAGAAATAATCTCTCCGGTTTTTAAAGTAATTTTTAAATTTCTTCCCAGATTTTTTCTGTACTGACGCAACAAAATCAAAGGCTGGTCAAGACCGGGAGAAGATACTTCAAGCGTGTAGGCTTCTGAAAAAACTTCCAGATCTTCCAGCTGTTTAGCTAATCTTCTGCTGATAGAAGTGCATTCCTGAATAGTAATTCCTTCATCGCTATCCAAAAGAATGGTTATTTTTTGACTTACCTTAGAAGGCTTTATGATGATGTCTACCAGAAAAATATTGTCTGCCTCCAGCATCGGAGTTAACAAAACTTCTAAATGTTCTTTTATTGTCATGTATGGCTTACTGTACTGCAAATAAAAAAGGGGATTAAAGACCCCCTCAATCAACCGATCAAACTGTAATTATGATGCAAAGGTAATATTTTTTTATCATTTGTACAAGTTCTGATTTAGTCTTCTACTTTCAATTGTATCATGTATTTTTGCAGATACATTGAAAATAAGCTGTTGATGAGGATTGTTGCAAGTATTAGTTGGTTTTTATACAGAATTATAGCCGTTTACACGATTGTCGTAATGCTTTTGATCTATCTGGCGTTGTCCTCGCACTGGATCGCCGGGTTTATGATGATGTCATTTCCAGTGATAATAATCATAAATATAATTTTTCTTCTGCTATTTATACTAACAAATCGTAAACGTGCCCTGGTTCCCGCCGCCGTTCTGGCAATTAGCCTTTTGTTCCTTCCCAGAACCTATGGTTTCAACAAGAAAAATGAACAGGAGGCTGTTGACCCGAAAGGCTTCAAAATTATGAATTACAATGTTCATGAATTTAATCCTTATCCCGAAGTAAAAAATGAAGAAAGTAATCAAATTCAGATGATGCTCAACTGGATCATGAATTCTGAGGCGGATGTACTTTGTATGCCCGAATACAGAACCGTTGATGGTAACCCGGTTTTACGGGTAAACTCGGCATTGTCAAAGAAGGGATATAAGTACTCCAGATTTTTGGAAGCAGAAGGAAACCATAATAACTATCGTGGACTGGCAGTTTTTTCCAAATATCCGATAGTGCGGTCCAGGGAGAAGTCTTTTGCTTATCTCAACGGGATGTTACAGGCAGACATTAAAATCAACAGGGATACCGTTCGTGTAATCGCAATACATTTATATTCTATGACGCTCCGGTTAAACAAATTTGCCGCGCAACGAGAGGCGGATGGCGTAAAAAAGGAAGGAAAGGTGGTTTTTGACCGTATTAAAAGCGGGTTTGTCGGCCATGCCAGAGAATTTAAAGAACTGGAGTCCTGGATTAAGGAATCACCCTATCCAACAATAGTTTGCGGCGACTTTAATGAGACTCCATACAGTTACGTGTATGGACAAACACGTAATCTGTTAACCAATGCATTTGAAGAGAAAGGAAAAGGCTTCGGATTTACCTACAACCATCTTCCCAGTTTTATCCGAATTGATCATCAGTTTTACGATCGAAAGAAACTTGATCTGCTGCAATTTGAAACCATTGATTCGGTTAAATACTCCGATCATTATCCATTGATGGGAACGTACCGGGTGATTAAAAATTAGCTTTCGGAAGTCCGCGCTCAATGGGAATATTCGCACCAGGAAGTTTTTTCAATCCTTGTAATCTACACCGAGACTGTCCAGTTCCCTGAGTGATATGGTTGGAGGAAAAATTCCTTTGGTCAGTTTATGTTCAACGAGCTTTCCCGTTTCCAAAGCCAGAGCCTGTGTTGCAAAACTCTTTGTGCCAGGCACACCAGGAAGGTAAGCCTGCTCGATGATCACCGAAGTGTCTTTGTAAATTCTGTAACCCCAGCCGTTTTTCTCCTGGTAAGCTTCCACCTTTAAATTGCGAAAGCCTTCGCTGTTCAGGCTTTCTTTTTCTTTTGAATTACGAAGAAAAAAGTAAGCCGCAACTGCGAAGGCCACTAAGCAAATCAGGGAAATTTTGTACTTGTTAATAAATTTCACTGACTATTAATTAGTTATTGTCCTCATCATCTACGACAGCCGTAGGATCGAATGCCCAGAAATCATCCGTATTTGTTCCTGAACTACCAGTTCCGTAATAACCCAAATTTCCGATCGTGAACCCGGCAGCATAACTTCTAGAAGGTCCTTCAAAAGAAGTAACTTGAGTCCATGTGTTCGTAGCTGGTTCATATTGCCAGCAATCGGATTGATTGATACCTCCAACGATATAAGCTTTACTGTTGATAACCAGTGCAAAGCCAAATTTTCTAACCGGCAAATCGTCATTGGAATCTTCCATTTTGGTCCATGACCCTAAACCGCTGTTTCCGGCAGGATCGAAACTGTAAAGATCACGTGTACTGGCAGTAGAGTTATTTTCTCCAAATCCAACAAAAGCCTTACCATCCACTACGAAAGCGTTTGCCCCGCGGCGTTTTCCACCAGTAAAGGTAGCCACTTCTGTCCAGGCGTTGGTGGTTGGGTTATATTTATAAAAGTCCTGATAGTAATTCGACGAGTTCCAGCCAAGGCCTACATAACCTGCATCTCCAACTGAAAAGGCAGAAGCATACTGGCGTGTTCCCGGGAAATCAGCAATTGCTTTCCAGGTATTGGTGGCTGGGTTATACTCATAAAAGTCTTTTTTGTAGGAAAGATCGGGAACTGTGTTTCCATCATTACCGGTACCAACGTAAGCTTTTCCGCCTATTACGAAGGCAACAGCATCATTTCTTCCAGTTCCGGCGAAGTCTGCAACCTGAGACCAGATTTTACCTGCTGCATCGTAAGACCAAAAATCTTTAACTCTGGAAATTGTTTCATTTGTGGCTCCTGTGCCGATATATCCTTTGTTTCCAATCACAAAACTTACAGCACGGCTTCTGGCAGATCCTCCAAAGGAAGGAATACCTTCTTTATACCAGTTTCCTAATTTTTCGGCGTCAACCTGATCTTTACAGCTAAACTGAACGAAGCAGGCAGAAGCAACCAAGAGGGCTAATGAGGTCTTTTTTAAGGTATTAAACATGAAAAAATTATGGTTTGACTAATTGTTACAAATTATTTATTCTTCTTGGTTCTATTTTTCAAATAGAAATTCTGTCTGTGAAAACGGAAACATTTATTTGAAATTTTCTGCAAACATAACATCTTGAACGGGCTAAGAGAAATTATATATTTACTTTTTCAATAAAAGTTATATTTCTCTGTGCCCATTTTAACGCAAAATCGGCTTTTATGTTGTGATTGAAGGCTATTTATACGCCTTGCATAATTTCCTGCCATCATCCTTAATTCCAGATCAAATTAAAATAGAACATGCTTTTTAACGTTTGTTTTTCAGGTTCTGCCACTTTTTGGAACTTGGATGCGTAAAGGCATTATGCAGGCATCAAAAAATTAACCGATACATTTAATGCCTGAAAGCGTGTTCCAGACAGATTATTAACCGTTACGCGCAATGTTTCGAATTTGTTGCAGTAGTCCGTCTTTCATAAATTTTACTCTTAATAGTTAATTCATGTTGTAATTAACATTACATCTGATAATTTTGCACTTTTACTGTTCTTGCCTTCAATGAAATTTATTTCGTACTGTTTCAAAACGTTTTCTCCAGCTGTCTCAAAATTTCTGGTTATAATAGGTTTAGGGTTTTCTATGGCTGCCTGTCAATGGGGAGACGAAGTGGTGTCTTTGGTCCAGCCGGATCCGGACGAATTCTTTGCTTCTTTTTCTGACACAACGACAGTAAAACTTTCCACCGTAGCCACTGACTCGTTTATGACGGGTTCGCAAACCCGGCTTTTTGTTGGGAAATTTACGGATCCTTATCTTGGGATTATGCAGGCCAGGTCTTTTATTCAGCCTGTTCTGGGTTCTTCGCTTACCCTCGGAACGGAGGTTATTTACGATTCCCTTATTTTGAATGTCCAGTATGATGGATATTATTATGGTGATACGACCAAAGCTGTGAATTTATCGGTTCATGCTTTGCAGGAAGATATGTTGCTTAAAAATGCATATTATAGTGACGATTTTACGCCATATGATGCTACTCCAATAGGGAAAACGCGTTTTTTTCCAAATCCAAGACCTAGAACCGGCTCTGTAAAAAAGAATATAAAAATCAGGCTTTCGGAAACGCTTGGTAAGAGGATTTTTGATGCGGCTAAGGCTAATTTGTTAACAACCAATGAGCAATGGATCAATATTCTGAAAGGGGTAACTTTGATGAACGATGCCGCCGACAATAGTTCCGCGCTGGGCTTTTTGCCGGACAGTACAAATATCCAGCTTCACTATCATACCACACAGCTAGAAGGAATTACGAAGGATTCTACGGTGTTTAGGGTCTTAGGGAAATATAACCAGCTGTTGGCAGACAGAAGCAAAACGGTTTTGTCGAAGCTGCTAACGAGAAGGGCATCACTTCCTAGTTCTGCTACTAATGAGCTGAGCTTTGTGCAGGCAGGATCAGGGATTATGACAAGAATAGATTTGCCGTCAATAAGAGAACTTAATGCTACAAAATACATTTTTGCCAATCGGGCTTACATCATCATTGAGCCGTTAAACTTGTCGGTAACAGATGCATACAGGGCACCTAGTTCACTGTACGTTTATTTGTGTGATAAAAACAATGAGTTTCTTCAGGGAAGCAATGGTTTTCCGGTTGCATTGACGGATCTTGATGGCCAGGTCGTTACGGCAAATCTGATTAATGATCTTGTTAATAATAAACAGTATTATAAAATTGATGTAAGCCAGTATGTGAGCACAATTTTAAGAAGTCAATACGATGAATCTGCTGGATTGTTGCTGAGAACGGCTCCGTTTACAGCGTCTAATTACACTTACCCGGATCTGGATTCTGAGTTTACCAAAAGATTCGATCGCCTGGTAATAGGCAGCCAGAAAAATGCCTATAAAGGGGTTAAGCTTCAAATGTATTATACGACCATTAAGGTTGCAGAATAAATAGTTCTGATTTTTGTGAGCGATTCGACACAACGCTTCCAGGATTCTGGTCAAGTTGCATCGAATCGCTTTTTTTACATCACAAAACCGTTTTTCGGTAATATTTTGTCCGGAACATTCGGATCTTCAATTAATTGAAGCAGGTTGATTTCAATGGTCCTGCTAAGCGTCGTCATCGGAATATCATTGGCCCCGTTTTCAAACGGATTCTGCATGATATAAGAGATATTTTCCATGTAGAAAAACAGAAACGAAATGACGAATGTAATCGGAATGGCAATTCTTCCTATGCTGTCAATAAGCCCCATAGGCAAAATGATGGTGAAAATAAAGATGATCAGATGAACAAAGAAGCTGTACTGGGTAGGAAATATTGTGTTTTTGATCCGTTCACATTTTCCCATCGAATCACAGAGTCGTGCCGTGGTTGCATCCAGACTTTGGAAAAGCATTTGGTTTATTGCGCCATTCTGGTAAAATTCCGTCAGCTTCATTTGGATTAACTGCAAAATAGCCAGAGGAATATTGTCATGCTTTTTGACATATAAGAGTTCTGCTTCGCTGAGATGCAAGTCCGCACTGACCAGTACGGGCTCTCTCCGTAGCGTATTGCACAAAGCGTAGCACCAGGCGATCTGTAAATGAACAATGTTGTCAATGCCTTTTGCCTTTTCTTCCGACTTCGGGTCAATAAATGATATGGATTGTCTGACCAATGTCCTGCTGTCGTTTACTATTGCGCCCCAGACCTGCCTGGCTTCCCACCACCGGTCATAAGCCGAATTAGTCCGAAACCCCAGCAAAAGAGACAAAACGGTCCCTAAAATGGTAATAATTGAAATTGGAAAAACAAGGAAATGCCAGTTGTAATATTGATATAAATAAAAAACCAGTCCGGCATAGCAAGTTACTGCCACCACGCCAAGCCAGATGCTTTTTAATAGCTTCCAGACTGAGAAAACTTCTTTAACGTACATGTGTTGAGATTTTAATAATGTTGTTGAATATGGAGTGAAATAGTTGAATGAGTAGTTAAAGAAGTTATGTAGTAAAAGTTACGGTTGTGATAGACTATGTTTGAATTTTTGATGTAAACATAAGGCAATAATAGGAAATCTATTTTTATCGGCGCTGTTGTCTCCAAAAAAATAAAGCACGGAACGCTGGTTCTGTGCTTTATTTTTTTTACAAAAATTCAGTGTTTCAAATACGCGACTCTCTTTCCTGGCGTCTCAGTTTGCCTTTGGTTGCAAATTTCTCAATCGCTACAAAAAGAACCGGGACAACGAAAATGGCTAATGAGGTCGCTGCAAGCATACCGCCGAAAACCGTCCAGCCAATCGTTTTACGGGACTCTGCTGCTGCACCGCTTGCAAAAGCCAATGGTAAAACTCCCAAAATAAACGCAAGCGAGGTCATGATAATGGGCCTTAAACGAAGTTTTACGGCATCCAGCGTCGCATCTACAATCGGCATACCGCCGTCAACCCTTTCTTTTGCAAACTCGACAATCAGGATCGCATTTTTTGCAGCAAGACCAATCAGCGTGATCAGCCCGATTTGCGCATAAATATTGTTAGAAAGATTCGGCAGTAAAGTCAGCGTTACAATCGAACCGAATGCGCCGATAGGAACTGCAAAAAGTACTGAAAAAGGAATCGACCAGCTTTCGTACAATGCAGCCAGGAACAGGAACACAAATATGATCGAGATTGCGAAAATCGTCGTGGTACTGCTACCTGCCTTGATTTCCTCGCTGCTCATCCCTGAAAACTCGTACCCGTAACCGGCAGGAAGCGTTTCTGCCACCTCTTTCAATGCCTCAATGGCCTGTCCACTACTGAAACCAGGCTTGGGAACACCGTTGATCTCCACGGCGCGGTAAATATTATAGTGAGAGATCAAGGCAGGATTTTCCACCACTTTAGAAGTAACCAGTGAGCTCAGCGGGATCATGTTTCCTTCTTTGTTACGCACATAGAACTTGTTGATCTGATCCAGGTTTGAGCGGAAAGTACTGTCAGCCTGAACCATTACCCGGAAGTTACGTCCATAAAGGTTGAAGTCATTCACATAAGTACTTCCCAAAAGGGTTGAAAGTGTTGTAAAAACATCGTTTACCTGAACACCCAATTTTTTGGTTTTATCACGATCTACATCAATCTGGTAACTCGGTGTTTTTGCGTTGAAGAACGTGTAAGCCATTCCAATTTCAGGTCGCTGGTTTACAGCTCCAAGGAATTTTTTGGTAACCGCTTCAAATTGCTGAATGTTATCCGTACTGGTTGTTTGCTGTAATTCAAAGGTAAAACCGGAAGTCGCACCCAATCCAGGAATCGCAGGAGGCGCAATGGCCAGTACCCTTGCTTCCTTGATATCAGCAGTACGTTTCTGAATCTCCTTAATGACCGCCTGCACGTGATGCTCGGCACCTTTTCTGTCCGCCCATGGTTTCAGGTTGACAAACATGGTACCGACGTTGGATTTATTCGAAAAGCTGATAATGTTCAGTCCTGCCAAACCACCCACCGTACGAACGTCAGGAATTTTCGAAACACGTTCCATGATGTCTTTGATCATCGCAATGTTACGCGTTGTAGACGTAGCTTCCGACATCTCGTAAGTTACAAAAAGACGGCCTTCATCCTCAACCGGTATAAATCCTGACGGTTTGTTTTGGAATAAAAATACAAGTCCAACAATTAAACAGATCATCATGATGATCACGTAAGGAGTTCCTTTTATCCATTTCGATACACCACGCGTGTAAGAATTGGAAAGCTTGTCAAACCATCGGTTAAAGCGGGCAAAGAATTTTTCGAGAAGATTCTTTTTGGCATCTGCTGCTTTGGTTGGTTTCAACATGATCGTACACAATGCAGGCGTCAGTGAAAGTGCCACAAATGCAGACAAAAGAACTGAAACGGCAATGGTGATCGCAAACTGCTGATAAAGGCGACCTACAATTCCGGGCACAAAACTAACCGGTACGAATACCGCAGCAAGGATCAGCGCTATCGCAATAACCGGTCCGGAAATTTCCTTCATCGCTTTCGCCGTCGCTTCCCTGGCCGACATTTTATGGTGGTCAATGTTATGCTGGACAGCCTCAACCACCACAATAGCATCATCGACCACAATACCGATCGCCAGTACGAACGCAAATAAAGTCAGCGTGTTGATCGTAAATCCAAAAGGAATAAAGAATATAAAAGTCCCGATCAAAGAAACAGGTATCGCAAGAAGAGGGATCAAAGTGGCTCTCCAGTTCTGAAGAAACAAGAACACCACAATAACCACCAGGATCATCGCTTCTGCAAATGTATGCAGCACTTCTTCAATGGAAACGCGTACAACCGTAGCAGTTTCCGTAGGTATCACATAGTCAATATCTTTCGGGAAGGTTTTTTTCATTTCCGCCAGTGCTTTCATGACACCGTCATAAGTATCCAGTGCATTGGCACCAGGCGCCTGATAGATCAATACAAAAGCAGCCGGTTTTCCACTCACAAATGCATTGGCATTGTAGTCAAATTTACCAAGTTCAATGCGTGCAATATCTTTAAGGTAAACAATGCTTCCCTCCGCAGGCGAAGAGCGAACGATGATGTCTTCAAACTGTTCTTTTGTATTCAGCCTGCTGTTTGTTAACACGCTGTATTCAAAGCTCTGAGCAGTAGGCTGAGGGCTTCCGCCGACAGTTCCAGCTGCGATCTGGAGATTTTGCTCAGCCAAAGCCGCTGTAATATCTCCGGGAGTCATTTTTAGTGCGGCCAGTTTTTCCGGATTAAGCCAGATACGCATACCAAAATCATCAGCGCGGGAAACGATATCACCCACACCTTTAACCCTTTGCAAGGCATCTTTAAGATAAATGTTGGCAAAGTTTCCTATGAATTGTGAATCGTGGGTACCATTTGGCGAATAGAGCGCCAATGCGATCATGATACTTGGCTGTCTTTTACGAACTGTTAGTCCCAATCTTTTTACAACATCCGGTAATGCGGGTTCAGCCACGCTCACACGGTTCTGAACGTCCAAAGCTGCAATGTTAACGTCGGTACCCACGTCAAAAACGACGTTGATGCTACTTTGTCCGCTACTTGTACTATTGCTGGACATGTAACTCATTCCCGGAACACCGTTCACCTGGGTTTCGATTGCAGTTGTGGTAGTCTGCTCTACGGTCTGTGCGTCGGCCCCGGTAAAGTTTCCGGAAATCGTAACGGTAGGAGGCGTTACGTCGGGATACTGGGCTACTGGTAAAGTGGTTAATGCAATAAGCCCAACCAATACGATGACAATCGACGATACGATTGCCATAATGGGCCTTTTTATGAAAATATCTGCAATCATTTGTTTGGTATTTAAGAGAATCAGAAGGAGTGAAGCCAAAGGGCAAACATCCCGTTTAATCTATTTTGATGCGGGCGCTCCGGCGGCAGTTGGTGCAGGTTGTGTGTTGATCACAGCTCCTTCACGCAGATTTTGCACACCTTCCACGGCTATTTTTTCACCTTCTTTCAATCCTTCTTTCACAATAATATTTTTCCCGATTGGCTGGCCGAGCACAAGTCTTCTCTGGCTTACTTTACTGCTGTCACCGGCTACATAAACAAAGAACTCACCCAATTGTTCGGTAACGGCTTTGTATGGAATAACCACAGATTTGGCTGAGGAATTGTTAAGGACCCTCACCGTCGCCGTCATACCCGAACGAAGTAAATTATCATTATTTGGGAAAACAAGACGTGCTTTGATAGTTCCCGTCTGTGGGTCAACAGCGCGGTCCATCAATGTGATTTTTCCAGGATAAGGATAGATTTCGGTTCCAAAAGCCAGCGTAAAAGTTGAATCCTTTGACTTGTTGTTTTTCAAAAGGTTGGTGAAACGAAAAATTTCCTTTTGGTCTACATTAAAATCTACGGCCAATTGTCCGTCTGATGAAACAGTGTTCAAAACAGTCTGCCCTGCCGAAACGGCTGCGCCTGGTTTTACAAGGGAAATACCAATCGTTCCGTTAAAGGGAGCAAAAACCTTGGTATAACGCACGCTTGTTGAAACGGCTGAAATGTTTGCTTTTGCTGCATCAGCCTGCTTTTTTGCTACTTCCAGGGCCGCGTCCGCGTTGTCTACAAGTTGTTTTGCCACCGCGTCATTTTTATCAAGTTCATGATAACGGTCGGCATCTTTCTGTGCCTTCACGACATTGGCCTGCTGCACATTCAAATTGGCCACCGCCTGCTCATAATTAGCAGAATACAATTGTGCATCAATCGAATAAAGCAGTTGTCCTTTCTTTACCTTGGCGCCATCCTGAAAATGAACAGCCGTGATAAAACCTGTCACCTGAGGCCTTAATTCCACTTCGTTTAAGGCTGTGATACTTGCGGGATATTCATCGTGATAGGCAGCATCCATGGTTGTAACTTCTTCCAAAGTGACATTCACCGGCGGCGGACCTTGCTGAGCTGCTTGTTTTTCGTCTTTTTTTCCGCAGGAAACCAGTACCATGACCGATAGTGCAGCTGTATAATATTTCATTGTATTTAAAAACATGGGATCAATGTGGTTTCAATAATTAATAATTAAGTTGGCCAAGAGCTCTTTGTACGTCAATTTTATTGGCGAGAACCTGATAAAGTGCATTGTAATAATTTATTCTGGCGAGACGAAGATCTGTTTCTGAGGTGATCACTTCGAGGTAGGTTTTAATACCCGACTTGTATTGCAGCTGAATCACATCGTAAACTTCTTTGGCCAGATCCACATTTTCTTTTTGTGCCAAAAGATTTGCCAGACTTCCCTTGTAATAACCAAGTGCATTGGCGTATTCGGAAGTCACATTCATTTGGAGGTTTTTAATATCAAGATCAACACGTTTCACCTGAAATTCGGCTGAGTTGATATTAGCTCTGCGCTTTCCTCCCTGATAAAGTGGTAATGTCAGCGTTAGCGCTGCAAAAGAGTTAGGGAAGTTATTGCCATAAAGTTCTCCAAACTGATTGTTCTGATAATTCAGGTTATAAGCTCCATTGGCCGAAACTGTCGGCAGATAACTCATTTTGTTATACTGAAGATTGTATTCCAGCAATCTTTTCTGAGTGGTAAGAAGCTGGTATTCAATTCGTGAAGTAACCTCCGGACCCTGCAAAGTGTCCAAAAGCATTTCTCTCTCCATTTGCAGGCTGTCGTAGCTTATTCTCAAATCCTTTTCCATGGGATAACCCATTAACGCTTTAAGATATTCTACTTTTCCTTTCAGTACTTCTTCATTGCTTTTCTTTGCCGCTTTGGTATTGTTCAGCGAAATCATCGCCCTTTTATAATCAATTTTATCAGTAATACCTGATTTATATTGATTCTGAGCATCTTGTAAACTTCTTTCCAAACGGTTGATATCCTCCACCGAAACATCAATCTGCTGGGTAGTGGCAAGCACATCGTAAAATGCTTTGGACACATTTACAGCCAGATCCGTTTTGTTCGCAGTTGTGGTCTGGCTTGCCTGAAGACGTACATCACCTCTGGTTCTCTTGGCCAGGATTACATCCTTATTGAAGATGGCCTGGGAAACGGTAAACTGGCCCGCCGAAATATTTTTCACACCTAGCTTCACGGGATTGCCACCGATAATGCTGGTCTGCACTATAAAGTTGTGTTGCAAATTATAGTTGAAATTAATCTGTGGATACCAATCCGCAAGTTTGCTTTTGATGGTATTTTCCGTAATCCGCTCATCAATAACCGATTGTTGAATTAATGGCTGATTTTTGATCGCATACCGGATCACTTCTTCCAGCGTGCCGTTGTTTATAGTGATCTGTTCAGTGCCACTGGATGGGGCAGTTCCCGCCTGGGAAAATACCAGCGCAGGTGTGATGAACAGGAGTGAGACAATGAGTGCTAAAAGTCTTATTCTTTTAGCTTTGGAATAAAAATCCATGAAAGGAGAATGTTAATTTAATAATGATTTTTGATGGTGTTAATGAACTTCAGGAGGTGGTTTACATAAGTTAACTGTCGGTTACCTGGTTTAATTCCTGGGTTAGCGCATCGTTAAACATTTTTTTCAGGAAAACGCGTAAACTTTGTTTCATGTGATCTTCCACATCGATTTCAGGTAAATGCTCTAAACCGTTGATACTCCGGTAGAATGTCTTTGTACTTAATGCCTGATTAATTGTTCCGAAAAGAGCAGTGTAAAGCATGAAAATATTTACGCCGGGTTTAAATTCACCGAGTTCCTGACCCTCATGAATAATACTTTCCACAGATCTGAGATTTTTGATCTTAAGGTCACGAAGTAATTCTGAGATGACGGGCGTGCGACTGTCGGTGGAGAGCTGTTCTCTGACAACAATATTATGAAAGCATTGCTTTTCAGTGATCCGGTCTACAATTCCGTCAATCATCAGGTTTACTTTCTGGAGTGGGGAGAGATCCAGATTCATCAGTAAGTCGTCGAGCCGTTTTCTGAATTCCTGAGATCTTACTTCAAAAAGTGATTCAATAAGCTTTTCCTTTGACCCAAAATAATAGGAAATCATCGAAACATTGATGTCCGCTTCCTGAGAAATGTCCCGGACAGAAGTGGCCGAGAAACCTCTTGCCGCAAACAGCTTTTCTGCCACGGCGATAATCTGCAATTGTTTTGGATTATATTTCATCTTTGCTTACCTGACGCCATAAATTCATATGGCTTGGTATTTATTAATGCGCAAAGGTAACTGATTGAAAAAACATATCAAACGTTTGTTTGATAATATCAAACGCTTATTTGATAATTAGTAATAAATCTTTTTTTAAGACAACAAATTTTGAAAGAGTTGAAATCGTATTGACAAAGACTTCCTCTGAATCGTGGAAAGATATCTATACCATGGATTAGCACGAATGCTGTTGAGCACTCTTAATAATAATATTCGTGCATTCATGGTAACAAGTAGGGGTATGATTTGGTTAGCCTTGATCCTGCGCGAGCAAGGTTGCTTTTGAATTTTGTTCCGGCCAGATCATTTCGATGAGCCAGGCGAAGGCAATGACCAGCACGCATCCAATCAGATTTAGCCAGAGAAATGCCGTCAGATCCATTATATAACTGGTTATGACAAATACTTCACCCAATAAACTTCCCCAGAAAACAGCTCGTCCGCCAATCTTTTTGAAGTAAAAGGCAACCAGGAAAATTCCCAGGATCACGCCGTAAAATAAGGATCCCAGGATATTGACTGCTTCTATCATGCTTCCCAAACGAGAAGCGTACTGGGCAACGGCAATACAAAAAATCCCCCAGAAAAATGTCGCCCAGCGTGACGCAATAACATAGTTTTCTGTGTCGCCGTCTTTGCGGTACATTCTTTTATAAATGTCCACAACCGAGCAGGAGGCCAGCGAGTTATAAGCCGAAGCAACCGAACCCATGGATGCAAGAAGGATTACTGCAATCAGCAAACCGACCATTCCCATTGGAAGATAATCAATGACGAAACGGAGGAAAATATAATTTACATCATTAATTTCTCCGCCATTGGCTTTGGAAAGTAAAGCTTCTGCTTTCTTGCGTACATCTACAACCTTGTCTTCAATATTACCTAGTAACACACGGGATTTCTGAATTGCCGGTTGATCGTCTTTTTTCACTGCTTCGCTCAGCGCCATTACATGCTGATGTTTTCCATTTTGTATCATATCATGCTGTTTTTCAAGCTGCTGATACTCGGAAGCATATGAAGTCGTCTTTATCTTATCTACCGCATTTTGATTAAAAAACAGGGGAGGCGTATTGAATTGATAAAAAGCAAAAACCAGAACACCCACCAGTAAAATCAAAAACTGCATCGGTATTTTCAGTAAACCATTCATGGCAAGTCCCAATTTGCTTTGTCCTTCAGAACTGCCGGTGAGAAAACGTCCAACCTGCGACTGGTCGGTGCCAAAGTAGGAGAGTTGCAGGAAAAATCCGCCGATCAGACCAGACCAGACATTGTAACGGTTATTGAGGTCAAAGCTAAAATCAATCACATTGGTTTTTCCCATTTTGCCTGCTACATGAAGTGCATCGGTGAAGGAAATATTTTCAGGAAGAAATTTAACAACCATCACACCAGCGACTACCATCCCGATGGTGATGATCGCCATTTGCTGCATATGCGTATGAGAAACGGCGCTTGAACCACCAGAAATCGTGTAAAGCATTACAATGCTGCCCGAAATAATGTTTGTCCAGGTAATATCCCAGCCAAGAATCGCTGATAAAATAAGGGAAGGGGCATAAATAGAAAGCCCTGTTGACAATCCCCTTTGCAAAAGAAACAAAAACGAAGTAAGCGCTCTGGTTTTCAGGTCAAACCGGCCTTCCAGAAACTCGTAGGCTGTAAATATTTTTAATTTATGGAACTTGGGTACAAAAGTCACACACAGTACAACCATCGCAAGCGGTAAACCGAAGTAAAATTGTACAAACCGCATCCCATCCGTATAAGCCTGTCCGGGTGCTGATAAAAATGTGATCGCACTTGCCTGTGTAGCCATCAGCGAAAGCGTCACATGATACCAGGGCAATGACTGGCCAGCGAGCAGAAACGAATCCATTGTCTGCTTTTCCCGGCTTCGGTATACACCGTACGAGACAACAAAAATCAAGGTTAACGAAAGTACAATCCAGTCAAGATAGCTCATTGAAAGTGGGTCATGAATAGATAGAAAAGAACAATCAGCAGGACTAGTGTGCCAATGAGCAAAGCATAAAGCTGCGGCCAGTTTTTAACAAATGGCGGAAGGCCGTCACGGTCTTGCTGTATATTTTCATTTTCGATCATGATTACTTTGGCAGAAGAGTAGTAAGAAATATCTTTTCAAATGATGCATTGGCAAAAATAGAACGCTTTTTAGATTGTTTTAGCATATTTTAACCCCTAAGTGAAAAGATCTGTTGACAAATGATTTTTTAGACTGTCCGTTGAACTGGTTTTCACCGGTTTATAGCCTGCTTTTCCTTTAAGAAAGGTTATAAACAAAAACAAATCTTTCTGAATAGCCATTGACTATCCGGAAAGATTTGTCTGATCACTTCTGAAATATCAGGCTTAAAGCCTTTTATTTAAATCAAAGTGTATATCCAACTTTTAAAATGGCGTAATCCCGGTTGTGGTAAGTTTTTTCATCTATCAAATGCATTTCAACTGCGACAGAAAATGATTTAATATTAACACCAATACGGGGTGAGACGCCAAACCGCGTTCCCAGGTTTTGACGGCTGTCGGCAATGCTTTCTTCCGTCGACGGACTATGTGCACGCTCTCCGTTACCCAGAAAATATGCGCCTGCGCCCAGGCCGATAAATGGCGCATACTGGTTTTTCCACAATTTGATTAAATCTCCCGTAACAGAAACTGAGCCCATGTTGCTCGAATTGATTCTACCGCTTTTGGCCAGGTACGATTTCATGAAGGTATATTCACCACGCATACCCACAGCGATGTAATTAGACAGTCTGTAAGTTGGTTCTGCAGATATGGAGAACACGGATGCATCCATGAGATTCTCTTTGTACCTCCAGGTTGTACCAAAGCCTGCACCGATCCTGACATTCCACCGATTACGGTATTGCAGAAAATCAGGTGATGTCTGGTCGTTATTTAAAGGTGCGTTTCTGCTATCATCGTTTTGTGCCTGTGTGGCAGTGAACAGAAAGACCATTAGAATGGTAGTCAGAATATTTTTCATACTGCGTATTTTTAACGTTGAGATTTGTGATGACCCGGTGGCCGGAAAATTGAACCTTTGAAAATTTCATGCCTTTAATTTTTATGTTCCTCATATTAAAGTGAATTTTGTCCCGGCTCAAAAAAACGGTAGCACCTGATATATTTTACGACAAAACAAGAACTGTTGTTGCAAATCCGGGCCAAAAAGGTGTTGAGCATGACACAGCAGGGTAGTTTTATTTTAAATAAAGATCAATTTTCCCTGAGCATTACATTCTGATCCCAGGCACATTCCTAAAAAAAAATATTTGTGAAAAATCGCTTCCTTATTATGACACTTCTATTTTGTGTTGAATTAATACCCACATTAGCCCAACAACTTCCCCCGGCTTTTGATAAAAGTTACGAATCCCAGACGGATTCGAGGATAAGGAAATATCTGGCTCCAAGGCGCATTGTCTGGATGTCCGACAAAACCGGACAAACCGTAGTTGCCCCGCAAAATCTGCTTAAACAGGGGAATGGTCAGGCAGATTTGGTTCACAACAGCTTTTGTAAACTGGTCAGTAAGCTGGATACAGTGGCTAACACGGCAGTTCAGCCAGGAATTCTGCTTGATTTTGGAAAAGAGATACAGGGAGGAATACAGCTGGTTACGGATCAGCCAGCCAACAAAAAGCCAATCAAAATCAGGATACGTTTTGGGGAATCTGTGAGTGAAGCCATGTCAGATATTGACACCATTCAGGGTGCTACCAACGACCATGCCATGCGTGATTTTACGATTGAAGTTCCCTGGCTGGGTGTGATGCAGGTCGGGAATACCGGGTTCCGTTTCGCAAGAATTGATCTGGTGGATCCCGGCAGAGAGCTTCAACTGAAAGAAGTAAGGGCGATTTTCGAGTATCGCGACATTCCCTATCTGGGTTCATTTAAAAGCAGCGACAACCGACTTAATAAAATCTGGGAGACGGGTGCTTATACGGTACATCTTAATATGCAGGAGTTTCTTTGGGACGGTATCAAGCGCGACAGACTGGTTTGGGTAGGGGATATGCATCCGGAAGTGATGACCATCAATGCTGTTTTCGGAAAGAACGAGGTCGTGGCAAAAAGCCTGGACCAGGCTCGCGACATTACTCCTTTGCCGGGCTGGATGAATGGAATCAGCGCTTATTCCATGTGGTGGGTTTTGATCCACAGAGATTTATATAAAAATCAGGGTGATCTGGAATATCTTCGGAAGCAACAAAAATATCTGGTAGGCTTGCTGGACCTGCTCATTCAGAAAACCAAAGACAATAAGGAAAATCTGGATGGCGGCAGATTTCTGGATTGGCCCTCGAGTGAAAATCCTCTGGGCGTACATGCAGGCCTTCATGCAATGATGGTGATGACATTGGAAGCAGGAGCGGAGCTTTGCACCATTCTGGATGAACCTGCACAGGCTTCGAAATGCAAGGAAACTGCGACGAACTTAAAACTCTATGTACCGGATGCTAATCATTCCAAGCAAGCGGCTTCTCTAATGGCGTTATCAGGACTTGTATCTGCTGAAAAGGCAAATGCGGAGGTAATTTCCCAAGGCGAATGTGAAAAATTTTCAACGTTTTATGGGTATTATATGCTTCAGGCCAAAGCAAAGGCCGGCGATTATCAGGGAGCTTTGACTTGTATCCGGAATTACTGGGGCGGAATGCTCGACATGGGCGCGACAACATTCTGGGAGGATTTTGATCTTGCATGGACCAAAAATGCGGCGCCTGTTGATGAACTGGTGCCGGACGGGAAAGATGATATTCATGGAGATTTTGGCGCGTATTGTTATAAAAACCTTCGCCATAGCCTTTGTCACGGCTGGGCATCGGGGCCGACAGCCTGGCTTTCCGAACATGTTTTGGGCGTAAGTGTAGAAGAGCCCGGCTGCAAGGTAATTCGCATAACGCCTCACTTAGGTGATCTGGAATGGGTCGAAGGTACTTATCCAACACCAATGGGAGTTGTAAAAATCCGTCATGAAAAACAGGCAAACGGGAAAATAAAATCTACCATTGATGCTCCCAAAGGTGTGAAGGTACTGCGCTAGCCAGAATTATTCCTGATTTTAAATTCCTGAATCTCATGAAAGCTTGTTCCAGTCTTTTTATATTCCTTTTCTGATCTGTTCAAATCTGTTTGCCAAAGTTTAGGCAAAGTCGGGCTTTATCAGCAACAGGGCATTCTGATCCTGCATACAGATTGTTTTTGAGCAAGGAATTTCGACCCCGGGGTTAAAAAAAATAGCGCGAACGTCCAGGTTCGCGCTATCAAGGATGACTTGATAATTATAACCGGTCAAGGCAAACAATCAGGCTATCCCTCCAATAAGGAATCTGAATACCAAATGTGGTTTTAATTTTTGTCTTATCCATTACTGAATAGGCGGGGCGCACGGCTTTGGTTACGTATTCGGAAGTTTTAACCGGATTCACTTTAACAGCTGTACTGCTAAGGTCAAAAATTGTCCTGGCAAAATCGAACCATGATGTTACACCTTCATTGCTGTAATGATAAATTCCATATGCCTCACTTCCGGATTCAATGATGTCAAAAATAACGCCGGCCAAATCGATCGCGTAAGTAGGAGAGCCTACCTGATCCACGATCACCCCAAGCTGATCACGTTCTTTTCCGAGACGAAGCATGGTTTTAACAAAATTATTTGCGTATTCTGAATACAGCCAGCTGGTACGTATTATAAAGTGTTTATCGAGAATTCTGATAATGTCGTGTTCACCCTCAAGTTTGGTAAGTCCGTAAATGTTCTCGGGTTCGGCAGGATCTGTTTCTGACAGCAGTTGCGGAACGTTGCCTTTGAAAACGAAATCCGTGGAAATATGAACCAGTGCCACGTTATATTTCGAACACGCAACGGCAATGTTCGCTGCTCCTTCACGGTTGACCTTCCTGCAAATTTCCTGTTCATCCTCCGCTTTGTCAACGGCAGTGTAGGCAGCACAGTTGATGACATATTCAGGTTTTTCTTTTTCGAATAATTTATCCAAAAGGCTACTATCCAAAATGTTACCTTCCTGTTCAGAAGGAAAGGAAATGTCTGTGATATTTCTTTCTTCTGCAACTTTTTTCAGGCAGCTGCCCAATTGTCCGGAGGCTCCGAGAACGACTATTTTCATTTGATTGTGAGATGGTTCAAGTAACAAAGATATAAAACGAAGCCATAATGGCCTACTGAAAAAAAAGCCCCCCGGAATAATCTTCCGGAAGGACTTTTTGGACACTAATATAAAGGAACGTTGAGTAAAATCTGCCTGTAAATTTCACTGACCTCTTCCCAGAACCATTACCTGAACGGTACGGAAAATCAGGGAAACATCGTCAATTACGCTGTAAGATTTTAGATATTGAAGATCATATTTCAATCTTTCCACATTTTTGGCAACGGTGTCTGCGTAGCCGACATTTATTTGTCCAATGGAAGTGATTCCCGGTTTAACTGTAAGCAGCCTCTGGAAATCATGTGGTGCTGCCTCCATGAGCATATCCACATCGTATTTGTACAATGGGCGAGGCCCTACTACTGACATTTCACCTTTTATCACATTCAAAAACTGAGGTAATTCGTCCAGTCTTGATTTTCTTAGAATCTTGCCAATCGGTGTGATACGCGGATCTGAGTCACCTTGTGAATGTTTAAGACCCATGGAATCGGCATCTACTCGCATACTACGGAATTTGTAGATTTCGAACATTTCACCCCATTGTCCTGAACGTTTTTGTTTGAAGAAAACCGGACCGGGAGAAGAAATCTTGATTGCTGCCCAGACTGCCAGGAAAACAGGAGCTCCTAAAATCATCACCACTGTTGAGAAGACCAGGTCAAAAATCCTTTTTATAGTCTGTTCGTTGAAGCTGGAAAAAGGTTTTGTATTGATCTGGATAATAGGATACATGTCGTGGTATTCGATTGTGGCCATATTTGTCATGAAACCTCTGAAATCAGGTACCAGTCTGATTTGCGTCCTTTGACGTTCGCCCATTTTAATTACATCCTTTACCTGGTCGTCATTCATCTCAGACAGACAGCAATAAATGTAATCCAGTTGTTTTTCTTTCACCATCGACTCCAGATCTTCAATTCTGTTGCTGTCCTGGCTCATTTGAAACATACCGTAAAATTTGTAACCCAGTTCTTTGCGTTCTGTGTAAAATTCACGGATAAGAGATGCAAGATCTCCTTTGCCCACAATAGCATACCGATTGTAATTATAACCAGCCTTACGATATACTTTCAGGAAAAGAACCGATGCCCCTCTTGCCAATGTAGACAAAACGATAAACAGGCAGTAGGTCATAAGAAACTGGTATCTTGAATACTCCTCGCCCTGCTTGCTCAGGTATAAAAATGTGGTCATAACTGCTCCGTGAATCATCACTGCCTTCAGGAAATTTCCTAACTGCAAACTGAAATGATACGACAGGCGGGTAAACTGATATGTTTTAAAGACATGGATGGTGAAGACCCAGACCAGGTTTGCAACAAGTAACAAATTGACATACTCCTTCTCGTAAAATTCTGTTGCATCATCAAATCTGAATGAATATGCAAGAAAGAAGGAGAGATTTAGAAAGGCGACATCTGTCCAGAGATGAGCCTTCGGAAGAAGACCGGAATAGTGATTTTTCATAAAAAGTAACGTTGAGTAAGGTAATCTTTTAATCAAATTTACTGGCCTATTAAGTCGGAAAGAAATCTCGATCTCTACAAAAAATAATAAACAAGTAGTATTCTGAAATATCGTGTGATGTGTGTTTTTAGAGTAATAATAATCTGAAAACCAAAATTTTAATGTAGTAGTTCTACAAATTATTTCTACAACAAGTTTAAAACAAAAATATGAATATTCCTAACACGAAAATATTGACACAAATTTAAGTCATTGATTTTCAGTGATATATAATTTAAATTTTTTAAAAATTATAACATATTCTTATAATTGTACCAGAATTGCTCTTGAATTTCAATGTTATAAATCCGTTTCCAATTTTATTTTATATTAAAATAGTTCTACGTCATGTAGATTAGTTAGTATTCAGCCTGTTTAATTTTCTATGAATTGTAATGAGAATTCTACAAGTTTATTAGTATTATAATTTTAATGTGATCGGAAGAATGGTCTCATATCAAAGCATGTAAAGTCTGACAAATCAATTTCTATTACCGGGTGAAATCAAATTAATCCGATTACCGTGTATGGAAAATTATAAAATTTCTGTGCCAAAGGTTAGTCCAGTTACCTATTTATCGATTTTAATATGATTAATCGTAGCTAGATACACCTAAGTGCCTTAGCGTTAGTCATAGTAATGGATTGAGAATTTTAGCGATAGAAGTGATAAAACTATTTTGATAACCAAAGAAATTTGTGGAGAAAACTTCCATGTTTGGGTTATAATGTAGCAACTTAAAGTGCAGCATATTAGAAGAAACAAGATCCTTTTTTATGCAAAAATCCGAACATTCTTGTGAGAGTCGTCCGGATTTTTTTGATTGGAAAATTTGGCGTTACCAAAAATCAGCTAGCTGATTAATTTCAGTAAATACTTTCCGTACCCGCTTTTGACAAGCGGCTTTGCGATTGCTTCAAGTTGCTCTGTGTCAATAAATCCCATGCGAAAAGCAACCTCTTCGATACATCCGATTTTCAGCCCCTGGCGCTCTTCAATAACCTGCACAAACTGACCGGCCTGCATTAACGATTCAAAGGTGCCCGTGTCCAGCCATGCCGTGCCACGATCTAAAACGCCTACTTTCAATTTACCCAGCTCCAGATACTTTTTGTTAATATCGGTAATTTCGTATTCACCTCTCGGCGAAGCTTTTACATTTCTGGCGATTTCGACAACATCATTGTCATAAAAGTATAAACCAGGTACTGCGTAATTCGATTTAGGCTTTTCAGGCTTTTCTTCGATGGAAAGAGCATTGAAATCGGGGTCGAATTCAACCACGCCATAACGTTCCGGATCATGTACCTGATAAGCGTATATGACACCGCCATCGGGATCATTGTTGGCCTGAAGGAGTTTTGACAAGCCTGAGCCGTAAAAGATATTATCACCAAGTACCAGCGCAACCTTGTCTGTTCCGATAAAATCAGCTCCAATGATAAATGCCTGAGCAAGTCCATCCGGGCTGGGCTGAACAGCGTAACTGATTTTACAACCAATCCGGCTGCCGTCTCCAAGCAATTTTTCGAAATGCGGCAGGTCGTGGGGAGTGGAAATCAGCAATATCTCATTGATCCCGGCAAGCATCAGAATGGATAGGGGGTAATAAATCATTGGTTTGTCATAAACCGGCATCAGTTGTTTGCTTACAGCCAACGTCAATGGATGAAGACGCGTTCCCGATCCTCCTGCCAAAATTATTCCTTTCATTTTACGATGTTTAATGTTTGAGGTTTATATACTTATCGACTGAATTTGAAAATGTCCTTTCTCTTTCAGGAAGTTTCAAAATCAATTATCTCGTTGCATACATTCCTTCATAATAATTCTGGTAGGCACCGGATGTTACATTGTTAAGCCATTCTTCGTTAGCAAGATACCAGTCAACGGTACGCTCCAGACCTTCGGCAAACTGCAGTGACGGCATCCAGCCCAGTTCATTTTTAAGTTTGGTAGCATCAATGGCGTAGCGTAAATCATGCCCTGCACGATCAGTAACATAATGAATCAGTTTTTCAGAAGTACCAGTTTCTCTTCCTAGTTTCTCGTCCATTGTTTTGCACAAAAGTAGTACCAAAGCAATATTTGTCCATTCATTATGCCCACCGATGTTATATGTCTCACCGATTTTGCCTTTATGAAAAATCACGTCAATGGCTCTCGCATGATCTTCCACATACAGCCAGTCGCGAATATTTTCTCCTTTTCCATAAACCGGAAGTGCTTTTTCGTGGATGATATTGTGGATCATCAGAGGAATCAACTTTTCGGGAAAATGGTTTGGGCCATAGTTGTTGGAACAATTTGATATTACCACAGGCATTTTATAAGTATTGTTGTATGCACGAACAAGATGATCAGAAGACGCTTTGGAGGCACTGTAAGGGGATCTTGGATCATATTTGGTCGTTTCCAGGAAAAATTCATTTGGATCATGCAATTCGCCATAAACTTCATCCGTGGAAACATGATAAAACAAATGATTTGCCATATCGTCTTTCCATGATTTCTTGGCAGCGTTAAGCAGATTGGCAGTTCCGATTACGTTGGTCATCACAAAGGACATCGGGTCGGTTATGGAACGATCAACGTGAGATTCAGCGGCAAGATGGATCACACCATAAAAATCATTTTCTGTGAAAAGCTGATCAATAAATGCAGCGTCCGTAATGTCTCCTTTTACAAATGTATAATTAGCTTCATTTTCTATATCCCGTAGATTTTCCAGATTCCCGGCATAGGTTAGTGCATCCAGATTGTATATATCATACTCAGGGTACTGAGTAACCATCCGGCGTACGACATGTGAGCCGATAAAGCCAGCTCCTCCAGTAATTAGTATTTTTTTCATTTTGAATTGTGAATAGGTTGACAAACAATGACATTGCAGCTAATGATTCGAGTTTGAAAAGCAGTTGAATGTCTTCATCAAAACATTAGCCTGGCTATCACCAGGAATGTATATTTTACTTTAAGCTTTCTTTGAATAATTCCTGAAAAGTTGGCAAGATCTGGTCTTTTTCCGATACAATTGGATTCTTGATCCCCCACTGAATATCCAGGAACGGGTCATTCCAAAGCAGCCCGCCTTCCGAGGCTTTGTGATATTGTCCCGTGCATTTGTAGTGAAAAATACTGTCTTCCAATGCTGCAAAGCCATGGGCAAAACCTTCCGGAATGTAAACCATGTTACCATTTTCGGCATCCAGTTCAAAAAGCTCATATTTACCGAAAGTCGGAGATTCAGGACGTAGATCCAGTGCAATATCCAAAACACGTCCGAAAATCACGCGCACTAATTTACCCTGAGCGAAAGGTGCAGACTGAAAGTGCAAGCCACGGACAACACCTTTTTTGGAGAAAGACTGGTTGTCCTGAACAAATTGATTTGTAAACCCCTGTTTCTTCCAAGATTCTGCATTGAAAGATTCAAAGAAATGTCCCCTGTCGTCAAAAAAAACGGCTGGTTTAATCAGGAGTACATCAGGAAGGGACGTTGTGTAAAATTTCATGATTGCGTTGAGTTATTTGTCTAAAATGATTTTCGTACTGATCAATAATGGTATTCCATTCATATATGTTCTTGATCTTGTTAAGGTTATTCCTCACGAAAGACAGGTAGTTCTTTTTTTCAGTTGTTTCAACAATTCTTTTCACCTGGTCACTATTGGAAAAATACAAAGCATCCTGTTCCAGGATGGTTGAATTGAATTCATTCTGATTCGCGCAAATAAGTGTTTGTGATGCCATTGCTTCCAAAAGCGAAGGGTTGGTCCCGCCAACGGAATGGCCATGAAAATAGATATTAGAGTAGTATCTTAAATTGTTAAGGGCTCCAATGTCATAGATTCCACCAATAAACTTTATCTGATCAAATGCTGCATACTTCGTTTTAAGATACTCCCCATAGGTTGTAGCATGCTTGCCAACCACCAGAAATGGCAATTTTGAGGATGATTTTGATACACCTTCCAGGATGGTATCAACGTTATTCTCTGGTTCCAAACGTGCTATCAACATATTGTAACCATATTGGCTCAAAGCATAACTTAGCAAAATTTCGGGATCTGGATTTTCGAATGGAAAAGCACCATATGGAATATACGTAGAAGTTACATTATATTCTTTAAGTAAATAATCCTGTATTCCGAGCGAATCTGAAATCCAGTGATCGCTGAATACGGTACCCAGATATTCTGCTTTTTTAATAAAAGCACGCACTGGCTTAGAGTATTTGGTACGCTTCCATTCCAAACCATCCATATTTGTCGTGATGATCGTGTTTTTCCTGGGTAAAAGCCATCCCCAAACCGTGCTGCTGGTATATCCAAGCTGTAAAATAATCTCGTAGGACTGCGTACGCGCATGGCGAATGCAATTAAGATCATAAACAAACTGTCCGACCGTACCCCATTTATCTTCGGGATCCTTACAGTGAACCAGTTTTACCCCATTCCATTCAGATTTCTGGTAAGGGTGGGAGTGAGAGTTATAAACCGTTATATCATGTCCACGTTCTACAAGTCCTTTCGCCAGATACTCGGCAAACTGCTCAAAACCTCCGTAATGATTGGGTATCCCTCGGGTACCTATGATTGCTATTTTCATGAGTTAACGTTGAGTTATTTACATGATTAACGTTGAATACTTAAATTGAATATCTTGTGACTAAGAGATGCTGTTTGAACTCAGTCTCAAAATTTAATTACTTTATTTTTAACGATATTTCTTTTAAGGTTGTTTTCCTTAAGAAATTTTGAGCTTTCATCTCTATGTTATTGTAAGTCCAGTAGGAAAATACAAGTACGACTGTCAGGAATAATATTATGGTGACATCGTAAAGTGCGGGTGAAAGTTTTAATATGTTGACCATTACAACTTTTAATATGTTAGCAACCATTGCATGAGTCATATAGATGGAATAGCTTAATGTACCTAACATTAAAAAGAACTTACTCTTCAAAGCTGTGGAAATAAAACCTTCTTCAAATGAAAATACCAGAATTACCATTGCATAGAGCCAAGGAAGAAAATTGCTATAAGTCTGAGGCAGGAAGCATATACAACTCACCATTATTATCATCATAAGTAATTCCAATAGATTAATCCCTAGCGTTGAAAGTTTAATATTTTTCAAGTACTTTCTGTAAATAATAAGGATAAAAGCTCCAAGAAAAAAGCAATAAATACATTTTATAACCATTTCAAATGGTTTCACATTAAGGTAAGAAATAGCCAAGGCAAGCAGTGAAATTAATAATAATGATAAGGGCTTGATAATGCGATTTAGCCTGCCCAGGAAAGGTATTATTAACACGAAAAATAGGTAATTAATCATCTCAACGCTAATTGACCAACTAGGATAATTCCATGTAAAGTCTCTTGATGAATTGACGATTCCCTGAGTTAATAATAAATTTGGAATGATTGCGAGAGGTGTATTAGTGGTAAATGCTTTGGTATTAAAGACCCCATATTTATATAAAACTGCCTTTAAAATTTCAAAAAGTATAAATAAAATTAGCATGAAAAGATGAAGCGGATATAATCGAAAAATTCGTTTCTTTAAGAATGAAATTTGTTCCGGTACTTTTGAAATTTTTTCATAGTTAAGGTATATAATGAATCCACTTAATACAAAGAAAAATTCTACAAATCTATATCCGTTTGAAATAAACAATGACTGCCCAATATTACCGTTTTCTTTTGTATAATGAAAAATTGCAACAACAATTGCGGCAATTCCACGAAAAGAATCCAGGACCTCAAAACGTTTATTTTTTTCTTTAACTTCTAACATACACATTTCCAAAACATTGTTCCAAGTAGATTTATTTATTAATCATTATACCTTATTCAGATCTTCATAAATAAGCTTATATAATTTATCGACTGCATTATCCCATGAATACTTTAACTGTATTTGTTTCTTCACCTCTAAAATATGATCTTTGGAAGGAAAGATTTCTTTTTTGAAATAATTGTCAAGTCTGACTTTAAATTCTTCAAGGTTTGGTGTAATATGAAGTTCCTTAAAAAAGGTAAAATCCCTCATTGCTGTGACGTTGGAGCAAATGGTTGGTATTCCAAGCGCTCCGGCTTCCAATGGAGGTATTCCGAAACCTTCTGCAAGAGAAGGATAAGCAAATAATTCAGCGCCCTTATAAAAATGAAATAAATCATCGTCATCTATTCCACTAAAAAATTTCACATGGTCCTTATACTCAACAGGAATACGAGAAATTAGAGCTTCGATGTTTTTATCAACAATCGACAAATGACCTATAAATATCAGATCAATATTCTGTTTATACAATTCAAGATCCAGGTAGGCTCTGAGCAGAATGTCCTGCTGCTTTCTTGGTTCGATCCTACTCACATAAAGAATATATTTTCTAGTTTTGTATTTGGATTCGAGAAAATTTTTAGATTGATTTGAATCAAATTCCTCAAAAAAAGCCTCACTTACACCATTCGGAATAATTGTTATTCTTGGAAGGCTTATGTTGTAATGCTTGTTTATCGCTTCTTTCGAATAATCAGAAACTGTAGTAATAATATCCGCCCTGTCAAGTGAATATTTGAAAAGAATATTTTTCGAAACTCTGTAACTAATAGGAAATTCCTTAGGGAAATCGCGAAATAATAGATCATGTGTCGTGACAATATATTTACAATATTTTATGGGTGGAACCACATACTGAAAATGAGCATAATCCGGTTTGATTTTTTTTAAAATGCCAGGTAATTCCAGTGCTAATCTCTTGTATGGCGAAGCGGAACTGTATTGTAAATATTCAATGTTGTTTTCTGATCCAAATACATTCTTTAAGTTATCTACGTTTCTAGCTGCCAGAAACAATTTAACATCAGGTTTCTTAGAAAGTCGTTTGTATATTTCTCTTATAAATGTTTTTGTTCCTTGATGCTCTTTATCGAAAACGTGGGCATCAACAAATATTTTAATTGGATTCAGCATAATATTTATTTAACCGTGATAGATGTCTCATTTACATTAAGGCCCGGTAGTTGATTTTAATTGAAATAAAAGAGCTTTTTTTACCCCTTCTAACATGTTTATTCCATTTTTAGATGGTGTCAGATATGGGCCTTCACCTATTTCATTCCAAGCGTAGAGAATCGCCACTCTTTCCTTAGTGGCCGTACCGACATTGGTATTGAGCCATCCAATACAATTCTGAACGGATTTGAACACGGAACCAGGAGAATAACCTACGTAATAAGGCGATGTAGAATACGTATTATCTGGTGTCGCCCATGGCCTGGCGTCCCAGTTGAGTGTGACAACAGGAATATATTTTAACTTACTAAATTTGGAAAACCTATTCCATGCTAAAAACTCTCCGTTTATGAGATTGTTGATTGGAAGTTTTCTTGAATTGCCATATCCGGCAGTATGATAATTATATCCAGTCAGAACATCAAATCCGCATAGTTCAGCATCTTTTATGGCCGTTTCATCAGGATTTGTGCAAAGTGCAATTGTAACTCCGTTGAGTCCTGCCTTTTTTGCTGCTTCTCTAAAGTTGTTTAATGCCAAGCCAACGGCATCAGCCGTTCCAAATTTGCTAATCAAAGATGAGAAAAATATCAGTAACGGTTTGCCATCCACCCGGAGGTATGATGGATCCTTGAATTGATTGATCCATTCGGACGTGACGATTGACCAATCGGATGGTGAAATTTCAAATCCCTGATGGTTAGCAACTAAAAGACAATATTTTAATTTGTTCTTCTCCGGAGACTTTAGGAACAGTCTCTGCGCCTGATTGAGAGGTTCTGTTTTAAATTTCTCAGCTCCATTATAGTACCAACAAAAACTAAAAAATGAAAGGCCCGCCTTGGCGGCCAAGATTATTTGTTCATCAACTATTTCCTGAGAACTTGTTTTCCATCCCCATTTAGGTTCTCTTTCGGGAAATGAGTCTATAAGAGTTTGAGTAATATGAGATGGATAAGCACCGGTCCAGCCATCAAAATAATATGCTCCAAGAGCAATTTCACTACCCTGAGCAAATAATTTTACATTATTCACAAGAATAATTACCGCCAGCAAGATATATTTAATAGTCTTATGCATGTTTGAATAGTGTTAATGAAAACTAGATTTCATAACATCGCAATTTCACGACATTTACGTGTTCAACCTGTGAATTTGGTTGCTACCATGATAAAATAGTCTAATCAAATTTCGCATTTTTTATATACCCAAATCCATATTGCTCAATTATCTTCAGGTAAGTTTTCCTTTTTGCACTATTAAAAAAACGGGATGCCATTTTTTGGATTATTATTGCACCCAAGGATTTGAAAAATTTGGTTAGGACTTTAACTCTGCCTTTGTTTGAGTCTATTAATGCTTCTGATTTACCTAGCAGGAAAGCATAATCATAAATGTATTTGTAATTAAGTTTTTCGTTTATTTTATGGTATACAATAAGATAAGGATTATACCATACTTCATATCCCGATAATCTTGCCCTATCCAGATAATCAACTTCCTCTCCTCCCATCAAAGATGTTCCTTTTCGTCCTAATTCAGGATTATACCAGCCTACCGTTGCCGCAACATCGACCCTCATTGCGTAGTTGGCTCCCATAACTTTCTCGACCACTCTTTCTTCATCACCCAAGTCAAATAAACTGACCATGTAATAATATTTTAGCGGTAGCCAGTCAGGCACACTTACATTGTGGGGTAAAACTTTACCTCCAACAATGTGCACATCAGGTTTACTGAAAATATTTTTTATAACTTCAAAATAATCCTTTGGTAAATCTACATCGTCATCCAGAAACACTAATATCTCACCCTGAGATTCAATTATGACTCTATTTC
>Ga0247803_1000265_pt1 | contig 30845 bp, 29 predicted proteins | sample UWRJL014104B1_FD_180928 | JGI IMG/M metagenome (GOLD analysis project Ga0247803, IMG submission 180928) | Plant litter microbial communities from Arlington Agricultural Research Station in Wisconsin, United States - UWRJ-L014-104B-1 | ecosystem: Environmental > Terrestrial > Plant litter >...
TAAAAGGCCTACCCCGCCGCTATACTCGGGGCGCACCAACTGTCCACAATATGACTGCATGGTTGTCTGGGAGCGCAAAGAACAACTATAGGACAAAACAGTCCTGCATGTCTAGCTATTCCTTGACCACAATCGTGGATTCGGCTATAAGACCCACGGAGTGCCTCACAGATGAACGACGCCGACCTCTACGAGAGCTGGGAACGGCTGTCTCCGGAGGCCCGCGAAGCGCTCACTCTGCGCGTGGTCGTGGTCGGCGCGGAGTCGACCGGCAAGACGACGCTCACCCGCGATCTGGCCCAGCATTACCGCGCCCGCGGCGGAATCTGGAGCAATACCCTCTGGGTCTCCGAGTTCGGCCGCGACTACACGGTGGGCAAGATCGCCGAGCTCGGGCTCGGCCTCGACGACGACTCGGAGTTCCGCAGCGCCGACTGGGCGCCCAAGGACTTCGCGGTCATCGCCCTCGAACAGCAGCGCCTCGAGAACGCGGCGGCATCCACGGGTTCGCCCGTTCTCTTCTGCGACACCGACGCGCTCGCCACCCAGATCTGGGAGCGCCGCTACCTCGGCAACGAGTCGACGGCGGCGCGCGACGCGCTGCCGGTGCTGCCGGCCCGCGCGCTCTACCTCCTCACCGACCACCGCGACGTCGCCTTCACCCAGGACGGCATCCGCGACGGGGAGCAGTTCCGCCCGACGATGACGCAGTGGTTCGTCGACGAGCTCACTCTGCTCGGCGAGCGCGGCCAGTTCGTGCACGGCAACCGCGAAGACAGGCTGGCCGAGAGCATCGGCCTCGTCGACGCCGTGCTGGCCGAGAGGTCGGCGCAGCTCGACTGAGGCAGGGTGTGGCAAGGTCGAGGGATGAACGAAATCCCGTCGATCGTGCTGGCCACCAGCGGCTACCGCGCCGTGATCGAACCCGACCGCTGGGTGCCGGGCTCGTTCACCCTCATCGTCGACGGGACACCCCAGTCGCACGTCAACATCGACGATCCGTCTGAGTTGTTCTTCGAGTACATCCAGCGCATGGGGCACGTGATCGACCAGATCGGCATGCCGGGGCAGCCGATCACGGCCGTGCACCTCGGCGCAGGAGCGTTCACCCTCCCCCGCTACGTCGAGGCCACCCGCCCCGGATCGCGGCAGCAGGTGGTCGAGCTCGAGAGCGACCTGGTCGACTTCGTGCGCACCAACCTGCCGTGGTCTCCGCGAGCGCAGATCAAGGTGCGTCACGGCGACGCCCGTGCCGTGCTGGGCAAGTTCCCGGCCGGGCTCCGCGGATCGGTCGACCTGCTCGTGATCGACATCTTCAGCGGCGCCCGCACTCCGGCGCACGTCACGAGCCTCGAGTTCTACACCGAGGCCGTGTCGCTGCTCGCCGACGACGGCGTCGTGCTGGTCAACGTCGCCGACGGCCCCGGCCTCGTGTTCGCCCGCGGCCAGGCCTCGACGCTCGCGTCGGTCGTCGCCGACGTGGCGGTGCTCGCCGAGACGCAGATCCTCAAGGGACGCCGCTTCGGAAACGTCGTGCTGGTCGGCTCGAAGAGCGACCTGCCCCTGGAGTGGATGCCGCGGCTGCTGGCCGGCGGACCGCACCCGTCGAAGGTCGTGGCAGGCGCCGAGCTGCGAGCGTTCATCGCGGGCGCCCCCATCGTGACCGACGCGACCGCGATCCAGTCGCCGCCGCCGGCGAAGAGCATCTTCCAGGTGCGTCCGTAACGCTGCGGCGAGCGTGGTCAGTGGCGGCACATTGCTGTCGGCGGGGCCCGGGAACAGCAATCTGCCGCCACTCGCCCGTGCGACCCGGCGAGTTCCGCGAGATCGGCCGGGGAACGGGCCGGACGGCGCGCTTGTCTCGGCTTGAGCGGGCGGCGAGACTGGAAACATGAGCCGATGGATGCGTGGGGTCGCGGTCGCGGCGACCGTCGCCACGCTCGCGGCGTGCGCGGCCACCGGGGGCGGCGAGCCCGCGCCCGTACCGACCTCGAGCGCCAGCCCGAGCGCCGCGCCGGAGCCGCCGGCGCTGCCGAGCGGAGATCCGACCGCCGTCGCCGAGGGATTCACCTCGCCGTGGTCGGTCGTGCGCCTCGCGAGCGGTTCGGCGCTGGTGAGCGAGCGCGACACCGGTCTCGTCAAGGAGCTGACCGCCGACGGGACGATCCGGGTGGTCGGCGAGATCGCCGGGGTGCAGCCGGGCGGCGAGGGCGGGCTGCTCGGGCTCGCGGTGCAGGAAGGGGTGGCGGCTGCGACGGGGTCGGGCCCTTCGACAGGCTCAGGGACCGAGACGGGGTCAGGGACCGAGACGACCGACGGGGCCGACGGCTCCCCGTGGCTCTACGCGTACTTCACCGCGGCATCCGACAATCGCATCGTGCGCGTCGCCCTCGACGGCGAGGCGGGCTCCTACTCTCTCGGCGCGGTCGAGCCGGTGCTCACCGGCATCGCGAAGGCCGGCAACCACAACGGCGGACGCATCGCGTTCGGGCCCGACGGGCAGCTCTACGCGACCACGGGCGACGCGAGCGACCCCGACGCCTCGCAGGACGCCGGCTCGCTGAACGGCAAGATCCTGCGGATGTCGCCGACCGGCGCGGTGCCCGCCGACAACCCCGTCGCGAACTCGCTGGTCTACTCGCTCGGTCACCGCAACCCGCAGGGCCTGGCCTGGGACGCGGCCGGGCAGCTCTGGGCCGCCGAGTTCGGGCAGAACACCTGGGACGAGCTCAACGCCATCACCCCGGGCGCGAACTACGGATGGCCGACCGTCGAGGGGGTCGGCTCCGACCCGGCGTTCGTGAACCCGGTGGCCCAGTGGGCGACCGACGAGGCGAGCCCCAGCGGGCTGGCGTTCGTGCGCGGCACCTTCTACCTCGCCGCCCTCAAGGGTCAGCGGGTGTGGTCGGTGACGACCGTCGACGGTGTCGACGCGCAGAGCTGGTTCGCGGGGAGCTTCGGGCGCATCCGCGACGTCGCCGCCGGTCCCGACGGGACACTGTGGATGCTCACCGGCAACACCGACGGCCGGGGAGCGCCGCAACCGGGCGACGACAAGCTGCTCGAGGTTGTCCTCGAAACGGCAACCCCGGGTTAACCTTGACTCGCACGTCAATCTAAGGAATTCCCCGTGGCTATCGTTTTGGGTTACGACCCCACCACCCTTCGCGAACAGGTCGACCCCGTCGCGCTCGAAGAGCGTCTCGTGGAGCTCGGCGAGCTTCGCAGTGCCGCGGCCCTCGACGAGAAGGTCGGCCTGCTGCGCCTCGCCGGCAAACTCGACGAGGCGTGGGACATCGCCAATCAGGCGGTGCGCCAGGCCCGGTTCGGCGGCGACCGCGAGATGCTGGCCCTCGCCCGGGTGCGGCGCGCCCAGGTGCAGCAGGCGCTCGGCAAGCTCGAGCCGGCGCTCGCAGACCTCACCGACTGCGTCAACGAGGCGCACGGCCACGACTGGTCGGCGACCGAGGCGTTCGCCCTGCAGCAGCGCGGCCGGGTGAACTTCGACATGGAGAACTACGACGCCGCCCGCCGCGACTTCAGCGACGCGCTCAAGGTGCACGTGCGCATCAAGTCCTCCCCAGACGAGGTCGACGCGGCGATGATCGCCATTCAGATCACCGAGACCTTCATCGACGGTGCCGGGAGCTAATCTCAGCAGGTGGCAGAACTAGTACGTGTGCGGCAGTGGGCGAACGCCCTCATCGCGCTGCACCTCGACCCCGCCGTGTGGAGCTTCGGCTTCGACAACGCCAAGACCCGCGCGGGCCTGTGCAACTACACGACCAAGCGCATCTCGGTGTCCAAATACCTCGCCGCCAAGTACGAAGACGACGAGGTGCATCAGATCCTGCTGCACGAGGTCGCCCACGCGATGGCCGGCTCTCGCGCGGGCCACGGCGCGCGATGGAAGGCGACGGCGGCAGAGCTCGGCTACGAGGGCTCGCGGCTGCACGACGGGGCGATCGCAGACGAGCTCGCGCCGTGGGTGGGCACGTGCCCGATGGGGCACATCCACTATCGCTATCGCCAGCCGAAGCGTCCGCTCGCCTGCGGCAAGTGCTCCCGCCGGTTCGATCCGGCGAACGCCATCGACTGGGTGCGTCGCTAGCCATCGACTGGGTGCGTCGCTAGCCATCGACGGGATGCGCCGCTGGAGACGCGACGCCCGCTCGGCGGCCTAGCGGCTGGCGAGCGCCTTGGTGATGCTGGCGATCACGTTCTTCCAGTGGCCGAGCATCATGCGGCGCTCTTCGCGGCCGGAGAGCTCCTGATGGTGGATGGCGATCGTGGTGCCCTCCTCGACCTCCTTGACGCTGAGCACGAGCACGGTGTCGTGCGGCCAGTCGTCGGGGCGCCAGCTGACGCGGATCTTCGAGCCCTCGGCGTAGGCGAGCACCTCGCCGTGCACCCCGTCGGCCATCGAGTACTTGAAGCCCTTGGTACCGCGGAACTCGCCGTCTCCGAGCCAGAGCGGGATGCCGCGGCTGACCAGGAACTGCCAGACGACGGGCAACGGCACGTCGATCGTCTCGCGTACTCCGACCTCCCACCCGGCGTCCTTCTTGGAGCCTGTACTGTCGGGAGTCGTGTTCGGAGCGGCATTCATGTAACCCACTATATTGGTTACGTGCAGTCAACGAAAACTACTGGTCAGTGGTTCCGCTCGGGCGACGGACACCAGTGGTGGTTCGACTCCGGCGCGGTCTCGCTCGACTTCGCCTACTCGGGCGCCATGGGCGAGAATCCCGGGTGGGAGACGCTGCACACCGCCGACGACCTCGCCGCCTGGCTCGACGGGCGCTTCACCGGGGTGACCCCCGCCACCGAACGCGACCTGAAGGACGCGCTCGCGCTGCGCACCGCCATCGCCCACAGCGCCATGGCCGCGAGCCGCGACGAGCCGCCCGCACCGGGCGACGTCGACATCATCAACCTCTTCGCTGCGACCCCCGACATCCCGCCCGCCCTCGACGGCGGCTCTCGACAGGCCGGACGCTCGAACGCCCGCGCCGGCCAGGCCCTCTCGGCCATGGCGCGCGAGGCGGTCGAGCTGTTCGCCCCGCAGCAGCGGGAGCGGATCAGGCTGTGCGCCGCCGACGACTGCGGCCTCGTCTTCTACGACGAGAGCCGGTCGAACAACCGGCGCTGGTGCTCGATGAAACGCTGCGGCAACCGCGCGAAGGTGCGCACGCACCGCGCGAACAACCGCTGAGGCCCGGCCTCGTCGAACGGTCTCAGCGGCCGGGCTCCGCGGGTCGAACGCCGTGACTACTCGACGACCCGGACTTCCTTCCAGAAGGCCACGTAGTTCGAGAAGTCCTTGCCGACGCGGTCGAACGCGGTCGGGATCGGGTTCGGGTAGCTGAAGGCGCGGTCCTGCAGCAGGGTGTCGCCGGAGCGCACCGAGAAGTACTGGCAGTCGCCCTTCCACGGGCAGTGGTACGGGGTCGCGCTCTCGACGAGAAGCTCGCTGTTGACGCTCGACGGCGGGAAGTACCAGTTGCCCTCGATCGAGATGAGGTCTTCTTTGGGGGAATCTGCGATGACTACATCGCCCAGCATTGCCTTCACGGTGTGCTCCTTTGGTGGCTTACTCAGGGCAAACGCTACGGGCCGACCCTGAATTCCCGCAGCACGGCGACCTCGCTGACCTCGTCGAGCGTGAGGGCCGGCCGGCCGAGCGCCTGACCGCTCGCCGACGACGAGATCAGGTGGCTCGTGGCGTTGCTGAGCCCGGTGTACGCCGCCGCGGCGGCCGCGGACTCCGGTGAGCAGTAGTCGATCCCCACGTCGGCGAGGGCATCGATCACGGCGCCTGCGGCGAGGAGGTCTTCGACCGCGAACCTGAGGCTGCCGTCTGGCCGGTGCTCGCCCGCCGCGACGACGGCGATCGTGAAGCGGTCGCCGCGGTCGCCCTGACGGGCCAGCGCCCAGTCGGCGAGCGCCCGGCGGCTCTCGATCGTGCCGTGCACCACGTCGTGCTCGGGCAGCGTCGCTTCGCTCTCGACGAATCCGAGCTGGTCGACCCAGACGACGACGTCGGCGCCGCCAGAGATCGTCTGCGCACCGGCGAATCCCCAGTCGAAACGAACCTGATACTGGGTCTGTCCGTGGGGTGTTGTCACGCGAAAAAGCCTATCGGAGAGCACACTGGACAGATGCGGGTTCTGTTGAAGATGGTGCTGGACTGCGATGCGGATGCCGCGTGGTCGGCCCTGCGCAGCCCCGAGGTGTTCCGCCGGGTCTCGGCGCCCCTCATGTCGTTCACGTCGCTCGACGACGCGGGCTTCCCCGACCGGTGGCCCGACGGCGAGCACCGCGTCGCCGCCAGGGCGTTCGGGCTCGTTCCGGCCGGCGAGCAGATCATCGACATCCGCACCGAGACACGCCTCGACCACGTGCACGGCCGGCATGAGAACCCGGTGGAGGTGCGCATCGTGCACGACACCGGGCGGGGACTCACCTGGCCGCTGACCCTCACCCGCGGCTGGCACCATCGGATGGCCGTCTCCGCGCAGCCCGACGGACGCACGCTCTACCGCGACCAGCTCGAGTTCACCGCGGGGCCGATCACCCCGCTGGTCTGGCTGGCCTACTGGGGTTTCTGGCAGTGGCGCGCCATCGCCATCAGACGCCTCGCGCGCGAGTGGTGACAGCTCGGGCGTAGCCTCGATCGCATGACCTCTCCCATCACCATCGTCACCGGCACGTCCAGCGGAATCGGCCTCGAGGTCGCCGTGCAGGCGGCCGTCGCCGGGCACACCGTCATCGCCACCATGCGCGATCTCGCCAAGGCCGACGGGCTGCGCGCCGCGGCGTCCGCGCGAGAGGTGACCGTCGACATCCGCCGGCTCGACGTCACCGACCAGGCGTCGATCGACGCCTGTGTCGCCTCCGTCGTCGCCGACCACGGCCGCATCGACGCCGTCGTCAACAACGCGGGAGCCGGCCACGTCGGCACGATCGAGAACGAGACCCTCGACGACGTGCGCGTGGTGATGGAGGTCAACTTCTTCGGCGTCGTCGCCGTGACGAAGGCCGCCCTGCCGCAGCTGCGGAAGACGGGCGGGCGTGTCGTCACCGTGACCAGCGTCGGCGGCGCCGTCGGCCAGCCGTTCAGCGAGGCGTACTGCGCGGCCAAGTTCGCCGTCGAGGGATTCATGGAGTCGCTCACCCCGGTGGCCGCGACGGTCGGCGTGCGCGTCTCCGTCGTCGAGCCGGGAGCGGTCGCGAGCGAGTTCGTGCCGAACATCGGCCTGTCGTCTGCGGCGATGGTCGCCGAGGCTGGAGCGTACGGCCCCGCCCTCGGCTCCTACCTCGCCCGCTCTGGCCAGTCGTTCGCGAACGCCCAGTCGCCGGCCGACGCCGCCGCCGCGATCGTCGCGGTGCTGGTGGCGGATGCGCCTCCGGCACGCGCGCAGACGTCCGACGGCGCACGCGCGTTCGTGGGCACCAAGTACGCCGACCTCGACGGATCCGCCGTGCAGCGCCTGACGGGCACGTGGGTCGAGGGCTAGCCTCGAGACATGACCGCTCTCGAAGTCGCCGACTGGCGTCGGCAGGTATTCGCCCTCTACGAGACGGTGCGCGCGACGCCCGACGTGGCGGAGGGGCACACACTGTGGCGCGAGGGTCGTGACCGGCTCTTCGCGCAGCATCCGTCCACTCCGGTGATGGCGGCCGACCTGCCGTCGTTCGCCGGCCTGCCCGTCGAGCCGTACGACCCCGCCTGGCGGTTCGAGCTGCCGATCATCCCCGCCGAACCGGCGCACTTCGACTTCGAGACCGGCACCGACGGCATCGTGCCGTTCGACCGGCTCGGCATCGTCGAGGTGCCGGGTATCGGGTCGCTCGACGTCTGGCGGCTCACGACCTACGGCGGCGGGATCTTCGTGCCGGTGCGCGACGCGCTGGCGGGCAGGCACGGCGGAACGTACGGCGGCGGGCGATACCTGATCGACTCGATCAAGGGCGCGCTGCTGCAGACCGGCGCGGACACGCTCGTGCTCGACTTCAACTTCGCCTACAACCCGTCGTGCGCGTACGACCCCGCGTGGGCGTGCCCGCTCGCGCCGCCCGGCAACCGGGTGCCGGTCGAGATCCCGGTGGGCGAACGCTACTTCGGCTCGTACTAGCCGCGGTTCGGGGGCCGGTAAGGGCCATGTGCTAGCCTGAGAGCACTCGCGGATCCATGACGGATTCCTTGCGTCGTTGAACGCTTACTCTTCTCGCACGCCGTGCTCATCAGAAACACGGCAGGTGCTCGCAGAAACTTTCTCCGGCGAACGGATGTGGCCATCGCCACCTTCGCCACAGCACCTCTCCGCTGCACCATTGCCGGTCGGGGGCGTGCACACCGATGCCCGAAAGGCACCACCACCCCTATGTCTGAAAACTCCTTCGCCGCGCTCGGCGTTCCGGCTCCCCTCGTCGCGGCCCTCGCCGCCCAGGGGATCGACTCGCCGTTCCCGATCCAGGTCGACACGCTCCCCGACACCCTGTCGGGCCGCGATGTGCTCGGCCGCGGAAAGACCGGCTCCGGCAAGACCCTCGCGTTCTCGATCCCGATGGTCGCGCGCCTCGCCGGCAAGCTCGCCGGTGGCAGCCGCCGCCCGAACCGCCCGCTCGCGCTGATCCTCGCCCCCACCCGCGAGCTCGCCACCCAGATCACCGTCGCGCTCACCCCGCTCGCCGACGCCTACGGCCTCAAGTCGACCACCATCTTCGGCGGCGTCAGCCAGCAGCGCCAGGTCGCGGCCCTCAAGGCCGGTGTCGACATCGTCGTCGCCTGCCCCGGCCGCCTCGAAGACCTCATGAAGCAGGGCTTCGTCAACCTCGACTCGGTCGAGATCTCGATCCTCGACGAGGCAGACCACATGGCCGACCTCGGCTTCCTGCCCGTCGTCACCCGAATCATGGACAAGACCCCGTCGAGCGGACAGCGCATGCTGTTCAGCGCGACCCTCGACAACGGCGTGGACAAGCTCGTTCGCCGCTACCTCCACAACGAGGTGCTGCACTCGGTCGACGAGGCCACCAGCCACGTCTCCGCCATGACCCACCACGTGTTCGAGGTCGACTCGGTCGAGGCCAAGCGCCTCCTCATCGAGAAGCTCGCCTCCGGCCAGGGCCGCCGCATCCTCTTCATGCGCACCAAGCACCACGCCAAGAAGCTCGCGCGCCAGCTCACCGACGCCGGCATCCCCGCCGTCGACCTGCACGGCAACCTCTCGCAGGTGGCTCGTGACCGCAACCTCGCCGCGTTCGCCGCCGGCACGAGCCGCGTGCTCGTCGCCACCGACGTCGCGGCCCGCGGCGTGCACGTCGACGACATCGAGCTCGTCATCCACGTCGACCCGCCGGCCGAGCACAAGGCCTACCTGCACCGCTCGGGCCGCACCGCCCGCGCCGGCAAGGAGGGCGAGGTCGTCACGCTCGTCCTGCCCGAGCAGCGCAAGGACACCGCGCAGCTGCTGCGCAAGGCAGCGATCACCGTCACGCCGCAGCGCGTGACCGCCGACTCGCCCGCCGTCACCGCACTCGTCGGCGACGTCGCCGAGTACGTCAAGCCGCTCCCCCGCGCCGCAGAGCCGGCCCGCGGACAGAGCCAGGGCGGCCGCAGCCAGGGCGCCAACGCCCAGCGCAAGCGCAGCAACCGCGAGGGCGGCGGCGCCGGTCGCCAGGCCGACAACGCTGGCTCTGGCCAGCCGCGTCGTGACCGTGCCCCGCGCGCCGAGGGCGCATCCGCTCCCCGTACCGGCGGCGCACCGCGACGTTCCGGTGCCCCCGCGGGCAACGGCGGCGGTGGCAAGATCGCCGTCGGCGGCCTCGTGCGCATGTCGCAGGGCGGCGCCGCGCGTCGCGGACGCTGACCCGGCACAGCCCAACTCAGCTCGACCACCGGTGGGCCTCGCACAGATCTCGATCTGCGCGAGGCCCACTTTTGGGTGGTGCCGACGTTCGCCGGCGACCAGTAGCCTGTCGGCATGACGACGGTGATACGCCGGGCGCAGCTCGAAGACACGGGCCGTCTCGGACAGCTGCACTCCCAGTGCTGGGTCGAGCTGTACTCGCGCGTCCTGCCTCCCGACGTGCTCGCCGAACTGAGCCCGCCCGTGATGGGCCAGCTGTGGCAGCGCTTCGTGACCCGCGGCGACGCGTACGCCCAGTACGTCGCCGAGCTCGACGGCGAGATCGTGGGGTTTGCCGGCTTCGGCCCCGGTCGCGACGAGGGCTTCGCCGAGCTGCGCGAGGTCTACTTCGTCTACGTGCAGCCCGGCAAGCAGCGCTCGGGCATCGGCAGCCAGCTGCTCGCCGCCGAGCCCGACGCCTCGTACCTGTGGGTCTCTGAGCGCAACCGCGGCGCCCACAAGTTCTACCGACGAAACAAGTTCGGTCCCGATTCCCGGCGCCGCATCGGCTCGCTGTTCGGAACCGACCTGCCGGAGATCAGGATGGCCCGCTAGCCAGCGCTACACCGGCTAGGCGACCGCGGGGATGCTCCTCGTCGCGATGAGCTCGGAGTACCACTTGGCGCTGTCCTTGAGCACGCGCTCCTGCGTCTCGAAGTCGATGTAGACGATTCCGAAGCGCTTGGAGTAGCCGTAGCCCCACTCGAAGTTGTCCATCAGCGACCACACCTGGTAGCCGCGCAGGTCGACTCCGCGTTCCATCGCCCGGTGGGCGGCGGTGAAGTGACGGCGCAGGTAGTCGGTGCGCAGCGGGTCGTGCACGACCCGGCCGTCGGGCCCGTCGGCCACCTCGTCGGCGAACGCGGCCCCGTTCTCTGTCACCATGAGCGGCAGCTCCGGATACTGCCCGTGCAGCGAGAAGAGCAGCTCCTCGAGGCCGGCCGGCTCGATGTTCCAGCCCATCTCGGTGTACGGCCCCGGCTGCGGCAGGAACTCGATCCGGTCGGCGCCCGGCCAGGCCGATCCGCCCATGTCCTTGTGGCCGTCGTTGTTCTGCCGCGGCGAGACTCCGTCCCAGACGCGCACGAGGGTGGTCGAGTAGTAGTTCACACCCAGCAGGTCGAGCGGCTGGCGGATGAGCTCGAGGTCGCCCGGCTGCACGAACGACCAGTCCGTGACATCCGCGGTGTCGGCGATCACGTCGGCGGGGTAGACGCCGTCGAGCAGCGGGCCGAGGAACACGCGGTTGGCCAGCCCGTCGATCTGACGCACCGCCTCCGGCCCGGTCTCGCCCTCCCCGCGCAGCACGTGCAGGTTGAGCGTGATCGAGAAGTCGGGTTCGTTCGTGACGACCTCCCTCAGCGCCGCCACCGCCAGGCCGTGGGCGAGGTTCAGGTGGTGCACTGCGGCGAGCGCCGCGGCCGCCTCGGTGCGTCCGGGGGCGTGGGCACCGGAGCCGTAGCCGAGGTAGGCCGAGCACCACGGCTCGTTGAGTGTGGTCCAGGTGACGATCCTGTCGCCGAGCGCCTCGCCCATGATGCGCGCGTAGTCGGCGAACGCGTAGGCCGTGGCCCGGTTGGCCCAGCCGCCCTCGTCTTCGAGCGCCTGCGGCAGGTCCCAGTGGTAGAGCGTCGCGATGGGGCGGATGCCTCGGGCGAGCAGCCCGTCGACGAGGCGGGTGTAGAACTCGATCCCCTTGGCGTTGGCCGGGCCTCGACCGGTCGGCTGGATGCGCGGCCACGCGATCGAGAAGCGGTAGGCCTCGAGCCCGAGGCGCTTCATCAGGTCGAGGTCGTCGTCGAGCCGGTGGTAGTGGTCGTCGGCGACGTCTCCGGTGTCGCCGTTCCAGATCTTGCCCTCGGTGTGGCTGAAGGTATCCCAGATCGACGGGCCGCGGCCGTCTTCGTTCGCCGCTCCCTCGATCTGGTACGAGGCGGTCGCCGAGCCGAACACGAAGCCGTCGGGGAAGACGAGTCCGGTGTCGCGGTAGTCGGCGTTGCCGGTTGCAGAGTCAGTCATTGAGAAGTGTCGCCTTTCCATCGATGAGATCGGATGCCTCGCCGCCGGCCAGTCGGACCCGCACTGTGGCTCCCGCCGGGGCATCCACCGTCACCCGCACGTCGTTCTCGCCACGCACGGTGGTGACGGTGGCGGTCTGGCCGGTCTCGGGGCTGGTGACCCGGGTCACCGTGGTGCCTGCCGGCCCGGGGTAGACGGTGAGCAGCAGGTCGTCGAGGTAGTCGTAGTCGGGGCGGTCGGTGCGTGCGCCGGTGGCGAGCACCGTGCCCTCCCGAACCCACAGCGGGAGGCTGAGAACGTCGTGGGTGTCGCGGCGCCAGGCCGGCCCCTGCGCGGTCTCGCCGGTGAGGTAGTCCGTCCAGGTGCCGGCGGGCAGGTAGTACTCGACGTTGCCGTCGGCGCTGAACACCGGAGCCACGAGCAGGTCGGCGCCGATCATGTACTGGCGGTCGAGGTGTGCGCAGGTGGGGTCTGCCTCGAACTCGATCTGCATCGGTCGCATGTACGGCAGGCCGCGGTCGTGGGCCTCGAGGCCGACGCCGTAGAAGTAGGGCATCAGCTCGATCTTGCGCCGGGCGAAGAGGCGGGTGACCTCGACCGCCTCCTCGTCGAACGCCCACGGAACCCGATAGCTCGACGAGCCGTGCAGCCGGGTGTGGCTGGAGAACATGCCGAACGCGACCCAGCGTTTGAACACCTCGGGGTCGGGCATGCCCTCGAAGCCGCCGATGTCGTGGCTCCAGAAGCCGAAGCCGCTGAACGCGAGCGAGAGTCCGCCGCGCAGCGTCTCGGCCATCGACTCGAACGACGACGAGTTGTCGCCGCCCCAGTGGATGGGCATGCGCTGCCCGCCGGTGGTGGCCGAGCGCGCGAAGAGCACGGCGTCGCCCTCGCCGCGGTGCTCTTCGAGCACCGAGAACACGGCCTCGTTGTAGAGCTGCGTGTAGAGGTTGTGCATCGCCTCGGGGCTGGTTCCGTCGTGCCAGACGACGTCGGTGGGGATGCGTTCGCCGAAGTCGGTCTTGATCGCGTCGATGCCCTGGCCGAGCAGCACCCGCAGCTTTCCCTGGAACCACGCAGTGGCCTCGGGGTTGGTGAAGTCGACGATGCCCATGCCGGCCTGCCACTGATCCCACTGCCAGACCGTGCCATCCGCCCGCTTCACCAGGTACCCGGCAGCCGCGGCCTCGGCGAACAGCGACGACCGCTGTGCGATGTACGGGTTGATCCAGGCGCTCAGCCGCAGCTCGCGCTCGTGCAGGCGCGCGAGCATGCCCTCGGGGTCGGGGAAGACGCGTTTGTCCCACTCGAAGTCGGTCCAGTTGAACTCGCGCATCCAGAAGCAGTCGAAGTGGAACACCGAGAGCGGGATGTGGCGGTCGCGCATGCCGTCGATGAAGCTCGACACGGTCGCCTCGTCGTAGTCGGTGGTGAAGCTCGTCGAGAGCCAGAGGCCGAACGACCAGGCGGGTACCTTCGCGGGACGCCCGGTGAGCGCCGTGTAGCGCTCGAGCACGTCCTTCTGGCCGGGGCCGAGGATGACGAAGTACTCGAGGGCCTCTCCCGCGGTGGAGAACTGCACCCGCTCGACGGTGCTCGACCCGACCTCGAACGAGACGTGCTCCGGCTGGTTGACGAGCACGCCGTAGCCGCGGTTGGTGAGGTAGAAGGGGATGTTCTTGTACGACTGCTCGCTCGACGTGCCGCCGTCGGCGTTCCAGATGTCGACGGTCTGGCCGTTCTTGACGAGCGGGCCGAACCTTTCGCCGAGGCCGTAGACGAGTTCGCCGACGCCGAGGCTGAGCTGCTCGTGCACGTAGTGCTTCGCGGGGGCCAGACCGGTCTGGGTGATGCCCACCTCGCCGACCGGCTCCGTCGCGACGGGCGCGCCGTCGGCGAGGGTCATGTAGCCGATGGACTTGTGGCCGCTCGACGTGAGCACGCGCCCGTCGGACTCGAAGGTGAGGTTCCACGGGGCGCCCGGCGTGATGCGGGCGGTGAGCCCGCCGGAGGTGAGCGTTCCCGCGCTGAGCGCGCCGTCGACCTCCTCGGTCGCTGCGACGCCGACCCCCTCCGTCGCCCCGACCAGGTCGAACCCCTTCGAGGGCACACCGCCGGTGTGGTGCTCGATGCGCACGCGCACCACTCCCTCGAGCGGCGACGACAGGGTCACGGAGAGCATCGGCCGGTTGAGCACGTCGCCGCGACGGTCGATGACCTTGGTGGGCGCGTAGATGCGCAGCGTGTCACCCTCGGCGTCGATGTCGTACGCCTCCTGGGCGAACAGCGGGGTCACGCCGACGCGTGGCTCCCAAAAGCCGTTGGTGAACTTCATACTCGGGGGTCCTCTCGGATGACCGCGACGGCACCGGCGGCGATGACGCCGGCACCCTCGTGGCGGGTGCCGGAAACGAGGTCGGTTCCGGCGGCGGTGAGCGCCAGCGGCGCCGTGGTGTGGTTGATGGCGAACAGCCAGCTGGCGGATGCCCCGTCGCGGTCGCCCACGCGGCGCACGAGTTCGAGACCGCGATCGGCGGATGCCACGGGCGTGATGCCCGCGCGGGCGATCAGCCCCTCGATCAGCACGCCGGTCGAACGCCGGTCGAGGTGGGTTGACACGTACTGCGCGGTGCCGCGGCCGGCGACCGCGACGGTGACCGCGGGGCCTCCGGCGAGCTCGCCGTCGGCGTAGTGGGCGAGGGCCTCCGCGCCGGCGAGCTGCAGCAGCTCGCTCCACACCGTGCCGGTCGAGCCGTCGCTGAGCGTGACCGTCTCGCCCTCGAACAGCGGGAAGAACTCCTCGACGCGCACGCCGAGCAGGTCGCGCAGCGCGCCGGGGTAGCCTCCCTCGACCACCCGGTTGTGCTCGGTGACGATGCCGGAGAAGCTCGTGACGACGAGGTGGCCGCCGTTCTCGACGTAGCCGCGCAGCGCCTCAGCGGTGGCGGCGGTGACGAGGAAGAGGGTGGGGGCGATGACGGCCGCGTACCCGGAGAGGTCGGACGCCGGGTGCACGACGTCGACCTGGACACCGCGGTCGGTGAGCTCGCGGTGCATCGAGAGTGCGACGTCGAGGGAGTTGACGTCGACGCTCGGCTTCGCGCCGGAGCGGAGGGCCATCGCTGCGTCGTAGTCGGCGAGGATAGCGACCTGGGAGCGCTCGACCCGGCTGCCGACGACCTCGCGGATCTTCTTCAGCGTGGCGCCGAGCTCTGCCACCTCGCGGAAGATCTTGGTCTGGGCGCCGGCGTGCGGCACGACCGAGGAGTGGAACTGCTCGCTTCCCGCGGTGGACTGCCGCCACTGGAAGAACAGGGCGCCGTCGGCCCCGCGGGCGATGTGGGAGAGGCTGTTGCGCCCCAGCTCGCCCGGCGACTTGGCGCGGTTGCGCGCCTGCCAGTTGACCGCCGAGGTGGAGTGCTCGATGAGCAGCCACGGGTCGCCGCCCGACAACCCGCGCACGACGTCGGCGCTGTAGGCGAGCTCGCCGTGCCGTTCGGGGTCGATGCCGAGCGTGTAGTGGTCGTTCGAGACGAGGTCGACCTCGTTCGCCCAGCCCGCGTAGTCGAGCCCGTTCGGGTGGTTCTGGATCATGAAGTTGGTGGTGGCGGGGATCGCGGGGGTGACCCGCCGCAGCACCTCGCGCTCGGCGAGGTAGTGGCCGAGCAGCGCGTCAGAGGTGAAGCGTTCGAAGTCGAGCAGCAGGCCCGGGTTGTGGCTCGTGCCCGTGAACCGCGGCGGCTGCAGCTGGGCGAAGGACGTGTAGTGGTGACCCCAGAAGGCCGTGCCCCAGGCGTCGTTGAGGGCGTCGACGGTGCCGAACTTCTTCTCGAGCCACACCCGCCAGGCGACGCCGGTCTCGTCGCTGTAGCAGTGCGCGTTCTCGTTGCCGAGCTCGTTGCTGACGTGCCAGAGGCGCAGCGCGGGGTGGCTGCCGTAGCGTTCGGCGATGGCCTCGACCATGCGCAGGGCGTAGTGGCGGAACGTCGCCGAGCTGGGCGACCAGCCGAGCCGGCCGCCCTGGGCGACCCGCACCCCGTGCTGGGTGACCGGTGCGATCTCCGGATGCGCCTGCATGAGCCAGATCGGCGGTGCGGCGGTCGGCGTGGCGAGGTTCACGCCGATGCCGCCGGCGTGGAGGAGGTCCATGATGCGGTCGAGCCATCCCCACTCGAAGACACCGTCGGCCACCTCGAGCAGCCCCCAGGAGAAGACACCGACGTTCACCGAGTTGACCCCCGCCTCCCGCATCAGGGCGATGTCCTCCTCCCACACCGACTCCGGCCACTGCTCGGGGCTGTAGTCGCCGCCGAAGGCGAAGCCGTCGGCGATCCACGGGAAGGAGGTGTCGGCCGGGAGGTCGGACGAACGGGACACGAAGGTGGTCATGAGGTGCAGCTTTCTCGAGGCGGGCCTCGGTGGTACGGGTGTTCGGGAGCGGGCGGTCTAGCCCCAGACGCTCCCCGGCGGGTCCTGCCAGAGCCGCGGCGAGGGGGCGAGCGATTCGAGCTCCGCCCAGAGCGCGGCGGGGATGTCGACGTCGTCGGCGGCGATCGCGTCGTGCACCTGCGCGGCGGTGCTCGCGCCCACGATCGTCGAGGTCACTCTCGGGTCGCGGGTGCTCGCCTGCAGGGCGGCGGCGGCCAGACTGACGCCCGCGCTCTCGCAGGCCCTGCCCATCCGCTCGATCGCGTCCGCCATCGCGGGATCCGCGGGGCGGTAGGCGTACCGCTCGACCGGGGCGGGCCACTTCGCGAGCGCGCCGCCACCGTAGACGGCAGCGTTCACGACGCTGATCGAACGGGCGGATGCCTCGGACAGCAGTTCGTCGGCCGACCGGTCGACGAGCGTGAAGCGGTTGTGGGTGATGACGGCGTCGAACAGGCCGGTCTCCACGTAGCGCAGCAGCATGGGCGCCGGGCCGCCGGAGATGCCGATCGCGTCGACGAGGCCGCGCTCCTTCATCTCGACGAGGGCGCGCACCGGGCCGTCTGCGGCGAAGGCCTCCTCCCAGCCGATGTGCTCCGGGTCGTGCAGGTAGAGCATAGGCAGCCGGTCGAGGCCGAGGCGTGCCGTGCTCTCGAGCAGGCTGCGCCACATGCGCCGCGACGAGAACGAGCCCGTCTCGGTGTCGCGGTCGAGCTTCGACTGCACCACGACGGGGGAGCCGGCCCTGCGCCGCAGCGCGTCGCCGACGAAGGCCTCGCTGAAACCGTCGCCGTACTCGTTCGAGGTGTCGATCAGTGTGATCGGCGCCCCGGCGGTCTCGGCCAGGTCGAGCACGGTCTCGAGCGGCTCGACCGGGCCGAGGCCGAAGCGGGTGCGGCTGAAGTTCGAGGTGCCGAGGCAGAGGCGCGACACCTCGGGGCCGGTCGCGCCGAGGGCACGGGGCCGCGCTGCGGTGCCGGTCATCCCTTCAGCCCGCCGGAGAGCAGGTCGAGGCGCCAGAAGCGCTGCAGGAAGAGCATCAGCAGGATCAAGGGGATGATCGAGACGGCGGCGCCGGTGATCGCGACCGAGTACAGGGCAGGGGTCCCGGAGCCCTTGGACAGCAGCGTGTAGAGGCCGACGGTGAGCGGGTAGCTGTCCTGGTTGCTGAGCATGATGAACGGCAGCAGGAAGTTGTTCCAGATCCCCACGAAGGTGAGCATGAACACGGTCACCATGCCGGGAAGCATCATCGGCAGGCCGATGCGCATGAAGATCTTCCACTCGCTCGCGCCGTCGAGCCTGGCCGCCTCGATGGTGTCCTGGGGCACGGCGGATGCCGCGTAGACGCGGGAGAGGTAGATGCCGAACGGGCTGATCAGGATGGGGAGGAGCACCGAGACGTAGCCGCCGGCGAGGCCCACCTGCGAGAGGAGCAGGTACTGCGGGATGGCGAGGGTGATGCCGGGGATCAGCACGCCGCCGAGGATCGAGAAGAAGATCAGGTTGCGGCCCTTGAACTCGTACTTGGCGAGTCCGTACCCGGCCATGGTGGAGATGAAGGTGGAGAGCACCCCGCCGAAGCCGGCGTAGATGACCGAGTTGAGCGCCCACAGCCCGTACTGGCCTCCGCCGTAGCTGAACAGGTCGGTGAGGTTGTCGACGAGCCCGGTTCCCGGTGCGAACGAGAACGTGGTGAACAGCTCGCCCGGCGACTTGGAGGTCGCCATGAACACCCAGAGCACCGGCACGAGGCAGTACGCCGCGCCGATGAGCAGGATGATCGTGGGCCAGACCTTGCCCCGTCTGGTGCTGAGCTTCGCGGTCTCGCGGGTGGCAATGGCGGTCATGACTGGGCTCCCTTGTTGCGGCGGTTGGTGAGCCACAGGACGAGTGCGGAAACGGCGACGGTGCCCACGGCGAGCACGACCGAGAGGGCTGCGGCGCCCGGCAGGTCGTCGGTGAGGAACGCGTTGCGGTAGATGGTCATCAGCGGAACCCAGGTCTGGCTGATGACGTCGGTCATCGGCTTCAGGGTGGTCGGCTCGCTGTACAGCTGGAGTGCGCCGATGAGGGAGAAGATGCCGGTGAGCACCAGCGCGGGCACGACGAGGGGGATCTTGATGCGCAGGGCGATCTGCAGCTCGCCGGCGCCGTCGAGACGGGCAGCCTCGTAGATCTCGTCGGGGATTCCGCGCAGCGACGTGTAGATGATGATCATGTTGAAGCCGACGCCGCCCCAGATGGCGATGTTGGCGATCGAGCCGAAGATGCCCGGGTCTTCGAGGAACGGGATCGTGCCCCAGCCGAGTTCGCGGCTGATGTACGAGAACGGGCTCGTCGACGGCAGGTACATAAAGCCCCAGAGCAGCGCGGCGACGACGCCGGGCACCGCGTAGGGGATGAAGATCGCCGTCTGCGAGAAGCGCTTGGCGCGGGCGGCGGGCACGTCGAGCAGCAGGGCGAAGAGCAGCGCCAGCCCGAGGGTCAGCGGTACCGCGATGATGCCGTAGAGGCCCAGGTGGCCGAATCCGGTGGCGAGCGCGGGGTCGCTGAGCACGGAGATGTAGTTGTCGAGCCCGGCGAAGACCTGCACGCGGGTGCCGAGGATGCCCCCGCCCTCCAGCTTGTACGACTGGAAGCTGAGCCAGGCCGCGTAGAGGATCGGCACGAGCATAAAGACCACGAACAGCACGACGGCTGGCGCGACGAAGATGTAGGGAGCCAGGCGCATGCGTTGGCGCTTGCGAGGCCGCGTAGCGACTCGAGCGGTCATGGGGGTTCCTTCCTCAGGTCTCGCGGGTGCGTGCGCTGGCCGTAGGCCTGCGCACGCACCCGACGGGACGCGTGCAACGGATGTTGCGGGGGACTACTTGTTGGAGAGCTCGAAGCCCGACTTCGCCATGTCGGCGACGACGATCTCCTGCACCTTGGTGAACGCGTCGCGCCACGGCGTGCCGGCGTTGATGGCCTTGTTCAGCTCGTCGGTGAAGGCGCTCTCGGCGACGTTGACGTTCGGCCCCCAGACCACGGGGATGGTGTCGGAGGCGATGGTGGCGGCGAGGTCGTAGTAGTCGGACTGCTGCGGCATGAGCTTCGGGGCCTCGCTCGACTTTGCCTCCTCCTGGCCGGAGGTGGCCGCGGGGTAGCCGTTCTGCACGGTGAGGATGAGGTTGGCGCCCTCTTCGCTCGCGTTGAGCCAGGTGGCGAACTTCACCGCCTCCTCGGGGTGGTCGGAGTTGTTGGTCACGACAACCGCGGAGCCGCCCTGGAACGCGACCGCCGCGTCGCCCGCGGTCCACTGCGGGAAGTTCGTCATGCTCCACTTGCCGATGGTGTCGGGGGCGACGCCCTCGATGACGCCGGGAGCCCAGAGGGCCGACGGCCAGGAGAGCATGGTGCCGCCGTTGGCCTTCGCGTTCCACTCGGGTGTGAGGATCGGCTCGGTGCTGATGACGTCGCGCTCGACCAGGTCCTGGAAGAAGTCGGCGACCTCGAGCGACGCCTCGTCGGCGATGCCGACCGTCCACTCGTTGCCGTCGAGCGACCACCACTCGGCGCCGGCCTGGGTGGCGACGCCGGCGTAGAACGCCCACTGGTCGGCGGGCAGCGACGCGAGGTACGCGTTGGGGTCGGCGGCGCGCACGGCCTCGGCTGCGGTGGCGAACTCGGCCCACGTGGTGGGCACGGGGATGCCCCACTGCTCGAGCAGGTCGGAGCGGTAGACGAGGGCCATCGGTCCGACGTCCTGCGGGAGCCCGAAGACGTGGCCGTCGATGGTGGTCTGCGCGAGGGTGCCTTCCGCGTAGGCGTCGGTCACCTCGTCGCCGACCAGGTCGGTGATGTCGAGCGCGACGTCGGCGACGATGAGCGACGGCAGGGTCGGGTACTCGACGGCGGCCAGGTCGGGGGCGTTGCCCGCACGGCTGGCGGTGAGCAGCTTGGCCGACGAGTCCTTGCCGCCGCCGGCGTCGGTGTACTTGACCTGGATGTCGGGGTTCTCCTCGTTCCAGACATCCACCAGCTCCTGCGTGTTGGGCGCCCACGACCAGAAGTCGAGCGTGACCTTTCCGCCGGAGTCGCCGCCGCTGCCGGCGGAGCAGGCGCTGAGCAGCAGGGCGCTGGCGCCGAACACGGCGATCGACGTGATGAGCTTTTTCTTCTTCATGGTTCTACTTCCTTGTAGCCGAGGGGTTCTCGTCGGTGTGTTGGATTGTCGAAGCGCTTCGATTGATGATCGGACGCCGGGTCGGTCGGTCGGAGGGGTCAGAGAGCGGCAGCCGCCGGGGGAGCGGTGGATTGCTTGCGCTGGTAGGTCGGCGCGATGAGCTCGACGTGGGGGTCGACGAAGCCGGCCAGCTGCTGCACGACGAGCTCGACCGCGCGCTGTCCCGACGACTGGGCCGGCAGCGGGATCACGTCGATCGGGGGCAGGAAATGCTCGGTGGAGAAGCTCGAGCACGCGGAGACGATCGACAGCGCGGCCGGAACCGCGACCTCCCGCTCGCGCAGCACCTCGAGCAGGATTCCGTGGATGTTCTCGTTGCAGTTGAGCACGACCGCGGTCATGTCCGGCAGCTGCGCGCGGAGGCCGTCGAGCGACGCCTCGACGCCCTCGCGGGTCGCCTCGGTCGTGTGGAATGCGGTCGCGATGCCCGATTCGCTGCCCGCCTCGAGGAACGAGTCGCGGAAGCGCGGGGCGTAGTTGGAGCCGCGCCCATAGAGCTGCTCGGCGTGGCCCATGAGTCCGATCGACGTGTGCCCGAGCTCGACGAGTCGTGCGAGCGACAGCCGGGCGGCCGCCTCGAAGTCCAGGTCGACGCAGGTGAGGCCATCGGTGTCGCCGGGGATCCCGATCAGCACCGACGGGAGTCCGAGCTCGCGGACGACGGCGGTGCGCTCGTCGTCGGTGGTGACGTCGAGCATCACGATGCCGTCGACGAGCGAGCTGGATGCGACCCGGCGCAGACCCGTGGTGGCCTCGCCCTCGGTGAGCAGCAGCACGTCGTAGTCGAAGCTGCGCGCCGCCGTGACGACAGCGAGCACGAATGCCATGAGCGCCGGCGGATGGGTGTCTTCGTGCATCGGAGCGGTGAGCGCGAGGATGTTGGTGCGGGACCCGGCGAGCATGCGGGCGCCGGCGTTCGGCCGGTAGCCGAGCTCGTGCACGGCCTCGGCGATGCGGGTCTTGGTGGCCTCGGCGATCGGACGCTTGCCCGACAGGGCGTAGGAGACGGTGCTGATGGACACACCGGCGACGCGTGCCACGTCTGTGATGTTAGCCATGCGAACTCCGTTGTCTAAGCGCTTCGATGAATGCCTGCAGGCCACGCTAGGTCATCGAAGCGCTTCGCGCAAGCAAATTGTGGTTCGGTGCAACAAATTGAATTTGCCTCGCGGCAGCACCGGCTACCATGACGGCATGACCGACACCGCCGCCGCCCCGCTCGCCGACGACCTCGACTTCCGCGCGGCCGACGGGCCCGCGGCCACACCCCGGCCGCTCATGCTCGTGCTGCCGGGCGGCGGCTACGTCGCCCACGCCGACCACGAGGGGCGGGTGATCGCCGACTGGCTGGCCGGGCTCGGCGTCAACGCCCTGACCCTGCGCTACCCGGTGGCGCCCGCGCGTCACCCCGACGCCCTGCTGCGCGCCCAGGAGGTCGTCGCCGCGGCGCGAACCGGCACCCTCGGCCTCGGCGAGAACGTCGACCGCTCGCGCATCGGCGTCATCGGCTTCTCGGCCGGCGGGCACCTCGCGGCCCAGCTGTCGACCGCCGCGCAGTCGGCCTCGCGCGTCGACCTCGCCGTGCTCGCCTACCCCGTCGTCTCGATGGTGCACGAACCGCACAAGGGCTCGCTCGAGAGCCTCCTCGGCCCGGGCAGCGCCCCGCACGCGCGGCGCGAGCTGAGCCAGGAGCTGCGCGTCGACCGGTTCACTCCCCCGACGTTCCTCTGGCACACCGGCGAGGACGACGCCGTTCCCGTGAGCCACTCGCTGCGCTACGCGAGCGCCCTCGCCGAGCACGACGTGCCGTTCGAGCTGCACGTCTTCGAGGGCGGCGGGCACGGCAGGGGGCTCGCGCGCGGCGAGGGTCCGCTCGAGCAGTGGGCGCCGCTCTGCGCCCTGTGGCTGGGGCAGCGCGGCTGGATCGGCTAGCGGCTGGCGGCCGACCCGGCCGTCAGCGGCTAGGGCAGCACACCGACCGACGCGAGCGCCGCACGCACGAGCGCGCCGCGGCCGCCCTCCATGTCGGCGCTGATGCCGGGTGAGACGGCCTCGGCGGGAGTCATCCACGTCATCTCCAACGCGTCCTGGCGCGGGTCGCAGGTTCCCGTGACGGGCACGACGTAGGCCATGGCGACCGCGTGCTGGCGGGCGTCGGTGTACGGGCTGTCGTTCGGCCACGGAAAGTACTCCGCGATCGAGAACGGGGTGGGGCTGGCCGGAAGCAGCGGGAAGGCCATCGGGCCCAGGTCCTTCTCCAGGTGCCGGAAGAGCGCGTCGCGCAGCGTCTCGCCGTACATCACGCGCCCGGAGACCAGGGTGCGCGTGATGGCCCCCTCGTCGGACGCGCGCAGCAGCATGCCCACCTCGGTGACGCGGCCGAGCCCGTTGACGCGAACGGGAACGGCCTCCACGTAGAGGAGGGGGAGCCGGCGCCGGGTCTCGGCGAGCTCCTCTTCTGACAGCCAGCCGGAATTGGGATCTGGGGTGCCTACGGAGCTCATGCTCCATTGTTACTCATCCGCGCGCCCGCCTGCTGCGCAGACGCGGGGCCGGTAGGCAATAGCGGGCGGATGTCGGGGGTTCGCGAGAGGATGGGGAATATGGGCGACGTGCTGTCGAGATTTTCCCCGGCGACCAGGGAGTGGTTCGGCGGCGCCTTCAGCGAGCCCACGGCGGCGCAGCTGGGCGCATGGGAGGCGGTCTCGAGCGGCAGCCACGCGCTCGTCGTCGCGCCCACCGGATCGGGAAAGACGCTCGCCGCGTTCCTGTGGGCAATCGACCGGCTCGCCTCGACTCCCCCGCCGCAGAACCCGCTGCACCGCACCCGCGTGCTCTACATCTCGCCGCTCAAGGCGCTCGGCGTCGACGTCGAACGAAATCTGCGCGCGCCGCTGGTCGGCGTCACCCAGACCGCGAAGCGCCTCGGTGTGCCCGCGCCCGACGTGACCGTCGGCGTGCGCTCGGGCGACACCACCCCGGGAGACCGCCGGGTGCTCGCACGCACCCCTCCCGACATCCTCATCACCACCCCGGAGTCGCTGTACCTCATGCTCACGAGCGCCGCGAAGGAGACCCTCGTCGGCATCGAGACGGTCATCATCGACGAGGTGCACGCTGTGGCCTCGACGAAGCGCGGCGCGCACCTCGCCGTGTCGCTCGAGCGGCTCGACGCCATGCTCGAGAAGCCGGCCCAGCGCATCGGGCTCAGCGCCACCGTGCGCCCGCGCGAGGAGGTCGCGCGCTTCCTCGCCGGTGCCGCGCCGGTCACCATCGTCGCCCCGGTCTCGAGCAAGAAGTTCGACCTGACCGTGGTCGTGCCGGTGGAGGACATGACCGAGCTCGGCGCCGCGCCCGCCCTCGAGGGCTCGGCCGCGGGCTCCACCCCGCAGGGCTCGATCTGGCCCCACGTCGAGGAGAAGATCGTCGACCTGATCCTGGCGCACCGGTCGACGATCGTGTTCGCGAACTCGCGGCGCCTGGCCGAGCGGCTGACGGCGCGGCTGAACGAGATCTACGAGGAGAGGGAGGCGGCGTCCGCCGAGCTCTCGGTCGCTGACAGGTCGGTCGCCGAGCTCTCGGTCGCTGAGCTTGTCGAAGCGGGTGTGACTGCTGGAGTAGACCCTCCTTCGCAGGCTCAGTCGGCGCTGGCGTCGCCGAATCGCTGGCGCGATTCTCAAAGCTCCGGCGCGCAAGCCGGCTCCACCTCCGGCGCCGCCCCGCTGCTGGCGCGGGCTCACCACGGCAGCGTGAGCAAAGACCAGCGCGCCGGCATCGAAGACGACCTCAAGAGCGGGCGCCTGCGCTGCGTCGTCGCGACGAGCTCGCTCGAGCTCGGCATCGACATGGGCGCCGTCGACCTCGTGGTGCAGGTCGAATCGCCACCCTCCGTCGCGAGCGGACTGCAGCGCATCGGGCGCGCCGGCCACCAGGTCGGCGAGGTATCGAAGGGCGTGATGTTTCCGAAGCACCGCGCCGACCTGCTGCACATCGCCGTCACGAGCGAGCGGATGCTCGCCGGGCAGATCGAGTCGATCTCCGTTCCCGCCAACCCTCTCGACGTGCTCGCACAGCAGACCGTCGCGGCCGTCGCCCTCGGACCGCTCGGCGTGGAGGAGTGGTTCGAGACCGTGCGGCGCAGCGCCCCGTTCGCCGGGCTCCCGCGCAGCGCGTACACCGCGACCCTCGACCTGCTGAGCGGCCTGTACCCGAGCGACGAGTTCGCCGAGTTGCGGCCCCGCATCGTCTGGGACCGCGTCAGCGGAACGATCACCGGTCGCCCCGGCGCGCAACGGCTCGCCGTGACATCCGGAGGCACCATCCCCGACCGCGGCCTGTTCGGCGTCTTCATGGTCGGCGAGAAGGCCGCCAGAGTCGGCGAGCTCGACGAGGAGATGGTCTACGAGTCGCGCGTCGGTGACGTGTTCGCGCTCGGAGCCACGAGCTGGCGCATCGAGGACATCACGCACGACCGCGTGCTGGTCTCGCCCGCCTACGGGCAGCCGGGCAAGGTTCCGTTCTGGAAGGGCGACGGCCTCGGCCGGCCCGCCGAACTGGGGCGCGCGATCGGCGCGTTCACCCGCGAGATCGCGTCGGGGTCCGTGGGCGGACCCACGACGGGCTCAGACCCTTCGACAGCCTCAGGGACCGTCAAGGAGCGGATGGAGGCCGCCGGCCTCGACGAGTTCGCCGCCAACAACCTCATCGCCTTCGTCGCCGACCAGAAGCAGTCGACCGGCTACGTGCCCACCGACCAGACCCTCGTGGTCGAGCGCTTCCGCGACGAGCTCGGCGACTGGCGGGTCATCCTGCACTCCCCCTACGGCATGCCGGTTCACGCACCGTGGGCGCTCGCCGTCAGCGCCCGCGTGCGCGACCGCCTCGGCATGGACGGCGCGGCGATGGCGAGCGACGACGGCGTCGTCGTGCGCATCCCCGACACAGACGCCGAGCCGCCCGGCGCCGAGCTGTTCGTCTTCGAGCCGGGCGAGCTGCAGGACATCGTGACCGAGGAGGTCGGCGGTTCCGCCCTGTTCGCCGCTCGCTTCCGCGAGTGTGCGGCCCGCGCGCTGCTGCTTCCGCGCTACAACCCGGGCAAGCGCAGCCCGCTCTGGCAGCAGCGCCAGCGCGCGTCGCAGCTGCTCGACGTCGCCCGCAAGTTCCCGAGCTTCCCGATCGTGCTCGAGACGGTGCGCGAGGTGCTGCAGGACGTGTACGACCTGCCCGCGCTCGTGGCCGTCGCCGGCGAGATCGAGAGCCGCAGCATCCGCATCGTCGAGACCGAGACGGAGGTTCCCTCGCCGTTCGCGCGGTCGCTGCTGTTCGGCTACGTGGCCGCGTTTATGTACGAGGGCGACTCCCCCCTCGCCGAACGCCGGGCCGCGGCGCTCTCGCTCGACTCGACCCTGCTCGCCGAACTGCTCGGCAGGGCGGAGCTGCGCGAGCTTCTCGACGCCGGCGTCATCGAGCAGACCGAGCTCGAGCTGCAGCGGCTCGCGGCCGACCGCCGCGCGAAAGACGCCGAGGGCATCGTCGACGTGCTGCGCCTGCTCGGCCCGCTGTCGACCGAGGAGATCGTGGAGCGCACGGTCCCCGAGCTGTTCTCGGTCCCTGAGCCTGTCGAAGGGGGCGAGCCTGTCGAAGGGGGCGAGCTTGTCGAAGGGGGCGCTTCGACAGGCTCAGCGACCGGCCCGGCGACCGCCATGCTCACCCAGCTCGCGCGTGACAACCGCGTGCTGCGCGTCACGATCGCCGGCACCGAGCGCTGGGCCGGCATCGAAGACGCCGCCCGCCTGCGCGACGCCCTCGGGGTGCCGCTGCCGATCGGCGTCCCCGCCGCGTTCATCGAGCCCGTCGCCGACCCGCTCGGCGACCTCGTCGGCCGTTTCGCCCGCACGCACGGGCCGTTCACCGTCGCGGCCGCCGCCGCGCGCTTCGGGCTCGGCGTCGCCGTGGTGCTCGACACGCTGACCCGTCTCGCCACGGAGCGCCGGGTGGTCGAGGGCGAGTTCCGTCCGGGCGCCGCCGGCAGCGAGTGGTGCGACGTCGAGGTGCTGCGACGCCTGCGCAGCCGCTCGCTCGCAGCCCTGCGGCACGAGGTCGAGCCGGTCGACCAGCCCACCCTCGGGCGCTTCCTGCCGGCGTGGCAGCACGTGGGCTCCAACCACGATGCCAATCAACTGACCGGAATCGACGGCCTCGTGCAGGTGATCGACCAGCTCTCCGGGGTCGCCCTTCCCGCGTCCGCGTGGGAGACGCTCGTGCTCCCCGCGCGGCTGCGCAACTACTCGCCGGCCTGGCTCGACGAGCTCACCCTCACCGGCGAGGTCGTCTGGTCGGGGCGCGGATCGCTGCCGGGCAGCGACGGCTGGGTCAGCCTGCACCTCGCCGAGAACGCGCCTCTCACCCTCGCCGACCCCAGCGGCGACGAGACCACCGAGCTGCAACGGTCGATCCTCGCCTCCCTCGCCGGGGGCGGTGCGTTCTTCTTCCGCCAACTCTCCGGCGCCGTCGGCAGCATGGACGACAAGGAGATGACGACCGCCCTCTGGGATCTCGTCTGGGCCGGGCTCGTCACCAACGACACGTTCTCGCCGCTGCGGTCGTACCTCGGCGGGAAGGCCGCGCCGAAGCGCGCCCCGTCGCGCGCCCGCGCCTACCGGGGCCGGTCGCGACCGAGCCTGCCCAGCCAGTCCGGCCCGCCGAGCGTCGGCGGGCGCTGGTCGCTGCTGCCGCTCGCCGAGGGCGACACGACGATCCGCGCCAAGTCGATGGCCGAGATGCTGCTCGAGCGGCACGGCGTCGTCACGCGCGGCGCGGTCGTCAGCGAGGGCATCCGCGGCGGCTTCAGCCTCGCCTACAAGGTGCTGAGCGGCTTCGAGGAGATCGGGCGCGCGCGTCGCGGCTACTTCGTCGAGTCGCTCGGGGCCGCCCAGTTCGCCACCGGCGCGACCGTCGACCGGCTGCGCGCCTTCACCCGCGACGAGGCGACCAACGCGCCGCCCGCCGCGCTCACGCTCGCCGCGACCGATCCGGCCAACCCCTATGGCGCCGCCCTTCCGTGGCCGGCGGCCGACCCCGACGAGCCACGCGGGCACCGCCCCGGACGCAAGGCCGGCTCGCTCGTGGTGCTCGTCGACGGCGAGCTCGCGCTCTATGTCGAGCGCGGCGGCAAGACCGTGCTCACCTTCGGGCAGAGCGACGAGGCCCTCGCCGCGGCATCCGTCTCCCTCGCCGCCATCGTGCGCACGGGACTGGGCAAGCTGCGCATCGAGCAGGTCGACGGCGTCTCGATCACCGGTACGCCGCTCGGCACAGCCCTCAGCGACGCGGGGTTCAGCGCGACTCCGCGCGGGTTGTCGCTGCGTGCATAGGGGCGTACATGCCTGAGGGCGACACCGTCTGGCTCACCGCCAGCAACCTGAACAAGGCGATCGCCGGCCAGGTGCTCACCGGCTGCGACGTGCGGGTTCCCGCGTTCGCCACCGTCGATCTCACCGGCGAGGTCGTGCACGACGTCGAGAGCCGCGGCAAGCACCTGCTGCACCACGTGGGCGACATGACGATCCACACGCACCTCAAGATGGAGGGGTCGTGGCATCTGTACCGCCCGGGCAGCCCGTGGCGTCGGCCGGCGCACCAGGCACGGATCATCCTGAGCACCGCCGACTGGGTGACCGTCGGCTTCTCGCTCGGTGTCGTGGAGATCGTGCCGACCGCCGAGGAGGACACGGTCGTCGGGCACCTCGGCCCCGACCTGCTGGGCGACTTCGACGCCGACCTCGCGATCGCACGCATCACGGCGGCACCCGAGGTTCCGGTGTTCGTCGCGCTGCTCGACCAGCGCAACCTCGCGGGAATCGGCAACGTCTACGCCAACGAGCTGTGCTTTCTGCGGGGCATGCTGCCGACGCGGCCGGTCGCCGACGATGCGGATGTCGCGGCCACGGTGAATCTCGCGCGCAAGCTGCTCGGCGCGAACCGTGGACGCGTCGACCGGTCGACGACGGGCGACCTGCGGTCCGGACGCAACGCGTGGGTCTACGGCCGCGCCGGCAAGCCGTGCCTGCGCTGCGGCACGCGCATCCGCCGCGGCAAGCTCGGCGCGACGCCGCTCACCGAGCGCGACACCTTCTGGTGCCCGCGCTGCCAGACGTAGCGGGTCGGGGGCTGGCGCGCAGGTACCGGGCTGTAGCGCATACCCGGCGGCGGCCGGCGTCTGCGCCGTTTCGGGACGTCTGCGCAACGGCGCCCGCCCGCACTCGTCCCGAGAGTGCGCACACGCCCGCCGGCAACGCGGAAGGGCCGCCCCCGGAGGGACGGCCCTTGCGCGTGAAACGGGTGACGGCGGGTTACGCCGGGATGCTCGCGAGAACCTCGTCGAGGGCCGCGGTGGCCTCTTCCTCGGTGCTCTGGCGGGCGAGTGCGAGCTCGGAGACGAGGATCTGACGTGCCTTGAGCAGCATGCGCTTCTCGCCGGCCGACACGCCCTTGTCCTGGTCGCGGCGCCACAGGTCGCGAACGACCTCGCTCACGCTGTAGACGCTTCCGCTGCCCATCTTCTCGGTGTTGGCCTTGAAGCGGCGCGACCAGTTGCCCGGCTCCTCGACCCACTCGCTGCGCAGCACGTCGAACACGGCCTCGACACCGGCGGCGTCGATGACGTCGCGCACGCCGATCAGCTCGACGTTCTCCTGCGGGAGGTCGATCATCAGGTCGCTCGCGTGCACGTTGAGCGTGAGGTAGGTCTTGTCGACACCCTTGACGGTTCGCGTCTTGACCGCGGTGATGGTGGCTGCACCGTGGTGCGGGTAGACGACGGTTTCCCCTACTTCGAAAATCATGTGGGCTGCCTCTAATCAGTTGTTGGTGTCGGACACGTTGGCCGAGCGGTGGCTCGGTGGCGTGCGCCTGGATGGAAGATCGTGTGACGAGCGCGCGGCATCATTGCGGTGCATCCGTCGGGATGGGGGAGGGAAGGGTAACAATTCTACCACTTGGGCGGCGAACGCACGCCGGGTGCGTTATAAGGGGCCGACGGCACCCGCTCCGCCCGGCCCCGCAGGGGCTAGCGTGGTCGATATGGTTTCCATCGATCCGACCGCTGTCCTCTGGTCGGCGCCCGAGCGCGAGCGCGCCGGCCGCCCCCTCCTCGTCCTGCTGCACGGCTTCGGATCGCACGAGGGCGACCTGTTCGGGCTGTCGCCGCAGCTTCCGCTGACGCCCGTCGTCGCCTCCGTGCGCGCGCCGATCGCGCTGCAGCAGGGCGGCTTCGCGTGGGCGCCGCTGGCGAGCCAGGCGGATGCCGCGGCCGTCGCCGAGGCCGCCAACCAGACGGCGGTCGCCCTGCTGGAATGGCTCGACACCACCGAGTCGACGTCGATCGGCCTGCTCGGATTCTCGCAGGGCGGCGCGCTGGCGCTTCAGCTGCTGCGCCACGCTCCGGAGCGCTTCGCCTTCGCGGTCAACCTGTCGGGCTTCGCTGTCCTCGAGGACAACGAGGGCGACCAGCGTCTCTCGCACTCGCGTCCGCCGGTGTTCTGGGGCCGCGGCACCGTCGACGACGTCATCTCGCCCGACAAGATCGAGTACACCGAGGGCTGGCTGCCCGACCACTCGACGCTCACCGCCCGCATCTACGAGGGGCTTCCGCACTCGATCTCGCGGCCAGAGCTCGACGACGCCAACGCGTTTATGCGCGAGGTCTGGTCGGCCGTCTAGAAGCGAGGCCCGGAGAGGCCGGCCCACAAGGGCACGCGCTCCCTGACGGCGACTCTGCTAGCGGCGCTTCTGCCAGTCGACGGCGAGCACGAACACGATTCCGATGGCCGTGGCCACGCCCAACGCAATCGTCGCGGGCGCCAGGCCGCCCAGGATCTGTAGGAAGACGAAGTCGACGTTGGCTGCGGCATTCGTTCCGTCGAACGGGGCGCGCGCGATCTGGATGATCCAGACCCCGGCCACGACGAGGGCGACGCTCACCACCGCCAGCGCGATGAGGAACGGATTGCGTCGCGGCTGCCGGTCGTCGTCGGCCGCGGCATCCGTCGTCTGGGGCGTCGACGGCACGGCCTCGCCGGCGCTCGCCGGCGTCGGCGGGAGACCGATCGGCGGGGCGGTGGGCGCCGCGTCGATGGGCCGGCTCGGAGCGCGCAGGCCCTCACCGTCGAAGCCGCGCTGGAACGCCGGGTCGAATCTCGGATCGAACTCGTCGCCGGATTTCGCGGTCATCGGCATCCCCTCTGTTTCGTCTTCGA
>Ga0247803_1000266_pt1 | contig 30828 bp, 26 predicted proteins | sample UWRJL014104B1_FD_180928 | JGI IMG/M metagenome (GOLD analysis project Ga0247803, IMG submission 180928) | Plant litter microbial communities from Arlington Agricultural Research Station in Wisconsin, United States - UWRJ-L014-104B-1 | ecosystem: Environmental > Terrestrial > Plant litter >...
GCGCCGGGCGATGATGCCGACCATGCGCTCGAGCGCGAAGACCGGGTCGCGGCCGCCGCCCTTGATCTGGGCGTCGGTGTCGGCGAGGAGCTCGATCGACCGGCCGAGGCCGTCGTCGGTCCAGCCCTGGAGGTCTTTGCGGGCCCGGTTCACCTGCCAGGGGGCGAGGCCGAACTGCTGGGCGAGCTGGGCGTCGCTTCCGCGAACGTTGTAGAGCTTCGCCATGGTGCGCAGCTTGGAGGCGAACGCCGCGAGCATGGGCACGGGGTCGGCGCCCGAGGCGAGCGCGTGGCGTAGGAGGAGCAGCGCCTCGCCATTGCGCCCGGCGATCGCCGAGTCGGCGACCTTGAACGCGGTGGTCTCGACACGGCCGGAGTAGTACTTCTCGACCGTGACCTCGGTGATCTGCTCGCTCGCGTCGGCGAGCAGCTGCTGGCAGGCGCTCGCCAGCTCGGCGAGGTCGTCGGCGAAGGCGGAGACGAGGGCGCGCAGGGCTCCCGGGGTGATGCGCCGGCCCGCGGTCTGGAACTCCGCGGCCGCGAAGTCGAGCTTCTCGGCATCCTTCTTCAGATCGGCGCAGACGATCTCGATTCCGTCGCCGAGGCCGCCGCGGATGGCGTCGAGCATGCGCTTGCCGCGCACTCCCCCGGCGTGACGCAGAACCAGGTAGCAGTCGTCGGCCGGGTTGGCGAGGTAGCTGAGCACCTCGTCCATGAACGCATCGGTGCACTTCTCCACACCGGTCACCCGGATGAAACGAGGCTCAGCGAACAACGACGGGCTGGCCAGGGTGACGAGTTCGCCGGGAGAGTAGTGGTCGGCCTCGATGTCGCCGAGCTCGAGGCTGGGGTCTTCGACGCGCAACGTGTCGCGCAGCAGCCGGATCGCCCGGTCGGCGAGAAAGCCCTCGGTGCCGGAGACCAGCACGACCCGCGCGGGGCGCACCTTGTCCCAGGAGAGCTGGGGGATCACGACCTTCGCCTTGCCGGCTGTCGCTGTTCTCGCGGCCACTGTGCTCCCTCGTTCTGAATCGGATCAAGCCTAATCGCGACGGCCGACGGTCGATCACGGCGGCGACCGTTGCGTCCAGACGCGCACCTCTCCCGCCGCGCCACCCGGCGACAGCAGAACGAGACCCTGAAGGTCGGTGCGCGCGACGGCCGTGCCCTGCGCGTCCAGCAGGTCGAGCAGTCGATCGGTCGGGTGCCCGTAGTCGTTGTCGATCCCGACGCCGATCACGCCGACCGTCGCCTCCGCCCGCTCGTACACGCGTTCTGACTGGTCGGCCGAGCCGTGGTGGCTCACTTTGACGACGTCGACCGCCGAGATAGGCCCGGACGCGAGCATCAACGCCTGGGACCGCTCGCCGAGGTCTCCGAGGAACAGCGAGGAGAGACATCCGCTCGCACACTCTGCGACGGGTTCGAAGGCGAGCACGACGCTCGCGTCGTTACCCGGCTCGACCGAGCCGAGACGGGCGCGCGGCCAGAGCACGGAATACCGCAGCTCGCCGAGCAGCCCCGTGTCACCGCGGGACACCTGGTCGACGACGGCGCCGGACCGTACGAGATCGGCGACGAGACGATCGTCGGATGCCCCACCCGACGGCCCGACGACGGCGCGGTCAACTCGTCCGAGTACGGCGTCCGCCCCTCCCACGTGGTCGAGGTCGAAGTGGCTGAGCACGAGCAGGTCGATGCGGGCGATGCCGAGATCGTCGAGACAGCGGGTGAGCAGCTCCGGGTCGGGGCCGGTGTCGACCAGGGCGATCTCGCCCCCGCTGCGGACAAGCACCGCGTCACCCTGTCCGATGTCGCAGGCCGCGATCTGCCAGTCGGCCGGGCGCGCGAGCTGTTGGGCCACACGTGCCCCGGCCGTCGCGCCCGCGAAGCCGGCGAGCAGCGCTAGCGCGACGGCCGCCGCGACGAGCCTGATCCGCCGGCTGCGGACCATGCCGCCTCCTCCCACGGCACCGCTGCCCCGCACGTCGCCACCCTGCGTACCGCCACCGAGCACCGCGACGAGTCCGAGCGTCGTGACGATCGCGAGGAGCAGCAGCCCGAGGAGCCCCTCCGGCCACGGGAGGGAGGCCGCGGGCAGAGAGGCGAAGAACGTCGCTACGGCGGCGATCCAGCTCGCCGGCAGCCAGGCGACCGCGACGAGCGTCTCGCCCAACCACGGCGCCGCGGGCAGGGCGAGGCAGCCGAGCAGTCCGATCACGGTGGCGAGCGGAGCCGCGGGCTCTGCCAGGGCGTTCGCGACGACGCCGTAGAGCGGGATGGACGGGTCGAGCAGCACCAGCACCGGCTGGCAGGCGAGCTGCGCCGCGAGCGGGACGGCGACCACCGCGGCGACGCCGAACGGCATCGCACGCGCCAGCAGCCGGGTGAGCGGCCCGGAGAGCACTAGGAGGCCGCCCGTCGCGAGCACCGACAACGCGAAGCCGTAGTCGCGGCTGAGCCACGGGTCGGTCGCGAGCAGGGCTATGGCGGCGAGGGCGAGCACCGGCAGCCCGCGCACCGGACGCCCGGCGAGCGTCGCGAAGAGAACGATCGCCGCCATGACCGCTGCACGGACGACGCTCGACTGCGGCGTGACGAGCACGACGAACCCGACGAGGACGAGCACGGATGCCACGATCCGCACGCCGCGCGGAACCCCGACGGCGGCGCCGAGCAGCATGATGAGGGCGATCACCACCGCGCAGTTCGCACCGGACACTGCGGTGAGATGGCTGAGCGACGTCGACTTCATCGCCGCGTCGAGCTGCGGGCCCACGGCGGCGGTGTCGCCGATCGCCAGACCGGGCAGCAGGCGCCCACCGTCGCCGGGCAGCGCCGTGGAGGCGGTCGAGAACGATGCGCGCAATCCGTTCGCCCAGTCGAGCGCCCACGGCGGGCCGCGGATCGTTCGAGCATCGTCGGCCGCGAAGACGAGAAACCCGACGTCGTCTTCCGGCGCGGCCGCCTCGAGCGTGGCGCCGAATTCAAGGGTAGCGCCGATGCCGGTGCGTGCGTCGGGGCGCGCCCCGAACACCAGCACGGGCGTCGACACCGCTACGACACGTTCGCCGACGCGCACGGAGACCGCGGTGGCCGAGTACGGAGACTGACGGGCTCCCGGCGCGAAGTCGACCGCCTGCTGCTCGCCGAGGGTCTCCTCGGTGGTCACCGTGAGCATGACATGCCGTCCGTCGCGTGCGGCATCGAGCAGGACCTCCGGCTGCCTCGCAGGCGCACGGGCGGCGACCGACGCGCAGACGATCCCCGCCGCCACCGCGCACACGGCGGCCACGACGACGAAGGCGCGGTTCAGCGCGACCGCGAGCCCGACGAGCACGACGGCCACGGCCCACACCGCGACGGTGATCACGGGAGCCGCGCCCGGAATCGCCGTCAGCGTGCCGCCCGCCACCCAGGCGACGACGGCCGGCAGCACGAGCCGCAGATCGAGCCCGCCGCGCCTCACACCGTCACCAGGTCTTTCAACGAGTCGAATGTCTTCTCCCCCACACCTGTGACGCTCATCAGGTCTTCCACAGCGGTGAACCGCCCGTTCGTCTCACGCCACTCGATGATGCGCGCCGCCATCGCGGGACCGACGCGCGGCAGGGTCTCGAGCGCGGCGGCATCCGCGGTATTGATGTTCACCTTGCCGGCGACCACTGCTCCCCCGCCCGTGACCGCGCCCGGAGCCGGAGGTGGCGCAGCCCCGACGACGGGCACGACGATCTGCTCCCCGTCGGTCACGAACCGGGCGAGATTGAGCTGCGACTGGTCGGCGCCTTCGGCGAACCCGCCCGCCGCCGCGACGGCGTCGACCGCGCGGTCGCCCTCGTGCAGCTCGTACAGCCCGGGCACCGCCACGGCGCCGAGGATGTGGACGAAGATGGCGGCTCCGGATGGCGCGGCCGACGCCGACTCGGCCTCGCCCGTCGCCCCCGATCCCGGTGCGACGACCTCGCTCTGCCCCTTCGGCGCGAACGCGGAGAACAGCACGGCGCAGGCGAGCCCGACGAACAGCACGACGACGGCCGCGCCCACCCCGATGCGCACGCGCGCACGCCGCACCTCGCCGGGATCGCTCATGCGACGACGCTACGTACCCCCACCAAGACGAAGAGCCCCGAGTACCCATCTGGGGAAACAGTCATCGACGCGACACTCGTGGAGGACCCGCCCCGGCGATCGCGAGGAGGAGCGGACCCCCCTTCGACAGGCTCAGGGGCCGACAGGCTCAGGGACCGACAACCCTACTTCACCGCGAACGAGATAACCCGCGGTGCCCGCACGATGACATTCACGATCTCCTGGTCGCCGATCGACCGGATGACGGCCTCCGACTTGCGCGCCAGCGCCTCGAGGTCTTCCGCGCTGATCTTCGGCGAGACCTCGAACTTGTCTCGCACCTTGCCGTTGACCTGCACGACCGCCATGACCGCGTCCTCCACGAGGAGCGTCGGGTCGGCCTTGCGCCAACGCACGAGGGCGACCGTGGGCTCGTAGCCGAGCTGCTCCCACATCTCCTCCGCCGTGTACGGCGCGAAGAGGCTGAGCGCGACGGTGATGACCTCTGTGGCCTCGCGCACCGCGGCGTCGGCGGGGCCGGCTCCGGTGTCGATGGCCTTGCGGGTCGCGTTCACGAGCTCCATGAGCCGCGCGACGACGACGTTGAACTTGAACGACTCGATGAGTCCCGGTGCGTCGTGCAGGAATCGGTGCGTCTGCTTGCGCAGAGCGGCATCCCCCGTCTTCCACTCCACGTCGGGCGCGCTCGTGACGTCCTTCACGAGCCGCCACGCGCGCTTGAGGAACTTCGCCGAACCGGCGGGCGAGACGTCTTCCCAGTTGATGTCGTCTTCCGGCGGGCCGGCGAACACCATCGTGAGGCGGATCGCGTCGACACCGAACTCGTCGATGACGTCGCCGAGGTTCACGCCGCCCTTGCTCTTCGACATCTTCGAGCCGCCCGAGAGCACCATGCCCTGGTTCAGCAGCGCGCTGAACGGTTCGGTGAACGAGACGTATCCGAGGTCGAACAGCACCTTGGTGATGAAGCGGGCGTACAGCAGGTGCAGGATCGCGTGTTCGACGCCGCCCACGTACTGGTCGACGGGCGCCCACTTGTCGGCGTCCTTCGGGTCGAACGCCTGGGTGTCGTCGTTCGGGTTGAGGAAGCGCAGGAAGTACCACGAGCTGTCGACGAAGGTGTCCATGGTGTCGGCGTCGCGGAGCGCGGCGCTGCCGTCGCGCGGGTCGGGCACGTTGACCCAGTCGGTGGCGGCGGCGAGCGGCGACTGGCCCTTGGGCTGCAGGTCGAGCCCCTCGGTGGGCGGCAGCAGGACGGGCAGCTGGTCTTCCGGCACGGGAACCAGCTCGCCGTCGGCGCCGTGGATCATCGGGATGGGGGTTCCCCAGAAACGCTGGCGGCTGATCAGCCAGTCGCGCAGACGGTAGGTCTTGGCGGCGCGTCCGCTTCCCGTCGACTGCAGCAGCTCGATGGCGCGCTTGATCGCGTGGTTGCGGCTCAGTCCGTCGAGCGGTCCGGAGTTGATCATCCTGCCGTCGCCCACGAGGGCGTCGCCCGTCTGGGTCGGCGACAGCGGCGGAAGATCGTCGGGCAGGATCGCCACGCCGTTCTCGTCGAGGTCGAGCACGGGGATCGACGCGGTGACGGGTGCGTTGGTGTCGACGACGACCACGACGGGCAGGTCGAACTTGAGGGCGAAGTCGAGGTCGCGCTGGTCGTGGGCGGGCACGGCCATGACGGCGCCGTGGCCGTAGTCGGCGAGGACGTAGTCGGCGGCCCAGATCGGGATGCGCTCCTGCGTCACCGGGTTCACCGCGAAACGACGAAGCGGAACGCCGGTCTTCTCGCGAGTGGCATCCTGCCTCTCGATCTCCGTGCTGCGCTGCGTCTGCTGAAGGTAGGCCGCGAAATTGGCCTTCGTCTCGTCGCTGCCCGTCGACACCAGCTCGGCGGCGAGGTCGGAGTCGGGGGCGACGACCATGAACGTGGCGCCGAACAGCGTGTCGGGACGGGTGGTGAATACGGTGACCTTCTCGTCGCGACCCTCGATCGCGAAGTCGACGTCGGCACCGATGGAGCGGCCGATCCAATTGCGCTGCATGGCGAGGACCTTGCTCGGCCAGTGGCCCTCGAGCTGGTTGAGGTCGTCGAGTAGGCGGTCGGCGTAGTCGGTGATCTTGAAGTACCACTGGGTGAGCTTCTTCTTTACCACGACGGCGCCGGAACGGTCGGAGGTGCCGTCGGCGAGAACCTGCTCGTTCGCGAGCACGGTCTGGTCGATCGGGTCCCAGTTGACCCAGCTCTCCTTGCGGTAGGCCAGACCCTTCTCATACAGCTTCAGGAACAGCCACTGGTTCCACTTGTAGTACTCGGGGTCGCTGGTCGCCAGCTCGCGGTCCCAGTCGACGCTCGTCGCGTAGCGGCGCATCGAGGCCTTCTGCTCGGCGATGTTGCCGTAGGTCCAGTCGCGCGGGTTGACACCGCGCTTGATGGCCGCGTTCTCGGCGGGCAGCCCGAACGAGTCCCAGCCGACCGGGTGCAGCACGTTGAAGCCCTGCATACGCCAGTAGCGCGCGACGACGTCTGCGAGCGCGTACGCCTCCCCGTGGCCCATGTGCAGATCGCCGGACGGGTACGAGAACATGTCGAGCACGTACTTGCGGGGACGCTTGTCGTCGGTCTTCGTGGAGAAGGGCTTCAGCTCTTCCCATACCGGCTGCCACTTCGCCTGGATGGCGTCGATGTCGTACTCGGGGGCGTCGTCTGGGTACTCGTGTGCCACGTGGATCTCAATTCATTGCGGGAGGGGGCCGAGAGGTACTGCGGGCGACCCAACGACCAAGATTAGCGAACCTCGACCCCACGTGCTGCGCGGTACCCCGTTGCGCCCGCGCGCGGCGAGTACGAACCTGTATTCACGGTGAATTACGGAACGGGGTGGAGCGACATGAGCGACCACGCGGTCGTCGACGAGGAGACCTTCTCGGTGAGTCGCACGGTGCACGTGCGGGTGCCGCGCGACGAGGTCTGGGCGGCTATCACGCAGCCGGAGCGCATTGCCGAGTGGTTCGGGGACTCTGCCACCCTCCCCGGGCTCGCCGTCGGGACAGAGGGCACGCTGCACTGGGACGACGACGGTGACTTCGCCTTCGTCGTCACCGCCGTGGTCGAGGACTTCCTGTTCGAATTCCGGTGGGCGAAGGACCCGGAGACTCCCGTACGGGATGACACGGCCACAACCGTGCGCTTCACCCTCGCGGACGCGCCCGCCGGAACCGTGATCACGGTCGTGGAGAGCGGCTTCGAGCTCGTCGCGGGCGACGACGCGGCTCGGCTGGAGCATCTCAGGGGCAACCGCGAGGGGTGGGAGCTCGAGATCGATCAACTGGTGACACTGCTGGAGGGATCATGACCGCGACCGAGAGACTCATCGACCTGTCTGCGAGCGTCGAGAACGTGTGGTCGGTGGTGACCGACGCCCAGCAGTTCGAACACTTCACCGCCTACACCGCGGCGGAGTTCGAGCCGGCCGAGGGCTCCGCCATGCGGCTGGAGACCGCGGCCGGAACCCTGCTCGGGCGGGTGACCGAGGTGGTGCATCCCTCCCGTTTCGCCTACCGGTTGTCAGTGGAGCCCGACGTCGAGCCGGAGCCGGCGACCAGCACGCTGGTGGAGTTCACCCTCTCGCCCGCCCAGGTGGGCAGCCGCCTGCTGGTGCGCGAGAGCGGCTTCGGCTCGCTCGACGACAGGTTCGGCTCCCCTATCGACCTGCTCGAGCGCGCCGGCGAGACCTGGAACACCGCGCTCGAACGGCTCGAGTCGATCCTCCAGTAGGCGCCGCCCGTCAGGCGCCGAGCACCGCCAGCAGCGCAGCGGCCTTGAGCTTCGCCTCGTCGAGCTCCTCTTCGGGCACCGACAGGGCGGTGATCCCGCCCCCGGCGCCGACCGTCGCGCCCTCGGCGTCGAGCACGATCGACCGGATGACCATGGCCAGATCGACCCGGCCGTCGAGGGAGAAGTAGCCGAAGGCCCCCGCGTAGATGCCGCGCGCGCGGTGCTCGAGCGCTTCGAGGATGAGTGTCGCGTTGCGCTTGGGCGCCCCGGTCATCGACCCTGCGGGGAAGCACGCGGCGACCGCGTCGATCGCGTCGAACCCCGGCGCGAGGGTGCCGCGAACGGTGCTGACCAGCTGGTGCACGTGGCGGTAGCTCTCGACGACGAAGAGCTCGGGCACCGACACCGACCCCAACGCGCTCACCCGCCCGATGTCGTTGCGCATGAGGTCGACGATCATCAGGTTCTCGGCGCGCTCCTTGTCGCTCGCGAGCAGTTCGGCGGCGAGGTCGGCGTCTTCGCGCGGCGTGGCGCCGCGGCGGCGGGTGCCCTTGATCGGACGCGACACCACCTCGCCGTCGGGACTGATCGAGAGGAACTGCTCGGGCGAGGCGCTCAGCAGCGCGACCCCGCCGACACGCAGGAGCCCGCCGTGGTGGGCGGGGCTCGAGGTGCGCAGCGCGAGGTAGGTGTCGAACGGGTCGAAGTCGCCGGCGACGCCCGCCTCCGTGGTGAGGCACAGCTGGTACGCATCCCCCGAGTGGATCGCGTCCTGGCAGGCGCGGATCATGGCGAGGTACTCGTCGTCGGAGTACGCCCAGGCGGCGGTCGCCGTCGTGGCGGGAGCGGCGGGGGCGGCGGATGGCTCGGCCCCGCGGGCGGTCGCCGCCTCGAGGGCCGTCGCCGCCTCGAGGGCCGCCGCGGTCGCGTCGCGCCAGGCGAGCGCGTCGCCCGTCCACCGGTCGGCGAGAGCCATCAGGGTCACCTCGCCGGTGTCGTGGTCGAACTCGAGGGCCCGCTCGGCGTACATCATCGCCGACACCGGGTGCTTCGGGGCGTGCGCGACCGGCGCTCCGATGGTGGAGCCGCGAAGCTCGTAGCCTAGCCAGCCGACCCAGCCGAGGGCGAAGCCGCGGGAGGCCGCATCCGCTCGTTCGTCCTTCGCGACGCGGGAGGCGGCATCCGCCAGCTCGACGCGCAGCTGCTCGAGCACCAGCGGACCGCCGATGACGCGGGAGCCGGCGCCGAGGTAGCTCAGTCCGGCGCCCTGGCCGCTGTCGAGCCAGAAGCTGGTGGGCTCGTCGGCGAGGAGGGCGCGCCAGGCGACGGTCGGTTCGACCCGGAAACCGAGCGGATGCCGCAGCACACGTGCGGGCGGAAGGTCGGTCGGGCGCATACCCTGAGTTTATGAGTACGCCGATCGCGCCCACTTCGGCCGTCTACCGCTGGCACGAGGGTCGCCTCGACGTCCTCGACTACTGCGACATGACCGAGACCGTCGTCGCGGCCGCGGACTCGTGGCTCGTCACCGACGGACGCACCCTCGCTCTCGACCTGCACCGGGCGCGGTTCTTCGACGCCGCCGGGGCGTGGCCGCTCGACCTCGACGCGTTCTGGGATGCGGCGATCGCCGCGATCCCTCGGGAGGGCGACTGGTTTCCGCGGGTAGAACTGCAATCGCGTTCGGGGGCGCCGCTGCTGGTGTTCCGGCTGCGCTCGGCGCCGACGCTCACGAGGTCGGTCGTCGTGGCGTCGCACGCGGGACCCGACCCGCGCACCCGCCCGACCGTGAAGGGCCCCGATCTCGAGGCGATGCTGCGCGTTCGCACGGCGGTGCAGCCGCGCGGCGCCGAGGAGGCGATCATCCTCTCGCCCGAGGGCTACGTCGTCGAGGGCGCGTACAGCGCGATCGTCTGGTGGCGCGGCAGCATCCTGTGCGCCCCGTCGCCGGAGCTCGAGCGCATCGACAGCGTCACCGCGCGTTCGCTGCTCGGGCTCGCCACGGCGCTCGGAACCGAGATCTATTTCGAGTCGGTGACCCCCGCCGAGCTCGACGGCGCCGAGGTGTGGTCGCTCGGAGCGCTGCACGGCCCGCGCATCATCACCCGTTGGGTCGACGGCCCCGGCATGGCCGCGCTGCCCGGCCGCCTCGACGTGTGGCGCACCCGCCTCGCTGCCCTGCGGCACCCGCTGCCGTAGCGGGCGCTGGGTTCGTCGGGCGGGCACCCGAGCCGCGACATCCGCCCCGCCCCGCCCCTGCGGAAATTCAGGAGTCAGCGTCGCACCGGGACCGCGGATGCCTGCCGCCGCGCGGGCCGCAGACACCCGACGGTGCTAACTCCTGATTTTCCGAGAAACGCGGCGGGTGCGACGGGCTGGCAGCAGCCACAGCCCTACGCCAGGCGCAGCGTGGCGGTGACCAGGTCGCTGTCGATCGCGGTGTGCGAGATGACGACGACGGCGCGGTGCGCGCTCGCGGCGCCCCGCAGGAGGTCGGCCATGAGGGCGTCCGCACGGTCGACGTCGACGTTGGCGGTCGGCTCGTCGAGCACCAGGATCGGGAACTCGGCGAGCAGCGCCCGCGCGAGGGCGATGCGCTGGGCCTGCCCGCCGGAGACGAGGGAGCCGCGCTCCCCCACCGGCGAGTCGAGTCCGCCGCGTTCGGCGACCCACTCGTCGAGCCCGACGGAGGCCAGGGCGGCGTGGATCTCGTCGTCGGTGGCGGTGTCCCGGGCGAACAGCAGGTTCTGCCTGATGCTGTCGTCGAACAGGTGCGGCGACTGCTCGCAGAGCCCCACGACGGTGCGCACGGCGTCGGGGTCGAGGTCGCGCGCGTCGACGCCCCCGAGGGTGTAGCCGCCCTCGTGGTCGAGGAACCGCACGAGCACGTGCGCGAGCGTGGTCTTGCCCGCCCCGCTCTCCCCCGTGACGAGCAGGCAGTCGCCGGGGGCCAGCGTGAGCGTGACATTGCGCAGGGCCGGGGCCGCGGCACCCGGCCAGCGCGCCGACACCCGGTCGAGCTCGAGCGTCACGGGACCAGCGGGAACCGCGAGCGGCGCTGTCGGCGCCACCGGGATCTCGGCGGGGAGCGCGGTCGGAACCGCCTCGGCGATGCGACGGGCGCTCACCCGCACCCGGCGCCAGGCGCCGACGGCGAGAGGCACCGTGCCGAACGACTCGAACACGGCGATGGGCACGAGCACGACGAGGGCGAGGGCGGGGCCGGTGATGTCTCCCGCGCCGAACACCGGGGCGCCCATCGCAAACGCTCCGAGTATCGCGGCGCCGCTGAGCAACGACACGGCGGCTCCGACCACTCCGGCGCCGAGCGACTGACGCAGCTGGGCGGAGCGCAGCCGGGCGTCGGCCGCGGCGATCGTGTCCTCGCGCTGGGCGACGACGCCGAACGCGGTCAGCACGTCGAGCCGGCCGACGAAGTCGAGCACGAGCTGCGTCAGTTCCGCCCGCAACGGCGCGATGCTGCGGTCGGCCTTCGCGGTCAGCCCGCCGTGTACCAGCGTGCCGACGACGCCCGCGACGACGAGGGCGATGGCGAGCGTGAGGCCCGCGCCGGGCAGGATGATGGCCACGCCGACGACGCTGAGCACCGACACGAGCAGCGAGGTCGCGAGGGGCTGCACGACCCGCAGCGGCAGGTCCTGCAGCTCGTCGACGTCGGAGACGAGCCTGGTGAGCAGGTCGCCGCGGCGGGTTCCGCCGAGGCCGTCGGGGGCAACCGGGATGAGCCGGCGGAAGATCCCGGTGCGCAGCACCGCGAGCGAGCGGAACGCCGCGTCGTGGGTGACGAGCCGCTCCACGTAGCGGAAGAACGCGCGGCCGAGCGCGAAGGCCCGCACACCGACGACCGCGAAGCTGAGGAAGAGGATGGGCGGCTGCTCCGCCGCGCGGGTGATGAGCCACGCCGAGGTCGCGAGGAGCGCGACGGCGCTGCCCGAGGCGAGGATGCCGAGCAGCAGCCCGGGCACGAACCGGCGGGCGGGCGGCTGCGCGAGCCGCAGCACCGACGCGGTGTCGGGGGAAGAAGACGCGGAGGGGGCGGATGGCGCGGCCGGCGCTCCCCGCACGGCGGTCACGAGACCACCGCCGCTCGCGGCCGCAGCTCGATGACGCTGTCGACGGCGTCGAGGAGCGCCGTGCGATGGCTGACGACGACGACGGCCACGCCGGTCGCGGCGAAGCGCTGCAGCCCCAGGATGAGCTCGCTCTCGGTCGCCGGGTCGAGGGCGGAGCTCGGTTCGTCGAGGATCAGCACGGGGCATCCGCGGTCCATCGCCCGGTAGAAGGCGCGCGCCAGCGAGACCCGCTGCGCCTGCCCGCCCGACAGTCCCGCGCCGTTCACGCCGAGCGTCTGCCACGGGTCGATGAGCTCGGCGGCGGCGAAGCGCATGGCCTCGCGCAGCGTGGTCTCGTCGACGCTGCCCGCGCCGAGCGCGATGTTCTCGGCGACGGTGCCGGCCATGAGCGACGGCCGCTGACCCGCCCACGCCACGAGGTCGCGCGCCGCGCCGGGCTCGAGCGCCCGGTCGCCGTAGCGGATGCTCCCCGAGTAGGCGACGAAACCGAGCACCGCGGCGACGAGCGTCGACTTGCCCGCGCCGCTCGGCCCGGCGACGGCTGTGACGCGGCCGGGCGCGAAGCCCACGCTGAGACCGTCGATGACCGCGCGGTCTCCGTAGGACACCCGCAGGTCGTCGACTGTCAGCGTCGAACCGCGGTCGACCGGTGCTGCGGATGCCTCGGGCAGGGCTTCCGGCGCCGCCTCGAGTATCTCGAACACCTCGTCGGCCGCGGCCACCCCGTCTGCGGCGGCGTGGAACTGCGCTCCCACCTGCCGCAGCGGGAGGTACGCCTCGGGTGTCAGCAGCAGCACGAAGAGCCCGACCGCGAGGCCGATGCTGCCGTCGACGAGTCGCAGGCCGATCGACACCGCGACGACCGCGACCGACAGGCTGCCCGCGAGCTCGAGCACGAAGCCGGAGATGAACGAGACCCGCAGCACGGCCATGGTGCGCGCACGGTACTCCTCGGTGACCGTCTCGATGCGGGCCACCTGGCGGTGCTGGCGGCCGAAGATCTTCAGTGTGGAGAGCCCGTCGACGACGTCGAGGAACCCGGACGCCAGCCGGGTCAGCGCCGACCACTGCCGTTTCTGCACGGCCTGGGTGGCCCAGCCGATCAGCACCATGAACAGCGGGATGAGCGGCAGGGTGACGAGCACGACGATCGCGGTGGTGAGGTCTTGGCCGAGCAGCACGAGCACGATGATCGGCGTCGCGACGGCGGTGAGGATGAGCTGCGGCAGGTACTTGGCGAAGTAACCGTCGAGCGCGTCGAGCCCCTGCGCGACGACCGTGGTGACCGCGGCCGAGTTGCGCTCGGCGATCCAGGCAGGGCCGAGTCTGCCGAGCGCCGCGACGACGCGCATGCGCAGCTGGCTCTTGACCCGTGCCGCGCCGCGCACGGCGAGCACGTCGAGCAGCCAGACAAGCACGGCGCGGACTAGGACGATGCCGGCGAACGCCGCCATCTGCGGGCCGAGGGAAGCGAGGGATTCGCCGTCGAGCACGCCGACGATCAGCACCGCCGCGAACCAGGCGGCGCCGACGATGCTGAGGGTCTGCAGGAAGCCGACGACCCCTCCGGCGAGGAGGAACCACCGTGATGCGGATGCGTACTTCAGCAACCGCGGATCGATGGGGCCCGCGCTCATTCAGTCACCGTATCAGTGACTCGACGCGAGCACCGTGTCGCGGGTGATGCGCTTGCGGAAGACCCAGTAGGTCCACGACTGGTAGCCGATGATGAGCGGCAGGCTGATGCCGGCGACCCAGGTCATGAGGTTCAGCGTGTACGGCGTGCTCGACGCGTTCTCGATCGTCAGACCGTTCGCCGGGTCGTTGCTGGCCGGCATGACGTTCGGGAACAGGGCGGAGAGGATCGTCGCGACCGCGAAGACGATGGTGAGCGCGATGGCTGTGAAGGCGAGCCCCTCACGCCCGACCGCGTTGAACAGCCAGGAGGCGATGAGGGCGACCGCGGCGACGAGCGCGAGCGTCACGATGAGCCAGAAGTGCGGAGAGTCGAGGTGCTGCAGGATGGTCCAGCCGAGGAACGCGGCGGCGACGAGCACCGCGGCCGCCCCCGACTTGCGCGCCAGCGACTGTGCGCGGAGGCGCATGTCGCCCTCGGTCTTCAGCGAGACGAAGACCACGCCGTGCGTGAAGAACAGCAGCAGCGTCGTGAGCCCGCCGAGCAGGCCGTACGGGTTCAGCAGGGTCAGCAGCGTGCCCGTGAAGTTGTGGTCGGCGTCCATCGGGACACCCTGGATGAGGTTGGCGAAGGCGACCCCCCACAAGAACGACGGGACCGCCGAGCCGACCACGATCATCCGGTCGAACCATTTGGTCCACTCGACGCCCTTGTTCTGATGCCGGTATTCGAACGACACTCCGCGCAGGATCAGCGCCACGAGGATGAGCAGCAGGGCGAGGTAGAACCCGCTGAACATGCTCGCGTACCACTCGGGGAACGCGGCGAACATGGCGGCGCCGGCGACGATCAGCCAGGTCTCATTCATGTCCCAGACCGGGCCGATGGTGTTGATGAGCACACGTCGGTCGGTGTCGTCCTTGCCGAGGAACGGCAGGCTCATGCCGACGCCGAAGTCGAAGCCGTCGAGCACGAAGTAGCCGATGAAGAAGAAACCGACGATGAAGAACCAGAGGTAGGCGAGATCCATGTTCGTGTTCCTTAGTAGACGGTCGCGAGCTTGGAGTGGTCGACGTTGTCGGCGTCGTCGTGGTGCTCCCACTCGTCAGGCCCGGTGATCGCGGCCTTCTTGATGAGCTTGAACTCGACGACGGCGAGGGCGCCGTAGACCAGGGTGAAGGCGACGAGCGAGATGGCGACGGTGAGACCGGTGACGTTCGGCGAGACCCCGTCTTCGGTCTTCATCAATCCGAACACGATCCACGGTTGACGGCCCATCTCGGTGAAGATCCAGCCCACGAGGGCGGCGACGAGCGGCACGGGCGCCGACCAGATGGCGACCTTCCAGGCCCACGGCTTCGGGTCCTTGCCCTTGCGGGTGAGCCACAGGCCGACCACGGAGATCAGGGCGCCGAGGCCGCCGAGCGCGATCATCCAGCGGAACGACCAGTAGGTGATCCAGATGATCGGCGTGTAGTCGCCCGGGCCGTAGTCCTGCACGTACTGGGCCTGCAGGTCGTTGATGCCCTCGACCTCGCCGGTGAAGGTGTGCGTCGAGAGGAAGGAGAGCAAGTACGGGATGCGGATGGAGAAGATCTCGTGCGCGCCGTCGGGGGTGCCGAGGGAGAAGATCGAGAAGCTCGCGTTCTCGGTCGTCTTGTACAGCGCCTCCGCTGCGGCCATCTTCATCGGCTGCGTCTGCACCATGACGAGGCCGAGCTGGTCGCCGGAGAGCGCCGAGCCGGCGAAGCCGAAGATGCTGGCGAACGAGCCGAACTTGAGCGCGGTGCGCATCGTGTCCTCGTGGCGTTTGCGCGACAGGTGGTAGGCGGCGGTCGCCACCATGACCGCCGCCGCGAACATGATCGAGGCGAAGATGGTGTGCGGAAACTGCCAGACGGCGACAGGGTTGGTGAGCACGGCGCCGATGTCGACGAGCTCGGCCCGACCCTTGGCCTCGTTGATCTCGAACCCGACGGGGTTCTGCATAAACGCGTTGGCGGCGAGGATGAAGTAGGCCGACAGCACGCTGCCCACTGCGGTCGCCCAGATGGTCGCGAGGTGCAGCTTCGGCGATAGCTTGTCCCAGCCGAAGATCCACAGCCCGATGAATGTCGCCTCGAAGAAGAAGGCGAGCAGGCCCTCCATCGCGAGGGGGGCGCCGAACACGTCGCCGACGAAACGCGAGTAGTCCGACCAGTTCATGCCGAACTGGAACTCCTGCACGATCCCGGTCACGACGCCCATGGCGAAGTTGATGAGGAAGATCTTGCCGAACAGCCGAGTCAGGTGCAGGTACTTGAGCTTGCCGGTGCGCACCCAGGCGGTCTGCAGGATCGCGACGAGCAGCACCATGCCGATCGTGAGGGGGATGAAGAGGAAGTGGTAGAGGGTGGTGAGCCCGAACTGCCACCGAGAAAGCAGAAGCGGGTCGAGAATCTCCCCCACGTCTATCACCGCCCGATCGTGAATTAATCGCTGAAACTACTGGTATCAGTCTGCTCGCGCGGCCGGGGCGGCACATGAGTCTTAAGTCCCGACTACCGGGGCACTTTTCAGGGGATACCCCCATCCGAACCCACAGCCTGAATGGGTAGGGTCGTGCTGTGAATGAGATTCTGAGCTGGATTCTCGACGTCGTCCAGTCCGTCGACCCCGTGCTGCGCACGCTGCTGGCCGGAATCGGCATCCTGCTGGAGACCAGCATCCTCATCGGGCTCATCGTTCCCGGCGACACCATCGTGATCGTCGCCGCCACCGGGGTGGACGGACCGGTCGAGTACTTCGCCCTCATCGTCACTGTCATCGCCGGTGCGCTGGCCGGTGAGAGCATCGGCTTCGCGCTCGGCCGCTACTTCGGGCCGCGCATCCGCGCATCCCGCCTCGGCCGGCGAATCGGCGAGCACAACTGGGCGAGGGCCGAGAGGTACCTCGACCGGCGGGGCGGACTCGCGGTGTTCATCTCCCGCTTCCTGCCCGTGCTGCACTCCATCATCCCGCTCACGGTGGGCATGAGCGCGATGCGCTACCGCAAGTTCATGGCCTTCACCGTTCCGGCCTGTGTGCTCTGGGCCTTCGCCTATGTCTCGGTCGGGGCCCTCGCGGCCGGCAGCTACCGGGAGATGGCCGACCGCCTGCACTACGCCGGCTACATCTTCGTGGCGATCATCGTCGCCTTCGCACTCGTCGTGGTGGTGGTGAAGAAGGTGCTGACGCGGGTCGAGGCGCGGCACATGGCCCACAGGGCAGAGGACGCGGTCGCGGCGGATGCGGCCGAGGACCCGACGACCGACGGTGATGCCGTCGTGCAGCGCGAGCGGCGTTCCGCCTAGCTCAGTCGTCCAGCAGCTTCTTCTGCGTGAGCCACTTCTTGGCGATCCGCTCGGGCGACGGCGTGTCGGTGGAGGTGCCGCGTTCGTTCAGCGACCGCAGCTCGTCGGTGGTGAGGGCGTCGGACACGGGGTCGAGCAGTCGGCGCACGTCGGCGGAGTTTGCGACCTCGCCGACCACCGGCACGATGTTCTGCGTGGTGATGAGGCTCTTCGGGTCGCTCAGCACGCGCAGGTTGTTGCGGCTGATCGACGGCGAGGTCGACGGGATGACCGCGACCTGGATCGCGTCGGTGAGCAGATCGCTGACCGTGGCGGTGCCGCCGTCGTTGAGGGTCTTGGTGGCGAACCCCGACACGCCGTACACGGCGAGGAGCCCCGCGGTGCCGTAGCGGTGGGACTCGAAGTCGTCGCTGACGCCGAGCGTGATGCTTGTCGCGAGGTAACCGAGCTCGCCGATCGAGGCGACCTGGTGGGATTCCGCGAACTCCTGCGAGACCACGAACGCCTCGGCGTTGTCGGCGGGAGCGGCCTCGAGCACGCTCAGCCCGAGCGTCTCGACCTGCTCCGGGAGCGCCTCGGCGATGTCGTCCGCCGAGCGTGCGAACGCGTCAGGGTCGATGCCGTAGAGCAGGTCGCCGGAGTTGTCGGCGACGAGGTCGACGGTGCCGGCCTGGAGGGCGGCGAGATAGTTCTCGCGCGTGCCGATGCCCTCGTTGTAGTCGACGAGGTAGCCGTGGTCCGCGAGCACCTGGCCGTACAGCTGCGCGACGATGCGGTTCTCGATCGAGTCCTGCGCGCCCACCGTGATCCGCGTTCCCCCGCCCGTGTCGCTGGGGTCTACCGGCACACTGCCGCACGCGGTGACGGTGAGCCCGATGCCGAATGCGAGCGCTCCGGCCAGAAGACGGGATCTCGCGCGTGAGTGCATATGGCCCATTCTTTCACGAGGTCCGGTGGGGAAAGAACGAGGGACGGATGCCGCGGCATCCGTCCCTCGCGTGTGTCAGCGGCGTCGCCGCGACCGGCTACTTCAGCAGGTCGTTGTCGGTCAGCCACTTCGTCGCGATGGAGTCGGACGACTCCTGGTCGACCGTGCTCTGCACGTTGAGGTCGATGAGCCCCTCCGGCGTGAGCTTCGCGTTGACCGCGTTGATCACGTCGGCGATGTCGTCGGCGATGTCGGCGTTGACCAGCGGCACGACGTTGGACGCCAGGAACAGGCCCTTGGGGTCGGCGAGCGTCACGAGGTCGTTCGTCTGGATGCTCGGGTCGGCGCTGTAGACGTTCGCCATGTCGACTCCGCCCGCGAGCAGCTCGTCGACGGTGGTGTCACCGGTGGCCTCGAAGGTCACGGTGGCCCCGTAGACCGAGAGCAGTCCCTCGGGACCGTAGGCGCGGTCTGCGAGCTCGGCGTTGCCGCCGAGGCGCGCGGGAGTCGACAGGCCGGCGAGGTCTTCGAGGCTCTCGAGACCGTTCGCGTCGGCGAACTCCTTGGTGACGTTGTAGGAGTCCTGGTCGGTCGCGCTGGACTTGTCGAGAACGGTGAGCCCCTCGGGAAGAGCGTCGGCGAGCTCCGCGTAGACGGCTTCCTCTTCGGTCGCGGTGGTGTCGGGGGCGTAGTACTGGAGGAGGTTTCCGGTGTACTCGGGGATCAGGTCGACCGATCCGTCTTCGAGCGACGGCAGGTAGGCGTCACGCTCTCCGATCTGGAACTTGCGCTCGACCTCGAAGCCGGCGTCTTCGAGCGCCTGCGAGTAGATCTCGGCGATGATCTCGTTGGAGTAGTAGGCCTGCGAGCCGACGACGATGGTCTCGCTGTCGCCCGAACCCGAGTCCGTCTCGAGCGGGTCACCCGAAGCGCACCCTGAGAGGGCCAATGACGCCCCGACCATGACTACGCCTGCGGCGAGCCAGCCCTTGTTCCTTGCTGTGAACATTTTTTCTCTCTTCTCTTTTCGGCGAGTGGTTACGCCACCGCGCGGGATCGGGATGACCGCGTGCGGACGTCTGTGGTTCGACCGGCCGCGACGCCCTTCGGCACGACGAGGTGCTGGAGGAGCGCGAACAGCCCGTCGATGACGAGCGCGAGGACGATGATGACGATGGCCGCCCCGAGCATCTGGTCGAACTGGCGGAGGCGGAGGCCGGCGATGATGTACTGCCCGAGCCCTCCGAGGCCGATGTAGGCGGCGAGGGTGACGGTGGCGACGATCTGGAGCGCCGCCGAGCGGAGTCCGCCGATAAGGAGGGGAAGGCCGAGCGGCACCTCGACCCTCCACAGGATCTGCCACTCGGTCATGCCCACCGCGCGGGCGGCGTCGATGACGCGCCGGTCGATCGCCTCGAGCCCCGAGTAGGCCCCCGCGAGCACGGAGGGGATGCCGAGCAGCACGAATGCGGCGAAAGCAGCCCCCTCTTTCTGCGTCACGCCGATGACGAGCACCAGTAGCAGGATGAGTCCGAACGAGGGCAGCGCGCGGGCGGCGCCGGAGATACCGACCGCGAGCTCGCGGCCCTTGCCGGTGTGGCCGATCAGATAGCCGACGGGGATGGCGATGACGGCGGCGATCAGCAGCGAGACGAAGGTGTAGAACAGGTGCACGGCGATCGCGGTGGTCAGCGCGTCGCCGCCCTCGAGCCGGTCGGGCGAGAACAGCCAGGCGAAGGCGTCGGCGAAGAGGCTCATACGGTTGCCCCCACGTCGGCAGGCATTCGCTCGAGCGGCGGTCGCACGGTCTTCTGCCTGCGCGACCACGGCATAAGCGCCCGGCCGAGCAGCACGAGCAGGTAGTCGACGAGCAGCGCGATGACGACGACCATGACGACGCCGGCGAAGATCTCGGGCACGATCCTGCGCTGGAAGCCGTTGGTGAACAGGTAGCCGAGGCTCTGCACGCCGATGAGGATGCCGACGGTGACGAGGCTGATGGTGCTCACGGCGGCGACCCGCAGGCCCGCCAAGATGACCGGGCCCGCCAGCGGGAACTCGACCGCCCAGAACCGACGCCAGCTGCCGTAGCCGACGGCGGTCGCCGACTGGCGCACCGCCGGATCGACCGAGCCGAGCGCGTCGGACACGGAGCGGGTCATGATCGCGACCGCGTAGATCGTGAGCGCGATGGTGACATTGGCCTCGCTGAGGAAGCTGATGCCCAGCAGCGGCGGGAGAAGCACGAACAGCGCGAGCGACGGGATGGTGAACAGCAGTCCGGCCGCCGTCAGGAGGAGGCCCCGTGTGAGTTTGAACCGGTAGGCGAGCCAGCCGAGGGGCAGGGAGATGAGGAAGCCGAGCACTATGGGCGCGACCGAGAGCCGCAGGTGGGCGACCGACAGCTCGAGGATCAGATCGAGGTTGTTGACGACCCAGGTCACGCGACCGTGCTCCTCTCGCTCTGCGCTGCAGCGGACGGCTCGCCGTCGACGAGCACTCCGGCGGCGCGCCCCTCGGAGTCGACGAGGATCGGGCCGCCGGGCGTGTGCTTGATCGACAGCGAGCGCTTGCCCTTGTCGACGCCGATGAAGTTGGCGACGAAGTCGCTCGCCGGGTTCTCGATGATCTCGCTCGGGCTGCCGACCTGCGCTATCGTGGCGCCCTTCTCGAGGATGACCACCTGGTCGCCGAGCAGGAATGCCTCGTCGATGTCGTGGGTGACGAACACGATGGTCTTGTCGAGGTCGCGCTGCAGCCGGATGGTCTCCTGCTGGAGTTCGGCTCGCACGATCGGGTCGACGGCGCCGAACGGCTCGTCCATGAGGAGGATGTTGGGATTGGCGGCAAGACCTCGTGCGACGCCGACACGCTGCTGCTGGCCTCCCGAGAGCTGGCTCGGGTAGCGGTTCGCGATGTCGCGGTTGAGCCCGACGGTGTCGAGCAGCTCGAGGGCCTGCTGACGCGCGACCTTGCGTGGCACTCCGTTGAGCACGGGCACCGTGGCCACGTTGTCGACGACGGTGAAATGAGGGAGCAGCCCGGAGTTCTGCATGACGTAGCCGATCGAGCGGCGCAGCGCCACCGGCTGACGGTCGAGCACGCTCTCGCCGTCGATCTCGATGGTGCCGGAGGTCGGGTCCACCATGCGGTTGATCATCCGCAGCAGAGTGGTCTTGCCGCTTCCAGACGACCCGACGAGCACCGTGGTCTTGCGCGACGGGATGACGAGATTGAAGTCGTCGACGGCCAGGGTGCCGTCTGCGAATTTCTTGCTCACGGAACGGAATTCGATCATGTACTTCGGCTCATTCCTCGTGAATTCTCACGAATCGACACGCGCCAGAAAAACCAGCACCACGCTGCCTGCGTGACCGGCCCGACGAACACCCAGACCAGACACAAAGCTAAACACCATTCGGAACGTCTGTCATTCCGGATTGCCCTCATTGCAATTTATGTCGAACCACCGACAATGGCCCGCACGCGACGATCCCCGGTCGGCTCGGGAGGGAGCCGCCGGGGATCGCGGAGGTGAGGAGACGGTGTGTCGAGGGCTACGGCTTACCGAAGTGCGGGGTGAGCAGCGTGGCGACGATCGAGCTGCCGGCCTCGAGGAACGCCGGGTCGCCGTCGGGGTTGCGGGCGAACGCCCGAGCCGCGAGGGCGTCCGATACCTCGATCGCCGTCTCGAAGGCGAAGCGCACCTCGTCGTTGTCGGGCACTCCGAAGCGGCTGACGAGGCTCTCGAGCAGCGCTCCCGCGAGGATCGACTTGTACGGCGTCTCGTTGGGCGCGGGGCGGAGGTCGATGACGTCGCCGACGCGCAGCGAACGGAAGCCGGGCTCGTCGCGGAAGGCCTCGACGAGGATGTCCATGGAGGCGCTGAGCGCCGACGCCCAGTCGTCGTGCTTGACGTTGGCCGCCTCCTCGGTGACGCGGCTCAGTGCGCGCTCGAGGTTGCGGGCGCCGAGTGCCTGGAGAACGGCGATGCGGTCGGGAAAGTAGCGGTACACGGTGCCGATGGAGGCCCCTGCGCGCTCGGCGACCATCGCGGTCGTGAGGCGCTCGTAGCCGATCTCGTCGACCACGGCGGCGGCGGCGTCCATCAGAGCGGCGAGCCGTGCCGTGCTGCGGGCCTGCACCGGCTCGTTGCGCAGTGAAACCTGTCCGGCGGAAATTGCGTCTATGACGGATGGTGTCGACACGATGTCTCCTCAATCAAACTTAGATTGTTATCGTAACCCCGCCCCCATACCGGGGGTAGGAATGAAACTCACTATTTGCGGAAATCTTTCACAAATCGGTGGGCGCGGGGGCTCACTGTATTTCAGCCTGACTGTACGCCCGCTGGCCCTTTGCTGAGAACACAGGATCGCCGCGGCCTGTTGCCATGTCAGACTTGGAGGATGGCCCGCTCCCGCAACCCGATCGCGCGTCCGGGCGACACCACCCCCGGCGCCGCAGCGCCCATCCTCCACTTCGCCGCACGCATGGAGGATTCACTGCACGCGTGGCGTGAGAAGCGCGGTCGGAAGCGCGGACTCAAGACCACGGTCATCCCCTACAGCGGCTACGGCTCGCCCGGGTGGATCCGCGTGCTCTGCCGCGTCGTACTGACCCGCGGCGATGTCGCGAGCCAGCGGGTGGCCAAGGTGCGCGGCTGGCGCAGCTTCTTCAGCATCCCGGTCGACGACGTCGAGGTCACGATCATCGCCGGCGGCGTCGAGCAGAGAGTGCTCGCCGACCGGGGCGGTGTGGTCGACACCAAGATCGCGGTCGAACTCTCCCCCGGCTGGCACACCATCACGATCCGGACGGATGACACGGAAGACGTCACCGCGCCCGTGTTCGTCATCGATCCGGCTGCCGAGTTCGGGCTCATCTCCGACGTCGACGACACCGTCATGGTCACGGCACTCCCCCGACCGCTGCTCGCCGCCTGGAACACCTTCGTGCTCGACGAGCACGCCAGACGCCCGGTGCCCGGCATGGCAGTGCTCTACGAACGCCTCATCCGCGCGAACCCCGGCGCGCCCGTCGTCTACCTGTCGACCGGCGCCTGGAATGTCGCGCCGACCCTCTCCCGGTTCCTCGACCGCAACCTGTACCCCGCCGGCCCTCTCCTCCTCACCGACTGGGGGCCCACCCACGACCGGTGGTTCCGCAGCGGCCGCGAGCACAAGGCGTCCAGCCTCGAGCGCATCGCCCAGGAGCTTCCGGGCATGCGCTGGCTGCTGATCGGCGACGACGGGCAGCACGACGAGGAGATCTACGGCGAGTTCGCCGAGTCCCACCCCGAGAACGTCGCGGCGATCGCCATCCGCCAGCTGTCCACGAGCGAGGCGGTCCTCGCGGGCGGCCGCTCGAGAGCGGCCGAGAAGGAGCAGCTCAGCCAGACGACATGGGTCTTCGCACCCGACGGCGCCGGGCTGCTCGAGCAGCTCATCGACTCCGGAGTTCTGGGCGACGACGCTCACGGCATCGACCCCCGCTGATGGCTCTGCACGTCGAAGACTATGCCCTCATCGGCGACTGCCACACGGGTGCCCTCGTCGGGCTCGACGGCAGCATCGACTGGTTGTGCCTGCCCCGCTTCGACTCGGCGTCGACGTTCGGGGCGCTGCTCGGCGACGAGGACCACGGGCGTTGGCTCGTCGCCCCGCGCGCGTCGCTCGACGGCGGCGACGGCGTCTCGAGCAGCCGCGGCTACGTCGAAGACACCTTCACTCTCGTCACCCGCTGGGTGACACCCACCGGAGAGGTCGACGTGATCGACCTCATGCCGCACGGCGACCGGCGCGCCGACGTCGTCCGTCGCGTGGTGGGCGTCTCCGGCACAGTGGACATGCACCAGGAGCTGCGCATCCGGTTCGACTACGGCGCCGCGCTGCCGTGGCTGCGTCAGGTGCCCGAGGAGGGCGGCAACGCCGTCGTCGCCGTCGCCGGTCCCGACGCGATCGTCATCCGCGGACCGGTGCTGCGGGCCGAAGACCACGCCCACGTCTCCGACTTCTCCGTGTCGGCGGGCGAGACCGTCGACATCGCCCTGACCTGGTATCCGGCTCATCGCAGCGCTCCCGCCCCCCTCAACGTGAGCAAGCGCATCCGCGAGACGGAGCGCTGGTGGCAGTCGTGGGCGTCGGCCACCGCTGTCGCCCCGCAGTACTCCGAGGCCGTGCGCCGGTCGCTTCTCGTGCTCCGCGCGCTCACCCACGAGGACACGGGCGGAATCGTCGCGGCGGCGACCACGAGCGTGCCCGAGGAGTTCGGCGGGCAGCGCAACTGGGACTACCGCTACGTCTGGCTGCGCGACGCGTCACTCACCCTGCACGTGCTGCTCGACCACGGCTTCGAGGCCGAGGCCGACCCGTGGCGACGCTGGCTGCTGCGCGCGATCGCTGGAGATCCCGCCGACGTGCAGATCATGTACGGCCTGTCTGGCGAGCGCCGGCTCAACGAGTACGTCGTCGACAGCCTGCCCGGCTACGATGGCGCATCCCCCGTTCGCGTCGGCAACGGCGCCTTCACCCAGTACCAGGGCGACGTTTTCGGCGAGGTCATGCTCGCCCTCGAACGCGCGCGAGAGACGCAGGGCGAGGAGATGGACTTCTCCTGGCCGCTGCAGCGCGCCCTGATGACCTTCGTCGAGAACAACTGGCAGCGCCCCGACAACGGCATCTGGGAGATCCGCGGCCCGCTGCGGCACTTCACCCACTCGCGGGTCATGCTCTGGGCGGCCTTCGACTGCGCCGCGCGCGCCGTGCGCGAGTTCGGGCTCGACGGCCCGGTGGAACGCTGGGAACGCATGCGCGACCTCGTGCGCGAGGAGATCGAGACCCAGGGCTTCGACCCCGTGCGCGGAACATACACGCAGTACTACGGCGGCTCGACGGTCGACGCCTCGCTCCTGCAGATGGTGCAGGCCGGCTACATCGAAGCGGACGACCCACGCATGCTCGGAACCGTCGCCGCCATCGAAGAGGACCTCCTCGAAGACGGGCTCCTGCTGCGCTACCGCACCGAGTCGGGCGTCGACGGGCTGCCGGAGGGCGAGAACCCCTTCCTCGCCTGCTCGTTCTGGCTCGCAGAGCAGTACGCCCGGTCGGGGAGGCTCGCGGATGCCACGGAGCTGATGGATCGCCTCGTCGGGTACTCCAACGACGTCGGCCTGCTCAGCGAGGAGTACGCGGTGGGCGACGCGCGCCAGGCCGGCAACACCCCGCAGGCGTTCTCCCACCTCTCGCTCGTGCGCGCGGCCGACGCGATCGCAGAGGCCACGGCCCGGGCGAACGCCGCCTCCGGGGCCGAGCCCGAGAAACAGGAGTCCGTCTCGCTGTAGACGCGCGATGTCGCAGCAGGGGACGATACTGGGCGCATGACGCGAACCTTCACCGCGAGCCGTCGGCAGCTCACCGCCCTGCGGTTGAGCGCTCAGGGCATCGTCGGGTCGGCCGACAGCCCGGGCGACCCCGCGGCCACCGTGCGACGGATGCTGTGCGTACAGGCCCAGGACTTCGCCGGCGCCAAATGGTCGGTGGGGCTGCGCACCCCCGGGGCGACGGATGCCTCGATCGAGGCCGGTCTCGCGTCCGGCGAGATCGTGCGCTCCTGGCCGATGCGCGGCACCCTGCACTTCGTGCCTCCCGAAGACCTCGGCTGGATCCTCTCGCTCACCGCCGACCGCATCATCCGCGGCACGGCGGGCCGTGAGCGTGAGCTCGAACTCACCGACGGCGAGTTCGCCCGTGCCGGCGACGTGGCTCGGGAGCAGCTCGCCGGCGGGCGGGAGCTCACCCGCGACGGGCTACTCGAGGCATTCGTCGCGGCGGGGATCCCCACGACCGGCCAGCGAGGGATGCACCTCCTGCAGCGGCTCTGCCTCGACCGGCTCACCGTGTTCGGACCGGTGCGCGGCAAGCAGCAGACGTTCGTGCTGCTCGACGAGTGGGTCCGCTCCCCGCGCGCACTCGAGCGGGATGAGGCGCTCGGGGAGTTCGCTCTGCGCTACTTCTCGGCGCACGGCCCGGCGACGGTGCGTGACTTCGCCTGGTGGTCGTCGCTGACGTTGACCGACGCGCGCGCCGGAGTCGCCGTCGCGCGCGAGCTGCTCGACGAGCTCGACGTCGACGGTACGGCCTACCTCCTCGGCCGGGACACCCCGGCCGCGCCATCCGCCACTGTCGCCCTCCCCGGATTCGACGAGTATCTGCTCGGCTACCAGGACCGCTCGGCGGCGTTGGCGGCGCAGCACGCGAAGCTGGTGGTGCCGGGCGGCAACGGCCTGTTCCTGTCGACGATCGTGGTCGACGGGGAGGTCGTAGGCACCTGGCGGCGCACCCTCGCCCGCGGAGGCGTCACCGTCGACGCGCGGCCGTTCGCCGGACTGTCGGCGAGGGCACGGTCGCGTTTCGCGAACGCGGTCGCCGACTACGCGCGCTTCCTCGGTACGCCGCTGCAGTCCTTGCGCTACGAATAGTTTCGATAGGCTGACGCGGATGTCTCAACTCCGCGCCGACCCGACCGCCGGGTACGCTCCGTTCCCGCTCGAGACCGACGCGGCCGCCCTCGGTCTGACCGAGACCACGGTCTTATGGCATGATCGGCGACTGCAGGCCGCCGCTCCCGACGACCGACAGGCGATCCGGGCGGTTGCGCGGCACCGCCCCGCGCGGACATCGACCAGGGCGACGATCCTGCTGCACGGCGCGGCCGGCTCCTGGACGACGTGGACTCCCCTGCTCGCCGCCGCCGAACGGGCCGGCGTGACGATCGTCAACCCCGTCATCGTCGACCTCCCCGGCTGGGGCGACGCCACAGGAGACCCCGGCGCGGCACCGCCCACTCTCGACGCGGTGAGCGAGCTCGTGCGCGACACCGCGCTCGAACTGGGCTACACCGAGTGGGACGTCGTCGGGCACTCGCTCGGCGGATTCATCGCGCTGCACATGGCGTCGACCTGGCCGCAGAGCGTGCTGTCGGTGTCGCTCGTCTCCGGCACGACGTGGTCGGTGATCGAGAGCGTCGCGCATCCGTGGCGTGGGCTCCGGGTCATCCCGGGCTTCGTTCTCCTGCGGTTCTTCCTCCGCCTGCTCGCGCCGGTGCAGGCCCTCGCCCTCGTCGCCGTCTCGGCGCTGCAGGCGGCCGGGATCATGCGGCTCGTGGCCTTCCCGCTGTTCAGACACGTCGCCCGGGTGCACGACTCCGTCATCGGGGCGCTGTCGACCGAGCTGCGGCCGCGCTCGTTCGTGGCGGCCGCCGAGGTGACGCGCGGCTACGACGCCGACACCCGCTGGGCGGCCATCGAGTGCGAGGTGCGTGCCACGCGGGGCGACCGTGACGTCTTCGTCACGCAGGGCGACCTCGACCGTCTGGCAGCCACCGTGCCGCGGGCGATCACGACCGTGGTGCCCGACTGCGGGCACTTCGGCAACGTGGAGCGGCCTCTGGAGGTCTTGCGCGCGCTCGGCTATCTCGGCTGAGGCCGGTGGAGGCTACGTGACCGGGTCGAGCCAGGTGAGCGAGGCGAAGTCCTCGGCGCTCAGGCCGAACTTCTCGGTGTTGCGGGCGACGAGGCTGCGCAGCTCGTCTACGACGACTCCCTCGCGAGACAGGATGTCGATTCCGGCCGGCGACGCCAGCGACTTCTCGAACCGGACGGCGATCACGGTGCCCGCCTCGTTCATGCCGCTGATCGACCAGCGGGTCGTGGCGAGCCGCCGGCGTCCCTTGCCGCGCCAGACGAATCCGTCGTGCGCCCACTTGTCGGTGCCCAGCACGTGCTTCTCTGCGTCGTCGGTGGTGCGGTAGCTGACGTCGTCGCGCAACACCAGCGGGTCTTCGCTCACCAGCGAGTAGGTGAAGCGCGGCGAGGTGCGCTCCCGAGTGAGCCACATCGGGAAATTGGTGGACCGCACGTTCCAGGTTCCGGGAAGGATCGTGGCGAGGTCGCTGGCGGTCGGAGTGGTGGGCATCAGGCCACGCTATCGGAATAGCATGGCGTTATGCCCGCGAACGCGCCCCCCCGATTGATCGCGCTCGCGCTCTCCACCCATCCGGGGCCGACAGTGGCGGTGACTCTCGTCACTGCCATCCTCGCCGTCGGCGCCGGACTCGAACCGGTCCGCATCGCCCTGCTGACCCTGGCGATGTTCTCCGGCCAGGTCTCGGTCGGCCTCTCCAACGACTGGCTCGACGCGCGCCGCGACGCCGCCGTGGGCCGCGACGACAAGCCGGTCGCGCGGGGGTGGATCGCCGTCGGAACGGTGCGGGCGGTCTCGTTCGCGTCGCTCGTCGTCGCCGTTCTGCTCACCCTGCCGCTCGGCTGGCCGGCGACGGCGGCGCACGCCGTGTTCATCGCGTTCGCGTGGGGCTACAACCTCTGGCTGAAACGCACGCCGCTCTCCGTGCTGCCGTTCGTCGTCAGCTTCGGCCTGCTGCCCGCGATCGTCACCCTCTCCGCGGTGCCCGCCGGGTTCGCGGCCCCGTGGGCGCTGGGCGCCGGCGCCCTGCTCGGCGTCGCGGCGCACTTCTCCAACGTGCTGCCCGACCTCGCCGACGACAGGGCGACCGGCATCGCGGGGCTCCCCCACCGCCTGGGGCGGCGCACGAGCGGCGTCACCATCGCGGTGGCGTTGGCCGCGGCATCCGCCCTCGTCGTCTTCGGCGCCGGATCCCCCGGAGTCGTGCAGTGGATCGGGCTCGGCGTCTCGATCGGGCTCGCCGGGGCGTGCGCGTACCTCCCTCTCGACCGTCCGCCGACACGTCTGCTGTTCCAGCTGATCATGGCCGCCGCGGTCGTGAACGTCGCGCTGCTCGCCCTCAGCGGGCAGGCGGTGTTCGCCTGAGCGCTACTCCGGCTGCACCCGGTCGGGCTCCGGCAGCTTCTCGAGCACGGGATTGCGGATTCCGACCAGCGACACCACGCCGCCGACGATGAGCAGTACGGCGGTGACCAGCAGCCCGCGATGGAACGTCTCGACCGTCAGCTGCGAGCCGACGATCACCCCGACGAACGCGATCGCGATGAGACCGGCGATGCGGGAGATGGCGTTGTTGATCGCCGATCCGATGCCCGACTGCTCGGGCGAGATCGAGCCGAGGATCGCGGCGGTGAGCGGGGCGACGGTCGCGGTGAGTCCGAGCGAGAACAGGATGACGCCGGGGAACACCTGCGTCCAGTAGTTCACGTCCTCCTCGATCGAGAGCATCAGCAGGTAGCCGACCCCGGCGAGGATGGGGCCGAGGCCCATGAACAGCCGCGGCCCGTACTTGCCGGCCAGCGCCCCGAAGGTCGCCGACAGCGCGATGCTGATGAGCGTCATCGGCAGGAAGGTGAGGCCGGCTGCCGTCGCCGAGAACCCGCCGACCTCCTGCAGGAAGACGGTGAGCAGGAAGCCGCCGAGCGCGAGCGCCCCGTAGACGAGCGTCGTCGCGATGTTGCCGACCGAGAAATTGCGCACCGAGAACAGGGCGAGCGGGATCATCGGATGCTTCACCGTGCGTTGGCGCAGGATGAAAGCGGTCAGCGCCGCGAGGCCGATGACGAACGGGAGGTAGATCACCGGGCTGGTCCAGCCGAAGTTCGCCTGTTCGATGAGTGCGAAGACGGGCCCGCCGAGCCCGATGATGCCGAGCACCGCGCCGAACCAATCGATGCCGCCGCCCTCCGGCCGCACATTCTTCTGCCCCAGCCGGGCGACGAGCACGAGGGTCACCGCGATCGGCAGGATGTTGATGGCGAACACGAGCCGCCAGTTGAGGAAGTCGACGAACAGGCCGCCGAGCAGCGGGCCGACGAGGAACGCGGCGCTCGTCCAGCCGGTCCAGGTGCCGATGGCCTTGGCCTGGGCAGCACCGCGGAAGGTTGCGATGATGATGGCGAGCGAGCTCGGCACGAGGAGCGCGCCCGCGACTCCCTGCGCGCCGCGCAGGATGATGAGAAGCTCGGCGGTCGGCGCGATCGCGATGAGGATCGACGTCACCGCGAAGCCGTACAGCCCCACCTTCAGGACCACCCAGCGGCCGAAGGTGTCGGAGAGCGACCCGGCGAGCAGGATGAGCGTGCCCAGGGTGATCGCGTAGGCGTCGACGACCCACTGCTGCGTGGTGATGCCGCCGCCGAGCTCCTGCTCGATCGCCGGCAGGGCGACGTTGATCACCGAGCCGTCGAGGAACGTCACGAAAGACGCCAGTACTGCGATGGAGAGAACCAGCCGTTCGTCGCGTGTCATACGAGTAGTCAACACCCGGCGGCGCGGTTCATTCCTGCTGGCGGGGGAATCCCGATTCGACCGCCTCGACGACGGCGTCGAGCACGTGCGGGTCGGCGAGCAGTCGGAAGTGCCCGTCGACCGGCAACTGGATGTTGTGGGCGCCCTCGAGGTAGCTGCCGCCGGGGATGTGCGGATCGAACTCGGGGAAGATCGAGACGATGTGGGAGTTCACTTCGGCCTGCTCGGCCAGCAGGGTGAGCGTCGCGTGGGAGGGGTCGAAGTCGCGCAACGGCCGGGTGGGCGCGTAGCGGGCGAGGCTCGAACCCGAGAACGGGGTGGCTATCGCGACGAGCCCGAGGATGCGGCCGTCGAGGTCGTCGAACGACATCATGTGCTTGGCGATCAGGCCGCCCTTGCTGTGCGCGACGACCACCACGTCGCGCAGGTCGTTCTCGTCGACGTACGCCTGCGCCACCGCCGCAGCCTCCGACACCGCGGCCAGGTTCCTGCCGAGGGGTTCGACCACGTGCACGGCGTGACCGCGCTTCGCCAGCCGGCCGCCGACGGCCCGCATGAACTGCCACCGCTCGTAGACGCCGGGGATGAGAAGCACCGGGGCGAGGTCGCCGCGGGCCCGGGGCACGCGGCGGTGGCGCAGGGTCGCGCCGACGTTGACCCGTGCCGCATACGCGTAGTCCGCCATCCAGATGCGGGCACGATCGAGCATGGCGTCAGTCTACGATCCGGTCACGGTGCACAA